>LFIK01000562.1_pt1 | contig 27951 bp, 27 predicted proteins | sample 643401 | NCBI WGS metagenome assembly LFIK01 (sample SAMN03777447, study PRJNA286221) | soda lake metagenome | biome: soda lake; feature: Kulunda steppe; material: water; isolation source: sample T5-Br brine of Lake Tanatar-5 | place: Russia: Kulunda steppe | collected 2010-07
GAAAGCCGAGCATCGCCTCGTAATGCGTCCCCACCAGATCCGCGAGCGCCGCGCCGCGCGGGGCTTCGGGCACCGGCGCGCCGCGCAGCCCCGCCGCGATCTGCGCCAGCCGCCAGGGCGCGCCCTGCGCGCCGCGCCCCACCATCACGCCATCCGCACCGGATGCGTCGAGCGCCGCGCGCGCCGTCGCCGTATCGACGATGTCGCCATTGGCCAGGACCGGAATCGACACCGCGTCGCGCACGCGCCGGATCGCCGCCCAGTCGGCACGCCCGGTGTAGAGCTGGCAGCGGGTGCGGCCATGGATCGTGACCATGCGAATGCCGGCGGCCTCGGCGCGGCGCGCGATGGCGGGGGCGTTCAGCGTGTCGTGATCCCAGCCCAGCCGCATCTTGAGCGTCACCGGCACACTGACCGCGCCCACCACCGCCTCGACGAGGCGCAGCGCGTGGTCGGGTTCGCGCATCAGCGCGGCGCCGGATTGACCACCCGTGACCTTCTTGGCCGGGCAGCCGAAATTGATGTCGATGAGCCGCGCGCCGCGCGCCTCGAGCTGGCGCGCCGCCTCGCCCATCCAGCGCGCCTCGCGCCCGGCGAGCTGCACCGCGCTGCGCTGCGCACCGAGGTCGAGTTCGGCGCGCGCGCGCGCATCCGGCCGCGCCGCGACCATCTCCCGGCTCGCCACCATCTCGGAGACGACGAGCCCGGCGCCGAAGCCGGCAACCACGCGGCGAAACGGTAGATCCGTAATCCCGGCCATCGGCGCCAGCGCCACCGGCATCGAAAGACCGAGTTCTTCGAGCGCGCCTGACAAATGCCCAATCCTTGTGCGTTCGCCCAGCAAATAAACCGGCGCTGCCCCCGAGGCAAATCGGTGGCGAAAAGCAGCGCGACCCATGCGGCAACTGCTCATATTTTGGGCGCTCACGCCCGCCTGTGCCGCAGATTGTCACCCCGGCGCGATCGGGCTAGACAGGCAGGGCGAATTCGGAGGGGCGCCGCATGACCACCGCTGCCGTCATCGTCGCCGCCGGGCGCGGTCAGCGCGCCGGGGCGGGCGCGCCCAAGCAGTGGCGCAGGCTCGCCGGGCGGCCGGTGCTCGCGCATGTGCTCGACGCGTTTCGCGCGGCGGGGATCGCGCGCATCCTGCTCGTCCTGCACCCCGACGACACCGAGCGGGCCGCCGCGCTCGGCCACGGCTTTGAAACGGTGCCCGGCGGCGTCAGTCGCGACAGCTCGGTGCGCAACGCGCTCGAGGCGCTCGCCGGCGGCGGTGTGACGCGCGTGCTGATCCATGACGGGGCGCGCCCGCTCGCGAGCCCGGCGCTGATCGCGCGCGTCGTCGGCGCGCTCGATGCCGCCGCCGGGGCGGCGCCGGCGCTCGCGGTGACGGAGGCGCTGTGGCGCGGCCGCGACGGGCATGTGCGGCGCAGCATCGACCGCGCGGAGCTTTACCGCGCCCAGACCCCGCAGGGTTTCGATTTCGAGGCGATCCTGAAGGCCCACCGCGCCCATCCCGGCGGCGCGGCCGACGATGTCGAGGTCGCGCGCGCCGCCGGGCTTGACGTCGCCATCGTCGAGGGCGAGGAAGACAACATCAAGCTGACCTGGCCCGCCGATTTCGCCCGTGCGGAGCGGCTCCTGCGCCAGAGCGACCGGGGCGGAGGCGACAGCATGGATGTGCGCACGGGCAGCGGTTTCGACGTGCATCGCTTCACCGAGGGCGCGGGCGTCGTGTTGTGCGGGGTCGAGATCGCGCATGAGCGCGCGCTCGCCGGGCACTCCGATGCCGATGTCGCGATCCACGCGCTGTGCGACGCGATCTATGGCGCGCTCGGGGAGGGCGATATCGGGGTGCATTTTCCGCCCAGCGATCCGCAATGGAAGGGCGTGGCGAGCCGCGTGTTTCTCGAACATGCCTGCGCGCGCGCGGTCGAGCGGGGCTTTCGCCTCGGCAATCTCGACGTCACGCTGATCTGTGAACGCCCGAAAATCGGCCCGCACGCCGGCGCGATGCGCGCCAGCCTCGCCGCGATCACGGGGCTCGCGCAGGATCGCATCAACGTCAAGGCGACGACCTCGGAAGGCCTGGGCTTTGCGGGGCGCGGCGAAGGGATCGCGGCGATGGCGGCGGCGACGCTGGTGGCGCCGTGACGGGCGCGCGCCTCATCGCGACCTTCTTCGGCGCCGGGCTTTTGCGCCCGGGTCCGGGAACCTGGGGCGCGCTCGCGGCGCTGCCGGTGGCGTATCTGCTGCATCTGGCGGGCGGATTCGCGGCGCTCGCGCTGGGCACGCTCGCGGTGATCGCGATCGGCTGGTGGGCAACGGCGGCAGTGACGCAGGGCCTCGACGATCCGGACCTGTCGGAGATCGTGATCGACGAGGTCGCGGGGATGTGGCTTGCGCTGTGGCCGGTGTCGCTGGGGGCGGCGATGCAGGGGGTCGATATCCTGGCGCTGTGGCCCGGCTGGATAACGGCCTTCGTGGCGTTTCGCGCCTTCGACATCCTCAAGCCCGGCCCCGTCGGCTGGGCCGACAACATGCACACCCCGCTCGGCGTGATGCTCGACGATGTCATCGCCGGGGCGCTGGCGGGGCTCGTCGTGGCGGTGGCTGCGGTGGTGTTTCATGCGGGGCTGGGGCTGTGAGCGCGAAGGCAATCGTTGAGCGCGCCCGCGCGGCCGGGATGCGGGTGACCGCCGCCGAAAGCTGCACCGGGGGCATGATCGCCGCGGCGCTCACGGATGTGCCCGGCTCCTCGGCGATATTCGATGCGGGCTTTGTCACCTATGCCGACGCGGCCAAGCAGTCCCTGCTCGGCGTGGACGCCGCCCTGCTCGCCGCGCATGGCGCCGTGTCCGAGCCGGTCGCCCGCGCGATGGCCGAGGGCGCGCGCGACCGGGCCGGGGCCGACATCGCCGTGGCGGTGAGCGGGATCGCGGGGCCGGGTGGCGGCAGCGCCGACAAGCCCGAGGGGCGGGTCTGCTTCGCGCTGGCGCTGCGGGGAGAGACGACCGCGGAGACGGTGGATTTCGGCGCGATCGGCCGCGACGCGGTGCGCCGGGCCGCGCGCGACCACGCGCTCGGACTGATCCTGCGCGCGCTCGGCGGTTGAGCGCCCGCTCGCGCGTGCGTGAGCGCGGCGCATTTGCCCCCGCGCCGATTCGCCCCACCTCCCGCGAGGGATAGCGACCTTGCGGAGGACGGGCGATGATCACGCGGCGGGATTTCTCTTTCGGTGTCGGGGCGGCGGGCGCGGCGCTCCTCATGCCGGTGGGCGCATGGGCCGACAGCCGCACGCGGCGCTTTCGCATTTATCGCGGCGGCTCGGAGATCGGCGAGCAGACCATCACGGTGAGCCGCGAGGGCGCGCGTGTCGATGTGGCCGTGGATGTCGATATCGCGGTGCGCGTGCTTGGCATCGCCGCCTATCGCTACACGCTGCAAAGCCGCGAGAGCTGGTCGGACGGGCAGCTTGAGCGCCTCGACGCCGAGTGCAACGATGATGGCACCGCCGAGTTCGCCCGCGCGCGCCGCGAGGGCGACGCGCTCGATATCGAGGGGTCGGGCTTTTCCGGCACCGTGCGCGGCACGCTGGCCACGACGACCTACTGGACCCCGGATTTCCTCCAGCGGTCGCTCTGGGTTTCCACGCAGGACGGCACGCCGTTCGAGGTCGGCGCGCGCGACAACGGCATGGTCGACTATCCCACCGAGACGGGCACGGTGCGCGCGCGGCACTGGTCGGTGACGGGCGATCTGGCGGGGCTGGAGCTGTTCTATGACGAGGCCGGCGAATGGATCGGCAACCGCTTCGACGCCGAGGGGGAGACGGCGGAATACCGGGTCGCCGAGCGCGGCGGGGCGCTCGCCGCGCTCTGGGGCTGACGATGCGTGCCGCGATTCACTCCGCCCTTGGCCTCGCGCGCTCGCTCGCGATCTATTACGGTCGTCCGAGCCGCCAGCGCGGGCTGGAACGCTTCTATGGCGGGCTGCTCGGGCCGGGCGATCTCGCCTTCGACATCGGCGCGCATGTCGGCAATCGGAGCCGCGCGATGCGCAGCACGGGCGCGCGCGTCGTCGCCGTGGAGCCACAGGCGCCCTTCGCGCGCTTCCTGCGCCGCACCCTGCCGCGCGACGTGACGCTCGTGACGGCTGCGGTCGGGCCCGAGGCGACGACCGCGGCGATGCGCGTCTCGCGCCGGCATCCCACCGTGTCCTCGCTGCGCGGCGACTTCGCGACATCGGTCGGCGATCGGCCCGGCTTCGAGCATGTGCGCTGGGACGCGGCGCAGCAGGTCGAGGTGACGACGCTCGATGCGCTCATCGCGGCGCATGGCGCGCCGAAACTCGTCAAGATCGATGTCGAGGGGTTCGAGGCCGAGGTACTCGCCGGGCTGAGCCATGCGGTGCCGCTCGTCGCGGTGGAGTATCTGCCGGCCCTGCCCGACGCGGCACATGCCGCGCTCGGGCGCATCGCCGTGCTCGGACCCTACGAGTTCAACCTCGTCACGGGCGAGGACGGCGCCTTCGCCTGGGCCGACTGGCGCGACGCCGCGGCGGTGCGCGGCTGGCTCGACGGGCTCGGTGCCGATGACGGGCCGGGCGACATCTATGCCCGGCTGCCCGGCTGACGCTCAGACCTCGAACTGCCCCACCACATTGCGCCATTCGCCCGGCGCGATCATCCGGCGATGGCTGAACCGCACCGAATGCAGCGGCCCCTCGATCGTGTCCTGCCAGAACTCGATGAACTCGAAAAGGCGCGGATAATCCGGCGCCAGATCGTAGTCCTGCCAGACGAAGGTGTTGAGAACACTTCGATAATCCGGCATATGATAGACCATCTCGGCGGTGGTCAACCCATACCCCTTCAGCATCAGCTCGGTTTCCGATTCGCGCATTGGCCGCCCTCTTGCTGCTCACGAATCGCAATCATGCCGCGCCGGAGTTAATTTTCAAGGATTCCAGACTGTTATCACTCCACCGCCATGGCTGCCGGATGTGGCCTGCGGCGCCCATTGCACCCCATATCGCGGTTCCGCTATAGTGCCGGCAACCAGATCTGGTAGCCTTCACATCAAAGCGAGCAGCCGTGAGCGACACCCCCCAACCCCCTGACGACGCGGATAATCCCGCAGCCCCGGGCGGGCCGACGATCTCCATCGCCGACGAGATGCGCACCTCCTATCTCGATTACGCGATGAGCGTGATCGTGTCGCGCGCGATCCCCGACCTGCGCGACGGGCTCAAGCCGGTGCATCGGCGCATCCTGTTCTCAATGCACCAGAACGGCTTTACGCATGACAAGCCCTACCGCAAATCGGCGCGCGTCGTCGGCGACGTGATCGGCAAGTATCACCCGCATGGCGACTCGGCGGTGTACGACGCGCTGGTGCGGCTGGCGCAGTGGTTCTCGATGTCGCTCAAGCTTCTGGACGGGCAGGGCAATTTCGGCTCAATGGACGGCGACAACGCCGCGGCGATGCGCTACACCGAGGTGCGCATGGACCGCCCCGCGCAGGCGCTTCTCGCCGATATCGGCAAGGAGACCGTCGATTTTCAGGACAACTATGACGGCCAGGACCGCGAGCCGAGCGTGCTGCCGGCGCGGTTTCCCAACATGCTCGTCAATGGCGCCGGCGGCATCGCGGTGGGGATGGCCACGAACATCCCGCCGCACAATCTCGGCGAGGTCATCGACGCCACGCTCGCGCTGATCGAGGATGCGACGCTGTCGTCAGAGGATCTGATGGCGTATATCCCCGCGCCGGACTTCCCGACGGGCGGCATGATCATGGGCCGGTCGGGCGCGCGCAAGGCCTATCGCGAGGGTCGCGGCTCGGTCGTGGTGCGCGCGCGCACCCGCATCGAGGAGCCGCGCAAGGACCGCTACGCCATCGTCATCGACGACATCCCCTTTCAGGTCAACAAGTCCACGATGGTCGAGAAGATCGCCGAGGCCGCGCGCGACAAGCGCATCGAGGGAATCGCGCATGTGCAGGACGAATCCGACCGCACCGGCGTGCGCGTCGTCGTCGAACTCAAGCGCGACGCCACGCCCGATGTCGTGCTCAACCAGCTCTACCGCTTCACGCCGATGCAGACGAGTTTCGGCTGCAACATGCTCGCGCTCAACGGAGGCCGGCCCGAGCAGCTCACCCTGCGCGATTTCCTGTCGCATTTCATCACCTTCCGCGAGGAGGTTGTCGCCCGGCGCACCGCCTTTGAGCTGCGCAAGGCGCGCGAGCGCAGCCATGTGCTGTGCGGGCTCGCGGTGGCGGTGTCGAATGTCGACGAGGTCGTGGCCACGATCCGCGGCTCGGCCGACCCGGCCGAGGCGCGCCTGCGGCTGATGGAGCGGCGCTGGCCGGCCGCCGACATCGCCGAATACATCCGGCTGATCGACGACCCCGGCCACACCATCAACGATGACGGCACCTACAACCTCTCCGAGGTGCAGGCGCGCGCGATCCTCGATCTGCGGCTGCAGCGGCTCACCGCGATGGGGGTCAAGGAAGTCACCGACGAGCTCGCCGAGCTCGCCGGCAAGATCCGCGACTACCTCGCGATCCTGCGCTCGCGCGAGCGGATCATGGGCATCATCTCCGAGGAGCTGCGCGAGGTGCGCGAGCTCTACGCCGTGCCCCGGCGCACCGAGATCGCGCAATGGGATGGCGACGCCGAGGATGAGGATCTCATCGAGCGCGAGGACATGGTGGTGACCGTGACCTCGGGCGGCTACATCAAGCGCACCCCGCTCGCCGAATACCGTTCGCAAAAGCGCGGCGGCAAGGGGCTGGCGGGGATGGCCACCAAGGATGACGACGTCGTCACCACGCTGTTCGTGGCCAACACCCACACCCAGCTTCTGTTCTTCTCCACCGACGGGATGGTCTACAAGCTCAAGACCTGGCGGCTGCCGCAGGGCGGGCGCAACGCGCGCGGCAAGGCGATCGTCAACATCCTGCCGATCAATCCGGGGGTGTCGATCGCCGCGATCATGCCCGTCGACAAGCCCGAGACCGAATGGGAGCACCTTCAGGTGGTGTTCGCCACCTCGGCGGGCAATGTGCGACGCAATCAGCTTTCGGACTTCACCAACGTGAAATCCAACGGCAAGATCGCGATGCGCCTGCCCGAGGGCGTCAGCCTCGTGAATGCGCGGATCTGCGACGCCGACGACGATGTGTTGCTGGTGACGGCGCGCGGCCGGGCGATCCGCTTCCCGGTCGGCGAGCTGCGCATCTTCAAGGGCCGCGAATCGACCGGCGTGCGCGGCATCCGGCTCGTCGGCGAGGACAGCGTGGTCTCGATGGCGGTGATCCACCACTTCGAGGCCAGCCCCGGCGAGCGTGCCGCCTTCCTCAAGCAGCGCCGCGCCGTGGAGGGCACGCTCGACGAGGCGCCCGACGAGGACGAGGACGCCGTCGAGGCCGGGCAGCTATCGACCGAGCGCTATGCCGAGATGTCGGCGGCCGAGGACCTGATCCTGACGATCACGACGCGCGGCCTCGGCAAGACGACCTCCTCGCATGATTACCCGGTGCGCGGACGCGGCGGCCAGGGCGTCAAGGCGATGGATCTGTCGGACAAGCGCGGCCGCGAGACCGGCAGCATCATCGCCGCCTTTCCGGTGGATGCCGGCGATCAGATCATGCTCGCCACCTCCACGGGACAGTCGATCCGCTGCCCGGTCGAGGGGATCTCGTTTCGCTCGCGCAGCGCCGGGGGCGTGCGGGTCTTCGCCACCTCCGATGGCGAGAAGGTTGTTTCGGTCGCACGCATCGCCGATCAGGGCACCGGAGAGGAGGAGGCGTGAGCATGCCGCGCGCCGCGAGGTTTCAATGAAGCGCGACTGGCGCGGCCGGTTGCCAGAGGTGCTCGACGCGCGCGCGGCGCGCCGCGAGACCGTGACCTACGCCGCGCTCGCCGCCGATCTCGGCGTGCCGCCGCCGCAGCGCATCCAGCAGCTCGCCCGCGCCCTCGAGCAACTCATGAAGAGCGATGCCGACGCCGGCCGGCCGCTGCGCGCCGCACTCGTCGTCTCGCAGGCGCGCGGCGGGCTGCCGGCGCCGGGCTTCTTTGCCGCGGCGCGCGCGCTCGGCCGCCATGACGGCGCCGAAAGCGGACCGGAGGCGGCGCGGTTCCACGCCGACGAGCTCGCCGCGCTGTGGGAGGCGGCCGGTCATGCCGGGTGACGCCGCCGCGGCGGCGCGTATGCGGCTGGCGCGCCGATGACCGACCCGGCCCCGATCCGCGACGCCGCGACGACGATCCTGCTGCGCGACGCGGACAGCACGCCGCGCGTCCTGATGGGCCAGCGCGCGAAGGGCGCGGCGTTCATGCCGTCGAAATTCGTCTTTCCCGGCGGCGCGTTGGACGCCGCGGACGCCGATGTGCCCCTTGCCGCTCCGCTCGACCCCGATTGCGCCGCCCGGCTCGCGGATGGCGCCGCCGCGCCGGACGCGCTCGCCGCAGCGGCGATCCGGGAGCTCTGGGAGGAGACGGGGTTGATGCTCGGCGCGCCGGGAAACTGGCCGGTATCGCCACCGCCCGACTGGACCGATTTCGCGGCGCGCGGGTTGCTGCCCGCCGCGCAGCACCTGACCTACATGTTTCGCGCCATCACCCCGCCAGGGCGCCCGCGCCGCTTCGACGCGCGGTTCTTTCTCGTCGAGGCGGAGCGGCTCGCGGGCGATCCGGACGATTTTCGCAAGGCGCGCCCCGAACTCGCCAATCTGCAATGGATCCCGCTCGACGCCGCGCCGCGGCTCGACCTGCCCTTCATCACCGAGGTGGTCCTCGCCGAGCTCGGGGCGCGGCTGCGCGACGGGGGGGCGGCGGGGGTGCCCTTCTTCGACAATGCGGGCGCGCGCTCGGAGTTTCGCCGCATTCCGTGACGGGGCGCGCGCTCAGCCCTCGCGCCCCCAGGCAACGCGCGCCCAGATGCGCTCGTAAAGGACATAGGTCAGGAACCCGAGCACGGTGTTGATGACCGCAAGCGTGCCGCCGACCATCACGGAGCCGGTCACGGCCCAGCCGACCAGCGCCATCACCGACAGACCGATCGCCTGCCAGATCAACGCCTTGACCAGGGTGCGCCCGCGCGTCTCCATGACCCCCTCCGATTGCTGCACCAGCCATAGCCTGCGCCGCGCGGATGCGGTATTACGCGAATGCGCAACGGATCCGCAACATTGGTGATTCATGTCAACGTCGCGTGACAAATACGACAAGCGCGATCGTGCCGCCCTGTTTCGCACCCGCCTGCTGCAGGCGATGCAGGAGGTGGGCATGAGCCGCAGCGCGCTCGCGCGGGCCGTTGGCGTGGACCGCTCGACGGTGTCGCAGCTTCTGGCGCAGGACGGGGCGCGGCTGCCCAATGCGCAGGTGGTGGGCGAATGCGCCGCCGCGCTCGGCATCAGCGCGGACTGGCTGCTCGGGCTGACCGAGCATCGTGCCCGCGCCGCCGACATGATGGCCGCCTCGCTGTCGATCACGCAGGCGCCGCGCGCCCTCGTCGACGCGCAGATCTTCGACTGGCACCGCGAGGCGGCGGGCTACAAGATCCGTCACGTTCCCGCCACCCTGCCCGACATGCTCAAGACGCGCGCGATGCTCGAATGGGAATACGCGCCCGCGCTGATCCGCACGACCGAGCAGGCGATCGGCGCCTCCGAGGATCGGCTCGACTGGATCCGCAAGAGCCGATCGGATTACGAGATCGCGCTGCCCTGGCACGAGCTCGAGAATTTCGCGCGCGGCGCCGGCTATTACGCCGACCTTCCAGCGCCAGTGCGGCGCGATCAGATCGATCACCTGATCGCCCTGCTCGATCAGCTCTACCCGGCGATGCGGGTCTATGCCTTCGATGCGCGCCGGGTCTATTCGGCGCCGATCACCGTCTTCGGCCCGCTGCTCGCGGTGCTCTATCTGGGGCGGCATTTTCTCGCGTTTCGCGAATCGAGCCGCGTGGACCGCTTCGCGGAGCATTTCGACTGGCTGGTACGCGAGGCCGAAATCGGCGCGCGCGAGCTGCCGCGTCGGCTCGCCGAGCTGCGCGATATGGCGCGGTGCCGCTGATCGTCCCGGCGTGCACTGGCACGTGTCGCGCTGTGTGTTAGACTGGCTTTGTCGCTGCTCGGCGGCACGCAAACGATCGAGGCCCCGCATGCAGACCCCCGCGACCTCCGAAGCCACGGTCGCAAAGCCGGCGCGTTCCGGGCGCCGGGTCTTGCGGATCGCGATGCTCGTGGCGATCCTCGTCGCGGCGGTCCTGCTGCGCGATCATATCTCGCCGCAGGCGCTGGTCGCCAATCACGCGGCTCTCATGGAGTGGCGCGAGGCCAACCCGCTGCTCACCCTGATCGTCTTCTTTGCCGCCTTCGTGACCATTGCGGCGATCTCGCTGCCGGGCGTCATCATGCTCAAGCTGATCGCAGGGTACCTTTTCGGGCTGCTCTACGGCACGCTGATCGCGGCGCTCGCCGCGACGATCGGGGCGACGATCCTGTTTCTCGCGGTTCGCGCGGGCTTTGGAGAAAGCCTGCTGGCGCGCTACCGGGACCGCATGGGGCATGGGCTGATCGGCCGGGTCTGCGCCGGGTTTCGCGACAACGAACTGCGCGCGCTGTTTCTCCTGCGGCTGCTGCCGCCGATCCCCTTCGTGGTGAGTAACGCACTGCCTGCGCTGCTCGGCGCGCGGCCGAGAAATTTCGTCTTCACCACGTTGATCGGCATCCTGCCCAGCGCGCTGGTCTTCACGGCGATCGGCACCGGGCTCGGCGACGTGCTCTCGGCGGGGCAGTTGCCGGCGCTCGGCGGGCAGACCTTCTTCCTGCTCACGATCCCGCTCGTGATCGCGGTGATCACCATCGCCATGCAGCGCCGCGAGATGCGCGCCGGGCGCGGCGATGCAGCCATACCGGCCGACCGCGCGATCCCGCGCCATACGGCCCCGATGCATGGCGGCTCGCCGTTCCTGGGTGTCTGATTTCATGGTTTGAAGGCGCGATCCACGCTCGGGCATGCGAGCGCACAGTCCGGGAGGGGTTCGTGACGCGAACGCGTCCGATGCGGCTCGAAATTCCTGGCCCCGAGCGGATCGCGGCGTCGCAAGTCCCCCGCCCCGGGCGCGGAGACTTCGGATATCGCCTCGGCCGGGCGGGCGCGGCGGCTGACGGCACGATCATCCCGGAGACGGCCGATACGATGCGGGATGAGCCATCGTCCGGGCGGCGGAAGGCAATGGATGTGCGGAGCGGTTCATCCTCACGATCAGGGAAAACCCGCGCCGGGTCCGGGCCTTCGACACCGTCGAGGGCCTCCGGCAGGCGCTGCTCGAATTGCGGGAAACCCACAACGAACACTGGCTGATGGAGCGCCGCGGCCATCGTTCGCCAACCGGGCTCGGCGGCGACCAACAGGACAGCAATCCCATGGCCGTGTAACCGCAATCAGCTGTCTCACGAACCGCCGGCGCTATAGGCGTGCTGTCGCTTCAGGCGGGTCGCGGCAGCTTCAGTCGGCCAGATCCCGGGCCCGTTCGCGCAGGACGAATTTCTGAATCTTTCCGGTCGAAGTTCTCGGGATCGGCATAAAGATGAACCTGCCGGGAACCTTGTAGGATGCCAGCAGATCGCGGCACCAGGCGCGCAGCGTGTCGGCGTCGGCCTGTTGACCCGGGGCGAGTTCGACGAAGGCGCAGGGTGTCTCGCCCCATTTTTCATCCGGCATCGCGACGACGGCGGCAACCTCGACGGCCGGGTGGCGGTAGAGCGCCTCCTCGACCTCGATGGAGGAAATGTTCTCGCCGCCCGAAATGATGATGTCCTTGGACCTGTCCTTGAGCTGAATGTAGCCGTCCGGGTGCACGACGCCCAGATCGCCGGAATGGAACCAGCCGCCCGCAAAGGCCTTCCCTGTGGCCTGCGGATTGCGGAAATACCCCTTCATGACCACGTTGCCGCGAAACATCACCTCGCCCATGGTCTGGCCATCGCGCGGCACCGGAACCATGGTTTCGGGGTCCATGACCTCGAGTCGCTCCAGCGGCAGGTAGCGCACGCCCTGACGGGACTTGAGCGCGGCCTGCTCGGCCGGGGGCAGCGCGGACCAGCCCTCGTGCCATTCGTTGACCACTGCCGGACCGTAGGTTTCGGTCAGACCGTAGAGATGGGTGACGTCGAAACCTGCCGCGTTCATCTGCACCAGCAGCTTTTCGGGCGGTGGCGCGGCCGCAGTGAAGACCTGAACCCTTCGATCCAGCCTGCGCTTGACCGCGTCGGGGGCCGAGATAATCAGCGACATGACGATCGGCGCGCCGCACAGATGGGTCACGCCCGCCTCGGCGAGCGCCGACCAGATCGGTTCGGCCCGCACCTGACGCAGGCAGACATGCGTGCCGATGATGGCCGAGAGCGTCCAGGGAAAGCACCAGCCGTTGCAGTGAAACATCGGCAGGGTCCACAGATAGACGGCGTGCTTCGTCATCGACGTGGTCAGCGCATTCCCCTGCGCGAGAAGGTAGGCGCCGCGGTGATGCGAGACGACGCCCTTGGGGTCGCCGGTCGTGCCCGAGGTGTAGTTGATCGAGATCGCGTCCCATTCGTCCTGCGGCATAAGCCAGGCGAAGTCCCGGTCGCCTTCGGCGAGGAACCGTTCGTAATCCTCCGCCTCCGTGGGCTCGTGCGGCCCGTCGACCTCGGGATCGTCGTATTGGATCACCAACGGTGCGACGTCGGCAAGCGCGAGCGCCTCCTGCATCAGCCCCGTGAACTCCCGGTCCACGATCACGACCCTCGACATCGCATGGTCGAGCTGGAACGCGATGATGGCCGCGTCCAGCCGCGTGTTGATGGAATGCAGCACCGCGCCGCACATCGGCACGCCGTAATGACATTCCAGCATCGCCGGCGTGTTCGCCAGCAGCGCCGAAACGGTGTCGCCGCGGCCGATGCCGCGCGCCGACAAGGCGGAGGCCAGTTGACGCGACCGCGCGTAGAATTCGCCGTAGCTGAGGCGCAATCGACCATGAAGGATCGCCGGGTGCTCGGGAAAGACGCTGGCAGCACGCTCCAGGAACGTCAGCGGGGTCAGGGGCTGAAAGTTCGCCGGGTTGCGGTCGAGGTCGGTGTTATAGGGGTTTGCCACCTTGGAGCTCACTGATCCTGCCACACGGGCGCGCGCTTTTCGATGAAGGCGCCGATCCCTTCCTCGGCATCACCGGCGAGCATGTTTTCGACCATCACGCCGGAGGCGTACTCATAGGCATCAGACAGGGTCATCTCGCGTTGCGCGTAAAAGGCGCGCTTGCCGGTGGCGAGCGTCATGCTGGACTTGGAGGCGATCTTGCGGGCCATCTCCAGTGTGGCCTCCGGTAACGCCCCGGGCGCGACGGCCCGGTTCACCAGCCCGATTTCCGCCGCCCGGCGCGCCGATGTCATGTCACCGGTCAGCAGCATCTCCATCGCGTGCTTGTCGGCGACGTTGCGCGACAGGGCGACCATCGGCGTCGAACAGAACAGACCGATATGGACGCCCGGCGTGCCGAACTGTGCCGTCTCGTCGGCGATGGCCAGATCGCAACTGGCCACCAACTGGCATCCCGCCGCGGTCGCGACCCCGGTCACCTGCGCGATGACGGGCTTGGGGCAAGTCACGATCGTCTGCATGACTTCGGAACACTGGGCCATGATTTTGGCGAAATAGGCGCGGCCGCGATCCGGGGCCGCGCGGCCGGCCGTCAATTCCTTGAGATCATGGCCCGCGCAAAAGGCCGGCCCATTCGCGGCGAGGATGACGACGCGAACGGACGGGTCCGCGCCGGCCTCGGCAAAGGCCGCGCCCAGCTGAGCCAGCATCGCCTCGGAGAGGGCATTGCGCCGCGCGGCGTCGTTCAGCGTCAGGCGCAGGATGCCGTCCTCGTCCAGATCCCGCAGCAGAATGTCGCTCGCTTGCACGGGTTTTCTCCCTTTCCGGCCCTCAGAGAATGTTGACATCCACGCTGTCAGCGAGCGTGTTGGCGATGAAGCAGTAGCGATGGGCGCGGTGCTGCATCTCCGCGAGTTTCGTCTCCTCGACCGTGAAGCCCGGATCAAATCGCACCTCGGGATGCAGGTCGATGCGCGTCACCGCCATCCGGCCGCCGGCGGTCTTGCCGAGATGGGCGACGGCATGGTCGCGATAATGCGTCACGGGCCAGCCGGCCTTGGCGGCCAGCGCCAGGAACGTCATCATGTGGCAACTCGACAAGGCCGAGGCGAGGGCCTGTTCCGGGTTCGTGTTGCCGGGATCGCCGCCCCAGTCCGGCGCGGCGTCCGCGCGGAGCTCGTGGCTGTCATTGTATCGGACGGTGTGCGCGTTGGAATATGTGCCGGGCTTGAGCTCGGGCTCTGCGCGCTGCCAGTGCAGTTCGATGGAAAGCTCGGACATGATCGGTGCGGTGCTCCGTGGCTCGGGTCAGGCGGCGGCCAGTTTCTTCTTCGGATCGTAGAAGGGGCGCTCCACGATGGTGGCGCCGGTCGGGCCGGCGGCCGTCACGACCTCCAGCTCGGTGCCGAGTGCCGCGTAATCGGCCGCCACCATGGCGAGCGCGATGTTCTGATCGAGCCGCGGCGAATGGACCGCAGAGGTGACCTTGCCGATGGTCGCGCCGCCATGATTGATGGGCCAGAACGCGGTATTCGGACCTTTCAGCGGCGGTCCGTCGATGCGCAGACCGACCTGCTTGCGGCTGACCCCGTCATCACGAATGCGGCGCAGCGCATCCTTGCCGATGAACGCGGCCGCCATGTCGAGATTGACCAGCCGATCGAGACCGAGCTCGAAGGGGTTGGTGCCGATGTCCGCATCCGCGTGATAGGACAGCATGGCGCCCTCGATTCGGCGGATGGTGGAGGTGTGGCCGGGCTTGAGCCCGAACGGGCCGCCGGCGGCCATGATCCGCTCCCACAGCTCGTCGCCGCGCGATCCGTCCTGCAGGTAGAGCTCGTAACCCAGTTCGCTGGACCACCCGGTGCGCGACACGATCAGCGGAATGCCGTCGAGCGCGACCTCGCGCAGCCAGTAATAGCGCAGGTCCATGATGCCCTCGCCAAAGAGCGCGCGCATCACCTCGCCGGATTTCGGCCCCTGAAGCTGCAGGGGCGAGACGTCGGGTTCGCGGATCGTGACATCCATCCCCGAATGCACCGCCACGCCCTGCGCCCACAGCAGGATGTCGCTGTCGGCCAGCGAGAGCCAGAAGCGGTTTTCGCCCAGCCGGAGCAGGACCGGATCGTTCAGGATGCCGCCATCGGCATTCGTGATCAGGACGTATTTGCACTGCCCCACCGAGAGCGTCGACAGATCGCGCGGCGTCAGCATCTGCGTGAAGACCGCCGCATCCGGGCCGGTGATTTCGACCTGCCGCTCCACCGCGACGTCGCACAGGATCGCGTCATTCACGAGGTTCCAGAAATTCTGCACCGGGTCGCCGAAGTCGCGCGGGATATACATATGGTTATAAACGGAAAAATCCCGCGCGCCCCAGCGCAGGGTCGCATCGAAATAGGGCGATTTCCGGATCTGGGTTCCGAACCCGAAGTCTGGGGACTGTGTCATGGTCTTGCCCTTGCACACCGGCGGTATGCGCTCGCGGTGGATTGTCGATCAGGCGCATCCCTAACAGAAGATGCGTTCCGGCACCGGACTGAACATGCGCCGGCGAAAGACCATCCGGACTGTATCCGGCCCTTTCGCAGACCGTTCGGGCGGCTGGCATCACTTGCCGATTCGCGCGGCCAGCCGTGCAAGGTTGGGCGGCCCGGATTTGACCTCGCGCGTCACGATGTATGTCATGTAGCGCTCGATCCCCAGTTCAGCCGCGAGCAGGTCGTCCATCAGATCCTGAAACGCCGCGAGGCCGGGCACGACGACGGTCATGACATAGTCCATGCCCCCCCCGGTCGCGATGCAGCGGGTGATCTCGTCGCGGCCGTGGATACAGGCCTCGAACCTGTCGAAATCCGACTTGCGGTGATGGGCCAGGGAGACGGTCACGATGACCCGTGTAAAGTCCGCGATCCGCTCGAGCGCGATGTCGGCGTGATACCCGCGGATGAAACCCTCGGCTCGCAGCCGGGTCAATCGCTCCCAGCAAGGCGTCGGCGACAGGTTCACGATCTCCGCAAGCCTGACCTTGCTCAACTGACCGTGCTTCTGAACCGCGCTCAGGATGCGAATGTCGGCCGCGTCAAGCCCGTCCTTTCCCCGCATTCGAAACTCGCTCAAAAACCATGCCGGGCCATCCGCCGGCATATTGCCCCGCGCTGCATGATACGCGATCACGATTCGCGGGCACAAGGACAGGCGGGCGATCTTTCCGGCGACGGCGGCGGGACGACAGCGCCGGTGAAAATCATGCGCCAACGCCCCGTTGTCGCGCAAGCTCGCCTTGCCGGCTGCCGATGGACAGGGCGGCTTGGGCTTCGAGATCGCATGCGGGATCGGGCGCGACCGATCGCGTGCGCGAGGCCATGCGATCACGAGACTGCGGGGGCGTGCGGCCGGGCCAGGGCAGCTTCCCGAGAACGCGTCGGCAGCCGCGCGTCAGCCGCAGCACCGGCCTACTTCTAGTGGTGGCGGACGGCTGATACACCATCAGCACAGCGCATGACACGGATGCCAGCGCACCGCCCGTTTCAGGAGACAGCCGCATGGATGCCCCGACCGCTTCCACATCGTTTCCGCTCCTCGCGGGAGCGGCACTCGCCATCCTTGTCCTGCTGATCTGCTCGGCGATCTTCTCCGGTTCGGAAACGGCGTTGACCACCGCGAACCGCGGCAAGCTGCACAATCGATCCGCGGCGGGCGACCTTGGTTCGCGCCGGGCGCTCCGGCTGACCGACGACAAGGAACGGCTGATCGGCGCGATCCTGCTTGGCAACAACATGGTCAACATCCTGGCGGCTTCGCTCGCCACGATGATCTTTACCTCGCTGCTCGGGGAAAGCGGTGTCGCGGTCGCGACCATCCTGATGACCGTTCTGGTGCTGGTCTTCTCGGAGGTATTGCCGAAGACCTACGCGATCACGAACTCGGAGGCCGTGGCGCGCCGCGTTGCCGGCTTCATGACGCTCGTCGTCCTCGTCGCGGCACCGGTCGTCACGGTGGTGCAGCTCGTGGTTCGGGGCATCCTTCGCATCTTCGGGGTGCAGGCGGCCGGGGTGCATCCGTTCGCGGCCCAGGAGGAAATCGCCGGTGCAATTGCGCTGCACCACTTCGAGGGCGCGGTGGAAACGGCGGATCGGGATCGCCTCCTGGGGGCACTCGAGCTCTCGCGCCGGCGCGTGGACGAGGTGATGACTCATCGCCGCGCAGTCGAAATGATCGATGCCGATGAAGGACCGGGCGCGATCATCGCCGCAGCCCTGGCATCCGATCACACGCGCATTCCGCTCTGGCGCGGTTCTCCCGAGAACATCGTCGGAATCCTCCACACCCGGGATCTTTCGCGGGCGATCCACGAGGCGGTCCGGAACGCCGGCGCGGCGGCGCTGGAAACGCTCGACATTCCGGCCATCGCGATGAAGCCTTACTTCGTTCCCGACGTCGCGGGCCTCGACGATCAGCTTCATGCCTTCATGAAGAACAAGGTGCATCTGGCCATGGTCATCGATGAATACGGTGCGATCCGGGGGCTGGTAACGCTGGAGGACATTATCGAGGAGATCGTCGGCGACATCGCGGATGAGCACGACATCGGCGGCGATGCGACCCTGCAGGCCGGGTCCGACGGTTCTGTCCTGGTGCCCGGGCGCTTGAGCATTCGCGAGGTGAACCGCGCGATGGCCTGGGACCTTCCCGACGACGATGCGGTCACCGTGGCCGGGCTGGTGATCGATTTCGCGCGCCGGATACCCGAGCAGGGCGAGGTCTTCGTGATTGACGGTTACCACCTCGAGGTGACCGAGCGGGCGCAGACACGGCTGACGAAGCTGCGGGTGGGGAAGGCTGCGGGCGTGTAAGCATCGCGCCAAGCTCGTCTGATCCCGTCGGGCGTGCCGCGGTTTTGGGCAATGGCTCCGCGTCGCAGCCGATCCGTGGATGGGCTCCGCGGTGATGGCGCGGATGCCGCCCGCCCTGACGGCATCGCAAGGTGCCCGGCTCGGGGTGTTGCAGCTCGGGCCCGGCGCATCGACAACCGGGAAATCACCGGCCTGCCGCTTGCGGTCGCTCGCAACCATCCGGCGCATCTGGTAGCCGGGCCTTCAGGGATCGCCAGCGGGATCGTGCATGAGCTTGAAATCACAGTCCGAGCCGACGCAGATCTCCCGCGGAATCCTGACGATCTGCGCGGGCGTGGCGTTTCTCGTTCTGAACGACGCCATCGCCAAGCTGCTCACGGAGCGGTACGACGCGATCCAGATCATCTTCCTGCGCAATCTGATCGCGGTGCCGATGATCGCCTCGGCGGTGCTTGTGCTGCGCGGGTCGCACGCGCTGCGGACGCGGCATCTTGGGCTGCATGCCGTGCGCGGAGTGCTTATCGTGCTCGGCGCCTATCTCTACTTCACCAGCCTGAGCTTTCTGCCCCTTGCGGAGGCGACGGCGCTGATCTTCTCTGCGCCGATCTTCATCACCGCGCTCTCGGTTCCGCTGCTCGGCGAGGCGGTCGGCTGGCGGCGCTGGGGCGCGGTCATGCTCGGCTTCATCGGGGTGCTGATCATCGTGCAGCCGGGCGCCGCGGGATTCCAGCCGGCGGCGCTGCTACCGGTGGCGGCGGCGCTGCTCTATTCGCTCTTCATGGTCAGCGCGCGGTGGATCGGCCCCGGTGAGGGACTCTGGACGATGATGCTGTTCGTCGTGCTGTTTCCGATGATCTATGCCGCGCCCTTCGCCCTGTGGGTGTGGGCGCCGGTACAGGTGGGGGATCTCTGGCTGTTCGTCGCCATCGCGATCTTCGGAAGCCTCGGCATCACGCTGATCGGTCAGGCGTTCCGACTGGCACCGGCGGCGGTGGTCGCGCCCTTCGACTATACGGCCCTCGTCTGGGCGACGGCGCTCGGCTGGCTCATCTGGGGCGACCTCCTGGGCTTCTGGACCATCATCGGGGCGCTGATCATCGTCGCGAGCGGCATCATCATCGTCTTGCGGGAGGCCGCCCAGTCGCGGTGACCCGCGGGTCGCAGGCGACGCACGGGCACCAGGAGCCGCGACTTGGCGCGCGAGGCATCGCGCATGGCCGAGTTCGGCCGGATCGCGGGAATGGTCGGGGGCTGGCGGCCGAACGGCTCGGGCTGAGCGAGGCGGAGCGCTCGCTGAAAGCTGGTGATGGCCGCTGCAACCGCTCAACCCGTTTCGAGTTGGGCTCCTGCGCTTCGCGAGACGTGTCTGCAGCCGTATCCTTCATGGGCCGACATCTCCGGGTGGGCCGGAGGGTTGCGACGTTTGTCGACAGTGCGCAGCCGGACCGGCGGAACATCGCCGCACAGCCGCGGCAGGCCATGCTTGATCCGGCACACGGAGCCGTCTAATCGTGCACCGTATTAGGAATTTTGCGCTGAGCAGGGGCGGGCTGATGAAGCGAAGAGCGCGGGCGGGTTTAATCTTGCTGATTGCGATGGGCGTCTCGGGCTGTGCGATGTTCGAAACCGCCGAAGGACCGCAAGAGCGGCAAGAGGAGGAGGCTCTGGCGCTCGACGATTTCGACCCGATCGACGACACCAACCTGTCCGAATTCATGATGTCGGGCGCCGACCCGGATGAGGCCGTCGCCTATTTCCGCCGCGCCACGCAGGAGCGGCCGGGGCGGATCGACCTCGAGCGCGGCCTCGCCACCTCCCTCATGCGCGCGCGCCAACAGAGCGAAGGTGTCTCCGCGTGGCGACGCGTGGTCGGCATGTCCGGCGCGACCAGTTCCGACAGGGTCAGCTATGCCGATGCGCAGATCCGCACCGATGACTGGGAGGGGGCGGCGGCGACATTGGCGGAGCTTCCGGGAGGCTACGAGAGCTTCGAGCGGCATCGCCTCGAAGCCCTCCTCGCCGACTCGAACGAGAACTGGGATCGCGCGGATCAGCATTACGAGGCCGCCGTCGAGATGAGCGATGAGCCCAGCGGTGTGCTCAACAACTGGGGGTATTCGAAGCTGACCCGCGGCGCGCCGGAAGAGGCCGAACGGCTCTTCCGTGAGGCGCTGAGTGCCGATCCGGGCATGTTTGCCGCCAAGAACAACCTCGCGATGGCGCTCGGGGCGCAGGAGAATTATTCCCTTCCGATGATCGAGATGACCCAGGAGGAGCGCGCGCGCCTGACGCATACGCTCGCGCTCACCGCGCTGCGTCAGAACGACCTCAGCACCGCGCAGCGCCTGTTGCAGGACGCCATCGATACGCACCCGCGGCATTTCGACGAGGCAGTCCGCGCCCTGCGAATTCTCGAGGAGGCCTGATCGGGAATGCTCTCGCTTCCCGCAGGAGCGGCGATCTGGTTTCTGCCGGTGACACTTCCGGTGGTGTTATGGGCGGCGTGGAGCGATCTGCGCGCGATGCGGATACCCAATGGCTGCGTCGTCGCGCTCGTCCTGCTCTACGCGGCCGTCGGGCCACTCGTCCTGCCGATCGGCGACTGGGGCTGGGGCTGGGTGCAACTCGTCGCGGTCCTGGTGGTGGGCTTCGCGCTCAACCTTGCGGGCGCCCTCGGGGCTGGCGACGCCAAGCTCGGGGCCGCGATGGCCGCGTTCATCGCGCCCCAGGACATTCCGTTTTTCCTGGTGTTTCTCGCGCTCGTCATGCTTGCGGCGCTGATGACCCATCGCGCCGTCAGGTCCATGCCGGCTCTGAGGGGCCTGGCACCCGACTGGGCCTCCTGGCAACGGCGCGATTTCCCGCTTGGGTTCGCCCTCGGCCCCGCGCTGGCCCTCTATTTCGCCCTCGCCGCGATGTTCGGACCGGGCTGATCAGCCGTGTCGCATGTTGCAAAACTGCTTCAGTCCAGCGCCCGTGACCTCCGGCACCACGCTTCAAAGTGGTTTCCTTTTGCCTCTGCCTCCATTTCAGGGTGTATTCACGTCAAAATTGCAGGGGTGCGGTCTTGAGCGTAATACGGGTATTTCTGAGCTGCGTCGTCGTGATCGGGGCAGCAATATGGGCTCCGGCGCCGCTCTCCGCGACCGAGACTACGGTCGTGACGGCCGACGGAAGGAGTGTGGGACGCTCGGTCGACCTCTCGACCAATCGCGCAAGGGTTATCGAGACGGACCGCGCCTTCAGCGAAGTTTCGATCGCGAACCCTGACATCGCGGATATTGATACGATCTCCGAACAGGCGATCTATGTTCTCGGAAACGCGCCCGGACGCACGACGCTGTCGATCGTGTTCGACAATGGCGAGATGGTTCGCAACATCGATGTCCATGTGACGCCGGACGTGAGCGAGCTGCGCGAACGTCTGAGCGAGATTCTCCCGTCGGAACCGATCGAGGTGCGCACCGCCAGCGACGGCGTGGTGCTCTCCGGGGTCGTCTCGAGCACCGCGACGCTCGATCGCGCGCTTGAACTCGCGGAGCAATACGCCCCCGAGCGGGTCTCCAACATGATGAGCGTGGGCGGCAGACAGCAGGTCATGTTGCAGGTGCGCTTCGCCGAGATGAGTCGTTCGGTCAGCAAGGGGCTCGGCCTGCCGTCCGGTGGATTCTCCGGCGTGGGATCGGCGCGGGGGGAATTCAACGGCGGCAGCACGATCACCGGCGGCCTCGAATTCTCGATCCTTCTGGAGGCGTTGGAAGAGCGCAACCTTGTCAGAACGCTCGCGGAGCCCAACCTCGTCGCGCTCACGGGCCAGGAGGCGCAGTTCCTCGCCGGCGGCGAGCTGCCCGTGCCGGTGTCGGACGAGGACGGCGTGACGGTCGAGTTCAAGCCATTCGGCGTCGAGCTGAACTTCACACCCTTCGTCGTCGACGGCGATGTCATCAACCTGTCGATCAACGCCGCAGTGAGCGGCATCGACCCGACCGTCGGGATCACCGCGGGCGGGATCAGCATCGACGGCTTCAATCGTCGCGAAACTTCGACGACGGTCGAGATGCGCGACGGCGAAAGCTTCGCGATCGCCGGCCTTCTGCAGGATGATTTCCGCAACACGATCGACCAGATGCCCGGCCTCGCCGACATTCCGATCCTCGGCGCGCTCTTTCGCTCGACGAGTTATCAACGCGAACAGAGCGAACTCGTGATCATGGTGACGCCGCGTCTCGTCACACCGACACGGAGCGAGGCACTTGCGATGCCCACGGATCGTGTCCGCCCGCCGAGCGAGCGCGATCTGTTCCTGTTCGGCCGTAGCGCCGAGGAACTCATGCCCGGCGCCGTCGGGGAGCTGCAACGCCAGGAGTTTGGCGGTGCGCACGGCTACGTTATGGACTGACAGGAGGTGCCCGTGCCACGCCCAGTTTCGCTCGCTATGACCGGTCTCGCCGCGCTCGCACTCGCCGGGTGCAGCCCCACTCACATGCATGAGGAAGCGGGCAGCCACATGTTCATCGACAGCTTCGGCGACGCGACGCGCACCAATATCGCCGCCCAGTCGGGCGCGCGGGATTATGCCCTCGACATGGGCCGCCGTTTCGCGGACGAGGTGCCCAACACGGTTACCTTCGCCTTCGACAGCGCTCACCTGGACAGTTCCGCGCGACAGATCCTGGACCGGCAGGCGCACTGGATCCGGCAGTTTCCCGAGGTCCGCTTCCGCGTCTACGGCCATACCGACCTGGTTGGAACGGCGCAGTACAATCACCGTCTCGGCCAGCGGCGCGCCGACGTCGTGGTGGAGTATCTCGTCGCGCGCGGGGTGAGTCGCAGTCGCCTTGAAGGCGTCGTATCACGCGGCGAGACGCAGCCGGTCATCGACACGCCCGCCCCCGAGCAACGCAATCGGCGCGCGATCACGGAGGTGTCGGGTTTCGTCGAGTCGCATCCGCGGCTGCTCGACGGGAAATACGCGGCGGTCGTGGCGCGCGAATATCAGGCGAGCGCGCAACGACCACTGCCGACCATCACGGGCGGTGGTCCCGGCTTGTGAGCGGGTGGTCGCGCGACCGCACGACGCTCACATCTCGCCGAAGACGCGGATCACCCGGATGACCACCGGGCCCAGAGTGATCAAGAGCAGCACGGGCAGCATGAGCCCGGCGATCACGCCGGACATCTGCACGGGGAGCTTGTTGGCCTTCTCCTGCGCGCGCAATTCGCGTTCGATGCGCATCTCCTCGGAATACGTCATCAACGCTTCCGACACGCTCGAGCCGTATTGCTGCGACTGAACGATCACATTCGCGACCGCCATCGCGTCGTCGATCCCGAGACGCTGCGCCATCGCGAACAACGCGCTCTCGCGGTCCCGCCCGGCCATGATCTCGCTTTGCAGTGTAAGGAACTCCTCGGAGATCTCCGGCGCGACCGGTGCCATCTCGCGCGCGACGCGGTCGATCGCCGGATCGAGTCCCATGCCCGCCTCGAGCGAAATCTGGAGCAGATCGAGTGTATTGGGAAAATTTTCCTCTATCCGACGCTGGCGTGCGGCCATCCGATGCCGAAGCCAGAGCTGCGGGCCGTAAAACCCGACCGCAAGCAGGATCACCGACGTGAAGAGCACCTGGTTGCGGCTCACCCCCATCACGATCTCCGCAAGCGGGCCCGGCAGATCGAGCGCGCCCCGAAAGAAGAAGACGAGCAACAGTACCGCCGGGAGCGCGACACCGACAAGAAAGCGCAGCACGAAGAAGTCCCGCACGGCGTTCGGCCCGCGAAAGCCCGCGCTTTCGAGCTGGCGACGGATCGCGCTGCGCTCCTTTTCGTCCTCGGGGACGAAAACCTTGTCGAGCCCCGACGGATCGGCCGCCGTCGGGCGCAGGATTGCCGGCCCGCCCGCCGATGCGGGCGCCGCGCGCCGGCCGATGGCGCGCATGCGGTTGCTGACGGGATCGGGCGAAAGCGCTGCGGTGATCGACACCATCGCGATGAAGACGCCCGCACCGATCGCGGCGAGTAACAGCGCATTGGGGGGCAAATCGACCCCGACGATCGCGTCCATGATCGTTTCCATCATCACGTCCCCCTACACCCTGAAGTTCACGAGCCGGCGCAGGATCAGGTAGTTGGCGACGATCAACGTCACCATCAGCCCCCCGATCCAGGGAAAGAGCGGATCGTCGCTGACATCGCCATAGAACGAGGGCGAGGTCAGCATGACGACTCCGATCAGCACGAAGGGCAGAACCGACAGGATCTGCATCGACAGCCGGCCTTCCGACGAGATCGCCCTGATCTTCTTGTTGAGGGTGAATCGGCCCCGGATCACCTTGGAGAGGGTCCGCAGGATACGGCCGAGGTTGCCGCCGCTGCCCGCCTGAATGCTGATCGCGGCGGCGAGAAAGCGGAAATCCTCCTGATCGACGCGCGCACCCAGATCGCTGAAGGCGTCGGTCAATTCGTCCCCATAGGCGATCTGGTCGGCGAGGGCGCGGAATTCGCTCGCGATCGGGTAGGGCATCTTGAGCGCGGCATCGGCGACGGTGGCGCCGATCGGGTGACCGACTCGAAGCCCGCGCGCCATGAGTTCGAGCGCATCGGGGAGCTGTTCGACGAGCTTGTTGATACGCCGCGCCCTGGCGTGATTGAGCCCGATGCCCAGCGCCGCCGTCGTCGGCACCACCGCCGCCGCCAGGCCGAGTGCCGCGCCGAGAAACGTGCTCACGAATGCGAAGAGGAGCAGAACCAGCGCGAGATACGCGACGACGAGCGTCCAGGGGCTCATCGTCATCCCGGCCTGCTGCATCGTCTCCGGGAGGCGGCCGAAAAGCGGAATGCGCGCGAGGAGGCCGCGATTGCCGGAATTGCGCAGCAGCCGGAGCACCTCGTCGGGCGAACCGGCCGCGCGGATCTGTTCCAGCCGCCGGCTGCGCGCGCGCGCAGCCGCGTCATCGCCATCGATCATGCGCGCGATGCCGGTCAGGGCGATGACGACCCCCACGAATACCGCCGCATAGGTCAGTGTCTGCGGGTCGAGCACCACGAAATCCATCATTCCTCGACTCCGCTGCGCGTGAAGACTTCGGAACCCAGATCGACGCCTGCCGCGCGCAGATGCGGCGCACAATGCGGACGCACGCCGGTCGGGCCGAATTCGCCCAGCACCGTGCCGGTGGCGGATTTTCCGCGCTTGTGGAACAGGAATATGTCCTGCATCGAGATGACATCGCCCTCCATGCCGGTGATCTCCGAGATGCTCGTGACCCGGCGCTTGCCGTCGCTCATCCGGTTGAGCTGAATGATGACGTGTATGCCGGATGCGATCTGCTTGCGTACTGCGTTGAGCGGCAGATTGGCGCCGACCATCGTCACCATCTGTTCGAGGCGCGAGACGGCATCGCGCGCCGTGTTCGCGTGAATCGTGGTCATCGATCCCTCATGGCCCGTATTCATCGCCTGAAGCATGTCGAAAGCTTCGGCGCCGCGGACCTCGCCGACGATGATGCGGTCGGGGCGCATGCGCAGCGCGTTACGCACGAGATCGCGCTGCGCGATCGCCCCCTCCCCCTCGGCGTTGGGCGGCCGGGTCTCGAGGCGGATGACGTGGTCCTGCTGGAGCTGGAGCTCCGCCGCGTCCTCGATGGTCACGAGGCGCTGGCGCGGGTCGATATAGGCCGACATCGCATTGAGCATCGTCGTCTTGCCCGACCCCGTCCCACCCGAGATGAGGACGTTCAGTCGCGCATCCACGAATGCCTGGAGGATCCGCGCCGCCTGCTCGCTGAGACCGCCCAGCTCGACCAGCCGATGCATCGTCAGCGCCTCCTTGGAGAACTTGCGGATCGATAGCGACGGCCCGTCGATCGCGCAGGGCCGGATGATCGCGTTCACGCGACTGCCGTCCTCGAGCCGCGCATCCACCCAGGGTTGCGACTCGTCGACGCGGCGGCCGATACGCGAGACGATCTTGTCGATGATCCGCATCAGGTGGCGCTCGTCGCGAAACCGCACCGCGGTTTTCTCCAGAAGCCCGTCACGCTCGACATAGATATTGTCGAAGGAGTTCACGAGGATGTCGTTGACGGTCGGATCGGCAAGCAACGGTTCGAGCGGACCGAGCCCGAGCAGCTCGTCCATCACCTCGTCGATCAGCTTGTCGAGATCCGTCGAGCTCATCGGCACGCCCTTGTCCTGCAGGACACTCGTGACCAGGACGGCGACCTCGCGGCGCAGCTCGGCGGGCTTGACCTTGTCGATCACCGAAAGGTTCATCTGCTCCAGCAGCGTCTGATGCAGCTCCTGCTTGAGCTCGAGCCGTGTCGCGAGCTCGGAGTCCCTATGCGACCGGCGCGGCATCACGGCGACGTTGGGCGCGGGGGCATTCGGCATGCGGGCGGCGGTGTCGCCCGGTGTCTGCGTCGCGCTGCGGTGGGTTGGTCCGTTGAAATTGTTGAACATGCCTCGTCCCCTTATTTCGGTTGGCTTCTTTTTGCCGACAGCGACTTCAGCGCGCCGGCCGCCAGTTTCGCATAGGCCCGCGCGGCGTCCCCCCGCGGGGCTGCGCGCATCACCGGCTCGCCGCGATCGACGGCACGCCGCATCATCCGGTCATTGCGCGGCACCCAGTGCTTGAGCGGGTTGCCGAGGACGCTCTGCGCTTCCTTGTGCGGCCCCGACATCATCAGGGGGCGCTTCTCGCCATTCACGACGATCTCGATGGGAAGCAGCGGCGCGTCCTCGGTGTAGAAGTCGATCAACCGCTTGCACTGCCGGATCGAGGGCACCGAGGTGTCGGTCACGAGCAGCATCAGCCCGGCGCGCTTGAGGATCGGCTCGAGCCAGACCACCAGCGCATGGGGCATGTCGACGACGACATAGTCGTACTGCGCCGCCAGCCCGTCGAGGATCGCCGCGACGTGATCGGCCGACATCGCGTCGAGCGGGACCGGCTCGTTCGGCGCGGTCAGAAGGTGCAGACCCGAGGCATGGCGCAGCATCGCCGAGGCAAGGTAGCTCTCGTCGGGCGGCATATCGCTGCGCAGGATCTGCGCCATCGTGCCGCGATCCTCGAGGTCGAGCAGCGTGCCGAGATCCCCGAACTGCAGATCCAGATCGACGAGCGCCACCTTGTGCGTCGGCTTGCGCGAGAACAGCCCGCCGCGACCGAGAAGCTGATGCGCCACATTGAGCGCGACGGACGTGGCCCCGCAACCACCCCGTGCCGACGCGACCGCGATCACCGCGCCGCGCTGGACGGGGGCGGCGGGGGCCGGGGCCGGTGGCGGCGCCGCCGGGGCCGGGGCCTGCGCCGGGGCGAGCGTTTCGCGCATCACCTCGCGCAGCTCGTCGGCACTGACCGAGACGGGCAGGATCTCGCCCACCCCGAGCCGCGTGAGCCCGCGCGCCGCCGAAAGCGGCAGGTCGTTATGGGTCATCGCGATGATCGCGGTGCCGTCGGGAACCGCCGCGACCAGGTCGCGCAGGCCCTGCATGTCGTCCGCGTTCTCGGGCGCGATATCGGCGATCACCAGCGCATGGCCATTCCCGAAACCCGTCTTCAAACTGCCGACCTCGGAGATCGCGCTTTCGCACCGCTCGACCGAGACATTGGCCAGCAGCACCGCTGCCGCCTCGACGAGCTCGGCGATCTCGGGTGCAGTACTCAGCACCAGAACCGAGGTTGGCGTCTCGCTCATTCGCGCACCTGCTCGCATGTTGCCGATTTCGGCTGAGGTCGGTTGCGTCGTCATCAATCCACTCCGTTTGTCAGATCTTCGGCCGGCATCGCCACATGCATCGCTGCAAAGCTGAACGGCCCGCCAAGATCGTTGTCGCCGTTCCCGCCCGAGGCGAGGTTTCCGATGGCCGAAAGCGGGGTGACGAAGGCGAAGTCGAGATCGACGATCTCGGCGCGCACCATCGGGCGATACGGCCCCCC
>LFIK01000563.1_pt1 | contig 27909 bp, 26 predicted proteins | sample 643401 | NCBI WGS metagenome assembly LFIK01 (sample SAMN03777447, study PRJNA286221) | soda lake metagenome | biome: soda lake; feature: Kulunda steppe; material: water; isolation source: sample T5-Br brine of Lake Tanatar-5 | place: Russia: Kulunda steppe | collected 2010-07
CCAGCCAGTTCCCAAGGATACCCTTCAAGAACATGGGCAAGAACGCCGATGCAACTTTCGAAGTGGCCATCGAGCAAGCTCCTTGCGTTGCTACCACTGAGCCAATGGTTCCAGCTGCCCACGTCAAGCAAGCAACAAAAGCTGTACCAATCAGATTACCAAGGTAGGACAATGCCCAGTTGGTTTTGAGCTGAGCCATGGTTGCGCTTCCATCCAGCACCCCAGCGGTCAAGAAGAAGACATTCCCCGTGAATAGTTCGCCGCCGGTAAGGACCACGAGTGCCAGCCCAGTCGGCAGTCCAAACAAACCTTTCAGTAGACCGCTCAGGCCAGGGTCAGCTGCACTCATTCCAGTGGTGCCACATGCCACAAACGTGCTGAGCAGGGCCCCCAAGCCAATGAAGCTACCAGCCAAGAAGCTGAGCAGCAGGGTCTTTGCTGGAATTTGAAGACCCTTGCTCTGTCCAGTGCGCACCGCAGACTGCATGATTTTCGCATTTCGTGGTTAGTACTCTGCATCTAGCAATGTGCTTGGCTTGTTGGAAGTTGTGGAACATGTTCCTTGCTCTGTTGTGCATCGATTTCGTAGGTCGATTGGCGCACCTGATACACTTGCACGGGGGACAGGATCGTTGGATCCACTTGTGCAGGCAAGGGAGCAGATTTCGGATGTCCATTGTCGCTCTGGTATGGTTCTGCACGGGTTTGGTCCGTGGACACTTTGGCCTTGACATCCTTGGCGTGGTTCGTTCTTCTCTGCACCCTCTGTTGTGCGTGGCATTTCCTCCATGGTCCGTTCCTCCGCACCTGCCTGCAGGCCTGCATGTCCTCGGCGTTGTGTGACACGACGTTGGATTTGTGGTGGAACAGTTTCCTTCCTTCTCGGGATGGAGATGAAGGTTGAGATGGGGGATGGGTCGAGTTTCGACCCTCCTTTGGGGCGACCCTTGAAGGATCTCAAAGGTCCACCCCAGTTGTGTCCCCCCCCCATTTCCCAACCCCTGTCTTTTCGAGGGAAAGAGGGGGTTCGTACTTCAGGTCTCGTTCCAACGACCTTCGATCAGGGGATGAGACGGGGGAACCCGATCGTCCCATGGGAAAAGGTTCGGATGAGAAGGTTCACCGTCCCCACCACGAAAGGAAAGGGACGACATGGCCTGGGGGGAGACAGAAACCACACCAGTGTGGCGCATCCCTGCCACCACACAGAAGCGAGGATCCGTGCACGATGCGATGCAGGCGCTTGTCCGTTCGGGCCACCGCCACGCCTTCCGCCGAAAAGGTCAAGGGAAAGATACAACGCATCAATGCCAATCGATATGTGGATCCCAAGAGCAAGCTGGAATGGAGCCATGACGGGAAACGGATGGTGCTCAAGGAGACTGAACAGCAGAAAATCAATCCCATCGAAAAAATGAAGCTGAGGAAAGATCCACTGCAGATGTTGGAGTGGATCGAAGAAATGGCGAAACAAGACTTCGAAACGTTGGATGCCAGCGGGAAAGAAGCGCAAGAAGACATCGACATGCGTCTCAAGTGGCTGGGCCTGTTCCACAGGAGAAAACAGCACTATGGTCACTTCATGTCTCGCCTCAAAGTACCTAATGGCATACTCACCAGTGCACAGATGAGGGTGCTAGCTAAAGCAGTAGCAAGTTACGGGAGCCAAGGGTGCGGAGACTTGACCACGAGGCAAAACATTCAGGTTCGTGGACTGAAGCTCTCCCAAGCCCCAGAGCTGCTGAGAGGTCTGGCACAGTGTGGCCTCACATCCCTGCAGAGCGGGATGGACAATGTGAGGAATGCGGTCGGGAGTCCGCTGGCTGGGATCGATCCCCTTGAGGTGTACGACACCAGGCAGCTCTGCATCGACTTGACCAATTACATTACCATGGACCAACAAGGGAATCCCAGAGTGACAAACCTTCCCAGAAAGTGGAACGTGTGTGTGGTTGGTAGCCATGACCTCTACGAGCATCCTCACATCAATGACTTGGCGTACTGGCCTGCAGAAAAGAATGGGAAGTTTGGGTTCAATCTGCTTGTCGGAGGGTACTTCAGTGCCACAAAATGCGAGGAAGCCATCGAGCTGGATGCCTGGGTCAGCGAAGAAGAGGCAGTCGAAGCTTGCGATGCTGTTCTAACCACCTTTCGCGACCTTGGTGCTAGATCAAGCAGGCAAAAATGCAGGATGATGTGGCTGATCCACGATCTGGGTTTGGAACGCTTCAGGCAAGAGGTGGAGCAGCGAATGCCTGGAAAGTCCCTTGAACGCGCAGGCACTTCGCTCATCGACGCATCGCACACCCGAAGAAATTACCACGGTGTGTGTCCACAGAAACAGGCTGGTCTCAATTATGTCGGATTGAACGTGCCAACTGGACGCATCCAAGCATCTGATATGTTTGAGATAGCGCGACTTGCGGAAGAATATGGCTGTGGAGAGATTCGAATCACCGTGGAGCAGAACTACATCTTGCCTGGCATACCGGACGAGAGAGTGGAGAGTCTTTTGCAAGAACCAGTACTCACAACGGGTGAAGGCTTTGCGAGCCCTTTCATACCATTCCCGGGTAACCTCATGAAGAACCTTGTTGCTTGTACTGGCAATCAGTTCTGCGGATTGGCAATGATAGAGACAAAGGCCCAGGGAAAGGCGTTAACGGAAGCGCTTGAAGCAACCATGGATATTCCTGCTGATGTGCGAATGCATTGGACAGGATGTCCGAACACCTGTGGCCAAGTGCAAGTGGCGGATATTGGTTTTCTTGGCTGCAAAACCACTGACCAAAGTACAGGCAAGAAAGTGGAGGGTGTGAAAATATTCTTGGGAGGGAAAATCGGTCACGACTCTGTACTTGGGACTGAGATAGCTGAGCTTCCGTGTCAACACCTATTGCCTTACCTCCAACAGTTACTTGAAGAAAACTTCAATGCAGTACGAAAGGGAAGTCTAAGTGAGAAAGACAAGCAGGCAGTAGAAAGGTGGGAACAATTCCCCTTCAATTCTGGTGGCACTCCAAGTGTTTTTCCCCCAAATGAAAATGGAAAGTACGTCACAGTTCCTAGCTGAGCATTTGCACTTTTCTGTTGCGCGATCTTTGCAAAGGTTTTTCTGTACCATGTAAGAAGCAACACGGTGGGATACCCTCCTGGAATTTGTTTCCCTGTAAAATATCTAAGGCCTTTGTACTTCTCTGCTTGGCAGATTCTTGCATATCCTAAATACAAGATGCCGATGAGTTGCCCGCCTCTCGACAAAAACAGTCTGGTGTTGGCTGAAGAGGTGCTACTTCGTTGTTCTTGTCGCATGGAAGTCAAAGCGGGCGCAGCACCCGTGTCCTGATCCCAGTCCTCCCATCTGCAAGGCCTGCGCACCATGTCAACTCCGAAATCTCATCAACCAGAAATCGAGAGTAGAAAACTGATGCTCAGCCTCGCCTGACAATAGCCGCAGAGGCAATGCTTGAGTGATCGCATGCTTGACCCCACCTGTCATAATATCAGGGAATGTACTCAAGTGGCTCTGATTCGGCATATCGTTGGTGCGTTCCCTTCAAGCAAAAGAACTTTCTGTGAAGAAGGGACTAGTTTGCAACGGGTTGGCTGCACAGCAAGTCAAGTGGTCAGACTTGCTCACGCATTGGTACAGATCAATGTTGAGTATTACGCACTTCCCTCTCTGGAATGGATGTTGACATTTGGAACTGCTGCCAAGGATGGCATATTCATCTTGGCTCCCAGATGTATGTGCCTTTCCTTGCTTGCCCTTGCTGTAACTTGGTGTGCAACTTCGTTAAAGTAAAAACAAATGACAAGCCGGGCACCACTTGAACATCGATGGAAAAACCACTCTCAGCAGCTTGAGTGCTGAGCTCTCATTCTGCATGACCAAGTCAAGAGCTCATAAAAAAGCATCCTTGCATATGCATACCACAGAGTGATGTAGAGCTGATAACTAAGATTGAGAGTGGCATGTTAAAAGTTAAATGCATGCCCTTTGCCTGACATACTTGAACGCTTCCGAGTTGCAGGCCTTCACTTACGGCACCAACACTTTCGCAGTGGATGCTGCAGGAGAAATCTTCATCGACAGTTGAGCGCCATATTTCCATGCTTAAAAACATGCACACGCCAGCCAATGGAATCTTACCAAGCAAGTGCCACCGGCACAGATGGTCAAGCCACACTGCATCGACAAGTTAATTGCAACATACATTCTTACCAGCAAACTTTTCACAGACTAGGCAACCGAGCAACTTTCAAGTACTAACATCACTTTTCCTGGGAGCAACTGCAAAACCATTCACGTCAAGATTGGAACGTTATTTGGCCTGTCTCAAAGGAAAGTAGCATTGGCACGATTCTTCGGGCAGCAAAGAGCGCTTCCATTTCACTGCTACTTACTTCACACCAGCAATGTCAGTGCAAAAGAAGATCGGAACAAGCTCCATGGGCAACATACGCACAGGATGGACAAAGCTTGGAATGGATCTTTCTGTTTCTTCGAATTCATGCTCGTAGAGCAAAGTTTGCTTGCCGCAAGCCATCACGCAATGCTGCACGAGGTTTTGGAGCAACAGCCAGATTCTGCCTGCGGGAGATCACTTCTTGGTAGAGATTCCATGAATGTCTCCAGGCGTTTCCTGATGTTGGAGAAGGAAGGACGTTCTTCTTGCTTGTGTGCCCAACACTCGACCAGGAGGTCTTTCAAGGGGTCTTTCCATCTTGAACTGGACGGGATGGGTCGTGCTCCTGCCACAATTTCTGTTCCATCCATGCTGTCCCGTGGATCCTTGCCCTCCATCAGTTCGAAGAGTATCATTGCAAAAGCAAACACATCTACCGCTTTACCGTAGCCCTGATTTTGGACCAGCTCGGGGGCGGTATAGAGGGTAACAGCATCCGAACCAGAGTGGAACGTTTCCGTGCGAGCGATGGCCGTGCCGCATGCTGTCCCTTCTTCCTCCACATCAAAGTTCATGGTGAGTCGGCAGAACCCAAAATCCGCGATCTTGACAATGCCGTGATGGGTGAAGAGGATGTTTTCAGGTTTCAAGTTCCTGTGGATGAGGGACACAGGCTTGTGGTTGTGCAAGTACTCCATTCCCCGAGCAATCCCAGTGGCGATTTCATGCGCGCTCCTGATAGACAGATGATTCTCTTCTCCTCCACGGATGCGTTGGAACCGTTCCAGCAGGGACCCTCCTTCACAGTACTCAATCACAGTCGCGGACGGCGGGATATCCTTGCACACTCCATAGAATTGCACGATATTGGGGTGGGCCAATCGAGAGAGCACGGCAACTTCAACGTTGAATTGTTCCTGGGTTTGGGGTGTGAGTTTTTGTGGCGAGATACGCTTCACAGCCACTTGTCGGCCTCTCCAGAAGGCCACGTGGACCACAGCCATGGATCCTGCACCAATCCTGCATCCACCATGCACGGTGTCTTCCACCTCCAGGTCTTTGAGATGGATAAGTTTGCTTTCGGAGTCCACTTCCAATCGTTCCGGCACCTCTTGTGCGGTGAGCATCCGGTTGTGCGTATTTCCCACCTTTTGCAGGATGCACGTGGTTTCTACGTGGGATGCACGATACGCGTCTTCCACCGGCGTCCGGTTCCACGCGTCCTTGGCGTTGGGATCTGCACCTCTCTTGAGCAGCATGTCCACGATATCTGCCTTTCCTTCGGCCGCAGCGAGGTGCAGCAGCGTCCTTCCATCGTAATCCGATTGATGCACGAGTTCTCCGCGACGTTCCAGCATCCGTTCGAGTCGTCGACGATCGCCTTTCCGACACGTCCACAACGCTTCCGCCAAGTCTTCTTGCGCCGTCCTTCCTCCTTTCGCTTCATCCGTCGTGCATGTCCCATTTCTTTCTTTCGTAGAAGGTTCGCATCCGTCCGCGTGCGCATCGTTCGTCGCCATGTCGCACCGTCGAGTTCGACTTGTCGTTTGGTGCGTCGGAAGAGACGTCGACACGATGCGAGCGGACCTGCGCCTGCGATTCGTGACGCACGATGCGCGAAGGAACGCGAAGCGATCGGAGAGAAACGCGAGAAAGAATGGTGCGCCGGCGACGTCACGTGCGCAGGCGATGGAGCCACGTGACCGCGCCTCGATCGATCCGACGGTCCCGAGACGTCCAGATGGTCGAAGGGGTGCGAAGCGGTCGATCTCCACCGTCCGATCGCCATCCGAACGGGGCGATCCTCTGGAAAGAGTGGCACGAGACTCGGACGAAATACAAGCGATGGAAGCACAAGTGGTACTGGAAAGATCGTGTCATGCAGCACGGTTCACGTCAAATCAACTGATGACGCAACAATCGCAGCCCATGTCGAAGGCTTGGAAATCGAAGTTCTCGTTTGGAGGCGTGCGCGGAGGCACATAGTCGTGATCGGAGGGCTCGAGCTTGTCCAACGCACGCTGGAGACGGGTGCGGATGTTGGAAAAGGAAGGACGTTCCTCAGGAAAAGGAGACCAACATTCCGACACCAACTGCTGCATGTCCTGCTTCCAACGCGGATCCGTGAAGGACGGGCGATCGCCCATGGAGGCACGGTCCGTAATTGCAGCGATCTCCTCCCGACTGCCCCTCGGCATCTCTGCAAACGGAACGCGGGCTTCTAAGAGCTCATACAAAATCAGAGAGAAGGAATACACGTCCACCGCTCTGCTGTAGGGCTCTGATTGCCACACCTCCGGGGCCATGTACAAAAGAGCGCCCGTGCGACCTGTCATGTCCAGTTGCTGTGAGGTGCCGCTTCCAGGAAGGCTCAAAAGGCGGTGGGCCGCTATGCTGGAACGGACCGAACCCCCGGCCGAACCTGGTCCGTCCGATCCGTGCATGGAACCGTCTAGGAAGGCACCGTTGGTTGCTTCCTCGCTGGGATCCAAGGCGCGATTCACGATCGCACGGCTCAATCCAAAGTCCGTGATCTTGACTTCCTTGTCCTGGGTGAAAAGAATGTTATCGGGCTTCAAATCCCTGTGGATCAGTCCCATGGGTTTGCGATTGTGCAGGTACTCCATCCCCCATGCGATCCCCAGGGCTATGGAGTACGCCTGGCCATATGGCAGAGGCCCCCGATTCCCCTCCCGTATGCCCGAGAACAGGTGCAGCAATGTTCCGCCTCCACAGTACTCTGTCACGATGGCAGGGATCGATGCGCACACACCCAGGAACTGCACGATGTTTGGGTGTGCGAGCTGGCTCATCACGGAGAGTTCCATGCGGAAGATGGCCCTCTCTTCCGCATCCCAGTCTTCGTGGGGGACCTTCTTCACGGCCACGGGGACACCGTGCCATCGGCCAAGCAAGACGACGCCAAAAGACCCTTCTCCCAGCTTGCTCTGTACGGATTCCCCGTCTTCGAAGACAAGGTCTTGGCTGGAAATCAGCCAGTGTTCCAAGCCTTGGGTGATCAGGGACTGCACGGATTCTCTTTGCATGAGTTGGACGTCTTTGGTGTGCTCCTTCAGCATGGCAACGATCGTTTCGTCCTCCCTGCGCCTGGCTTCGTGCAAGGGTGTGTGTCCCCATCGATCCTGTGCATTGACGTTGGCCCCTTCTTCCAGCAGCCATTGAACCACTTTTGCTTGTCCGTAGCTCGCCGCGAGGTGCAGGCACGTTCTTCGATCGTAGTCGGATTCTTTGATCACCCTTGGGTGTCGTTGGACGACTTGTTTCAATCCTTCGAGGTCTCCTTTTGCGGCCAGCCAGAGTGCTTCTGACACCCTGGCCCTTGGGTCTTCATCGCTCGGATCGTTTCCGTCCTCTCCACCTTGGAATTCGTCCAAGTTTTCGCTGATGGAAGGCAGTCGCACCGGCATGGCCAACGTTCCGAGGTTGGATTCCGAGGGTCTCTTGCGCATCGTGTTTGTTTGTGTTGTCAAGCATCCCGCACTCGCGAACGTCCTTTCTTCCTAGCTATCTTGCCTTGGATCCTTGGCCATGTGCCGTTCCCTTCGTCTCTCGTTTGCTCGACTACGCACGTGCACTTCCACCACCTTTACGTCTTCCTCTCTGGAGACGGAACGTAACGTTTGCTTTCGCTTTCACCTTCGTTGGCGATGGCGTCGACACGTGTCGTGCGACGCACAGGTGCGACACGCCATCCGACACGTCCTTCGCTTGAGTTTCTTCTCCGAGGTGGGTCCGCACCCCCCCGAACCCCCCCAGCTGGAGAAGAAACTCCCCTGGCCCCTTGGAGGGGCAGGTGGGTCGTTCCTTTTGCCACAGGGGCGGCTTGTCGTTTGGTGGGTGGCAAGGGACCAGGGAGACGTCGTTTGGGGAAACGAGCGGATCGTGGCGGGAAGACCTTCGTGACGAAGGGTGGAAAGCGACCTTCGTCGCGACGAAAAGGTCAACGCGAAAACGAGATGGAAAGGGAAACGAAAGGCGAAGGAAGACAGAACCACACGTAACACCACGTGGAAGGAACAGGTCGACGCGTGCGTGACGAAGGGAAGGATCCATCCGCACTCGAAGCCATGAATTGGAGAATCGTGTCCGTGTTCGCAGTCGCAGCCTTTGGGATATGTGCCATGCTCGCCATCGCACTGCCGCTGGCGCTCATCGTGGGAGAACCAGGAGAAAAATCCGACGTAGGTGAGTGAAACGATGCGCGCACACGTCGTGGAAATTTCACGTGGTCGTCCGTATCAAGTGCAAGGCTGACCAACAGAACGCGCCGGATGGGATCGCATCCATGCCAACAACAGCTTTTTCAAGCATTGAAAATGACCAGATCGTCCTCACCAGCGACGCTGTGCCCTGCGACGAAGACAAGATTGGCGCATGTGGAACCGTGCTCACGTACGAAGGACCAAACAATACGCTCGACATTACCCTGGAGGCCCCCGAAGAAGCTCTGGAAGGGGTGAGCACTGCAGAATTCCAACTATGCTACTCGAAAGAGTCGATGGAGAAAAGACCGTGGCGGGATGCAGACGATATCATAGGGGAAGATGCCCAATGTTCCATCACTGCTTGTGACGATTTGACCTTCACAGGAAACAGAACCAGCTGTCTTTACGAAATCAACAGTGACATCGGAACAGCGGTGTTTTTCCTGCGAGCGCTCCTGAAGAACGAAGAAGGAACGTACATACAAGGGGTAGAGAACACGAATTACTTCCAAATTGATGGCTACCTCGGCCGCACCACTGGCATCATTGTTGGGAGTTCTATCATGTCTGTGGTTGCGTGGGGCATCCTTGCTTCGGGGATCATATGGGAACGCAAGAAGCAGAGATGAAGTCGTAGTCTTTGCACTTGTATGCAAGTTGTTCAATAGATTCCACGCGTGTGGGCCCTCGTTTGTTCCTGTAATTACCATCAACTCTTTACCGTTCGATGATTGTGCGTTTCCCTCAACCACTGTTTCCTTGAGGCGGGTCTCTGTCGCAGAAGAGAGTAGCTTATGTTTGGGATGCCGTTTCAAGTTTATTTCTGGAATTACAGGCATCAGCTCGTTTTGTCTTGGTCCATTAGGTCGCCGTAGCCTCTGCGGCGAAAGGGCCTCGTTTCATGCAGGAACAAGCCTACCAGGGCCACGAACAATCCTGCCAAGACCTGCACTTTAGGCGCCCACAAGCTTTGCGCGTACGAAGTCACGCACGTTACGGCTCCGAGCAACGCGATATGAAGGCCTGCGTACTGCCTTTCGCCTATCGACCAGGGTGGAAGTCGATGCTTCTCGGCCTTGTTCTGGGTGTCGGAATCTCCTTTCTTCGTCTTGGACACCTTCGGTTCCTTCACAATCCTGGACCGCAGGCCACCTTGTTCCCCTTTCCCGCCCTTCGAGGCACCTGTTTCGCTCATGCTTCTCCTTGTTTACGCGCCTGCGCTCCACGTGCGGCACTGCACTTGCACCAGTTCCGTTGTGTTCGTGGTCGACCGTCGTTTGGTCGTCCTTGGATGGTCCTTTCGACCGTGGGTGGGGCAGCCTTCCAACCCCACCGACGAAAGGAAGGATCACGTGACGACGAATCCAAGAGGGGGAGAAAGGTGAAGGGGACGAAACGACGCGAAATAGACACGTCGAACGTGGAGAAGAAGACGGAAAGAAGTGCAGAGTTCAGGAGAGCAACGCAGGAGACGCACGAATGCCGAGAGAAGAGAGGATGGAAAAGCCAAGGGTAATGCTTGGATGGCGTCTTGATGGTTGCGAGGATGCCACAGGCGCATCGGGATGGAAGTGAACCACCCTGGCCGACAACCAAACCAACAGTCGATGAAGTCACGTGAGGTGGCAAGGTTGGGAAACTCATGAGAAGCAAGAGGATTCGCCGAAGGAACCGCGATGGATGCAATGGCGATCGGTCTCCATGTCCTTGTTGTGCGCTAAATTGATCGGCATACCAGCCGTAGAACAAGACCTAAGCAAGCAACCGATACCACAAAGGAGAAAACATCGTCTACCGTACTCACCAACCTCGATTGCAATGCTACATCCCATTGCTTCATGCATGTCGTAGCTTACGTGCAATCCCTCTAGATGCTCTTTACCTTTTGCTCCAACACATAGAGCATGTGGAGAAAAGGAATCACGGTAACATCGTTGGTCGTAAAACATTCGTGGCACTAACTTGTCGTGATGTGTCCTCAATAGCTTTACACGACACCGACATCCCGTATATTTCAACGATGCTTAACGCAAGGGAATAAGTCTAGGACGCACGATGTCATTCGACCACAAGATCTCGCACCAATGATCAAATTCAAAGCTATTTTATGCATGCAAACTGGCCACGGCGTTGCAAAATTGCCAAGCGAGCTCAATGGCACCAAACTTTCGCTTCAAAAGCTTGTATGGCGCTAGCTCGATGGACGACTTCTATGTCTCGGGAGTTCTGCATTGCACGTTCTTGCGCATCCACAAGATCATTTGCACTTAAAAAAGAATGCATTGTGAACAAACAAGGGCACAACGTACATAATTTCGGGATTTTGCATTAGAATGGCCGCTTCAACACTTTGTTGGGCTATGGTTACTCTTCGTCCCGAAAAATCAACATCTTTCGGCCAAGCTTGTTTTGGGCGCCAAAATGCAACGCACTTGCAGGTGTGTAGATGCTTCCATACTTTCCACCTATCATTGTCTTTTTTTGATGACTTGACCTAGGGTATGGTAGGAAGTTTTGAGAGGCGGTGCTTGTGTTCTGCAAACGAGTGCAATCATGCACAAAACACTACCGACCTATCTCTCGATCACCCGTTCCTCAAGGATTGAAGAAATGAAGCTCCCCGCATTGAGATAGTGGAGGCTAGATCATTTCTCCTTCTTGAAGATAGTGAAGAGTGCTCCACGCACTTCATGTTTGCGAGGGTGGTGGGGTCCGTCCTTGTCGCCATCGATCAAAAAGCATCCTTCGGAAAAACCCTACCTAATCGTTCTCCGTTGGCATTCTTCGAAGTCGAGCCGACGACGCGTTCCCATCTGCTTCCTCCCGTCGCCTTTTCTCCGCGAACACGATGGATCCATGGCGTGGACGGCGCATCTTCTTGGTTTCTTTCCCGCCAATCGATGCGCTCGTTCCTTGGTTGTCTTGGATCCGTTTTCTTCTCCCTCGCCCATGCGAATGTCCCATCTTCGGTTCTATTTTGGGTGTTTCCTTTCAACCTGTCCCTTTCCAACCCATCGGATCCGGGTCTGTTCCCAGTGCATTCTGGACCACAGATTGGATCCAAGGGGAGCAGCAGTCGACGACCTGGGACGAAGCGGTCCGTGTCGCGCACGTGTGTGGTTGCTGCGCAAGCGAACGGCACGCATCGAGACGGAAGTGTGGACGCATCCGTGGGGTGGGAGGACGCATGAGGAGGCGGAATCGAAGCGTCGATAGGAACCACTGGAACAACGGAATCGATGGATGCGATCCGACGGACAAGAAGGAAACCAGTCCAGCCATCGACAAGGAAGGCGTTCTGCTTCAGGTGTTCCATTGCTTTGCGTTTGCCATTCATGTGTACGTCTTCCTGTGGCATTTCGGTGACGAAGCAGCCAAGCTTCCAGGAGCCAAGGGATTTGGGTTCTTCTTTCGATACTTGACTTTCGTCTCCTTCACCTTTCAGCTCCTTCAGCTCACCGTAGTGGTCCTTTGGAGCGTCAGGGGTATGAAAGCGGGAAGGTTGAGACGGCTTTCCGACGACCTTTCGTGTGCGTCGTTTCCACTGGCGTGCACGGTCACTATCATGTTCCAAATTGTCAAGAAGACGACGAAGGAAGCCGTGGAAGGAGGACACATCGTGAGACCCTTCTGGTTGGATTTCACCGTGCACTACTGGAATTCGTTGATTGCATTGGCAGACCTTCTAGTATCCAGGAACAGGACATTTAGCAGGAGAGCTCAAAACATAGCTTTGTCCATTGCATTTTTTTACATCGTGTGGATCCATGTGGTGAAGGTCTTCAACAAGATATATCCGTATCCCTTCCTGAATAAGCTACCACAGCCATATGGGATCATCATTACCTCTGCAAGTGGCTCGCTCATCTGCTTCCTGCTGTTCAAGTTCGGGGAGCTGCTGCGCTTCAGGAAAGGAAGAATCGGTCTTCGGGCAAAAGGGTAGAATCCAGCCATCTGGACATACCAATAGATCAGGGTACATCCCTAGGGGAAAGGAATCTTCACAGGGAAACAGCATTGCTGCCCGAGCGCAACGAGCTGCGAAAGTATTGGGCACAGGCGACTGAGCATCTTGTATGCAATTTGGGCAAACGAGCTTCGTTCATGCAGCTAAGCCACTGGCCAGAGGGCCAATCTGGGATCTTTCGGCAAATGGGTGTACTTTATCTCCTGGTGCAAAGAGACTTGGCTCCGATCTTGCGGATGCATATTGCCCTGCAGACGGATAGCCTTGTGATCCACGCTCAAAAGTGCCATTGCCACAATCTCGGGGAACATCAATCAGGATTCCATCTGGACTTGTTCAGCGTGCTTCCTTGCGAGCATGCTCCATGATTTTTCCTTGGTTGCTTTCTTCTTCTTCTTCTGCACCCTCGACTTGGTCTGCCCTACTTGCATGGGGGTAGCAGACGGCACCTGCATCAAGGGATCTCTGTCAGTCAAAACACAAGACGTGGCCGTCATGGCAGGTGGCGTCCGCGGTGCGAGGGTCGGGCTCGGGTGTGGCACAATGGGTGGCTCTGCTGTTGCTTTCCGGTTTCACTCACCGTGTTTGGGACAGGTGCTTCCAAGCATCCTTTCAGTGCGGCTTGTTTTTTCTGCAATTTTTCCTCTTCAATTCCCAATGCATTGACCGTCTGTGCCCTTTGTGCCCTGTACTTCCTTTTGATTTTGGAGCGGATGGATTTCCCCATCGTTTCTGTCGGCACGAGTCCCCGATGGCAACGTTCGTACCCGCACACTCCTGCAATTCTCTTCTATAGTCAGTTGTTTTCCGGTTGTTTCGGCATGCAAGCATGCTTCTGTTTATCGTGTCGAGGCTCTTCCCGTCGAATCATCTACGCTTCCGCATCGGCACGCGTCCTTAACACGTCCGTTATCACGGCATCGTTCCTCCATGCACGTGCAGAGAGGCTTCGACGCGTTCGATCGTCGACCGTGGCGGCATGCCTCAGGGTTAAAAAGCTCGTTTTCCAACTCCCATCGCTGCAGCAAGGCGGCGTTCGAGCGGGTCCACCACCATCGGTAGGACGAATTCTTCCTCGGCATGGTCCGCCACGATGCGACGCGTCTTCCCACCATGCATCGTCCCTCTTCCATCGCCACGACGTCCTTTCGCTCACCTTGCTTCGCTTCTGCGCTGCAACTTCGTGCGCAACGTCGTCGTCGCTTCCACGCAATGCGCACTTGTCGATCGTATCCTTTCGCCTTCCAACTGCGTCCCGTTCGAAAGGGAAGCTTGATCGGGAAGGATCCCCTTTCAAAGGAAGACAGAACCGGAGGAGAGGGGAAGGAACACCCCGTCTGGCCCCCCCGGCGGCGCACCCCCATCAATGCCCCCCTTTTGGGGGAACGACCGAAATCGAATGCCCCCCTTTGTACGTTAAGCGTCGAGTTAACCACGAGGCGAGGTGGACGTGGTTGGTCGCAGCCGAGCGCAGCACGAGCGCAGCACGGAAGCACGTGGCGTGTGGTAGGCAAAGGAAGAGAGAAGCGATCGAAGACGCGGAGATACAGGTGAGGAGAAGACGGAAGACAGGTGGAAGGAAGAAAGGAAGATCCGGCGGAGCGAAGAGAAAGGAGGAAGGAGGCACCATGCTCCAATGCAATCTCTGCTGGAAAGAAATCCAACACAAAGGAGCCGGATTGCCTGCCTGCAACCACGTGTTTTGCATCGGATGCGCCAATGAAATCTTGAGAAGCGACAACTCCAGATGTCCGCAGTGCGACAACCACGTCTCCAAGTCGGACTTCAAGCCTGTGCGAGTCTACGAAGAAAACAACGCTGATGCTTCCACCCTACTCTGGGGCTTCGAACCATCGCAAGCTTTGGAATTGGTGGCCGGTGCAGTAGCTAGGTACACTGAACAAAAGCAAATCGAAATGGAAGCTTCTCTGCGCGGGATCCACGAACAGTACCAACAACGAGAGTGCGTCTACGTGCAGAAGCTGGAGGAACTGAAAGCTGCCTTGATCAAGGCCAAGAAGAAGATCCAAGACCTCTCCACGGACAAGAAGAACCTGGAGAGAGACAAGCACGAGCTTCAGAAAAAATATGCTGAAAAATCAGCCCAAAAGCGCAAGCTTGGTGATGCTTTGAACGAGCTCCAGCAGCAATTGGCTGGAGGTCCACCCGCTGCTGTGGTGCGGACGGCTCCTTCCCCCATGGATCCGCTTGCGTCTACACCCGTGCCACGCAGGAATTCCGGGAATCTTGGATCGGCCCCATACGTCCGTGGTCGACCGTATCCTTTTCCTCAGGGTGATCGTTATCTTTCAGGACAACCTTGGCCCGGTGCTCCTGCACTTCCTAGCAGCCCTGCCCCTCCCATGAAGAGCGTACACAGCAACAGCTGCCATCCAAGCCCAAGACTCAAGCAGCTCTTGCAAAAGACGGGTTCGCTCTTTTGACGTGCGATGCGCCTCGTCCTGCTCGTGTCCAATAGATGTGTTTCATCCCACGTACACCCACGCCTCTTGCATCTGGTCGTCAGGATCCACACGAACCTCGACTCGATGATCTTAGCAAGCGAAAGGCCGACGCACCAGACATCCATCGAGAACGAAACCACGGTCCATGCACTGCATCTGTTCGGCAAAGACTTCCATCGGCGGTGATGTCAAGTTCCATCTCGACGACGAAGGGAAGGAAGGTGCTCGTGCAACTGCGTCCAACGGTGCGGAACTAGGGCACGAATCTTCAGCAACAACAGCGGTGTTCAAAGGAGCAAGAATGCTCGTTCGGATCGAGATGGAAGCCGCGTTGAACGGAGGGGAGGTGAAGAACGAGAACACGGTATGTTGCACTTACAAATTGGATTGAAAGAGACAAACCAATTCGTATGGTGATAAAATCAATCATTGCAAGAGATTGCTTCCTACCAAATCGAATTCGGGGGTGAAAGCTTATTGATGAACAGATGTAGTCCGAAGTCGAACGTTGAAAGCCAAAATTTGTCCCTTTCGAAGATGAAGGGAAATGTTATGCCTTCAACTCAACACGGCCGGTTCCAGAGTAGATGCGGCTTGCTAACGAATTCCTTGGGTTTGGAAGTCAACGCCGTATGTTTCGTTGGTTCCAAAAAGAAGCTGGCCCTAATTCGTCTACCACACGAGAATTTCGTCGAGGCTAAGCATGCTTTTTAATCTCGTATTGCCTCTAATGACATTTTCTCACTTGTAAAGCTCGCTCAGATAACGTATTTCTTCTATGCTATCTTTCGCCCCTTGCATCCATCGCACAATCCATGATTGACTGCTAGCGTTGCGGAGGGTCCTTTGATCTCCGCCTTGTGAAAGTGTCATATTCTACGCTCAATTGACAAGCAACCTCGCATGGTTGTAGTGGCGCATTGCACACGTGGCATCGTGACAACCCGTGAATACGTTTCCATTCCACTTGCCTAACAAGCGATCCCTCCGTTTTGAACTTTCGGAAACTTCCCTTGGAATTATTTTTGCAATGTAATGCTTGGTTGTGAAGGAAGCTTTGCGTTCCCCGTTTTGTTTCTCTTCGCATTGGAGATCGTGTGGAGGCACCGCCTCGACTCGTTGGGGAAATGAACTTTTATCGACTTGTCGCCCCGGTGCCAACACCGCTCTCTCTCGTCGTTGTGCACGCTACATGCCGTTGTCCTTCATGGCGCGCATGTACGCTGTGAGAGTTTCCCAACCATGGGGGTGAAATGACATTGGAGGGACCTCGTTGGTAGTGAAGACTTGCGCTAGCGGCTGCAGTGGACGGGTCGTGGACGTTTCATTACGGTCCAAACGGATTCCTTCCCATTGAAGGTCTCCCTTCACGCTTCCAACAAGCTCACCGCCCTTGTTTCGATGCTTTCTCTATTTTCCGGTTTGGTACCCACAAGTCTCGTTCCCCACCGTCACCCGCATCCCTTGTTTGTATCCCATCTTCCGCTTGTCTGCGATCCATGCTTTCCCCTATGCCCATCGTTGGTCTTCTTTCTCCATCTCTCTCTCCACTCACCGCAAACACGCTCCACTTTTCGTCTCACTCTGCACACACACACCACTCTCTTGGTTTCTTCGTTTTGCGTTTCACACACACCGTCCATCTCTCTCCTTGCCTTGTTTGTGTGGGCATCGTGTTGGTGCTTGCACCCCCCAATGTCTGCGTCCTTGGTTGGTTGGCATGCCATCGTGTGGATTGCAGGTGGCACGTGGATTTCTTCCTTGGTGGTGTCATTTGGTGGTGCACCACCATTGGCCCAACCAACCAAACACGAAACAAATCGACGGTCGTGCTGCGGCATGGCGCCACCACCGCCGCAACCGCCGCCTTCCTCCGGCGCAGGTGCGGCCAGGATCGCGAACGAAGACGCGTGGATGGTAAAGACGACGTGGGAAAGGGAACGGAAGCGGTGAAAGACGTCCCGATGCCGTCGGCACCTGCGGTGTTCGCGGATGTTCGTCCTGGAAAAAAAAGCTGGGAGCGAGCGAAAGCACCTGTCTTTCGTGCGGTTGGAAGCGTCGCAACGAACGAACGGCAAGCACACGTGGAGGAGATGAGAGGCACGCGAGGACACTGGCGTGAACGCAAGCGAAGGAGAGACGGACGGACGGAACGACGTGGAAAGCGGATCGATGGAGTGCTTGTACTGACGTGTGGATCTGGACGTCGAACCGACCGACGGGACCCTTCTACGCATGGTCGTGAATGCATGCAGGACCGCCACCGCCATGGTCCAACCAACGACCGCCACCACCTGGATTTCCTGGATCCAACACGCATGGAACGAACTACGGAGGACCAGGTGGAAATGCAGGAGCTTCCACGGGAACAGGATATGTTCCCATGGGTGGACCACCACCGCCCTATGGAGGTCCGCCTGGATCCATACCGCCACCCAACCAACATCCTCCGCCTGCTGCGGTGCCAACAACAGGATACAATCCGGGTGCACAACCCCCGACGGTTCCTCCACCACATTCGGGATACCGCGGCCCGCCACCGCCGCCCCCTGGGTCAACACAACCAGCATCCAGTCCTCCTTTCTATGCGCAAGGGCAAGCACCACCTACTGGACCACCACCGGGCACTTCTGGACCCCCATCATATGGGCAATTGCCAGTTGATGGGAAGGCAGCAATGCCTCCGCCCACCTACGCAAGACCGCCGCTACCAGGACAGGCACCGCCCTTCGCTCCTGGCCAGCAAACGCAGCGACAATCTGCTGGGCCTCCATATCCTCCAGGTGCAGGTCCAGGTATGATGTATGGGCAACAATGGCAATCTGTACCTCCACCTGGTCCACAAGTGGGGCCTTCCTATCCGCAGAGCACTGGTCCTGCACCACCAGCCTCTCCGGCTATGGGAATGCCTATCCCTGGTTCATCTTATCATGGACAGGGTGCAGAGCAGGTGGCGGCTGATTACACCCAGGTTGCCCTGTCTTCAACTTTGGGTGCCACCTACCCACCAGGGACTGGAGCGCCCCCTTCGAGCTATGGAGGAGGCCAGCAGCAGGCGCAAGAGGAGCTGCCTCGTCCGCGTGGAGATACTTTGGAGCAATGCAAGAGCGCTATGGCCAAATCCACTGAAGTGGAAGGGAATTGCAGACCTGCGGCAATGCGACTCTCTACACACGCCTTTCCACGCTCCTCCTCAGTGAAACGAAACTGGCATCTTCCCTTTGGAGCTGTAGTTCAACCCTTGGCAGAAGACCCAGATTCTGAGTCACCTGTCCCTGTCATTGGTCTTACCTCGGCTGGGATAGTTCGGTGCAGACGCTGCCGCACCTACGTGAATCCCTTCATGCAATTTACTGATGGTGGAAGGAGGTACCGCTGCAACCTTTGCGGTCTTCTCAATGATGTCCCAGTCGAGTACTTCTGCTCACTGGACGAGCACGGCAAACGCAGGGACCTCGTTGAACGCCCCGAGCTTACAAATGGTACAGTGGAGTTTGTTGCTCCTCAGGAATACATGGTCCGACCTCCCATGCCACCCGTGTATTTCTTCATGTTGGATGTATCCGCAAGTGCAAAATGCTCTGGTGTGGTTCGCAGCACCGTCAGTGCCATAAAGGCTTCCTTGGATAAGCTTACCGGGAATGGTAGAGCACGGATCGGTATCATGACTTTTGACGAGACGCTACACTTTTATGATCTTAGTGGAAAGAAAAGCATCCCACAGATGTTTGTAGTCTCAGATTTGGAAGAGCCTTTTTTACCTGTTCCAGATGACCTGCTGGTGAATCTTGCTGATGCCAGAGAGCAGGTTGATGCACTGTTGGATTCACTCTGTGAAATGCATGGCCCTGAATCACCCATGGTTGGCGGACAGGGGAGTGCCCTTGGTCCTGCCCTTCGTGCAGCCTATCTGGTGATCGGCCATGTCGGAGGGCGTTTGATTGTTCTTCAGTCTTCAATGCCGACTCTTGGAAATGGAACCCTGAAAGTGAGGGAGGATACAGCCCTTTACGGCACAGACAGGGAACACACGCTGAGGCAGCCTGGGTCACATTTTTACAAAAAGTTTGCGGCAGAATGTTCTCGCGTGCAGATAAGCGTGGATATAATTGCAGCTCCACCGCCTTCTCCTCCTGGGGGGCAGACAGCTGGCCAGACACCGCAGTTGGACCTGCCATCACTCGGGGCTTTGTCGGAGTTCACTTGTGGGCAGCTTTCCTACTTCCCTTCTTTTGTGGAAGCCCAAGATGGGGCTTCCTTGCGCAAAACAGTCAAACACTCGCTCTGCCGTCCAACAGCTTGGGAGGCAGTCATGAGGATTCGCTGTAGCACAGGACTAAAGATTTCTGCCTTTCATGGCCACTTCTTTGTCCGGTCGAGCGATTTGCTTGCTCTGCCGGCCGTTGATCCAGACAAGACATTTTCAGTAGAAATTGTGCTCGATGAAACGGTTGTGTCTGGGCAGACAGCGTACATGCAGTGTGCCTTGCTGTACACAACATCTGGAGGAGAGCGTCGAATCCGGGTGCACAATCTGTCTGCCCCAGTTGTGGATGACTTGGGCAGCATGTACCTTGCTGCAGACGAGGCAACTTGCGCTGCGCTGCTTGCCCAGACCTCAGCTGAACGAAGCTTAAGCAATCGCTTGTCAGATGCAAGAACCGTGGTGGTTCAACGGGCTGGGAGAACCCTGAGAGAATACAAATCTCTGTATGGTGCAGCTCTTGCATCCTCGGCTCAGAAGTTAACCCTGCCTAACACGCTTCTTAATTTGCCTGCATACGCTCTGGGGATTGTCAGAGGAGATGCTCTGCGCGGGGGTGCTAGGGATGTACACCCTGACGTACGAGCTGCAGCTCGCTTTGCATTGAACGCAGAGCCCCCTAACATCTTGCTTCGGCGAATTTGGCCTGCAGTGTACAGTTTAAAAAAGCTGTCAAAGGATGCCAGAAGTGCTGAGAAGAACTCCCTGCCCAGGTGCCTTTCGGTGGCAACAGTGCCCACTTCCCAGCAGGAGCTTGATTCCAACGAGCCCTATGCTGTTGATGACGGCACGTCCATCATTGTGTGGGTGGGGTCGCAGGTGTCACGGTCTGATTTTGACAAGTTCTCCACTGTAGCAGCTGTTTTAGATGACGCAATGGGCGGAGATGTGGATCCGTACGCAGCAGCCATGGATGCTTGTGGGCAGGATGTAACTGTAGAAAGTTACGCTTGGCTCGTCTCCAAGCTTGCAGAGAGACGAACTGCGGGGCTTAGCTGCTTACGCTCGTTTGCTGTGCAACAAGGCACGCCTAGTGAGGTGATCCTGGCAAACAAGTGGATGGAAGATCATTTGGCAGCTTCCATGAGCTATAAGGAGTTCTTGGTGCACCTTCATCGCATGTCTGGCGGCGGTTGAGGTAGGCGGATGCAAAGGAATTTTTCTTTGCATGCATTTGATCGAGCAGCATGACCCATAATAAAGTTTGCAGGGCCAAGAGGACCTCGGAGCCTTTGAGCCCACCTTTCTCGATTATTTTTACAAAAACGCTACACAGCATATTCTGTCATGCATGCACTGCCACAGAAACGAATGCCAGTAGCCTTTCTTTGCCCAGCACATGCATAAAGTTGGAGCTTTCTATAGTAGAAGGTGCGTCGTGCCCATCAAAACTTGGCTAACATTGCACATCGGCCAACGTCCAATGCAAGGATGAGCCTTGCACAGCAAGACAAGGTGAACGGGAGGTGATGCGTGAACGCCCCGCTTGGTTTCCACACGTGCAGATTTCAGTTACACCTCTGAGAGGACCTTTGTGATAAAGGAAAAGTCCAACAAACATTTCTCAACAGGTGCAAATCACACCCAGGCTGCATGTTGTGCATGCCCCCCAGTTTCTCTTGTAAGCTCTACCAATCAGTTGCCTTCAGTGGCCAAGCATCCCATCACCGACGAACACTATTCCAACACGCTGCACAAACCACGTCACTGTGCACAGGAGTTGGTTCACTGCATAGTTTCTATGCTGCACAATTTAGTCATGCTGTTTGATGCGGCCATGGATGCCATTGGGCCTTGCTTTGGCAAAGCCATTGGAAGGAGCGATGCCCCATATACGGTCAGCATACTCCATGACGGCTCTGTCGGAGGAAAAGGTGCTCATTGATGCGGCTGTACATATGCTCCGCCTTGTCCACTCCTCTTTCTGCAGAAAAAGCTCGTCGATTCGTTGCTGCGCATGCAAATATGATGCGAAGTCCTTGGCAATCATGAAGTAATCGTTTCCCGTACGAATGGCATCAAGGAGTGTATCATAGTCTTCTGGTGGACCAAATAGACCAGAATCTATCATTTCAAGTACCTGACTCAACCTTGGATCCACTTCCGTGGCACAATGATTCTGTGCAAGGCGAAGTTTCTTTACTTCCCCCTCGCTTGCCCCAAAACTAACCACAGCGGTAGCATTAGTAACATCTGCGATCTCTATGGTTGCGCCATCCATTGTTGCCAAGAGAAGTCCTCCATTCATCGCAAATTTTATGTTGCTAGTACCACTAGCTTCCATTCCTGCGGTGCTGATATGTTGCGAAACATCAGCTGCAGGAACCAAGAGCTCCGCAAGACTGACATTGTAATTGGGCAGAAATACAACCTGCAGAGTACCATCTGTGGCAGCATCTGAATTTATTGTCCTCGACACGCCGAGAGCTAGCTGGATGATTTGTTTGGCTGCCACATAGCCGGGTGCAGCCTTGCCTGAAAATATCACAACTCTAGGATTCATGAAGTGCGGAAGATGGACCTCATTGCTGTGCCATTGCGATTTGAATTCCAGAATTTGCCTATACCTGTGTACTAGTGCGAGGATGTTCATCAGTTGCCGCTTGTATTCATGGATCCGCTTGGCATGGACATCAAACAACGCGTTTACATTCACATGCATTCCGCACTTCTTGTAAATGTAGGAAGCTAGCCGCTCCTTATTTTCCTTTCTTGCATCTTGCCAAGCTGCTTGGAAGACAGGATCAGTGGCTCGGCTGATGAGCTTCCTCATGTTTGACAAGGGTTTTAGCCAAGTCCTCCCAGAGAATTCCAGGTCCAGCAGTCGTGTTAGCGATGGGTTGGCAACAAGGATCCATCTCCTGGGACTCACCCCATTTGTCACGTTGACAAATTTATGGGGTTGCAAGTAAGCAAGGTCCGGAAAAAGCCTTGATCGCACGAGCCCACTGTGGAGAGTGGCTACCCCGTTGATGTGCTTACTTGCTACTGCAGCCAACATGGCCATGCGGATTGACTTTGGTTGGCTTTCTTCAATGATGCTCAACCGAGCCATCCGTTCAACGTCCTGCGCCTGTACACTGCACACGGATTGTAGATGTCTGTGGTTGATCTCATAGATGATCTGCATGTGCCGTGGAAGCAGCTCCTCCATGAGTGGTACTGGCCACTTTTCTAGTGCTTCAGGCAATATGGTGTGATTTGTATAGCTGAACACGGATGTGACAATTTGCCATGCTTTCTCCCATCCCATGCATGCCTCACCGTCTAGGAGAAGTCGCATTAGTTCAGGCACGGCGAGGGCAGGGTGTGTGTCGTTCAGTTGCAAAGCAACATGATCCGACATTTCAGAAACAGGAATCTTTCTGAGATGCTGCAAACGGTGCAGAATGTCTTGCAGTGTGGCACTGACGAGAAAGTACTGCTGTTTCAGGCGGAGCACCTTCCCATGCTGGGTAGTGTCGTTGGGATAGAGAACACCGGTGATGGCCTCCGCTTTTGCTTCCTCCTCAAAAGCTTCTACGTGCTTTCCTTGGTTGAAGACATCCAGTGTGAACTCGTTCATGGCCATGCTCCTCCACAGCCGCATCGTGTTGGCATGAGCCGTACCGTGCCCTGGGATCGGCGTATCGTAAGCCACTGCTCGAACTGTCTCTCCTGGATGCCATTTGTACTGCTGGCGGCCTTGCGCGCATTTGTGCGAGCTGACCCATCCGTAGAAGTGCACGGGATAGGCGATGTCTTTCCTCTGCACCTCCCATGGATTGCCATGCCTCAACCACGGGTCGGGTTTTTCCCCTTGTTTGCCACCGTGGAGCACCTGTTCAAACATCCCGAAGCGGTAACGCAGTCCATATCCCCACGCAGGAAGTTCCAAGGTAGCCATGGAATCCAAGAAGCAACTAGCCAATCGTCCAAGTCCTCCATTTCCCAAGCCAGGATCTGCTTCCTCTTCCACCAAGTCTTCCAGACCGATTCCCAGCTCCATCAGGGCCTGCTTGAATTCTTTGTCCAGCTGGAGGTTGCACGAGACCTGTTGCAGTGTCCTTCCTGCCAGGAACTCCAAGGACAAGTATCCCACCTCTTTGTGGTGGTTGCCTTGGTTCCCTGCACCTTCCAGTTGTGCTTGGGTGTCGGTCCAGGGTTCCAGCAGCTGCTCGTGCAAGACTTCGGCCATGGCTTGGTAGGCTTCTTGCGGATGCAAGCCTCTCCTTTTTCGAGAGAGGACCTTGTACAGCCGCACGACTCTGTCGGAAAGTCGTCCTGTTTCGTCCTGTTCCATGTCGAAGCTCGTGTGTCAACCACTCGCACCTCCGACTCGTTCGGTTGGATCCAAACCCTCCCTTGTCCCTTCCCCACGAAAGTTAACCCAAAAGATAAGCCACGGGATTCCCTCCCAACGTCGGACGAACGGGGCAGGTGCGCTCGAGTTCACGAAGGGTTTACCGCGAGGGGAGAGGAGAGAGATGGCAGGGGAGGTTTCGGAGGTGTGTCAGATCACCATGCCTACACAAGTCGTCCAATGGTGCCATTGCTTATTCGTAAGAACGTCCAGAAGAAGTGGGCCATGGCGGAGACAAAGGACCCACGGCAGCGTACACTGATACGCAAAACTCTTGCACCTGTGGAAGCCCCGTCAAGGACTGGGTGCACGCCTTGGGATGGTCAAAGAACAAAGTGGTGATGCCGGCCACAGCCGGCACCAGCTTCACGAAAGGCAAGGGTTGTGGGTCCGGGCCCCCGTACAAGTGAGGAAGATGCGCCACCACCATGCCCGCTGCTTCCCTCGCCACCGGTCCCATCAGTTCGGAAAACTCTGCACTGCCAAGGATTGAACGGGTCTCCGAAACCATCGCATCCAGCATGGCTACATCGGAGCTCAAAGGTTCTGCACCTACTGGACGGTTCAAGCTGTCTTCTGGCGGTAAAGGAGGTGGAAAGAGCATCTCTAACCACTCCTCGGAGCGCATGGATTCCACAAAAGCTGCACATACATTGGAAATGTACTCCATGAGCTCTGTCATGTCGGTGGGATGTTGGAGATCCACGGTTGCGATCACACCTTCCACCGCTTGGGTCATCTTGGCAACCAGGATTTGAATCCCTCTCTTGGGAAAGTAGTCTGCATGCGAGAGGTACTGGTGCTGCACGAGTTGGGTGAGTGGTTCCGGTACACCAGGCACGTTCTGTTCTTCCCCAATGGCAGTGTCAAGGTAGAGCCTTCTGCCAAGTATGTTGAGCTGTACGCGAAGGAGCAGATTAAGCAAGCAGACTGCCCATACAGAGGCCAGTGTTCTCACGAAGCTGAGCACCTTGATTTGATTCCAAAGCTCCAGTTTCTTTTCATGGGTGATGTCCAACTGCCCGTTCCTGGCCTTATGCAGGGTGTCGGTGAGCGTGTCCAGGTCGACTTGTGCGAGCAGCTGTTGTCGGAGCTGTGGTAGGATGGATGGCAGTGTGGTTTGGTCGGATATTTTCTGTATGCTTTGGAAGTGCTGTTTGACGTTTTCGTCTTCCAGGACTTTCGGCACGCGAGTGGTGTTTTCTGTTCTTGTGGTGGTTGTGCTTTCGCTTCCGCTGGTGGTTCCGTTTCGTGGACGTGAATCGCTCCCTTCCTCTTGTTTCGCCTCCTCGTCCACGTTCCACCACGTCACGTATCCATACCAAGCCAAAGCACCAGCAGCTGCGACAGCTGCTGTTCCCAGCACCACTCTTTTCCCGTTCCTGTGCGTCGTGTCGACCACCACCGTTGTTGTTTTTTTCCACAAACCCCGAACCGTCGTTCCATCCCCACCGTCCGATCCGCCCCGTTGCCATGCCACGTCAGCCTCTTCGATCACGTGATCTCCACGGCAGCTCCTTCTTCTGTTCGCAGCCAACGACCGTCGTACGTCCTCGCCACACGCACCGCTTCCAAAAGCCGGACATCGTCGCACCACCCTCGATGCAACACACAGTAACACACGTCCCTGTTACAAGACACCATGGGAAACACACACACATTCGCACACTCATGCTCTCTTTCCAAGACACCATGGGAAACACACATATTCGCACACACAAACATGAACATGTGATCCATGCGTCTCTCCCGGTCCACGGTACACTCCCAAAGCAAAGGATGGCACGGACTTTTCCATTGCTTTGCGGAGCCAATTGAGCGTCCGAACAGTTGTGGGACGACGTGTCGTACAATGTTTGGTCGTGTGTCATGTGGATTGCTTAGTTGTTGGTTTGTTCGGGTGCTTGTGCAGTTGTTTGCTATGCGAGTAGGTCAAGCATTTGTGTGTCTACCCTTTCGTTTGCCTCCATGATTGGTTGTTTGCCTTCATGTCCCGTCATGTCGAGCGAGGTGTTGGATTCCCAATCTTGTTCGTTCGTTCGTTCGTTCGGGTTCGGTTGTGTTGGTACCTTCGTGCATGTGTTTGAATGCATATGGTGGTGGAACGTCGAAATGGTCTCCATCAAAGAACGAGCATCCACGACTCGTGTGTTTCTACACGCCCACGAATGCGTCCCATCACGTCTACGTTTCCTAGCAACATCCGTCCCTCTTCATCACAACGATGATCCCGTGGCATACCACCATCGCCTTGGAAGGTGGCATTGTCCACTCCATAGAACAAGAACCATGGTGCACCTTGTGTTTGGGGTGAACGGATGGATGGTGGTCCCAGGTACAAGAGAACCATTCACCACACGACACAACGCAACACAACACAACGCGGGGAGAGCGAAGGCGAGTTGGGCTCACGTGGCAGCATGGAAGGGAAGCAAGCGTATCCGACCACGTGCCTGGACGGATGGTGCGCGTTGGTGACGGGAGCGAGCAGTGGGATTGGCGAAGCATGTGCGTGGAGATTGGCGAAAGAGAACGTCAAACTAGTGCTGGTGGCCAGGAGGATCGATCGGTTGAAACAGCTCCAAGGAGACATCCAAACCACCTATCCAAGTGCCAAACTGCACCTCGTGAACATGGACGTCAGAGACACCGAAAGAGTCAAGACGTTCCTCGATGATTTGCCGGAAGAATTCCGACAGATCGACATCCTCATCAACAACGCTGGACTGGCACTCGGAGTGGCATCCGTAGACACCAATGATCTCGAACAAGCCAAGGTGAGAGCCACGACTGTAATTTTCCGTGGCGTGGGGACAGAAGTTGGAGGGTTCTTTGACTGACTAGTGCCATTGTGACCAATGCACCGCCCTCGAATCTGGTGATAAACAGACCATGATCGACACCAACGTGACAGCGCTGATCGCCTTCACCAGGATCATCACGCCAGGGATGGTGGACCGACAAAAAGGACACATCGTCAACTTGGGATCCGTTGCTGGTCATGAAGCCTACGCACAAGGATCCGTGTACTGTGCAACTAAATTTGCAGTCGATGCTTTTACCACTGCATGCAGGCACGATCTGATGGACTCACCAATACGTGTAAGTGTGATCAGCCCAGGAGCAGTCAACACAGAGTTCAGCACAGTGCGATATGGAGGAGACAAGCAAAGAGCGGATGCTTTCTACGAAGGCTTTGATCCGTTGCTTGCAGAGGATATTGCAGACAATGTGATGTACGCCCTGACGCGCCCCCCACACGTCCAGATATGTGACATCTTGGTTTACGCGACAAGACAAAGTGGTGCAAAAAATATCGCACGCCATGTTTGAATGCAATTGCTTTATCCATGCTGGGGCGTAGGAGATGCTCATTTGCTTTGTGGGGTGCCGCAACGCATGAGGAAGAGAGATGTGCTAGGTGACAAATGTCGCGCTTTGTTGTTTTACGGAACGAGCTCCAAGGCTATGTGATTTGAGGTGCAAAATTTTTTTGGGCCTTCCATTCCCTTTCTATGGAGTGCATATTGCGAAAATGGCAAGTATTTGATATTCTCTGCAGCTGCTGGAAATGAACTTTTGATGCTAAGATTTTCTCATGCTTTTGTAAAATCTTCAGGAACATGCAGTGGTCACTCCATTGCGCAGTATAGTCCACTAGCTGTAGATGCACTGCCTAGAAACACAACCAGCCTTCGATTCTACTTGTGATATTTATGAACAATGTGTATCCTCTAGATATTCTGCTGATGCAGAATCATCTGTCTACTGCAGGATGTGACTCAATTTCTCAATCAAGAAGTGTACCCACGACTCCATAAGCATCGAATGCCACCCGTCAACCCTTACCGCTATAGCCAATTTTTGCATTGCTGGACCATTTTCCAACGACATGAACTGCCATGCACAGACACTCAAGCTGGTTGCCTCAAATGAGAGATACAATACAGGAATCGAATACTCATACCAATGCTGTTGTGGCTTCTCGTGCACCGTCAGGCTGAGCTATTAGAGCTACCATCATCGTCACTGACGCCATGGCAAACACAGAGAACGAAGGCCGACATGCCTTTTCCGCTCGGGACGCACGTTAGCAATCCCAAGTTCCATTTGACGGTCGAAAAGGGCCAGAAGCCCCGTGGCAAGTCCCACCCAGCCATCCATTTGAGGTTCAGAATGGCAAGAAGATGGAAAAAATACTCCAAGCTGTGGTTTCCAGGAAAACAGTTTCAGGTA
>LFIK01000565.1_pt1 | contig 27870 bp, 23 predicted proteins | sample 643401 | NCBI WGS metagenome assembly LFIK01 (sample SAMN03777447, study PRJNA286221) | soda lake metagenome | biome: soda lake; feature: Kulunda steppe; material: water; isolation source: sample T5-Br brine of Lake Tanatar-5 | place: Russia: Kulunda steppe | collected 2010-07
GCCCTCGAAGATGTTCGCGCCCTGCTGCCAGATGAGCGCCAGCGCCACCCGCACTCCGATGGGGAACTCCGCGAAATCGGCGGCAAGGTAATCCTGCCCGGTCGCCTCCTGCACCATCTGGGCGTGTTCAAGCATCTCCTCGGGCGACGAGGGCAGGATCGGTGCGCCATCCTCGACCAGCCCGGCGGCCTCCATCAAATCCATGTTCACATGCCAGAGATTGGCGTGGATATCCATCGGCACGCCGACGATGCGCTCGTTATAGGTGACGGCTTCGAGCGCGGCAGGCTCCCAGTCGGACGGGTCGATGCCCGCGCCTTCCAGATCATCGGTCAGATCGGCGAGCGCGCCGATATTGGCGAATTCCGGCACCCGGTGGCGGTGCATCACATGCACATTGGGCGGCGTGCCCCCGGCATAGGCCGCGACAATCTGGTCGTAGTAGTTGCCCCAGTCGGTGGGCAGCGTGTTGATCGACAGCCCGTCGATTTCGGCATCGGCGGCGTTGATGATCGACTGAATGATGCAGGCCTCGCCGACCGAGGCCGAGGTATCCGTGCCCGCATCCTCGCAATCGCCGAAGAAACGGCCCAGTGTCACCTCCTGCGCCACGGCGCTTGTGGCCAGAAGTGTCAGCGCCGTGGCGCCAAGGATCACATGTTTCATCCGGTTTCCTCCCTTGGATGTTTGCAGTTGTTCAGCCCTTGGTGCCGCCCGCCGTCATGGCGCGCACCACGTAGCGCTGGAAGATCAGGAACAGCACCACCACCGGCAGCGAGGCGACGACGCCCGAAGCCATGACCCGGCCCAGCCCCTCGGCCTGCGCGAAATTCGCCTGGATCGAGGCCAGCCCCAGCGTGATGGTGAAGTATTCGCGCTGCTGCGCCGAGACGAGCGGCCAGAGATAGTCGTTCCAGGCATAGAGAAAGGTCAGGATCGCCAGCGTCATCATGGCAGGACGCGCCAGCGGCAGCATCACGTACCAGAAGATCTGCAGCCAGCCCACGCCGTCGATCCGCGCGGCCTCCTCGATATCCTTGGGGATGGCCTTGAAGAACTGCAGCATCAGGAACACCCCGATGGGCACGGCCACGCGCGGCATGATCAGCGCGTGATGACTGTTGTGCCAGCCCCAGTCGGCGAACATGGTGTAGAGCGGGATGAACACCGCCTGCTCGGGCACCATCAGCCCCATCAGGCACAGGATGATGATCGGCGTCTTGAGCGGAAATTCCAGCCGCGCCAGTGCGTAGCCCGCGGTGGTGGACACCGCCAGCACCGCCAGCGTCATGCCGACCGAGACGATCAGCGAGTTCAGGAACCACATCGGCACCTGCCCGAAGCGGAACAGCGCGATGTAGTTGTCCGGGGTGAAGGGAATCGGGATCAGCCCCAGCGCCGTGCTGGAGGTGGTGCGCGCCAGCAGCTCGTTGGGCTGGAAGGACAGCGACACCATCCAGACCGTCGGAACCAGCCAGATGAAGGCCGGGACGGACAGCCCTAGGATCAGCCAGTAATACGAGCGGTTCATTGGTCCTTCTCCCGTCCCAGCACGAATTGCAGGATCGAAAAGCCACCCATGATGACGAAGAGGAACACCGCCATGGCCGAGGCGCGGCCCAACTCGCTGTCTCGGAATGCCGTCTGATAGATGTATCGGACCAGAACCTGCGTGGTGTCATTCGGCCCGCCATTGGTCATCAGGTGTGACTGCCCGAAGACCTGGAAATGCAGGATGATCTGCAGGACCACGACCAGTGTGATGGTGCGCTTGAGATTGGGCAGGGTGATGTACCAGAACGCCTTGGCCCCGGTGGCATTGTCCAGCGCACCGGCCTCGTAGAGGTCCTTCGAGATGTCCTGGATCCCGGCCAGGAACAGGATCATGGCGATGCCCAGCGACCACCAGATCGTCGCGATCACGATGGAGGCCATGGCAAACCCTTCGGCGGTCAGCCAGACAATGGGCGAGCCGCCGAACAACTGGGTGAGGTTGGCGATCAGCCCCTGACGGGGCGAGAACATGATCTGCCAGATCAGCGTGACCACCGTGACCGACAGCACCTGGCTGAGGAAGAACAGCGTGCGCAGCACCGCTTTCGCGCGGGTCTCGCCATCCAGAGCGGCCGCGAGCAGCATGGCGGTGATCGTCACCCCCGGCACCGCCAGCCCGACGAACAGGATCGTGTTGCCGACCGTGGGCCAGAAGCGCCGATCATACCAGCGCCCGCCCTCGCCCGGGTGGAACCCCGGCAGCACGAACAGCAGCAGCGCGGCGCCCCCCATGGCCAGCGCCGTCACCTTGCCCGCGCGCCCGGTGCGATAAAGCCAGGCACTGGCTACAACCCCGGCCAGCCCGATGAACTGGAACGCAGGGCTGGCCCAGGCCCCCCAGGTGATGTTCGACCCCCACATCACCCGCTCATAGTTGCTCAGACCGACATAAGCCTTCGCATCCGGGTTGAAGGCAACGGCCATCAGGTTCCAGTCGTGCAGGCTGATCCAGACGCCCTTGAAGAACGGGTAGACCAGAAACACGGCATAGATCGTCAGGAACGGCAGCAACAGGATTGCCGCCGCCTGACCCTGCGAAAGCACAAGGCGGGCGCCTTGGTGTTGTGGCATTTGGCGTCTCCTCCCAGAGCACGCGCTGTGGCGTGCACGCCAATTTCGGTATGCTAAAAATAATTAGCAAACTTTATTACCCTGCGTCAACCTGTAATATGCGCCCATGTCAGAGCCTGAGCCTCCGCAAGTGCCTGCCCGCGTCACGATGAAGGATGTCGCCGCCCGCGCGGGCGTATCGCAATCGACCGTGTCCTTTGTGTTGAATGGCATGGAGGGTATGCGAATCGGCGCCGAGACCCGGCAGCGCGTCCTGGATGCGGTCGCGGCTCTCGGCTATCGCCCGCGCGCCGCCGGGCGGCCGCCCAACGCGCTGAGCAAGCGGGTCATCGGCTTCCTGCTGGACGAGATCGCGACCAGCCCCTTTGCCGCAATTTCCATTGACGGGGCGCAGGAAACGGCCCGCAAGCATGATGCGCTGCTGGAAATCGTCATGACCGGCGGCGACCCGGCCTATGAGACCGCGACCTTGCGCAAATGGGCGGCGGACGGGGTGCAGGGGGTGATCTATGGCTCGATCCTGACGCGCGAGATCACGCCGCCCGATGGCCTCAGCCGACATCGGGCGGTGCTGCTCAACTGCTACGACGCGACAGGCCGCTTCCCCTCTGTCGTCCCGGCCGAGCGGCGCGGGGGCGAGGCTGCGACCAAGGCGCTGCTTGCCGAGGGTCATCACCGGATCGCCTTCATCTCGGGCGAGAGCTGGATGGATGCGTCCTGCCAGCGGCAGGAGGGGTTCGAACGCGCAATGCACGAGGCCGGGGTCACGATCGACCCGGTGCTGGTGCGTGAGGGGAATTTCCTGCCCAGCGGCGGGCGCGCTGCAACGCTGGAGCTGATGCAGGGGCAGACACGTCCGGATGCGATCTTTTGCGCGAACGACCTGATGGCCGTGGGCTGCTACGAGGCGCTCAAGGAACTGGGCGAACGGCCCGGCGAGACCGTTGCCGTCATGGGCTATGACGATCAGGAAATCGCACAACACCTGTCGCCCGCGCTGTCGACGGTGCTGCTGCCGCATCGGGAAATGGGGCAATGGTGCTGCGAGGTGCTGCTGCGCGAGGGCTCGGCGCCACCGGCGCAGGAACGGATGCAATGCCCGGTCGTCCTGCGCGGGTCGCATCTGCGCAGGGTCGATCCGGGTAGGGTCGCGGACGCTTGAAGCCAATCAGGGGCCATCACCAGCTTTCGGCGATATCCCGAAGCGACAACCTGCAGAAGGGCATCCCGAAACGGGTATGGCACGGCGCCATCACCGGGTCCCTGATGGCGGCCCGCTTGCCGGCCATGCCAGCTTCAGGCCACCGGTTCGCGTGCCTGCATCCGGTCATCTTGTGTCAGCAGATGGCACGCCGCCTGTCCGCTGGTTGTTGTCATGGGCGCCGGGACCACCTGTCGGCAGATGTCCATGACATGGGGGCAGCGGGGATGAAATGCGCAGCCCGGAGGCGGGTTGATCGGGTTCGGGATCTCGCCGGTGACGGGTGTCCGCCTGCGCCCTGACAGCGCCAGATCCGGCACCGCATCAAGCAGCATCCGCGTATAGGGGTGCTGCGGTTCGACAAACAGTTGCTTGGCATCAGCGATTTCGACCAACCGGCCAAGGTAAAGCACGCCGATTCGGTTCGACATGTGCCGCACCACGCTCAGGTCATGGCTGATCAGCAGATAGGTCAGGCCGAACTCGTCCTGCAGGTCGCGCATCAGGTTGAGGATCTGCGCCTGCACCGAAACATCAAGCGCCGAGGTGGGTTCGTCACAGACGATGAACTCGGGACGTGAGGACAAGGCGCGCGCGATCGCGATCCGCTGACGCTGACCGCCCGAGAACTCGTGCGGGAACTTGGCGGCATCGGCGGCGGAAAGGCCGACAACTTCCAGAAGGCGCCCGACTTCCTGTCGCACGGCCGCGCCCGTCAACAAACCGAATGTGTGGATCGGTTCGGCGATGATGTCGCCCACGCGCCAGCGCGGGTTGAGGCTGGCAAACGGGTCCTGAAAGATCATCTGGAACCGGCGGCGCAGCTTGCGCATCGCGGCGCCCGAGTTGAAATCCATCGCCTGCCCGTCAAACCGGATCTCGCCGGCCGAGGGCTCCAGCAACCCCACGATCATCTTGGCGATGGTCGATTTCCCCGATCCTGACTCGCCCACCAGGGCGAAGGTCTCGCCCTTGCGGATCTCGAAGCTGACATCGTCATTGGCGGTCAGGAACTGCCTGTCCTCGCGCTCGATGACCCGGTTGAGCCAGGGTTTGGACACATCGAACCGGCGCGTCAGGCCCTTGACCGAAAGCAGGACGTCAGCCATCGGCGGCCTCCATGGCGGTGTCGTAGAGCCAGCAGGATACCTGCCGCCCGCCCGGTCGCGCGGCAAGCTCGGGGCGATCGATCCGGCAGCGGTCCATGACGCGGGTGCAGCGCGGGTTGAAGGCGCAGCCTGTCGGAATGGCGTTCAGGCGCGGCATTGCGCCGGGGATCTGGGTCAGCCGGTCCGCCGTCTGGGTCAGGGTCGGGATCGACCCCATCAAACCGACGGTGTATGGGTGTTCGGCGGCCTGGATCACGTCGCGCACCGGGCCGATTTCGGCCAGCCGCCCGGCGTAGAGCACCGCAACCCGGTCCGCCGTTTCCGCGATGACCCCCATGTCATGGGTGATCAGCATGACCGAGGCGCCGCGCTCGGCGCAGATTTCCTTGAGCACATCGATGATCTGCGCCTGCACTGACACATCGAGCGCGGTGGTGGGTTCGTCGGCGATCACCAGTTCGGGCTCGGCCGCCAAGGCCAGCGCGATCACCACGCGCTGCCGCATGCCGCCCGAGAAATGGTGCGGATAATCGTCGATCCGCCGCGATGCCGCCGGGATGCCGACCCGGTCCAGAAGCGCTATGGCCCGTTTGCGCGCCTCTTTCTCGGACACGTCGATATGCGTGCGGATGGTTTCGGTCAGTTGCTCCGCCACGGTATAGAGCGGGTTGAGGCTGGTGAGCGGGTCCTGAAAGACCATGCCGATCCGGCGCCCCCGGATGCGGCGCATCTTCTCGCGGGCCAGGTTGTCGATGCGCTCGCCGCGCAGCCATATCTCGCCGCCCGCAATGCGGCCCGGCGGCTCCAGAAGGCCGATGATGGCCGCCCCGGTCAGCGACTTGCCCGCGCCGGATTCGCCCACCATGCCCAGAACCTCGCCCTCGGCGATGTCGAACGAGACCTTGTCCAGTGCCCGCAGGACACCGCGGCGGGTGGGGAATTCCACAACCAGATCGCGGACGGAAAGCAGCGGTTCGGGCATCAGCGCAGCCTCGGGTTCAGGGCATCGCGCAGCCAGTCGCCCAGCAGGTTGACCGACAACGCCAGCGCCAGCAGTGTCAGAGACGGAAACAGCAGGATCCACCACTCGCCCGAAAACAGGAACCCCTGACCGATGCGGATCAGCGTGCCGAGCGAGGGCTGCGTGGGCGGCACGCCGACGCCAAGGAAGCTGAGCGTCGCCTCGGCGATGATGGCCAGCGCCAGACCGATGGTCGCGATCACCAGCACCGGCCCCATCACGTTGGGCAGGATGTGGCGCACGAGGATCTTGGTCGGATGCGCACCGATCACGCGGGCGGCCTGCACATATTCCTTGCTCTTTTCCACCATCGTCGCCCCGCGCACCACGCGGGCATACTGCACCCAGTCCGACAGGCCGATGGCCACGATCAGCACCCAGATTGCCATTGCCTCGCGATAGGCGGGCGGGATGAAACCGCGCGCCACTCCGAAGATCAGCAGTGCGAGCAGGATCGAGGGGAAGGTCAGCTGCACATCCGCGACCCGCATCAGCAGGCTGTCCAGCCAGCCGCCGCGATAGCCCGCGATCAGCCCCAGCGTGATGCCCAGCACCATCGCGAACAGAACCGCCATGAAGCCCACGAACAGCGAAATGCGCGCGCCATAAAGGATGGTCGAGAACACGTCGCGGCCCTGGTTGTCGGTGCCCAGCCAGTAGACATTGCCGGTGAACGCATTGGGTTCCATCGGCGGGGTGAAGCCGTCCATCAGGTTCAGCGTGCCCGGGTCGAACGGGTCGTGGGGCGCGAGCCAGGGTGCAAACACCGCCGCCAGAATGATGATCAACGAGACAAGTGCGGCGATGATCGCCAGCGGCGAGCGGCGGAAGGACCAGGCGATATCGCTGTCCCAGGCGCGGACGAGGGCATTGGGGCGGTCTTCGGGTGTAGAATCGGTCATGCCTGCCTCCTCAGTGCCGGGCGTTGGCGCGATCCACGCGCAGGCGCGGGTCCACGGCGTAATAGAGCAGATCGACCACCAGATTGATAACCACGAAGACCAATGCGATCAGCATCAGATACGCGGCCATCACCGGCACATCGACGAATTGCACCGACCGGATGAACAACGCGCCGACACCGGGCCACTGGAAAACGGTTTCGGTGATTATCGAGAACGCGATGATCGACCCCATCTGCAACCCGGTGATGGTGATCACCGGCACCAGCGTGTTCTTGAGCGCATGGCCGAAATGCACCGCGCGGTTCGACAGCCCGCGCGCGCGCGCGAACTTGATGTAGTCGGTGCGCAGGACCTCCAGCATCTCGGCCCGCACCAGCCGCATGATCAGCGTCATCTGATAGAGCCCCAGCGTGATCGCGGGCAGGATGAGCGAGGCGCGTCCGGATTCGGTCAGAAGCCCCGTGCGCCACCAGTCGCCGATATAGACCGTGTCCCCGCGCCCGAAACTCGGCAGCCATTGCAGCTCGACCGCGAAGACCCAGATCAACAGCACCCCGATCAGGAAGGTGGGCAGCGAGACGCCGATCAGCGAGATTGTCATGATCGACCCGGACAGCCAGTTGCCGCGCCGGAGCGCCGTGTAGACCCCGAACCCCACGCCAAACAGGAATGCCAGAATGCCCGACACCAGGGCCAGTTCCAGCGTGGCGGGCAGGCGGGACAGGATCAGTTCCATCACCGGCTGCTGCAAGCGGTAGGAGATGCCGAAATCGCCCGTGGCCGCGCGGGCGACGAAACTCCAGAATTGCACGATGAAGGGATCATTCAGGCCCAGAGCCTCGCGCAGTTCGGCGCGTTCGGCCAGGGTCGTTTCCTGACCTACCATCGAGGCGATCGGATCGCCGACAAAGCGAAAGAGCGAAAATGCGACCAATGCCACCGTCAGCATCACGATGACCGATTGCACCAGCCGACGCAGGATGAAGGCGATCATGTCGGACCTCGGGCAAGGGCTTGGGTCAGCACGGCTGCCCCAAAACGCAAGAGCCCGCGCGGGCTATCCCGCGCGGGCCGGTTGGTCAAGCCGGGCTCAGTCGAACGTGACCGTGGTCATCCGCGGCTGGTTTTCCGGGTGCACGTCCAGATTGATGTCATCGCGCATGGCATAGGCCAGCACCTGGTTGTGCACGTTCAGGAAGATGCGCTCTTCCATCACCTCGTCCCAGATCTCGGCGATCAGGGCGTCGCGCTCTTCCAGGTCGGTCATCGTGGCCAGCGCCTCGATCTTGGCGTCCAGTTCCGGGTTCGAATAGCGCGACCCGTTGAACGCGCCGTAGCTGCCTTCGCGGCTATGGACCAGGAAATCGAACACATACTGGCTGTCAAAGGTCGGAACCCCCCAGCCCAGCAGGTAGAAATCGGTCTCCCAGTTCTCGATCAGCGGGAAGTGCAGCGAGCGGGTCTGTGCGTTCAGATCGACACTGACGCCGATCCGCGCCAGCATGCCCACCAGCGCCTGGCAGATGGCTTCGTCATTCAGGTAACGGTCATTGGGGCAGTCGAGCTGCACCGAAAAACCGTCCCCATACCCTGCCTCGACCATGAGTTCCTGCGCGCGGGCCAGATCCGGGTCGCCGAAGGCGTGCATTTCCTCGGTCCAGCCGTTGACGAAGGGCGGCAGCGGAGCGGCCGAAGGCTGGCTTTCGCCGCGCATCACCACCTGCTGGATGGCGTTGCGGTCGATCACAAGCGACATCGCCTCGCGCACTTCCGGACTGGCGAAGGGGTTGCCTTCGGCATTGGACGAGGCCAGCGAGTCCGATGCCATGTCGTAGCTGAAGAAGATGTTGCGGTTTTCCGGGCCGCGCACCACGCGGATGCCGTCGGTCTGCTCCAGCCGTGCGATATCCTGCACCGGCACATCCTGCACGATGTCCACTTCGCCCGACAGCAGGGCAGCAACGCGGGTCGCAGCCTCGGAAATCGGGGTATAGATGATCTCGGTCACTTCGGGCGCAGCGTCCCAGTGATCTTCGAACACCTGCAGCACGGTGCGCACTTCGGGGTCTCGCTCGACCAGCATGTAGGGGCCGGTGCCATTGGTGTTGCGCACCGAATAGGCTTCTTCGCCGGCGGCAAAGTTGGGCGCGGTTTCGACGCCATTCGCTTCGGCCCAGGCCTTGGACATGATGAAGGTGTTGGTCAGGTTCTGCACGTAAAGCGGCGCCGGGCCGGACATGCGGACATGGACCGTGGTGTCGTCCACGGCGGTCACTTCCTCTACCGCGGCATGCAGCGCAGCCATGCCCGAAGGCGTCGTGCGCGCGCGGTCGAGCGAGAAGACCACATCCTCGACCGTCATGTCGCTGCCATCGTGGAACTTCACGCCCTCGCGGATGGTGAAGACCCAGACGGTTTCATCATCGTCGCTGATGCCCCAATCGGTGGCAAGGCGCGGCGTCAGCGCACCATCGACAGCTCGGCCTACCAGCGTCTCGTAGATGTGGTGGTTGAGCGTATGGGTTGGCCCTTCGTTCTGGCTGTGCGGGTCCATCGTCAGCGCGTCGCCCACCCGCGCCCAGCGCAAGGTCTCGGCATCGACGGCGACGGTGGTGAGCATCAAGGCGGCCGCAGCGGTGCTCATGACGAGCCCGGTGCGTGCGGAACGCAGGAGGCGTTTCGTTGTCATTCTGTATCTCCCTTGTCTGGATTGCTTCCGGTTCGGCCTGCGTGGGGCCGACGCGAAACTGGCCAAGTGTTCCGGGCTTTCAACGGTGAAGTCAAGGGATGGGCCGCGCGCTCCGGCGCACGATATCGTCGGCCCACACCCGGCCCCTGGCCAGTTCGATCCGGACCGCTGCGCCCAGCGCAACGGCGCGCCTTTACTTGGCGGCAACCCCTTCCATCAGCCGCAGCCCGAACGGCTGGGTCGCGCCATTCAGGACGCCCGAGACCGCAACGCCGCTGTCCGGTCCGACAATGACCTTCAGCCCGTCAGGGCAGGTCATGCTGACCCGCGCCTCCGGTCCGGTCCGAAGGTTCGCATTGCGCCCGAGACCGAGGCCGGGCGCGGCGTCATGCCTTCCGGCGCCGCCAGCCCGTCGCCAGCACTGCGCAGCCTCGGGTGCGTCGGTTCGCGTCAGTTTGCGGCCGATGGCGCAATTGTGCCCTGCACCCGGCCATGTCGAAATAAGCTACGAACGCCAGCGCGAATGGAGCCGTCAGATGAGGGATCGCGTCCACCCGCCCGACATCCCGGACCGCGATGTCTATGAGGTCCGCGACCCCGAATGGATCGACATGCCCGACGGCACCCGTCTTGCCGCGCGCATCTGGCTGCCGCGCGATGCCGCGGTGCGGCCCGTTCCGGCGATCCTCGAATATCTGCCGTATCGGCGGCGCGATGGCACGCTGGCGCGCGACGAGCTGCATCACGCCTGGTTTGCCCGCAACGGCTATGCCGGGGTGCGCGTGGATATTCGGGGGAATGGCGATTCCGAAGGCGTCATGGAGGACGAATACTCCGAGGCGGAACTCGATGACGGCGTCGCAATCATCGAATGGCTGGCGCGCCAGCCGTGGTGTTCGGGCGCGGTGGGGATGATCGGGATTTCCTGGGGCGGGTTCAACGGGCTGCAACTTGCTGCCCGCGCGCCCGAGGCGCTGAAGGCCGCGGTGACCATCTGCTATACCGACGACCGCTACGCCGACGACATTCACTACATGGGCGGCTGCCTGCTGACCGAAAACATCGGTTGGTCGGCGCAGATGCTGGCCTATTCCTCGCGCCCGCCGGACCCCGAGGTGGTGGGCGCGGGCTGGCGCGAGATGTGGCGCGCGCGGCTGGAGCGGCAGCCGCTGCTGCTGGAAACCTGGCTGCGCCACCAGCGCCGCGATGCCTATTGGCGCCGCGGCTCGGTCTGCGAGGATTGGGGCGCGGTCCGTGCGGCGATCCTTGCGGTGGGCGGCTGGGCCGATGCCTATTCCAACGCGGTGCCGCGCACGCTGGCGGGCTCGCCGGCGCCGGTGAAAGGGATCGTCGGCCCTTGGGCGCACAAGTATCCCAATGTTGCCTACCCCGAGCCGCGCATCGGGTTTCTGGCCGAGTGCCGCCAGTGGTTCGACCGCTGGCTCAAGGGCGCCGACAACGGGGCCGAGGCGCTGCCCGCGTATCGTGCCTTTGTCATGGACTCGATGCAGCCGGCGCGGCGCATCGACCACAGACCCGGGCGCTGGGTGGCCGAGCCGGAATGGCCGTCGCCCCGGATCAAGCCTTGGCGGCTGGCGGTGTCGGGCAACGGGCTGGGTGCGCAGGGTGGCGGCGACCCGATTGCCGTTCGCGGGCCGCAGACGCTGGGCGCGGCGGGGCAGCGCTTCTGCCCGGGGTTGCGCGATCTCTACGAGATGGCCGCCGACCAGACGCCGGACGATGCTGCGGCCACCAGCCTTGATAGCGCCTCGCTGACGGAGGATGTGGATATCCTTGGCGCCGCCGAACTGCGGCTGAGGGTGACGCCCGATGCGCCCACAGGCTTTGTCGTCGCGCGGCTGTGCGACTTGCGCCCGGACGGGACCAGCGCCTTCATCACCATGGGCGTGCTGAACCTCACGCATCGCAACGGGCATGACCGGGTGGAGCCGATGACCCCCGGCGGGCCGGTCGAGGTGACCGTGCCGCTCAACGACATCGCCTACCGCCTGCCCGCCGGGCATCGGCTGCGGCTGTCGCTGTCCACGAGCTACTGGCCGATGCTGTGGCCTGCGACCGCGCCGCTGGGGCTGCAGGTCGATCCGGCGGCAAGCGTGCTCAGCGTGCCGCTGCGCCCGGCGCTGGACGCGCCCGAACCGCACTTCGGTCCGCCCGAGGAGCTGCGCGAGGGCGCGTCCGAAACCCTGCGGCCAGAAACTTCGGAGCGCCGCGAGGAGGTGCTGGCCGACGGCACCCGGCGGCTGTCCATCGTTACCGATGGCGGGCGCGAGCGGCACCGCTCCACCGGAATGGAATCGGGGCGGCGGATCGAGGAAACCTGGGACCTCCACCCTGACGATCCGCTCTCGGCGCGTATGGAGACGCGCTGGAGCTACGAGATCGGCCGCGGCGACTGGCAGACGCGCACCGACTCGCGCACGCAGGTGACCTGCGATGCAACGCATTTCCACCTCCGGGCAGAGTTGCGCACCTTTGAGGGTGGCCGCCCCTTCGTGACCCGTGAGTGGGCACTGAAGATCCCGCGCGACGGGGTGTGAACGGGCCGCAATGGCGGCCCGCCGGGCGGCATTCCGCAAGTGCGCCGCTCCGCGCCACGCGAACCGGTCACCAAAACGTCATGACGCAAACTGACGCGGTATTGCCTTGCGTCTTACCAGTGCGGCGCTAGGCTGGTCGCGTCATGACCCAATCCAACCTCGCCCGTAATCTGCGCCTCTTGTGCAGCTATGCGCCGTCGATTTCGGCGGTGTGCCGCGGAGTCGGGATCAACCGGCAGCAATTCACCAAGTATCTCAACGGCGCCTCGCGGCCTTCGGCGCGCAACATGCGCCGCATCTGCGACCATTTCGGCGTCGAGGAGGACGAGCTTCTCGCCCCGCATGGCCGTTTCGCCGAGATGATCGCGCTGCGCCCGCGGGCGCGCCACCTGATCCGGGCGCTTGGCCCCGCGGCCACGCATATCGACGCCATGTTCACCCGCTCGGCCGAGAACCTCAAACCCTATTGCGGCTATTATTTCTATTACTACTTCACCCCGTCGCGCCCCGGCATGATCCGCCGGTCATTGCTGCGCATCAATGAATACAAGGGCGTCTACTACACGCGGTTGACCGAACGCATCCAGCCTGCGGAAAGCCCGCTGGGGCGGTCGCATATCGCCCGTTACGTGGGCGTGGCTGTGCTGCTGGGGGGGCGGATCTTCATCATCGACCACAATGCGCGCGACCGGCGTTCGGTCTCGCAGACCGTGCTGTTCACCACCCAGTCGGGCGAAGTCGAGTTCCTCACCGGCATGACTCTGGGCGTCCAGGGGCGCACTGCGCGTGCGCCTTTCGCGGCGCGGGTGTTTCTGGAGTTTCTGGGCCGACAGACCGATCTGCACGCGGCCGCGCGCCGCACCGGCATCTTCGACTCCGACAGCGCAGACCTGCCGCGCCACATCGCGCGGATGCTCGCATCGAGCGGCAGCGAGCCGCAGATGCTCACGGCACTGGAATTGCCCATCTGACGCGATGTGACGCAACAGGCGCGCAAACTGCCTGCGCTTCCGGGGCTGCTGCGCAATTGTCTGGTGGCCGCGTGACCCGCACGCTTTCGCGCAAGGAAAAACATACATGACCGGGAGATAGAAGATGCCCAAGACCGCAATTCACCGCGCCTTTCCCGTGCTGAACCGCCGCCAGGTGCTGGCCGGCGCCGCCGGCTTCTCCGCGGCTGCCATGCTGCCCATCAAGGCCTGGGCGCAGGAAGGTCGCCTCAACATCCGCGTCTATACCGAGCCGGACGATTTCGACCCCGTCGATGCCTCGGGCTTCGGCGAGGGGCTGCTCTACGGCGCGATCTACCGCAACCTGATCCAGTATGAGCCGGGCGACGACTGGAGCTATCGCCTGGACCTGGCGGAGTCGATCGAGCAGACCAGCGACACCACCATCGAGTTCACCCTCAAGGAAGGGCAGATGTGGTCCGACGGTTATGGCGAGATCACCGCCGAGGATGTGGCCTTCACCTTCGAGCGCATCCTCGACCCGGAGATGAATTCGCGCATCCTCCCCGATGTCGGCACGCTCAGCCGCGTCGAGGTGACGGGCCGCTATTCGGGGGTGTTCCACTTCGACGAGGCCTTCGCGCCCTTCTGGTGGATTGCGCTGCCCTATCTGGCCGGGACGATCGTTTGCAAGGCGGCCATCGAAGAGGCCGGCGGGCGCATCATCACCGAGGTGCCGCCCACCGTTTCCGGCCCCTACCGCGTGCGCGAGTTGCGCCCCGGCGAGCGCTGGGTGCTGGAGCGGAACGAAGACTACACCGGCGACATCCCGGCCGAGTACGAGCGCCTGGACATCGTCTATATCGGCGACGAGGCCGCCGCCGAGATTGCGCTGGAAGCGGGCGATCTGGACTTCACCGAGGTCAGCCCCGGATCGGTCGCGCGGCTGCAAGGCAACCCGCCCGCGGGCACCGCGATGTCGATGCACCCCTCGCTGTTCTATGTCTGGGTCGGCATGAACATGGAACACCCCAAGTTCCAGGACATCCGGGTGCGGCAGGCGCTGCAATACGCCATCAACGTCAACGCGATCATCGAGGCCGCGTGGTACGGCGTTGCCGAGCCCTCGACCGGGATCATCGCGCCAGGGCTGATCGGCAACCGCCCCGAATCGCTCATCCCGCCGCAGGGCGATCCGCAACGCGCGGCCGAGCTGCTGGCCGAAGCCGGGGTCGAGAACCTGGAGGTCACGCTCAACGTACTTAACGATGTGACCTTCACCACTGCCGCGCAGGTCATGCAGGCGACGATGGCGCAGGCCGGGATCCAGTTGAACATCGAGGTGCACGAATCGGGTTCGTTCTGGACGCTGGGGGTGGAGGCCGATGGCGACCGCTGGCGGGATCTGGAAATGATCATGAACCGGTTCTCGATGCTGCCCGACCCGTCCTATGCCACCGCCTGGTTCGTTACCGAACAGATCGGCGACTGGAACTGGGAGCGATTCTCGGACGAGGAATTCGACCGCCTGCACCGCGAGGCCGGCACCGAAACCGACGCCGCGCGCCGCGACGAGATGTATCGCCGGGCCCAGGAGATCATGGAGGAATCGGGCGCCTATCGCTTCATCACCCATGGCGTGACCCCGAACCTGTTCTATGACAGCACCGTGCCGGGGACCCGCCCGGACGGGCTGCCGCTGGCGCAATACTTCCGCCGCGCCTGAGGGCGCGCCAGTCGGTCGAGACCGGCGCGGGTGCTTTGTGCGCCCGCGCCGGTGCAGCCGGGGACACGGAATGATCCAGTACACCCTCCAACGCGTCGCGCTGGCGCTGGGCATCGTCTTCGTTGCGATCTCGGCGCTTTACGGGGTGATGATCGCGCTGCCGGGCGATCCGACCTCGGTGCTGCTGGGACCGCGCGCCACGCCCGAGATGCGAGCCCTGTTCCGCGAGCAGATGGGCCTCGATGATCCGCTGGTGGTGCAGATCCTGAACTTCTGGGGGCGGGTGCTGAGCGGTGATCTGGGTACGGATTTCTTCCGCAACCGTTCGGTGGCGACGGCGGTCATGAACGCACTGCCGCACACCGTCGCGCTGGTGTTCGGGGCGATCTTCTGGTCGGCTACGCTGGGGATCCTGCTGGGCGCCTTCTCGGCGGATCGGCGCAACAGCCTGCTTGACCGTGTCACCGGGGTGATCTCGGTGGCCTTCATCGCCGCGCCGTCCTTTGTGGTGGCGCTTTACAGCCTGCTGCTGTTCGCCGTCACGCTGCGCTGGTTCCCGTCCATCGGCGCGGGCGAACCGGGGGACCTGCTCAGCCGCATCCAGCATCTGGTGTTGCCGTCGCTCGCGATCGGGCTCGCGTGGGTGGGCTATGTGGCACGGATCGTGCGCGCCTCGATGCTCGAGGCGATGGGCGAAAGCTACATCCGCACCGCGCGCGCCTTCGGCCTGCCGCGCCGGCGGGTGGTCTACAACTATGCGCTGCGCGTGGCGATCCTGCCGGCGGTGCAGGTGCTGGGGGTGGGCATCGGGGGGATGCTGTCCAGTGCGGTGTTTGCCGAGATCGTGTTTTCGCGCCCAGGCATCGGCACGCTGATCTATACCTCGGTGTCGGACCGCAACTATCCCGTGGTCATGGGCGCGATGCTGGTGGCTATCGGCTTTTTCGTCACCTGCGCGCTGATCGCCGATCTGATTAACGCAGCCCTCGACCCGCGCCACAGGAAGACGCAATGAGCGGTTTCCGTCACACGCTGATCGGGCGGCTGGCCCGCGACCCGCTGGCGGTGATGGCGATTGTCATCATCGCGGCGCTGGTGGTGATGGCGGTCTTCGCCGACCTCATCGCGCCCTACGACTACACCGCCATGCACATGACCGACCGCTTCGCCCCGCCCTCGGCCGAGTTCTGGCTGGGCACCGACAATCTGGGCCGCGATACCTTCTCGCGGCTGCTGCAGGGCGGGCGCATCGCGCTGACCGTTGGGCTGACGGCGGTGGTCATCTCGGGGCTGATCGGGCTGGTGCTGGGGATGATCGCGGGCTTCGGGCCGCGCTGGCTGGACAATGCGCTCCTGTTCTTCTTCGACACGCTGCGCGCCTATCCCACCATCATCCTTGCGCTGGCGCTGGCCGCGCTGATGCCGCGCGGGCTGACCACGGTGATCGTGGTGGTGGTGATCACCTCGTTCGCGGAATACGGTCGGGTGGTGCGCACGCAGACGCTGTCGCTCAAGCATTCCGAGTTCATCCTGGCCGAGCGCGCGATGGGTGCGTCCTTCGGGCGGATCGTGTTTCACCACATCCTGCCCAATGTGCTGGGGCCGTTCTTCATCCTTGCGGCGATGAACCTGCCGGTGGTGATCACCATCGAGGCGGGGATGAGCTTTCTGGGCGTGGGCGTGCCGCCGGGCACGCCAAGCTGGGGCTCGACGCTCAAGGACGGGTTCGACCACATCCGCCAGACGCCGTGGCTGATCCTCTCGGGCGGGTTGCCGCTGATCCTGGTAACGCTGGGCTTCACCTTCCTGGGCGAGGCACTGCGCGACCAGCTTGACCCCAGGCTCAGGAGCGGGCGATGACCGACACGCAGACCGACACGCTTGCCGTCCGGGACCTTTCGGTGAGCTTCGACACCCGCGCCGGTGCGCTGCAGGCGCTGCGCAAGGTCTCGATCAAGGTTCCCGCGGGCGAGATCGTGGGCGTGGTGGGCGAGTCCGGCTGCGGCAAGTCCACGCTGATCGGCGCGCTGCTCAGCCTCTTGTCCGAGAACGCGCGCGTGGTCGGCGGCGAGGTCCTGCTGGATGGCGAAGACATCCTGCGCGCCACGCCCCGCCGCCTGCAGGCGATGCGCGGGCGCGAGATGTCGGTGGTGTTCCAGGACCCGATGACCTCGCTCAACCCGGTGCTCTCCGTGGGGCGGCAGATGCGCGACATCCAGTATCGCGAGCGTATCTCCGATGCCGAAAAATCCCGCCGCGCCGCCGCGATGCTGGGCCGGGTCGGCCTGCCGGACCCCGAGGCGAAGCTGCACGCCTATCCGCACGAACTGTCGGGCGGGATGCGCCAGCGCGTGGCCATCGCCATGGCGGCGCTGATGGAGCCGAAGCTCTTGATCGCGGACGAGCCGACGACCGCGCTCGACGCCACGCTCGAGGTGCAGATCATCGAGCTACTGAAGGAAATCCAGCGCGAGATCGGCTGCGCGATCCTGTTCATCTCGCACCATCTGGGCGTGATTGCCGAACTCTGCGACCGGATGGTGGTCATGTATGCGGGCGAGGCGGTCGAGGAGGGCCCGGTTGCAGAGGTGTTTCAGCGCCCGGCGCATCCCTACACCGCCAAGCTGATCGAATGCGACCCCGGGCGGCTGCATGAACGGGTCGAAGCGCTGCCCGCCATCCCCGGCAGTCTGCCCGACCTGACCGACCCGCCCGCAGGCTGCATCTTTCGCGACCGCTGCCACATGGCGACCGAAATCTGCGCCCGCGAAGCGCCGCCCCGTGTGGCGGTAACGCCAGGGCGCTGGTCGGCCTGTCACCATGCAAAGGCGGTGAGCGCATGACGACCGAGGCGCTTCTGGAACTCAAGGATGTCACCGTGGAGTTTCCCGGCGTGCGCGGGTTGCGCGCCCTGACCGCCCCGCCCGAGGCTCGCCACGTGCAGGCGGTCAGCGGCATCTCGCTAACCGTCGAGCGCGGCGAGACGCTGGCGCTGGTGGGCGAGTCCGGCTCGGGCAAGACGACGCTGGCGCGCGCGATCAACGGACTGGTGCCGCTGGCGGGCGGCGAGGTGTGGTTTGACGGTCAGCCCCTGCACGCGCGCCCCGACTGGCACGCGGTGCGCCGCCGCGTGGCGATGATGTTTCAGGACCCGGTCGGCTCGCTCAGCCCGCGCAAGACGGTGCGCGAGTTGGTTCTGGAACCCTTCGCAATCCACGGGGTGCGGGTGGGCGACCGCAAGGCGCGGGCGCGCGAGCTGCTGGCGGCGGCGGGGCTGGGGCCCGATTTCCTCGATCGCTATCCACACCAGCTTTCCGGCGGGCAGGCGCGGCGGGTGGGGGTGGCGCGCGCGCTGGCGCTTGACCCGGCGCTGGTGCTGGCCGATGAGCCGACCGCCGGGCTGGACGTGTCCATCCAGGGCGAGATCCTGAACCTGATGAATCGCGTCAAGCGCGACCACGGGCTGACCACGCTGATCATCACCCACAACCTGAACATCCTGCGCCACATCGCCGACCGGGTGGCGGTGATGTATCTGGGCCGGATCGTCGAAATCGGCCCGGTGGAGCAACTGCTCAGCACCCCCGCGCACCCTTACACCCGCGCGCTGATGGCCGCCAATCCCGAGCCCGACCCCACCGCGCGGCGCGAACGGATCGTGCTGGGCGGCGAGACACCGGCGCTGAGCGCGCGCCCGCCGGGCTGCGAGTTTCACCCGCGCTGCCCGGTCGCGCGCCCCGATTGCGCCAAACGCGCGCCCGCCCTCGCCCCGGCTCGCACCGGTGGCGCGGTTTCGTGCCACTACCCGCTGGCCGCCGATGAGCGGATCGGCGCATGAGCTACGGACTTTACATCGGGCGCCGTCATACCGCCGACGACATCGCCTATCTGGCTGGCTATGGCGACGAACCCTCGGGCCACTGGCTGGAACTGGCCCCGCGCCAGCGCCATGCACCGGGCAGCAAAATCACCGTCGGCGTGACCCCGCAGGCCGATCTGCCTGGCGAGTTGAGCGAGATCCCCCAGGCGCCCGAGACCGCGCGGCTGATGCGCGTGAACTACAGCTACTATCTGGGCGTGCCCGCGCCGCTGACCAACGGCGGGCTGAATGAACACGGCGTGGCGGTGCGCGACATCTGGGCGCCGTCGCGCGCGGAACTGGTAAAGATGACCCCGCCCGACCAGCGCGGGCCGAACTATTCCGATCTGGCGCGCATCGTCGTCGAACGCGCCCGCACCGCGCGCGAGGGGGTGGAGCTGATCGGTGCGCTGATCGCCGAGCATGGCTATTCCAGCTATGGCGGCAACTCGCACATGATCGCCGACCCGGACGAATGCTGGGTGGTGCAGGAGTTCGCAGGCTGGCGCGGGCTTTGGGTGGCCGAGCGGCTGGGCGCGGATGCGATCCGCGCCTCGCGCCCCGGCTACATCCATGAAATCCCGCCCGAGCCGGATGCGGATTACCGCTTTCCGCCGCATTTCATCGCCACTGCGGTGGAGCTGGGCTGGTATGACCCCGCAGGCGGCCCGTTCGACGTGAACCGCATCTATGGCGACGGCAAGGGCCGCTGGGAAGGTGTCGCCTGGATCGAGGATGAGATGCGCAGGCGTGCCGCGCGCCCCGGCGGCATCACGCTTGAGGATGTGTTCTGGGCCATCCAGACCGAGGTTCTGACCGGCGACACTGCGGGGTATGGCCAAGTCGTCCCGCTCGAACACCCCGCCCATCCCGCACTGCGGATGCTGTGGCACGCGCCCGTGGGGCCGGTGACCGCGCCGCTGGTGCCGCTTTTCCTGGGCATGACCGAGGTGCCTGCCGAATACCGGCGCCACCGCTACCTTGAACGCGGCGAAAGCGCGCGGTTCCTGGACACCCGCAAGGCGGGCGAGGACCCCGACACCGTGTCCCATGTGCCGCAGGGGGTGGAGGTGACACGGTCGGCGGTGCAGGTCTTCAAGCGGCTGATGCATCTGGCGTTTCAGGCGCCCGAGCCGCAGTTCCGCGAGGTCTGGGACCACTGGCGCGCGCATGAGGCCGCGCTGATCGCGGATGCGCCGCAGTTGCGGCGTAGCGCCGAGATCCTGCTCGATGCGGGCGAGGCGGCTCTGGCGGCGCGGCTGCTGACGGATTTCGGCCGCACCCGGCTGCTGGCCGTTCTGGACGAGGCCGAGGCGCTCGCCGATGCGCTGGAGGTCCGGTTGCGCTGCGCCGGTCGGCTGAACATGGAGTCCACGCCCGTCACGCCAAAGCAGATCTGGTGAGCGTGAGCCTTTTCGGATCACCCAGAGGACGGCCGCAAACAAGCTGACAACACCAGCGCGGCCGGGCCGGGCAGGATCGCCAGACCACGATCATGCCGAAAGGCACCGGGTTGATCCTGCTGGCCATCCTGGGGCGTGGGCCGGGAAACACCACCATCGCGCTGACCATCGTGCGATGGGCGACATTCGCGCGCATGGCCCGCGCCACGGCGCTGTTCGGAACGCAGGCGCGAGCGCGCGGATGCCAAGCACGCCAAGTTACGAAGTTCCATGCGAAGGGGCAACGACACGGCGCGCATCAGTTCCGGGGCCCTGTCATGGCTGTGTCAGCGACCTGGCGGGCCCCCTAATCGAAATAGACGATCTTGCCCACGGTGTTTCCTGCCCCTTCAGGACCAGCGCAGTTCATTTCGTAGATGCAATCGTGCTGGATCACCTGATGGCCGGACACCAGAAAATCATGCTTGTTCGATTGTGGCCGGCACCAGCCCATGTTCACGCCTGAAGCCACGCCGCCGCCTGTGCCCGGTTCATCGCCTGCGACCTTGTTTGTCCGGCTGTTCATCGTGAAAGCTTTCTTCCCACCAAAAAATACCTTGGGTACCGTGCGCACCGACCAGTCCAGCTTCGAGATGATCATGTAGGGGATCGGAACCATGTTCGGACCGACCGGTGTCAGACAGACATCCGGTGCAAGGCAGGCGATGACGCCGCCGGTGTCACGGATCGCGGAATGGTTCATGTGGGGGCCTCGAGTGCTTTGGTCTCAATCGTCAGGGTCTCGATCCTTGGTGGCAGATCAAGAAAAGCGCGCCAGACGAGCACGACGCGATGCAGCGCCGGATCCTCGGCCTCCAGATCGATCTGCACATCCGTCAGGGACATGACCCGGTTATCGCCCGCCGCATCGCGCAGATAAAGCTCCGCAAATGGCAGTATCACACGCTGTGGTTCCGGCCGGGGGTGAAAGCCGCGCAGCAGGATGTGTTCGCCGCCGCGCAGATGCGGGTCGAGCTGCAGGCGCTGCGGCGCCGCATTCCAGAAGGCGAAGGAATAGTCCTTCGGCATCCGGGGATGGCGGGTGGTCTTCCAGTGATCGTCGAAGGTGCCAGCCTCGGCCCGTCTTGGCAGCCAGGATTTTGCGATGGGTCCCAGACCATGCACGGTCATCGGCGCGCGAATGTCGTCGGCCATGAACTCGCTCAGATCGCCGATCTGCGGGGCCGGGATCTGGGTCGCGTCTGCAAGCAGATGGTCGGTCACAAAGCCTGTTCCGGCGGGGTTGAACTGGTGGACCTGCGGCTGGTCCCTTTCGGGGGCCTGCCCGCCATAGGCCAGCTCGTACCGGATCGGTATTTCGTGTACGGGGTCGGGCGGTGACAGCCGCCAGATACCGCGCTGCCTTTGCCACGCGCTTGGCCCGCGAACGTGAAAGCCGTAGAACGCACGGCCTGCGATCTCGACCGAAACGGGCCAGTCGGGCAAGGGGTTCCCACCCGGTGCGCGTGCCGTGAGCGCGAAGGTGACATCCGTGCGCGGCTTGAACGGCGCCAGATCCTGTTCCAGCTTGAGCGACGAGGACGCCGGATCGCCGTGAAAGACATCGCCTTCGACCAGCGGCGCCTGCGCGGACGCAAGGTGCAACTGCCCATCGGGATTGACCCCGAAAGTCCCCTTGGCGATCACTGCCGTCCCTTCACGATCATCCGGCCCCCAGTGCCGGAAAGCGATCTTCTGGAAGGGAAGTGCGGTCAGCAGCTCCATGCGCGTCGTCCTTCTGCACTACGCTCAGGCGCTTGTTCCGCGACAGGGTGACGGTGTCTGCGCATCAGCGGCGTCGCTCCAGCAGGAAGGTATAGGCGCAAGCGTCCCACATGTGATAATCGACCGACGCCTTCATGATATGGGTGAAGCCGATGGTGTCGCGGAACAGCCCGTTGAAGAACGGTTCGACCTGATTTCGAAGATAGCGGCTGCTGCCCAGACTGAAATGATCGTCATCCGAGATCGGCGGCGGTGTGCTGATTTCCTGGACGAAGGCGCCGGCCGCGCGCTGCGCTTGCGTCACGGCAAGCGACTGTGCGTTGTAGAAATCGCGGAGGTGCCAGCTTCGGAGCCTGCCACGGCTGTCGCCCAACTGCTCGAATAGCATTGAAATCAGATTGCTGACAAAGGTCTCGAAATCCGGGGCCCGGGCCGCGTTGAACACATGGTTCAACTGTTCGAAATCCGTGTCCACAAGGGTTTGAAAGCGCAACGGAAAAAGCTGGGGCAAGATGTTCCCCTCCGGTGCACGTTCCCAATGCGTGAACATCATGCTGGGATTGCCGCCAGGGGAAAACCCGATGGTCGGCAAGGCGGCGGGGATCGCCGGCGGCAAGGTCACATCGCCCCATTTCAGCACATCCGAGACAAGCGGGATCAGGTTCGGGGTCTGCAATGCCGTCAGGACATCCCCGGCGACCTGTCGCGCCCTGATCCCCGCGCGCGAGGCATCGGACAAGCTCGCTTCGGCGCGTTCGGCGGTGTTCTGATGTAATCCTGCCGCATTGTAGGTATTGCACCTCACCTCCAGTTCCGGCTGATGCGCCTTGGCTGCCAAAGCAGCGCAAGACGCAAGCCCGCCACCCAGGGAATGCCCGAGAATCATCAATCGACCATTCCAATCAGCCATAGCCTCATCGGCAGCCCGGTGCGCCGCCTCGATCGCTTCCCTGTATTGACTGGGAACACCGCCCAAAGCCTGGGCGATGTTCGTCGGCCAATCGCCGTTCTCGCCATAGAAGAGCGACGCGGATCCGCGCCAGTCGACATGCACCGAGCCGATCCCGAGCGGACCAAGCTGTGCAGAGATCGTCTCGCGCCCTCTGCTGTTCAGAACCAGTGGCTGTTCGGTCATCCCCGATGCGCGCAACTGGCTGCGGGTTGCCGTTGGCGGAAAGCGGCCCGTGGGCGAGACCGTGGGAATGATCGGATTGAACTCCATTTCGTCCACCGCCCAGGTCATCACGCCGGTGGGTGTGATTGAACAACTGACCTCGGCATGCACCGCAAGCTCGTCAATATCGGCGTCTTCCATTTCCGACCCGCGGAAGACCAGTGCGGGGGGGCAGACATCCAATGGTGTCAGACTGTCGCCAACCTTCGGATAATAGATCTGGCAGAACATCCCGCTTGGCAGATCCTGTTCCCAGCCGCGGTCCCAATGATCCCAGAGCCGCGCCTTTTCCTGACGCAGGCGCGGTGTCAGGACGTCATCGCTGTAGTTGTAAATATCGAGGATCAGCATCGCCGCCTTGTTCAGGCAGGGCTGCCAGTTACCGCTGCCGGATATCCGGGTGGACGGGAACATCTTCAGGGCCCCCAGACGTGATCGCCCGTGTCCGGCACCGACAGGGGGGCATCGTAGCGCGAATGAACCTCGGATTCGGCAAGGTACCAGCCGCCGTCGGCATCGTAGTCGAAGCTGGTCAGGGTCGCGCGGATGCGCTCCACCTCTTCAGTGTCCTCGAGTATCCTGCCAAGATGCGTAAGGACCTGATCCAGCCGCCAGGCCTTGTGCCTGGCAGACGGACCGGTTCCGGATGCAAAACGGTCCACAACTGCGGCCATGCGCTCCAGAACGAGTTGGCGCTGCTCTGCTGGAGGAGGCGGGAACGCGGATATCCTGAGGATCCGGAACAGTGTTTCGGCTGCTGCTGCATTTCCTGCGGCCGAGACCAAGGCCTCCATCAGGCTGCGACGAGAGCCTCCACCTTCAGGATAAGGTATTCTCAGCCATGGGTCGGCACCATTTTCCAGGAGGATGAGCAACGCACCAAGATTGTTATTTCCCTCGGCGAATATGAGCGGCGTTTGTGTACGAAACCCATGGCGCCGGACATTGGGATCGGCCCCGGCCTCCAACAATGCGCGCAAGATCGGCAGGGTGGCTTCATGGTCCGCGAACAGCATGAAGTTGGGCGCGCCCGGCGTGCGCCGTTCAATGGCCATGAACACCGCTTCGCTATGGTTTGCCTGTGGATCGGCACCCTGCGACAAGAGTGTTTGCGCGGCCACCAGGTTGAAGGCCATGACCGCTTCCTGCAACAGCGTGGCGCGATACGGCACGGGGCGGCCATCGCGGCTGAAGTCCAGCGCGGGCGCGGGATAACCGGCCGAGAGGGCCTCGGGGCCCAATTCGGCCAGCGCCCCCGGATCGGGGGCCGCTCCTTCGGCGATAACCTGGGCCAGAGAGCGGATTTCATCTGGCGCCATCTCCCAGCGCGCATCGAAGGTTTCCCTGTCTCGGGGTTGCATGACGGGTTGCTCCTGAACGGGGGCGGGTTCTGCGGGGCCGGGCTTTGCGGGGTCGGGCTTTGCGGGGTCGGTGTCAACCGTGCCGACAGGCGCGGGCTGGCTTGCGCCGGGTTCCGGAAACACCAGCCTGATCGGCGCGGTGAAGGCGCCGATCAGAAAACCGATCAGCAGACCCGTTATCAGGCAAAGCGGAAAGATCCAGTACCAGCGCTTCATCCGTTCAGGCCTCAGTTGATCTTCACAAGGTCTGCAATGAGTTCGATCAACTGGTCCATCGTCACGGTCAGCCTCCTGCCATTGGCGGTGATCGTGCCGTTGCTCTCCATGGTGACGAGGCTTGCGCCGACCTTCAGGGTGATGCTGTCGCCGGCCGTGATCTCGATCTTCTTGCCCGCATCAAGGTAGTAGCTGCCCGTGACGTCGGTCGACTTGTTGTGCCCGACCGCTTCCTTGTGGTCTTCGGCAATCATCTGCGTCTTGGTGTCTTCGACCGATATCACCAGGTTGCCGGAGCCCGGACGCGTGCCGACATCGCCAAGCGCTTCGGCCACATAGCCGATCCCCTGGGTGTTTTCCTCGGCACCGGACGGGGTGATCGTGCCCAGCTTCCCCGGGCCGACGCCAAGGTGCATGTCCCCGCCAACCATCTGTCGCAGGGTGTTGCCGATCTCGGTCGCCTGATCATGTCCGACGCTGAGCACCACATTCCGGTTCACGCGTTCCGAGGCATTGCGCTCGATCTTCGTGTTCCAGTCCCGCTGGCCGTGAAGGAACACTTCCTCCTTCCCAGCCTCGTCTTCGAACCGCAGCTCGTTGAACCCCTCGCCCTTGTGGGTGTCGGTCCGGAAGGTGCTGCGTGTCTTGTTGGCGGGCAGGTCATAGGGGACCTGGTTGCGCCCGTTGTAGACGCAGCCGGTCACCAGCGGCTGGTCCGGGTCGCCGTCCAGAAACTCGACCACCACCTCCATGCCCACGCGCGGGATCACCATGCCGCCCCAGCCCGCGCCGCTCCAGTTCTGCGACACCCGGCAGCGCATGGAACAGGCGTTTTCCAGGTCCCAGTGGAACCGCACCAGGATGCGGCCGTATTCGTCGCAATCGATCTCCTCGCCCCTGGCGCCGACCACCACGGCAGTCTGCGGGCCGCGCACATCGGCGCGTGGCGTCTTGCGCTCGGGCAGCATGGGCGCATTGTCGGGCATCAGCACGTAGCGCCCCCGATAGGACAGATCGTCGGTCTGCGCGCTGCCCGAGCCGAAGCTTTCAGAGGTGTAGCTGTGATGCGCGACCAGGCACAGATACCCCGCTCCATGTCCCGGCACCGGATTGCCCGTCAGCGACACGCGTCCGCCCGCGCCCAGTGCCAGAACATCGCCTTCGGCCTCGAAGCGGCGGTCCTGCCCGCGCTCGGCTTCGGTGCGCAACTGCGCCACAACCCGCCCGCGCACCGGGTCGAGGTAATCCCCCGGCCAGTCGAAGCTTTCGATCTGGCCCTGCTCATGGGCCGCGTCGCCGGTCTGATCGACCTCCATCGCGGCCTTGGGTGTCTTGAAATTGTAGTCGGTCAGCCGGATCGCGCCCGTGGTGATCCGCCGTGCAGGCTGCCAGTCCCAGAAATACTCGTCCTTCAGGCGGACACTCGGGGAGCTGGGGTTGAAATCGCGCGATCCGATCGAGGGATGCACGTCTGCGGCATCCGTCAGCACCATCTCGTGCGCGCCCTGCGTATGCCGGAAATGCCACGAGATCCCGTGTCGCTCCATCAGCCGCGTGGCAAAGGCCATGTCGCTCTCGCGGAACTGCACGGTGTATTCCAGCTCGGGATATTCTGCCTGCGTTTCATCGACAAGCGCCCCGGCACTGGCATAGGGCGCCAGCAATTCCCGCAGGATGACCAGCACGGTGCTGTTGTGAAAGATCCTCTGGTTGCGCCGCAGGCTGGCCAGCCAGAACCACGGTTGCAGCCGCAGCCGAAAGCGATGCCCGTTCTCGCCCACGCCCAGCCAGCGCGCCTCGGTCACGATGCCGTCGAAATGGCGTTCCGACTGGCGGTCCTGCAGGGTCACGGTCGCGTTCGTGCCGATCAGCGCGTCGAAATCGATCGCATCGGTAGCGGCCAGACAATCGACCTGCCAGTCGAACAGGTCATTCATCCGCTCGGTGCCGCTGAGCCGCATCAGCACGAGCGTGTCTTCTTCGAGAACCGTGGCAAGCCGACCCATCCGACCGGTCTGGGAAAACGGTTTGTTCATTGCAAACGCCTGGTACTACACAATGGCCCGACCCTAAGCGATTGGCTGACATGCACAAGCATAAAGCGAGTAAGGGTGTGCCGCAGGGGGCGCTGGCGCCACACGCTGCGACAGTCTGCAACATCTTCCCCCTGGTGGTGCCGCGAAGGTGGTGGAAATCCGAAGCTGTCGTCTTCTGCGGGTGAGCCAGAACCACTTGACCGGCGGCTGTCACTGCAGCGGCCTATTGGAACATCACCCAGAAAGCAGTCACCGGCGCGTTTTCGCGACCCGCTTCCGATCCCAGGGTGGGCCAGTGATCCCGGCGGTCAGGATGACGGTCGCTTGCGCCACGGCCACGATCCCGATGATCGCGCCCTGTCGCAAGTTCAGTGTCGGTGCTGGCCGAGGCTTCATCGCCAGACAAACCGTGTGCCTGCAACGGAGGGGATGCTTGGCCCATGTCAACCACCGCGGCAACGGCTACACCGAAACCGGCGCCGCCGAGGCGCTGTCGGGAGGCCACGAACGAAACTGCGGCGGACCTTTCCGGGGTGCTGGGCTGGCAGCGCGCCCATGGCGGCCTGACGCCCGCGACGCGCCATGCCTTCGCGGGCGGCGACGACTTCACGGTCTTTGGTCTGCCGATGGCGCGGGGCATGCTGCTGCCGGATCTGGCTGCCTCGGTGGAGTTGAATCCGTCGACCTCGCTCGGCCTGTCCTATATTTGGAGCTTTGCCTCGGGGGGCACCGATCACGGCATCCGCGCAAGTTTCGCGGTGCGGTTCTGAGCCACGAACTGGCGGGGGCGGGGACGTCGCGGGTGCGCAGCCAGGTCCCGTCCGTCAACAAAATGCCGCGCCAGGCACATGGCGCGGCGGTCGGCGCGGACGGTCTTGGTTGCGCACCGTCTGGAGCGTCGGCTGGTTGATCCCATCGCTCAGATCAGGTCCGGTGTTCCAAGCCCCAGCCGTGTGGCATGCCAGGCGGCCTCGGCGCGTGACGAGATGCCCAGCTTGCGATAGATGTCCTTGATATACCCCGCGATCGTGTTTTCCGACAGTTGCAGGGCCTGCGCGACTTCGGCATTGCGCAGCCCGCGCCCGATCATGCCCAGAACCTCGCGTTCGCGGGTGGTCAGGTGGCTTTCGGCAGTCACGGGGCCGGTGCGCTGGAAGTGCTGCATGATCCGGCGCGCGACCGAAGGCGACAGGGCCGGAATGCCCACAACCACCTGTTTCAACTGAACCACCAGCAGTTCGCCGGGTTGTTCCTTCAGCAGATACCCATGCGC
>LFIK01000567.1_pt1 | contig 27857 bp, 20 predicted proteins | sample 643401 | NCBI WGS metagenome assembly LFIK01 (sample SAMN03777447, study PRJNA286221) | soda lake metagenome | biome: soda lake; feature: Kulunda steppe; material: water; isolation source: sample T5-Br brine of Lake Tanatar-5 | place: Russia: Kulunda steppe | collected 2010-07
GCTCGCCCCCGAGACGGTCGAGGGGCTCGCACGGCTGGGTCTGCGCCGCATCGGCGATCTGATGCCCATGCCGCGCGCCAGCCTCGCGCGGCGCTTCGGGGCGGAGCCGCTCCTGCGGCTGGATCAGGCGCTGGGCCGGGTGGCCGAGCCCGTCACCCCCGACCCCGAGCCGCCCTGCCGCGCCGTGCGCCTGTCGCTGCCCGAGCCCATCGGGCTGATGGCCGATCTCGAGGCCGGGATCGCGCGGTTGCTCGACCGTCTTTGCGCGCATCTGCGCGGGGCCGAGGCGGGCGCGCGCGGGCTGCTGCTGGAACTCTCGCGCGTCGATGGCGGGACCGTACGGATCGAGATCGGCCTCGCGCGTGCGATGCGCGATGCGGCGGCCATGCAGCCGCTGCTGGCCCGCGCGCTGGACGGCTTCGATGCGGGTTTCGGCATCGACCGGATGCGGCTGAGCGCCGAGCGGGTCGAGCCGTTGCCCGTCCGGCAGGTCACCACCACCGGCGCGCAGGCGCAGGATGATCTGGCCGACCTGCTGACGCGGCTGTGCAACCGCGTGGGCTTCGAGCATGTCACACGGCACCTGCCTGCGGACAGCAACATCCCCGAAAAGGCCTTCACCACCGCCGCGGCCGCCTATAGCGAGCCTGCGCGCGACTGGTCCTGGCCCGCAAGCCCCCCCCGTCCGCTGACGCTGTTCCCGCCCGAGCCTATCGCCGGCAGTGGCCGCGCCGTTCCGCGCCGGTTCCGCTGGCGGGGGCAATGGTGGCAGGTGCAGGCCGCGCAGGGCCCCGAGCGGATCAGCCCGGAATGGTGGCTCGACGATCCGGCCTGGCGGTCGGGGCTGCGTGATTACTGGCAGGTGCAGACGGATCGCGGCGCGCGGCTGTGGCTGTTCCATACCCCGCAGCGCGACGGCTGGTGCGTGCAGGGGATGTTCGCCTGATGCGGGCTCCGGTTGATCTGCCCGGTGCATCGTTTCCGCACGGCTGGCTCGAAAGCGCCCACGGGGCGTGCCCATACACTCGCACCAGCACGCGACCCGAGGGCGTATTGGGCCAGCCGCGCGGGACGGGGGAACCTGCCCCGATGCGCAGTGATCAGCCGGACGCCATATGAGGCCCGCCCGAGCGCAGGGGCGGCACGGCCGATCCGGGTGGATAGGGTCAGGCGTGGTCTTGCCCGGAAGTGCGTTATAATATAACTCAAAATCATCCTGCCCCGGTAATACGGACTGCCTAGATGTCTGACCCGCTTTCTCTTGACCTCGCCTTGCGAGCGCGCGCGCAGTCGAACCCCGCCAGGGCGCGTCACGATCCCGCGAAGCCGCTTCCGCCCGGCGTCCGTATCACCGACAGCCTTGACGGGCTGGCGGCCATCCATGCCCCCGATTGCGCCGCCGTGATCTGCGCCTGGTCCGGCGGTGCGGCGTTGCGCGACTGGCTGGCGGGACTGCCGGTAGAGTGCCTGCCCCGGACCCGCGAGATCGTGCGCCCCGACGCCATCGGGGCCGCGCTGACCCGGGTCTGCGCGCCCATGCCCGACGTGCCGGAGCGGTCTGCGTTCATCGAGAGTATCGCGACTCTGGCCGATCGTTTCGCCACGACCCTGCAAGCGCCCTGGCTGTTGATGCGGCTGGAGGTCGTGACCGGAAATGCCTGCCGCCGCTTCCACGTCGATAATGTGACAGCCCGGCTGGTCTGCACCTGTCGCGGCACCGGCACACAATACGGACAGGCCGAGGCGGGCGCGGAGCCAGAGGTCATCCACACGGTCCCGCAGGGCCAGCCGATCCTTCTACGCGGGATGCGCTGGCCCACGACGCCGCCCTCGCTGCTGAAACACCGCTCGCCGCCGATCGAAGGGACGGGCGAGGCGCGGCTGCTGTTGGTGCTCGACCCGGTCCTCGATCCGGAGGATGAGGTTTAGGGCGCTAACTGGCGCTTGATCCGAACTCGTTACAAGATTACGCAATCGACATGATCTCGCTCAAAACCCTATCGATCCGCCTGACCGCCGCGCTGCTTGCGCTGGCTCTGACGGGCCTGGGGTTTGGTCATCAACACGCGCCCGGCGCGCCTGCCGACCCGTTGCTGACCGCATATCTTGAACAGGGCGGATCGCTGCATGATCTCTGCCTTTACGAGCACAGTGCCCCCGATGGTGAGGAGCCGGCAGATTGTCCAGTCTGCACGCTGGCAAACGGCATGGCATTGGCGACGGTTGGGTCACAGGCAGGAAATGGCTTTGGCATCGTCATGCGCAACCTGCCAAAGGCAGGTCATTTGCTGGCCGAACCTCATACCAAGCGCGCACCCCCGGCCCGTGGCCCGCCATTTGCTCTTGTCTGACACCTGAAACCCGGTCGCGCATGCGGTCGGTTCTTACAGCTTCATACAAGAGAGAATCCTTATGCGATCCAAGATACTTGCGGCTGTCGCCGCAACTCTGGCTGCGCCTGCAGCCTTTGCTCATGCCACATTCGAGCAGCGCGAAGTCACCCAGAATGCGCGTGAGCGCATGGTTGTGCGAATCCCGCATGGCTGCGCGGGCGGGCAGGATACGCTGCGGGTGCGGGTGGCCATTCCTGATGGCATCAACGCCGTCCAGCCCATGGTCAAGGTCGGCTGGGAGCTCAGCGTCGTCACCGGCCCGTTGGCCGAACCCTATCACAGCCATGGCGCCGAGATCACCGAAGGCGTGCGCGAGATCATCTGGCAGGGCAATCTGCCGGATGCATTCTACGATGAATTTGTCTTCCGCGCCCGCTTCACCGAAGCCCTGCCTGCGGGCGAGTTGGTCCATATTCCGGTGGTGCAAGAATGTGCCGATGGTGCCGCGCGCTGGATCGAGATCCCGGCCGAGGGGCAATCGGCCCACGATCTGCCCTACCCGGCCCCGGCGGTGATGGTGCTGCCTGCGGCCGATCACGGGCACTCGCACAGCCATTCGCATGACCATGGGCACAGCCACGGCGATTGAGAGATAGCGGCAGGCCAGGGTTTGTGGAGGCGCCCCTTCCCTTGGCCTGCCGCTTGTCGCGCAGTGGTCGGTTCCCGTTCGTTGCGCATCATGTCCTGTCGGGCGCGATTCCCCGGCCCGGCGGGCATTTTCGAGTTTACCTGATGCGACGCGCGCTTGTCATCTTTCTTGCCGTCCTGATCCTGCCGATACAGGCGCTGGCCCATGCGCAGTTGCGCGAGGCAGACCCTGCTTCGGGCGCGATCCTCGATACCGCCCCGGCCGAGGTCTTGCTGACATTCAACGAGCCGATCGGCGCGCTGCAAACGCGGCTTTTCGGCCCTGATGGCAGCGTCAGCGATCTGGAGGCCCGCGCCGAAGGCCCTCGCCTGATCGTGCGGTTGCCCGATGGGCTGTCAGAGGGGACGCACGCGCTCTCCTGGCGGGTGATGTCGGATGACGGCCATCCTGTGGGCAGCACGCATGTCTTTTCCATCGGCTTCGAGACCGGCGCGCCAGAAGCCGCGCCCGAGCCTGTGCCGTGGTCCGCTGCAGTGGCGCGCGGGCTCTTGACCGTGATGTTGGTGATGGGCGTGGGGGGCATGGTCTGGGCCGTGCTCTCGCAAACGGCCGCACCGCGCGTCACGGCTGCTGCGCTTTGGGCAATCGTCCCTGCGACAATCGCCCTGATCGCGACCCAAGCCATGGATATGACCGGTGCTGGCCCTGCGGCGCTTCTCTCGGGCGAGGCTTGGGCCTTGGCGCTGAACAGCCCGCTCGGGCTTGCTGCCGCCTTTGCTGTCGGCGCGAACCTGCTTGCGTTCAACTGGCGCAAATGGCCCGTGCTTCTGGCATGGAGCCTCGCCGCGCTCTCCTTCGCGTCAGCCGGACATGCGGCGCGGGCTGAGCCGGTGGCGCTGATGGCGCCGCTGGTTTTTGTCCATGCCATGGCCCTCATCTTCTGGGCGGGGGCATTGCCGGGGCTGCTATTTGCGCTGCGCCGCCCGGATGCTGAGGCGCTGATGCTGCGTTTCTCGCGGATCGCTCTGCCGATGGTTGCGGCGCTTGCCGTCTCGGGCGGAATCTTGGCATGGCGGCAGATCGAGACTGCAAGCGCGCTGACCAGCACGGCCTATGGCTGGATCTATCTTACCAAGATGGGGATGGTTCTCTGCGTCCTGGCACTCGCCGGATATAACAGGCTGCGCTTGACGCCCCTGCTGTCAACCGATGGCGCGCTGGCGCGGATGCGGTTCAACCGCTCGCTGCGGCTGGAATTGGGGCTGATGCTGCTGATCCTGGCGCTGACCGCCGGGTTCCGCCTGACCCCACCCCCGCGTGCCATCGCCGAGATCGCCGAAACCCGCGTCGAGGTCCATCTGCACGGTCGCGAAACCATGGCCGATATCGTGCTGATCCCAGGCAGGCCCGGGCAGAATAATATCGAGATCGTGCCACTGGACGGAAATTTCCAGCCTTTCACGCCGCTTGAGGTCACGCTGTTTTTCTCAATGCCCGAGGCCGGGCTGGAGCGCCTCGAAGCCCCGGCCGAGAAGGGCGAGGACGGGATATGGATTGCCGGACCAATTCATCTGCCGCAGACGGGGAACTGGGACATCGTCGCTGATATTCTGATCACCGATTTCCGCAAGGAGTTGATCGGTGGCGAGATCAGCTTGCTGCCATAAGTGTTACAAGATAACGCTCAGCCGATGACACTCACCATCGACCAGACCACCGAGTTCCGGCGCCTTGAACTCCCCGCTCTGGGCGCGCTCTTCACCCTCTCTGGCGCGGCGGCGCTGATCTATCAGGTGCTGTGGGTGCGCGAGTTGGGGCTTCTCTTCGGCTCGACCGCGCAGGCCGCGGCGCTGACCATTGCCATCTTCTTTGCCGGCATCGCGCTGGGCGGGTGGATCTTCGGTCGGCTGGCGGCGCGGCTGGCGCGGCCCTTGCGCGCCTTTGGACTGGTCGAATTGGGTGTCGCGGCAACGGCGCTGGGGCATTTTCTGGTCGCAGACACCTATTTCGCGATTTACCCGGCGCTTTATGCGCTGGTCGGTGGTGTGCCGGTGCTCGAGACCGCGCTGAAGGCAGGGGTGGCGGCGATGATCCTGCTGCCCTCGGCCATATTGATGGGCGGCACCCTGCCGCTGATCGGCCAGCACGTCATCCGCGCGCGCGACACGCTGGGGCGCGCGGGTTCGGCGCTTTATGCGCTGAACACGGCAGGCGGGGCGATGGGCGCGCTCGCGGCGGGGTTCTTCCTGCCCATGTGGCTGGGCTTTTCGGGGGCCTATCTGCTGGCCGTGGGCTTCGATCTGTTCGTGGGCGCGGCAGCGCTGCTGCTGGCACGCCGCGCGCTGCCGATGGTCGCCCAAGCCCGGCCTGCCCGCGTCGCCATTCCCGCGCGGCTGTGGGTCATCGCCTTCGCCTCGGGCTTTGCCACGCTGGCGGTCGAGGTGATCTGGACCCGTGCCTTCGCGCAGGTGCTGCAGAACTCGGTCTACACCTACGCGCTGGTGCTGACCGTGTTCCTGGCCGCCCTGTCGCTGGGCGCGGCGCTGGCCAATGCGCTGGGTCGCCTGTCGGTGCGCCCCGAGGCGGTGCTGACCGGCCTTCTGATGGCCTCTTGCGCGGTCATCGCGGCCACGCCGCATCTGTTCCACCATCTGACCGACGGGTTGCGCTATCTCGGCGGGCGTGCGGACTTCGCCGGATACGTGCTCGAGGTCGGGCGGGTCGCGGCGCTGACCATGCTGATCCCCGGCACGATCCTCGGCGCGGTGCTGCCCTATCTGCTGCGTCTGATGGAGGGCGGTGGCGCCCCGGGCGCGTTGCTGGGGCGATTGATAGCCGTCAACACCACTGGCGCGATCCTCGGCGCGCTGGCGGGCGGCTTCGTGTTGCTGCCACTGGTCGGCATGTGGAAGGGGCTGTGGCTGATGGGCGCGGTCTATGGCCTGCTGGTGCTGGCGCTCTGGCGCCCCTCGGACGGCGGGGCAGCGCGGATCACGCGGTTCGCGGCGCTGGCGGGTGCGGTGATCCTGCTTGCAGGGCAGCCGGGGCTCGAGCCGACGCGCCTGAGCCCTGATCAGACGCTTCTGGCCTTTCGCGAAGGCCCCTCGGCCCATGTCGCGGTGATCGAGCGGAACGACGCGAAGTTCATCCGTGTCAATAACTTCTACACCCTTGGCGGATCCGGTGCGCTGGTGCCCGAGCGCAACCAGACGATGATCCCGCTGCTGACACACCCCGACCCGCGCGAGATCTTTTTCCTTGGCCTTGGCACCGGGATCTCGGCCGGGGCAGGGCTGTTTGCCGACCCCGACCGCGTGACAGTGTGCGAGCTTTTGCCCGATGTGGTGGATTTCGCCGAAACTTGGTTTCAGCCCTACACAAACGGCCTGTTCACTGACCCGCGCGTCACTATCCACCGCGAGGACGGGCGGCAATGCCTTGCCCGGTCGCCCGCTACTTATGACATGATCATCGCCGATCTGTTCACGCCATGGCGCGCCGGTGTCGGCAATGTCTACACCAAAGAGCATTACCGCCTTGCCGCCAGTCGCCTGAACGCGGGCGGGGCCTATGTGCAATGGATGCCGCTCTATCAGGTCTCGCGCCGCGAATTCGCGATCATCGCGAACACGATGGCGCAGGTGTTTCCCGAAGTGACCCTCTGGCGCGGTGATCTTTATCCCGAACGCTCGATCCTCGCCATTGTCGGGCGCAAGACGCCCGGGCCGCTGGACCCCGCGACGCTGGCCGCGCAGTGGCGCGCGATGACGGGCGAGGGTGCGCCCGACGACGCGCTGGCCGACCGGGCGCTGAAATTCTACGCGGGGAATGCGGCGTCAAACATCTTTGCGGATGCGCCGATCAACACAGATGACTGGCCGCTGATCGAATACCTTGCCCCGCGCACCCACCGCGCGGTGATCGCGGGCCGGGCCGAGTGGCTGACAGGCACGGCGCGTGACGCGCTATATGCCGATCTGCTGACCGCATTGCCGCCCGATCAGGACCCGCATCTTGCCCGGCTGACCGAAGCGCAGCGCGCCCTGCCGCGCGCCGGGGCGATCTACGCGCAATGGCAGGGGAAGCGGCGGCGCAACGATCTGCGCGCGGGCGCGCTGTGGCAGGAGTTTGTCGCACTGACCCCGCCCCATGCCATCACCCCCGACAGCCCCGCCGGGCAGGTCGGCCGGGGCAGCACCGCCTTTGGCGATGCGGCAGAGTGACCGGGCAGCTCTGGCCCGGGGTCGATCATGGCCCAGCTCTCGTGCCGGACCTGCGTTTGCTGGCGCAGTATTTGGGCGGCGAAACCCGCATTTGGCTTGCGCTGAAGTGCCGACTCCGGCCTGGGTCATGTGACTTGCGGCTGATGATCACCGCGCATCGCGACCCGTTTCTAGGCCAGCGCGAGTGGACCGAAAGCGCCCTCGGGGCGTGCAAGGGTGGGTGGGCGCGCCCCGACGGCGCTTTCGAGCGATCCGTGCGATAGCGATGCACCGAGCGGATCAACCCGCACCCGTATCACAGCGCGGAACGTGCCGCGGTCATCAGCGCATGATGCAGGCTTTGCGCGCCCGAGCGCGGGCCGTAAAGCGTGAGCATATCGTCACGCGGGATCACGAAGCAGCTCAGATGCTCGATCGCGCTGCGCCGCGCCTGGCCGGGCCTCAGACGCTCCAGATCCAGATTGCACAGCCGTTCCATCACCCGTGTGATGCCCTTGCCCGCCAGATCGAAGCGCACCCATGCGTCGCTCTGGTCGGTGATGCTGGCTGCCTGACCGGCTGCGTCTGCGGCGCGCTGCGCCAGATCGGAATGCGTGGTGTACGGGGCCTCGATCATCCAGGCGTCGGGCCCGATCCAGAACGCTCCGATGACGTCTCCCTGCGCGGCTCCGGCAATACCGGGCGCCTCGGCGCCGGTCAGCTTTGCCAGCGCGGCGCGACATGCCGCCGCCTGCCCCTGTCGCGCCGTGAGCGAGGCCAGCGCCCAGTCCGGGGCCTCGGCCAGGCTCAGCGGGCCGATGGTGTCGGTGCGCGGGGTCGTGGCCCCCAGCGCGCTCAGCGGGGCGAGATCATGCACGCAGACGCTCTCCTTCCGGGTCGATGAAATGGGGCGAGACAACCTCGACCGGGACATCCTGCCCTGTCAGAGGGCTCGCGGCGCGCAAGGTCGTGCCGATGCGCGCCGGCCCGTCCTTGACGAACCCCAGCGCGATATGCGCGCGCAGGTTGGGCGAATAGCAGGCCGATGTGACATGGCCCAGATCGCTGGCGGCGACGGTTGGCGCCCCCGGTTCCAGCAGATGCGCGCCCGCCGGGACAGGTTTGTGCGGATCACAGGCGCGCAGGCCCACAAGGCGCGGCGCATCGGGTGTCGTCAGCCCCTCGCGCCGCGACAGAACAGCCCCGATGCTGTCTTTCTTGCTGCTGACCATCCGGCCCATGCCAAGATTGAGCGCCGTGGTCTGGCCATTGATCTCATTGCCGGTGACATGCCCCTTCTCGATGCGCATGACACCCAGCGCCTCGGTGCCGTAGGGGGTCACGTCATATTCGGCCCCTTCCGCCATGATCCGGCGGATCAGCGCATCGCCATAGCGCGTGGGAACGGCCAGTTCATAGGCCAACTCGCCCGAGAAGGAGATTCGGAACAGCCGCGCGGGGCAGCCCTTGCAGACCGTGATCTCGGCGCAGGCCATGAAGGGGAAGGCGTCATTCGAGATATCGATGCCCGGATCGACGAGCCTCTCCAACAGCTTGCGGGCATTGGGCCCGGCGATGGCGAATTGCGCCCAGGCCTCGGTCGTCGAGATCATTTGCACATCCATGTCGGGCCACAGGCATTGGCGGGCGAATTCCATGTGGCGATAGACCGGCACGGCATTGGCCGTGGTGGTGGTGACGACGAAATGATCCTCGGCCAGCCGCGCGGCGGTGCCGTCGTCGAACACGATCCCGTCCTCGCGCAGCATCAGCCCGTAGCGCACGCGGCCCACAGGCAGTTTCGCGAATCCGTTGCAGTAGATGCGGTTCAGGAACTCGGCCGCGTCGCGGCCCTGTACGTCGATCTTGCCCAGTGTCGAGACATCGCAAACGCCCACCGAGCCGCGCGTCGCCAGCACCTCGCGGTCAACGCTCTCTCGCCAATGGCTTTCGCCCGCGCGCGGAAACCATTGCGCGCGCAGCCACAGCCCTGCCTCGACAAAGACCGCGCCCTGCTCGTCGGCCCAGTGGTGGCTGGGCGTCAGGCGGCGGGGGCGGTATTCCGCACCGCGCGCACGCCCGGCCAGCGCGCCCATGGCCACTGGCGTGAAGGGCGGGCGGAACATGGTGGTGCCGGTCTGGGCAATGCTGTTGCCGGTCAGTTCGGCCATCACCGCCAGCCCGCCGAGATTGGCGGTCTTGCCCTGATCGGTCGCCATGCCGAGCGTGGTGTAGCGCTTGAGATGCTCGACCGAGCGGAACCCTTCCTGATGGGCAAGCTTCACATCCTTGACCGTCACATCGTTCTGGAAATCGAGCCAGGCGCGGCGGTCGCCCTTGACATGCCAGAACGGTGTGATGCGGGTGGGCGCATCCTCGGTCTGCGGCAGGTCGGGGGAAGTGGCCGCGATACCCAGATCGCCGAGCGCCTGCACGGCCTGCGCGGCCCCGCCCGCAAGGGCCGCATGGGTGCTGAACTGCCCTGCCGCAGCACCTGCAACAGACATGCCGGGGGGCAGGTCCGCCCCCGGCACGAAAGCCGCCAGCCCCTCGTCCCAGACAGGCCGCCCGCGCTGGTGGCAGGTCAGCGCGACATTGGGGTTCCAGCCGCCCGAGACGCCGAGCGCGCCGACCGTGAGTTTGCGAATGCCGCCGCCCGCCGGGCGCACGGTGATCGACCGCAACCCCAGCCGCCCGGAGGTTTCGGTGACTTGGCCCCCGGCGATTACCTCGACCCCGTCGAGTGCCGGGGCATCCGCGCGGGTGTCGATCAGAGCGGCGACCTCGATCCCCCGGGCCAGCAGGTCGGCGGCGGTGCGGTGGCCGTCATCATTGTTGGTGAAGACGGCGACAGTTTGCGCGGGGCAGGCGGCCCAGCGATTGACATAGGCGCGCAGCGCGCCCGCGGTCAGAATGCCGGGGCGATCATTGTCGGCGAATGCGATGGGCCGCTCGATCGCGCCTGCGCACAGGATCGCGCGGCGGGAATAGATGCGCCAGAGGATCTGGCGCGGCTTGCCCTCGGGCGGGGTGGGCAGATGGTCGCTGACACGCTCGAGCGCGCCATAGATGCCGTGATCGAAGGCGCCGATGACGGTCGTGCGCGGCATCAGGCGGACATTGGGCAGCGCGTCCAGTTCCGCGACGGCCTGCGCGGCCCAGTCGGCCCCTGCCATGTCACCCAGGGCGAAGCTTTCGGCATTCAGCCGCCCGCCCATGCGGAAATCCTCATCCGCGAGGATGACGCGCGCGCCCGCGCGCGCCGCGCTGAGCGCGGCCATCAACCCGGCAGGCCCCGCGCCGATAATCAGTAGATCGCAATGCAGGAAGCCCTTGTCGTAGCTGTCGGGGTCGGGCTTTGTGGTGATCGACCCCAGCCCGGCGGCGCGGCGGATGATCGGCTCATAGAGCTTTTCCCAGAACGCGGCGGGCCACATGAAGGTCTTGTAATAGAACCCGGCGGTCAGGAAATTCGACAGCCTGTCATTGATGGCCATCGCGTCAAAGCGCAGCGCGGGCCAGGCATTCTGCGGCTCCGCGCGCAGGCCCTCGAACAGCTCGATCGTGGTGGCGCGGGTATTGGGTTCCTGCCGCGCGCCGCTGCGCAATTCGACCAGCGCGTTGGGTTCCTCGCTGCCCGCGCTCAGCACGCCGCGCGGGCGGTGATACTTGAATGATCGCCCCATCAGCCGCACGCCATTGGCCATCAGCGCTGAGGCGAGCGTGTCACCGGGATGGCCCCTGTAATACTGCCCGTCGAAACGGAAGGTCAGCTTGCGGTCGCGGTCGATCTGGCCGCCGGAGGGAAGTCTCATCGGCTGCGCCCCTCTCTGCGGGCCACGTTGCTGGCCAGCTCGACCTGCGTGATCTCATGGGTGAGCGTATCGCGCGTGACGACCAGCCAGGAGCGATCCCCCTGCTCGTGAAACCACAACTCGCGGTGCAGCCCGGCGGGATTGTCGCGCAGATATGCGTAGTCGAAGAACGCCTGCGCCGCGCCGTCTGCCAGCCCGTCGGGGCGGTGCAGCAGCGAGGCGTCGCCCAGATAGGTGAATTCCTGCGCGTCGCAGGGGCCGAGAAGGGGATGGTTGATGATCATGGCTGCCCCTGCAAGCGTCGTGCCGTTGTGCGTCGAGGTGTTTGAGTATTTTCGGCAAGAAAATGAAGCATGATGGATCTCAATGCCGATTGGGCTGCGCACCCACGCCTTTCTCGTCGATCATGGTGCCGCGCGCGAAGCGGTCGATCCGATAGGCGGTGGCGGTCGGGTGCGGCTGGTCGGTGGTCAAGAGATGCGCGAAGCACCAGCCCGAGGCAGGCGTCGCCTTGAACCCGCCATAGCACCAGCCGCCATTGAAATAGAGCCCCTCTACGGGCGTGCGGTCGATGATCGGCGAGCCGTCCATCGACATGTCCATCACGCCGCCCCAGCTGCGCAACAGCCGCGCGCGCCCCAGATTGGGCAGGATCGCCATCGCCTCGGCCGCCACATCCTCGATGATCGGCAGGTTGCCGCGCTGCGCGTAGGAGTTGTAGCCGTCGAGATCGCCGCCGAAGACCAGCCCGCCCTTGTCGGACTGGCTGCAATAGAAATGCCCCGCGCCGAAGGTGATGACGCCGGGCAGGATGGGCTTGAGCCCTTCGGTGACAAAGGCCTGCAGGACGTGGCTCTCGATGGGCAGGCGCATGCCCGCCATCGCCATCAGGCGGCTGGAGTTGCCCGCGACGGCCACGCCCACCTTGCCCGCGCCGATGAAGCCGCGCGCGGTCTCGACGCCCGTGCAGCGGCCGTTTTCGATGCGCAGCCCTGTCACGGCACAATTCTGGATGATATCGACACCGCGCTGGTCCGCCCCGCGCGCATAGCCCCAGGCGACGGCGTCATGGCGTACGGTGCCGCCCCGGCGGTGTGCCAGCCCGCCCAGTATGGGGAAGCGGGCATTGTCGAAATCGAGAAACGGGTATTCGCGGCGGATCTGCGCACGGTCGAGGAGTTCGGCATCCGCGCCATGCAGGATCATCGCATTGCCGCGCCGGATAAACGCGTCGCGCTGGGCGTCCGAGTGGTACAGGTTCAGAATGCCGCGCTGGCTGACCATGGCGTTGTAGTTGAAATCCTGCTCGAGCCCCTCCCACAGCTTGAGCGAGAATTCGTAGAACGGCTCGTTGCCGTCCAGCAGGTAGTTCGAACGGATGATCGTGGTATTGCGCCCGACATTGCCGCCGCCGATCCAGCCCTTTTCCAGCACCGCGATCCGGCTCTGGCGGAACTGCTTGGCCAGGTAATAGGCGGTGGCGAGCCCATGCCCGCCGCCGCCCACGATGACATAGTCGTAATGGGGCTGCGGGTCCGGGTCGCGCCAGGCCGGGGTCCAGCCCTTGTGGCCGGTCAGGGCCTCTTTGAAAATCCGAAAGCCGGAATAGCGCATGGTCAGCCTCTTGCTTGTCCGCTTACCCTAGCGCGGGCCCGTGCGATGCGCTGCCCGAAAAATGACGGCGCGGCGATCAAATCCGACTCTCGCCCCGGACGGCGCCCATGGGGCGGGCACCAGCCCCGAGGGATGACCGGCGGTGCGGGTGGCCGAGGGTCGCGACGTCCATCCCGGCACGCCTGTGCGCATCTTCGGCGCGGATGCCTGCGTTGATCTGGCATGCGGGCCGCGCCGTTGACAAGAGCCGTTTGCGATGACGCGCGCAGCGAATTCGGCAAGCGAGCGTGATGCGCGGTATCGCCTGCGCGTTCCAAAATGCGGGCAGACGCGCCGGAGCCGGCCCAAGCCTACCCGACAAAGGGTTGACTGACACGAGATATCACGCGATCCCTGCATCATGGAACCTGTCATCCGGGGATCAGCTCTGGCGGCCCTGCACATTGTCGCCGAATACGGTCTGTTCGTGGGCAGCCGTGCTCATGTCGCCTGAAGTTCTTCTGCTGGCGCGAGACCTGGCGCTGAACGTTGTCGCGGTCAGCGTGCTGTCCTTCGCTCTGTATTTCGCAAGATATCATCGCCGGGACTATGCTGTCGGGTTCATCGCGATCAATATCAGCCTGTTCGTGGTTGCCTCGGTCCTGACGGTTTCCCCGGAATTGACCATCGGGGTCGGATTCGCGCTGTTCGCGATCCTGTCCATCGTGCGCCTGCGCTCGGACGAGGCGACCTGGATCGAGATCGGCTACACGATGGTGGCGCTGGTGCTCGGTCTTGTGAACGGCTTGCCGGGGCCGTCCTTCGAGATCAAGCTGATCCTTTCCGGGGTGCTTCTGGCAGCGATGTTCGTCGCCGACCATTTCATGGTGCTGTCGCCGTCGCGCCACAGGCGCTGCCGGGTCATCCTCGAGACCATTGTCCTTGATCACCGGCAGTTGTGCGCGCTGGTTGGACGGCGCCTGGGCGGCACGGTCCGGCATCTGTCGATCATCGAGGTGGACCATGTGACCGAAACAATGCGCCTCGATGTGCGCTACATCGCGACGCCGTCTTCGCCGCAAACTCCCGAGTTGGACGGAGCGCCCCGCGAGGGATCGGAGACGCGCAACGTGTCGACATGACCCTGGCCAGCGCTGTCAATGTAACGGCCGGATACGGCATGGCGCAGGAGCATGTCGCCGGATTCGAGGCTGTGAGCCTTGACGCGTCCAGCGCCTACCCGCCCAGCCGCTTCGATCGCAAGTTCCTGGTCCCGGTCGCCGCTTTGGGCACGCTCATGCAGGACCTGCACACGACCTGCGCCGAGGGGCAGGGGTGGCAGGTGCTCGAGGTCGGGGGCCACAGGATCGTGGAGTACCGGACCGCCTATTTCGACACGCCCTGCCTGCAACTCTATCGCGATCACCGACAGGGGCGGCGGCGTCGCTTCAAGATCAGGACGCGCCGCTACAGCACCGGTGCCCACATGCTCGAGATCAAGCTCAAGGGCAGTCGCGGCATGACCGAGAAGCTGCGTCGCGTCCGCGCGGACGGGGCGTGCCGGTTGGCTCTCGAGCACGCGGAACACGACTGGTTGCATGACAGCCTGCAAGAGCATCTGCTCTGCCCCGCGCCGCAGCCCCTCTCGGCGACTGCGCAGACGGTCTATAGCCGCATCTGTTTCTTCGGGCCGGATAATGCGCGGCTGACGATCGATCTGGACCTTGCCGTCGCGGACAGCACTGTGGGCGCGGTGCAGCGGCCGATCAGTGTCAATCCCGGCGTTGCCATCGTCGAAAGCAAGTCGACACGACAGAATACCCGCATGGACCGCCAACTCAGGCGCCTTGCCCGGCACCCCGACCGGCTTAGCAAATACGGTGTCGCGCTGGCGCTGACCCGGGGGGTGGATTGCAACCGCTGGCTTCCGGCGCTCAGGCGGCTGGGCAGTGCCCGCCCCCTTGCGGGGCAGGGTGACGCTTGCGGCCATGGCTGACGGGGCGCGCAGGCAGCCCGGGCCGCCCGATGCGTGGGTGCTGGCGCGTCGGCTGACGGGTACTCCTGCGCGGCCCGGCGCAGCGGCGCGCCGGGCCGCGCCGGTCGCACTTGCGCTTGGCGTGGTGCTGTCCGCGCCATCGCTCGCCGAGGCCCGAGACGCGGCGGGGGCACAGCGCGCATGTCCCGAGGGCGCGGCCAGGGTCCCCCCGCCACGCTTTTCGCAGCGCAGCGGCTTCTACGACGCGCCGTTCCTTCTGTCGATCAGCGCCAACGGGGACACGCCGATATTCTACACGCGTGACGGCTCGGCCCCCGATCCGACCGAGATGGCCGATGCGACATCGCGCTATGTCGGACCCATCGAGATCACGGACCGCACGGGCAAGACCCATGCGCTGGCTGGCGTCGACACCACCTCTGTCGGGCGGACACCGTTTTTCGATGCCCCCTACCGGGCAGAGGATTTCCGGATGCCCGACCTCTCTGGAAAGGTGCTGGAACAGGCGACCGTCATCCGCGCCCGGACGGCGTGTAGCGACACGGCAAGCGCGACTTATTTCATCGGTGCCGACAAGCTGCGCGAGGGCCTGCCGGTGCTTTCCCTGGCAACGGATCCGCACGGGTTGATGGACCATGACGACGGGATCTACGTCGCGGGACGGCTGCTGGAGGAGTCTGTTCAGCAAGAGGATTTCGACCCGGATGACTGGATCGTCTCGAATTACAGCCAGCGTGGTCGCGAGTGGGAGCGTCGCGTCGCGCTCGACTTCTGCCTGCCCGGCGGTGCCTGCATCTACAGCCGCGATGCAGGTGTGCGCGTGCATGGGCGATACAGTCGGTCCTTTCCGCAGAAATCGCTGCGTCTCTATGCGCGGAATTATTACGGGGATCGCCGGTTCCGGGCCGATCTCTTCCACGGCTCGGAGCCCGTGCCGCTGGGCCATCGTCGGCTGATCCTGCGCAATTCCGGGCAGGACAATCCGCAGACGATGCTCGCCGACGGGTTCTTGCAGTCGCTGATGACCGGGCTGGTTGCCGACACGCAGGCCTACCAGCCAGTTGTCGTCTTCCTGAACGGCGAGTACTGGGGCATTCACAACCTGCGCGAACGCTATGACCGGCATTATCTCGAACTCGTCCATGGTGCCGACCCCGATGATGTCGAGATCCTGAACAACTCCGGCGCGCGCGACGGGCTGCCCGCAGAGGTTGCGGCGGCGTGGCATCAGACGCTGGACGAGATCGGGGCGTTGATCCCGCAAGACCCACGGTTCGAGGAACGCGTCGACGCCCGGCTCGACATCGACAGCTTCCTCGATTTCATCATCGCGCATGTGTTCGTTGGCAATGACGATTGGGTGTGGAACAACGTGCGCTGGTGGCGCGCGCCGGAACGGTCCGAACACCCCGTCGCCGGCGTCCAGGATGGCCGCTGGCGCTGGCTGATCAGCGATTTCGACGAATGGGGCGGGCGTGTGGGCGACCCGGCCTACGACAATTTTGGCCGTCGCCTCGCGCCAACCGAAGATCGCCGCCATGGTGACGGGTTTCCGTTCCTGTTTCATCACCTGATGTTGAACGACGCCCTGCGCGCGCGTTTCCTGAACCGCTTCGCGGATCTGATGAACACCGCGTTGCACCCCGAGGTGACGCTGCCAAGACTGAAAGAGGCAGCCGCGCGGATCGCGCCGGAAATCCCGCGCCACCTTGCACGCTGGCGGCCCGAACGCACGCTTGCGGACTGGCACGCGGATATCGACCGGCTGCGCGATTTCCTGCGCGAGCGTCCGGGCTACCAGCGCGCGCAGCTGGTCGCGGCCTTCGCGCAGGCCGGAACCGGGCAGGTCAAGGTCGCGACCACGCCGGTCGCGCGTGGCACGGTACGGATCAACACTGTGCGGATGCCGGGTCGGGCGGACGGGGGCGGCGGCATATGGACCGGCACCTACTTTCGGGAGGTTCCCGTCACGCTAGAGGCCATCCCCGCCAAGGGCTACCGCTTTGCGGGATGGACGGGGCTGGATGGCGACGCCGATACCCCACTGATTACTGTCGTGCCGAATGAAGAACCGGCAATTCTTCGCGCGAACTTCCTTCCGGAGTGAACAGCTCGACGCCCGCGTCGGCCAGCCCACTGGCAATCCTGTCCATGAACCGACATGCTGCGCAGAGAACCGCAACCACAGAAAGGGGCCGCGATCATGGCGACACATGTAGTGGTGACGGGACGCGTTCAGGGCGTGTCGTTCCGGGCGTGGACGCGCGAGCAGGCAGAGGCGCGCGGCGTCTCGGGCTGGGTGCGCAACCGCGCGGACGGATCGGTGGAAGCCGTCCTCGCAGGCCCTGACGCGGCGGTCGAGGCGCTTGTCGCGGCGCTGCACGAGGGCCCGCCTGCGGCAAAGGTCGCGGCGGTGCGGGTGAACGATGCCGAGCCTCCATCCGAACCCGGCTTTCACATCACGGGGTGAACAACGATGGACCGGGTGCAACCCGAACCCCCGCCCGAAGGCCGGACAGGTATGAGATCACGGCGCGGCCGGGCCAGCCCCCGCATAGCCTGTGTGACGACCGCGAGAAGGCGCTAAAGGTCGCCATCGGCCGCGCATTGCGCGCCTTTCGCACGCAGAAGGGCATGACCGGCGGGCAGCGGCGATATCGTCGGTAATAAACCATTCACCTTGCTTGATGTTCCCGGATCACGCCGCTAGCGTCCAGAGCGGATCTTAATGGGGGTGGTCGGATGTGCGGCATTGTCGGGCTGTTTCTGAAGGACAAGGCGCTGGAGCCGCAACTCGGCGCCATGCTGACCGAGATGCTGGTCACCATGACCGACCGCGGGCCGGACAGTGCCGGGATCGCCATCTATGGCGGGGGCGCCGAGGGGCGGGCCAAGCTGACCGTCCAGTCGGACCAGCCGGATGCCGACTTCGCCACGCTGGCCGAGGATCTGGGCGCGGCGCTGGGGGCCGATGTGACGCTGCGGCGCAAGGACACCCACGCGGTTCTCGACCTGCCCGCCGCGCAGGCCGCCGAGGCTCGCGACGCGCTGGCGGACCTGCGCCCCGGCCTGCGGGTGATGAGCGATGGCGCGGCGATTGAAATCTACAAGGAAGTCGGCCTGCCGCGCGATGTCGCCCGCCGCTTCGATCTGGCCATCATGGGCGGCACCCATGGCATCGGCCACACCCGCATGGCCACCGAATCCGCCGTCACCACCGACGGCGCCCACCCCTTTTCCACCGGCGCGGACCAGTGCCTTGTCCACAACGGCTCGCTCTCGAATCACAACAACTGGCGGCGGCGGCTGAAGCGCGAGGGGCTGCGCATTGAAAGCGCCAACGACACCGAGGTCGGCGCCGCCTATCTGACGTGGAAGATGCGGAACGGGGCCTCCCTGGGCGAGGCGCTGGAGGGCGCGCTGGACGATCTGGACGGGTTCTTCACCTTCGTGGTCGGCACGCGTGACGGCTTCGGCGTGGTGCGCGATCCCATCGCCTGCAAACCCGCCGTGATGGCCGAGACCGATCAATACGTCGCCTTCGGCTCCGAATACCGCGCCTTGGTCAACCTGCCGGGGATCGAAGGCGCCCGCGTCTGGGAGCCCGAACCCGCCACTGTCTATTTCTGGAAGCATTGAGCCATGCAGAGCATCGACCTTGCCACCACGCCCCTTCGCGAGATGAACGCGACACTGCAGGCGCAGGCGGCGCAGACCAACGCCACGCAATGGGAAATCCTGAATCCGCGCGGCGCGCACGCCATTGCCGTGGGGCTGGACGCGCCCATCGAGGTCACGGTGCGCGGCTCCACCGGATACTACTGCGCGGGGATGAACAAGCAGGCGACCGTGCATGTCGCGGGCTCCGCCGGGCCGGGGGTGGCGGAAAACATGATGTCCGGCACGGTCATAATCGACGGCGATGCCAGCCAGTATGCGGGCGCCACAGGGCGTGGGGGGCTCTTGGTGATCCGGGGCAATGCGGCCTCGCGCTGCGGGATCTCGATGAAGGGGATCGATATCGTGGTGCAGGGCAGCATCGGGCACATGTCGGCCTTCATGGGGCAGGCGGGCAATCTGGTGGTCTGCGGCGATGCGGGCGAGGCGCTGGGCGATTCGCTCTATGAGGCGCGGCTGTTCGTGCGCGGGTCGGTGAAAAGCCTGGGCGCGGATTGCATCGAAAAGGAGGTGCGGCCCGAACATCTGGAAATTCTGCGCGATCTTCTGGCACGCGCGGGGGTGGAGGCACAGCCGGAGGAGTTCCGCCGTTACGGCTCGGCGCGCCAGCTCTATAATTTCGATATCGACAATGTTGCGGCTTATTGAGGGATTTGCGCCATGAACGAGCATGACAAACGCCTCCCGCAGACCGTGCCGATCCAGTCCGCGACCTTCTCCAAAGCCGTTAACGCCGAAATCCGGCGCGCCGCGGCGACCGGCATCTACGACATTCGCGGCGGGGGCGCGAAGCGCAAGGTGCCGCATTTCGACGACCTGCTGTTTCTAGGCGCCTCGATCAGCCGCTACCCGCTCGAAGGCTACCGCGAGACCTGCGCGACCAACGTGACGCTGGGCACGCGGTTCGCGAAAAATCCCATCGAGTTGGAGATCCCGATCACCATCGCGGGCATGAGCTTCGGCGCGCTTTCCGCGCAGGCGAAGGAGGCGCTGGGGCGCGGGGCCTCGGCGGCGGGCACCTCGACCACGACGGGCGATGGCGGCATGACGTCCGAGGAGCGGGAGCATTCCACCAAGCTGGTCTATCAATACCTGCCCTCGCGCTACGGCATGAACCCCGACGACCTGCGCCGCGCCGATGCGATCGAGGTCGTGGTGGGGCAGGGGGCCAAGCCCGGCGGCGGGGGCATGCTGCTGGGCCAGAAGATCTCTGACCGCGTGGCCGAGATGCGCACCCTGCCCAAGGGGATCGACCAGCGCTCGGCCTGCCGCCACCCGGACTGGACGGGGCCGGACGATCTGGAAATCAAGATCTTGGAATTGCGCGAGATCACCGGCTGGCGGGTGCCGGTCTTTGTCAAGGTCGGCGGCACGCGGCCTTATTATGATGTGGCGCTGGCGGTGAAGGCCGGGGCCGACGTGGTGGTGCTGGACGGGATGCAGGGCGGCACGGCGGCCACGCAGGATGTGTTCATCGAGCATGTGGGCCTGCCGACGCTCGCCTGCATCCGCCCCGCCGTGCGCGCGCTTCAGGACCTGGGGATGCACCGCGAGGTGCAGCTTGTCGTCTCGGGCGGTATCCGCAGCGGTGCGGATGTGGCTAAGGCCATGGCGCTGGGGGCGGATGCGGTCTCCATCGGGACGGCGGCGATGGTGGCGCTGGGCGACAACGATCCGAAATGGGAGGCCGAGTATCAGGCGCTGGGCACCACCGCCGGGGCCTATGACGACTGGCACGAGGGCCGCGATCCGGCGGGCATCACCACCCAAGACCCGGAACTCGCCGCGCGGCTGGACCCGGTCGAGGGCGGGCGGCGGCTGCGCAACTACCTGAAGGTGATGACGCTGGAGGCGCAGACCATCGCACGCGCCTGCGGGCACAACCATCTGCACAATCTGGAGCCCGAGGACCTGTGCGCCCTGACCATGGAGGCCGCGGCCATGGCGCAGGTGCCGCTGGCGGGCACTGACTGGTATCCGGGCAAGCCGGGCAGCGGCTACTGAGACACGCGCGGGCCAGGGCACTGGCCCGCGTTTTCACTTGGGACGACGACCAACAGGGACAGGAAAACAATGACCACCGATCTGGCCGAATTCGCCGCCGAGCGCGGCGTCAAGTATTTCATGATCTCCTTCACCGACCTGTTCGGCGGCCAGCGCGCGAAGCTGGTGCCCGCGCAGGCCATCGCCGAGATGCAGGTCGAGGGCGCGGGCTTTGCGGGCTTTGCAACATGGCTGGACATGACGCCCGCGCATCCCGACATGCTGGCGGTGCCCGACCCGGCCTCGGTCATCCAGATCCCGTGGAAGCAGGAAGTCGCCTGGGTCGCCGCCAATTGCACCATGGAGGGCGAGGAGGTCGCGCAAGCCCCGCGCAACGTGTTGCGCCGCCAAATCAAGGAGGCGGCGGCACTGGGATTCACCGTCAAGACCGGGGTCGAGGCCGAGTATTTCCTGCTCACCCCCGATGGCACGGCGATCTCGGACCCGATGGATACGGCTGAGAAGCCCTGCTACGACCAGCAGGCGGTGATGCGCCGCTATGACGTGGTGCGCGAGATCTGCGACTACATGCTCGATCTGGGCTGGGGGCCGTATCAGAACGACCACGAGGACGCGAACGGCCAGTTCGAGATGAACTGGGACTTCGCTGATGCGCTCGTGACGGCCGACCGGCACAGCTTCTTCAAGTTCATGGTCAAATCCGTGGCCGAGGCGCATGGCTTCCGCGCCACCTTCATGCCCAAACCGGTCGAAGGGCTGACCGGCAATGGCTGCCACGCGCATATCTCGGTCTGGGACAAGGATGGCAACAACGCCTTTGCCACCGACAACGGCACCGGCCCGACCGGCGAGTTGGGACTGTCCGAACAGGGCGCGCATTTCCTGGGCGGGATCATGAAACACGCCACCGCCATGGCTGCGATCACCAACCCCACCGTGAACAGCTACAAGCGCATCAACGCGCCCCGCACGGTGTCCGGGGCCACCTGGGCGCCCAACACCGTCACCTGGTCGGGCAACAACCGCACCCATATGGTGCGCGTGCCGGGACCGGGGCGGTTCGAGTTGCGCCTGCCCGATGGCGCGGCCAACCCCTATCTGTTGCAGGCCGTGGTCATCGCCGCGGGCATGAGCGGGCTGCGCTCCAAGGCCGATCCCGGCAAGCGCTACGACATCGACATGTATGCCGAAGGCCACACGGTCGAGGACGCGCCGAAGCTGCCGCTGAACCTGCTGGACGCGCTGCGCGCCTATGAGGCCGATGCGGAGCTGACCGCGACGATGGGCGCGGACTTCTCGCGCGCGTTCCTGAAACTCAAGCGGCAGGAGTGGGACTCGTTCGTGTCGCATTTCAGCCGTTGGGAGCGCGAGCATACGCTGGATATCTGAGGCCATCTTCCGGCTATCGGAGCGTCGCCCGGCATGGCTGTTGATCACTTATCGGCGCGCAAAGCCCGCCTGCGGGACCGGTACCGCTCAAGCTCATTCCCGTTTCCGACCGGGGTCGGAACTCGGGTCGATGCGGCACGTCCTGAATCCCGACAGGCGTGAAGCTGCCAACTCCGGCGGCGGAACTGCGCCGAACAAGACGCGCGGCGCGCTACCCTATACGCCACAGGCAGAACTTTCGGAGATGCGAGGTCCTGCCCGCTTTGAACTTGCAGACCGTGCGGGATGGTCTACGCTCAACCCTAGGTTAAGTGTTGAGTATTCACAATGAACAAGCCGTTTTCCCAGACCGCCCGGATGGGGCAGCTTTCCACCACGCTGGGCCCTGACATACTCGTCCTGATGCGCTTCAATGGCATCGAGCGGATGAACGATCTTTTCAACTGGCAGGTCGAGTGTCTGGCCGGCACCGAAGAGATCGATTTCGATGCGCTGATCGGCACGAATGCGACTGTGACCCTGCATGATCGCCAGACCGAGCGGCATTTCGACGGCATCGTGACCGAAGCGCGCTGGCTGGGGGTGGGCGAGAACGGGCATCGCTACCGGCTGCGGCTGCAGCCATGGTTCTGGCTGGCAAGCCTGCGGCGCAACCAGCGGATTTTTCACGAAAAGACCGTGCTCGAGATTTTGCAGGAGTTGCTGGCCGCCTATTCCGGGGCGGGCACGCTGACTGATGAAACCAGCGCCAGCTACCCCAAACTGGAATATACCGTCCAGTTCCGCGAGAGCGACATGGCCTTTGCCACAAGGCTGATGGAGCGGCACGGAATCTCCTGGCATTTCCGCCATGCAGAGGGTGCGCATGAGATGGTGTTCACCGATGCCGCCGATGCCCATGCCTCTATCGGGGCGCGGGATTTCCACCCTAGCGCGACCAATCACCGCTTCGACGAGGAACATTTCTGGGAATGGCGGCCCGCGCGGCGGATCACCACGGGCGCGATCCGGCTGGTCGATTACAACTTCAAGACCCCTGACGCCGCGATGGAGGTCGATCAGACGGGCGATGCAGCGCATGACCAGGGCCGGATCGAGAGTTTCGACTGGCCGGGCGATTACCTTGACCAGGGGCGCGGGCAGGTGGTGGCGCAGCTGCGCACGCAGGCCGAGCGCGGTCAGGACAGCCGGTACGAGGCCGAGGGCGATGTGCTGGCGCTGGGCGCGGGCGGGCGGGTGACGCTGGCAGGCGATCCCGTGCCCGGAACGGGGGCGGAGTATCTGTGCCTCGTGGCAACGCACAGCTACACCTCGGACAATTACGGCACGGGCGGGACGCAGGGCGATGATCTGGCCTATCGTGGCCGCTATGTGCTGATGCCCGACACGGCCCCGATGGTCCCCGAGCGCAAGACGCCCCGCGCCGATGTGCGCGGGCCGCAGACCGCAATGGTCGTCGGCGCCGAGGGCGAGGAGATCGATTGCGACGAATACGGCCGCATCCTCGTGCGGTTTCATTGGGATCTGGAAAACGCATATTCCATGCGCTGCCGCGTGTCGCAGAACTGGGGCGGCGCGGGCTGGGGCGGCATGGTGATCCCGCGCGTGGGCATGGAAGTGGTGGTCGAGTTCCTAGATGGCGACCCAGACCAGCCGCTGGTGACGGGATGTGTGTATAACGGGCGCAACGGTGCGCCGTATGCGTTGCCCGCGCACAAGACCAAATCCGTCTTTCGAAGCGACACGCACAAGGGCGAGGGCTTCAACGAGATCTCTCTCGAAGATGCGAAAGGCGCGGAGCTGTTCTTTCAACATGCGCAGAAAGACAAGTCGACCCGGGTTCTGAACGATGACCTGACCCGAATTGATCGGCACTGCGTCACGTCGGTCGGGCGCAACGCAGTGACCGAAGTCGGGCAGAACAGCAAATGCGAGATCGGCGGCTCGATGAACCTTGTTGTCGGCGGCACCGGGACATCGGCCATCGCCCTGATGGCGGCGGTCTCGGGGCTTGCCGGGCACACCGCCGGGCTCTTGAAGCAGGCGGGGGATGTCGCGGGCGGCGCAAATCCCGCGCTCAGCGGTTTTGCCGCAACGCTCGCGGCCTCCAGCCTCGGGTTCCTGTCGGGATCGGGCCTGACGGGACGCGCCACGCTTGCAGGCCAGACCCGGGATGGTCTGGATGCAGGGGCTGAACTGGCAGCGGCGGGGTCCGGTGTCGGGCAGAATGCAGACGGGCTGTTTCCGATGCCGGGCGTCATGAACACGGTGACCGGATTGTTCCGATCCGACACGACCGGGGTTGCCCATGTCGATCAGGTCGGGATGTCGCGGGTCACCAATGTCGGTGCAACGGCGATCGAATCTGTCGGAAAATACAAGAAGATCGCTGTGGGCGAGGAATTCGTGCTCGAGGTCGGCGACAGCAAGCTTGTGATGAAATCCAACGGCGAGGTCCTGATCCTGGGAAAGACCTTCAACTTCATCGCCACCGATCACTTCCAGATGCGCGGCAAGCCCATCGACATGAACTGACTTCATGGAGCTGATCAATCCGACACCCTTGCCCGGCATCGCGTTTCGCCAGTTCGACATGGATGGCGGGCTGGATTGCGTTGTGGCCGTGCGCGCCGCGTTTGCGCATCAGCAGAACGCCCGCGCCACCTGGATCGAAACGCAGCCCCCGTTGCAGTGGGAAGATGCGTATGACGGCCCGCCACTCGACTCCGTACTGCTGCATCAGACCGACCTCACACCCGGCAAGATCGGCACCGATGTGACCTTTCTGGGCGACAGTCACCCCGAGGCGGGCCCGTCCCGCGAATGGCGCTGCGGTCTCGCGATCGGGCCGGTCTCGAAATCCTTGCGCGTTACCGGCCCCCGCCGACTGATCCCGCAACGCAAAAGCCGCTGGCGCAAGACGACCCTCGCGGGATGGAGCCTCGATGCGCCCGCGCCAGCGGCGGCCGTGCCAATGGACTGGCGGCTGGCGCTGGGCGGCAAGCCTGTTTTCGCCAAAGAGCCTGTGGAGCCTGACCCGCGCAACCCTGTCGGAACCGGCCTCCCCGGCGATGCCAGCCCCGACGAGGCGACACCCATCCCGGCACCGCAGATCCTCGCGCCCGGGGATGGTGCCGACAGCATCCCCGCAGGCCTCGGACCGGTCGCGCCCTTCTGGAAGGGGCGGGCGGATCATGCAGGCACCTATGATGATATCTGGCAGCAGACCCGCCACCCGCTGCTGCCGCGCGACTTCAGCCCGCGCTTCTGGCAATGCGCGCCGCCTGACCAGATCGCCATTCCATTCCTGCTGGGGGATGAAGGGTATCGCCTGATCGCCCTCTCGCCCAGCCACCACGATGCCATCGGCTGGCTGCCCGACCTGGCACTGGCCGTGCAGATCAATGGCGGTGTCTGGCACAGGCTCGACCTTGACGGGGTGCAGTTCGACTGGCGCGCGGGCCACCGGATCACGCTCACCTGGCGCGCGCGCTTTCCCCTGCCCGAAGCCGACGGCGCGACCCTGCGGCTGGGCTGGCGCATGGGCGCGCGGATGCAGGAGGGTGTCGCATGAGCCTGCCGCCACCGGACGACTATATCGGCGAGCCGGGCTATCCCGCCCCCTGGACCACCAGCCGCCCGCGCGAGGCGCTGCGCGACTGCGATGAGGCGCGGATCATCTGCCTTGCCCCCGATGTCTGCCGCTCGCCCAAGGTGCCGGTGCCCTACATGATCTACGACACCTGCGGGCATGACGCGAATTACACGCCCTCGGTGCGGTTCACCGGGCAGAAGGCGATGGTGCTGCGCTCGCACACGACGCATGTGCATGGCGACGAGCCGGGCGTCGGCAAGGGCGTGAAATCCGGCACTGTGGGCGGCATCTCCGAGCCCATGGGCCACGCGTCTCAGGTCCGCGCCGAGGGGTCCCCGGTCATCCGCCATCTCGACCGGTTCCACATGAACAACCGCAACACGGTGGGCGAGGCGATCTTCGTGCGCGACACCGCCACCTACCCCGCCCCCGAAGACGACGACCCGGTGCCGGGGTCAATCCGGCTGGCGGACGGATCAGGTAACTGGGCGCAATTTGCCCAAAGCGCGTCAGGCGGTGGTGCCGCGCCGCAAGCTGCCCCCAGCCAAGCGCCTGCGGCGCCTCGCCCGTCACCTCAGGGTCCGCCCGCACCACGCCCGCCTGGTCAGGTCATCCGACCCGACATACCGCAGTGGCGGCGACCGCCGCCAACATCCCTGCCATCCCCCACGATCGGCGCACGTTTGGGGCGCCTCGGCCGCTTCGGCGGACGGATCCTTGGAACGGCGGGTGCGTTGCTCTGGCCGTCGCCTCTGGCCGATGGCACCTTGCCAAACTGGTTCCACGATCTGCAATCGCCTGACCCATTTCGCCGCAGGACTGCGGCGGAGGCGCAGCGACTGTTCGAAGGTGAGCCAGCGCTCAGGCCACATCTTGAAGAGTGGTTTCACGATGAGACCTTCGACCGGCCGCATGACACACCAGCCGAGGAGCCCGCTGAGAGGCCCGCCGCGACGCCTCTGCCCGACAACGCCCGCGTCACCGAGCGCGAGGACTATCGCAAGAAATGCGAGGTCGGGCCATACGGCAGGATGAGCGGGATTTGCAAACGGTATGGCATGCAGGCCCATCACATCGTGCCGGATTGGACCTTGCGGACCGGGAGCCGGGCGGATGGGGGCAGCCGCATTCCGAATATGCCCAGCCTCAGGGATGGGATGGCGATTTGTGTGATCGGGCAGGCACGCGTTGAAGGCGACGAACACAACAAGGCGCATTTCGCCGATGGCACGATTGAACAACTGGGTCTGGATTCGAACCCGCCTTATACGGCGACGGTGGCGCAGGTTGTTGCGGTCTCATCGACAGCGATGAAGGCAGTTCGTCCCGATTGCGCGGCGCAAATTGATCGCGCGATTGCTGAGCAATACGCGGGGCGCAATCCCAATCAACTGCTCCGCGCTAAGCAGTATCCACCGCTGCCAGCAAAAACAGTTCGCGCCTTAAAAACAGGTGCCGTACGTTCGGGCAGCACAAGACCATGAGGGCACCATGAATGACATTTACACACCGTCTATCGTTTTCACCCGTGCCGTTGCGCGCTCCGAAACGACCCTCGCTGTTGCCGCGATACGCGATGACGCGGAACCCTTCGCGCCGGACGGACGTTTCTTCCGTTATGACCGGGGCCATGAGGAACCATGGGCGTATGAGGATTTTCAGTTCCATATGCAAACCCTGCTGGTCTTCCAGAACCCCGATATCCCGATGCCGGAAATGCCGGAGGGATACTTTGTTCTCATGTCCTCTGAAGGCGATGTTTGTCATCTGTATTGGAAAGAGAACTTTGCAGAGAAAATCGCGCAAGCCGGAACATGGACGGCAACGGAAAAGGTCCTTGGTCGATTGACGAAGCTGCGCCAGATCGGTGCGCGACTTTACGCTTGCGGGGATGGGGGGCAGATTTATGTCCGCCATGGCCGCGATGACTGGCGGATGCTGACGGATGCGGTGCTGTTTGATCCGGAGGCAGAGAGGAAACGGTACCCAGATCCCGAACCAGTGTTCCTGTCACCGGAATGGAACGAATGGACCACATGGATGGCTCTCAATCCCGCCTCCCGCAACATCCTCTTCAATGACATGCAGGGCCTCACCGAGGACGCGATCTATCTCTGCGGCGAGGTCGGCCCCGGTTCCAAACCCGTCCTGTGCTACTGGGATGGCGCGACGCTTGAGGAACTGAAGGTTCCGCTAGAAGAGGCCGCGCTGACGGGCATTCATATCGAAAGCCCTGACAGCGTCTGGGTCTGCGGGCGCGAAGGCGTGCTGCTGCATGGCTCGCGCTCACGCGGTTTCAACCCGGTGCCTGGCGACCGGCGGCTGAACCTCTTTCACCACATCACGCCCTATCGCGGCAAACTGGTGATGCCCGCCAGCGTCCGCCCCGGCGGGCTGTGGGAATACGACCCCGCGACGGGTGCCTTCGGGCGCTTCGACCCGCCCCTGCCGCGCCTGACACCCCCGCCTGCGGATTCGGACGAACCCCATGGCGGCCCGTTCTTCGCGCAGGCCGTGGGCGATGTGCTCTGGGTCGTCGCCGCGCGCGACATCTACCGCTTCGACGGGCAAAGCTGGGAGCGCATCCAACACCCCGACATGCC
>LFIK01000571.1_pt1 | contig 27800 bp, 27 predicted proteins | sample 643401 | NCBI WGS metagenome assembly LFIK01 (sample SAMN03777447, study PRJNA286221) | soda lake metagenome | biome: soda lake; feature: Kulunda steppe; material: water; isolation source: sample T5-Br brine of Lake Tanatar-5 | place: Russia: Kulunda steppe | collected 2010-07
GAGATGGCCTTCGCCAAGCTCAAGGCCCTGATCCGCAGAGCTGCCGCACGGACCTGCGATGAACTCTGGCAGGCCGCCGGCCATGTCTGTGACCTCTTCACAGAAGAGGAATGCTACAACTTCTTCAAGGCCGCTGGGTATGAAACCGATTGAACGCAACGCGCTCTAACCTTTTGGAGTCGCATGTCCGAGGAGCGCAAAACCGGCTCCCACTCTTGCGCAACATGCTCTAGCGCCAGAAACTGACGTAATCGATGAACTCGTCGAGTCGGCGCCCGACGAAGAGATGAAGGTCCCAGCCGAATACGAACAGATCGGCCGCAATCACCCCCGCGAGCACGATTCCGATCCACAGGGCGAGCCCGTCGGTCACCGCATGCCCGCCTTTCGGCGCGCCCCGGTCAATGGAGCAGCCGGCCCATCGCCGCCGCCGTGTCCGCCATTCGCGCCGAAAAGCCCCACTCGTTGTCGTACCATGCCAGCACCCGCACCGTGCGCCGCCCGACGACGCGTGTCTGATCCGGCGCGAAGATCGAGGAATGGGTGGTGTGGTTGAAGTCGATGGAGACCTTGGGCTCGGGATCATAGGCGAGCACGGCGCCCATGTGCCCGGCGGCCGCCTCGCGCACCACCTCGTTGACATCCGCGACGGTCACGTCGCGCCCGGCCTCGAAGGTCAGGTCCACCGCGCTCACATTCGGAGTGGGCACGCGGATGGCGCTGCCGTCGAGCTTGCCGGCGAGTTCGGGCAGGACCTCGCCGATGGCCCTGGCCGCCCCCGTCGAGGTCGGGATCATCGCCATCGCTGCGGCGCGCGCACGGTAGAGGTCGTCGTGGCGCCGGTCGAGGGTGGGTTGGTCGCCGGTATAGGCGTGAACGGTGGTCATGATCCCGCGCTCGATCCCGATCGCGTCATTGAGCACCTTTGCCAGCGGCGCGAGGCAGTTCGTCGTGCACGACCCGTTCGAGACGACATGATGTGCATCGGTCAGGGTGCGGTGATTGACGCCGTAGACGATGGTGTTGTCGGCGCGCCTGGCCGGGGCGGAGACGAGCACCCGCCGCGCGCCGCGGTCGAGATGGATGGCGGCGGCGTCGCGGCTGTTGAACTTGCCGGTGCATTCGAGCACGACATCGATCCCGTCCCAGTCGAGCTGGCCGGGATCGTAGGTCGAGGCGACCCGGATCGGCCCCTGTCCGAGATCGAGCGTGTCACCCTCGACCCGGATCTGGCCCGGAAAGCGGCCATGCACGCTGTCATACTTGAGCAGATGCGCGTTGGTCGCGATCGGCCCGGTCGCGTTGATCCCGACAACCTGCACGTCATTTCGCCCGCTCTCGGCGATATGCGCAAGCGTGCAGCGCCCGATGCGTCCGAAACCGTTGATGCCGATGGTGATCGTCATGCCGCTCTCCATACCGCAGCGCGGTCCCGCCGCGCATCCTGGTCATACGCGTCCGGCGCCCGGCGCGAAAGCCCGAAACACCACCACAATCAGCATGTTAGCGCAAAAATCACGCCGTTAGCGCAAACCCGCGCCGCGCCGCGCAACCATGAGCTGTTCCGCTCAGCCGAGAAGCGTGCGCACTTCATCCGCCACCGCCGTGGCGGTGATGCCAAAGTGGTCATAGAGCGCCGGTGCCGGGGCCGAAGCGCCGAAGCCGCGCATCCCGACGAATCCGGCCTTGGTCTCGCGCCCGCGCTCGCCGCACAGCCAGCGGTCCCAGCCGAAGGGCGACGCCGCCTCGACCGCGACGCGCACCGGCCCGGCGGGCAGCACGCGGCGGCGGTAGCGCTCGTCCTGCGCGGCAAAGAGCTCCCAGGAGGGCATCGAGACGACGCGCGTGCCGATCCCCTCCGCCTGCAGCGCGTCGCGCGCCGCCATCGCGATCTCGACCTCCGAGCCAGTGGCCAGCAGGATCGCGCGCCGCTTCCCCTCGGCCTCGGCGAGCACATAGGCGCCCTGCGCGCTGAGGTTCCTGGTGCTGTGCTTGACGCGCTGGGTCGCGAGGCCCTGGCGCGACAGCGCCAGAACGCTCGGCCCGTCTTTGCGGGTGAGCGCGATCTCCCAGGCCTCGGCGGTCTCCACCGCGTCGGCGGGGCGCAGCACCGTCATATTGGGCGTCGCGCGCAGCATGGCCAGATGTTCGATCGGCTGATGCGTCGGGCCGTCCTCCCCGAGCCCGATGCTGTCATGCGTCATCACATGGACCGCCGGCACCCCCATCAGCGCCGCAAGCCGCATCGCCCCGCGCGCGTAATCCGCAAAGACGAGAAAGGTGCCGCCATAGGGCCGGATGCCGCCATGCAGTGCGATCCCGTTCATCGCCGCGGCCATGGCGTGTTCGCGGATGCCGTAATGGACGTAGCGGCCCTTGCGGTCATCGGGGCCGAAGATCCCGAGATCCCCGGTCAGCGTGTTGTTCGACCCTGTCAGATCCGCCGAACCGCCCAGTGTTTCGGGCATCACCGCGTTGATGGCGTCGAGCGTCATCTCGCTGGCCTTGCGGGTGGCGACCTTGGGCGCCTCGTCGCTGAGCCGCTTCTTGAGGGACTTCACGGTCGCCGCGAGGCGCTTGGGAGCGTCGCCGGCGAGGCGGCGGTCGAACTCCGCGCGCCGGGTGGCCGGCAGCGCCGCGTGACGCTCGCGCCAGGCGGAATGGGCCGCGCCGCCGCGCCGGCCGATGGCCTCCCAATCGGCCTTGATGTCGGCGGGGATCTCGAAGGCGGCATGCGGCCAGCCATAGGCCTCGCGCGTGGCCGCGATCACCTCGTCGCCGAGCGGCGCGCCATGGGCGGCCGCGGTGTCCTGCTTGCCGGGGGCGCCAAAGCCGATATGCGTCTTGCAGTCGACGAGGGTGGGGCGGTCGGAGGTCTTTGCGGCGCTCAGCGCGCGGTCGATATCGGCCGGGTCGTGCCCGTCGCAGGCGATGACCTCCCAGCCCGAGGCGGCAAAGCGCGCATGCTGATCGGTAATGTCGGCGAGCGCCACCGCGCCGTCGATCGAGATGCCGTTATTGTCCCAAAGCACGACGAGCCTGCCGAGCTTCTGGCGGCCGGCCAGGCCGATCGCCTCCTGGCTGATGCCTTCCATCAGGCAGCCATCCCCTGCGATCACCCATGTCCGGTGATCGACGACCTTCGCGCCGAACTGTGCGCGCATCGCCGCCTCGGCCATCGCGAAGCCGACCGCGTTCGCGAGCCCCTGACCGAGTGGCCCCGTCGTCGTCTCGATGCCGGCGGCGTGGCCATACTCGGGATGTCCCGCCGTCCTGGCGCCGAGCTGGCGGAAATTGCGCAGCTCGTCCAAGGTCATGTCGGGTGAGCCGGTCAGGTGCAGCAGCGCGTAAAGCAGCATCGAGCCGTGGCCGGCCGAAAGGATGAAGCGATCGCGATCGGGCCAGTCGGGCGCGCTGGCGTCGAATTTCAGGTGCTTGCCGAACAGCACCGTCGCCACATCCGCCATGCCCATCGGCATACCGGGATGGCCCGACTTCGCGGCCTGAACGGCATCCATCGCCAGCGCGCGGATCGCGCAGGCCTTGTTCCAGTGCTCGGGGTGCTCGGCGCGCAGACGGGCGATATCCACTTTGCATTCCTTCGAAGCTCGGGTTACGTCGTCGCGGTGATAGCAGTCCCGCCCCGGAGTTCAAGCGCGCCGCCGCCGGCGGGCGGGATGGGGGCGCATTCGCCGGCGGATTTGCGTTATCATCGCGGCGGGTGCGCGGGCATTGATTCGCCGCCACGGCCGGACAAGGGAGACGGGCGATGAGCGAAATCTCCGACTACGCGCGTCGGATCAATGACGCGCTTGAGCGGATCGACAGGATTGCCGCGCGCGTCGGTCGCACGCAAGCCGATGCGCCGGCCGACCAGGGCAACGGGCAGCGCGCTGGACAGGGCGATGGCGGGACCGACGCCGCGGCGCGCGCACGCCTCGACGCGCAGAGCCGGGAGATCGCGCGGCTCAAGGCCGCGAATACCGAACTCATGGAGGCCAACCGTGCGCTGCGCGAGGCCGCCGAATCCGGCGGCGCGGATGGCGATCTGCTCAGCCGCTCGATGACCGCCGAGCTCGAGGCCCTTCGCGCCGAGCGCCGCGCCGAAACGGCCGAAATGCAGGAAATCCTCGAAGCCCTCGACCCCCTGATCGCGGAGGACCGTCATGCCTGAACAGACGATCACCATCGGCGGGCGTGAGTTTCAGGTCGCCTGCCAGCCCGGCGAGGAGCCGCAGCTTCAGGCCGCCGCCGCGCAGCTTGACGCGCAGGCGCAGTCCGTGCTGGGGCAGGGCGCGCAGCTTTCGAACGCGCGGATGCTGCTGATGGCGGGGCTGTTGCTCGCCGACCGCGACGCCGAGCGCGAGCAGGAACTCGCGGCGCTGCGCGACCGCGTTGCGGAGGCCGAGGCCGCGCTCGGCGCGATGCGCGCGCGCCCCGAGCGCGTCGAGGTGCCCGTTCTGCCCGCCGATCTCGGCGATGAACTTGCCGAACTTGCCGCGCGGGCCGAAGCCGTGGCCGAACGGGTCGAGGAGGGCGGCCAAGCAGGGTCGTGATCCTGGCGCGCCGAGATCTTCCTCAATCCTGGCCCGCACGCCGTTCATGCGCAGGTGTGTTGCGGGCGAGGGTCAAGTCGCCGTCTCGACCCGGCGAGACAGCTGATTGCGCACCGCGTTCGCGAGCTCATTGAGCGAGAACGGCTTGGGGAGAAAGATCGAATCGGGGATCTTCTCCTGCGTCTCGTCCAGGGTGTCGGCGGCATAACCCGAGATGAAGACGGTCGGGATGCCCGGCCGGGTTCGAAGCGCCTGCGTCACCCATCCGGGACCGTCGACCCCCGGAAGCGTGATGTCGGTGACGAAGATGTCGACGTGCAGATCGTCGTCTTCGATGAGCTCGAGCGCGGCCTCGGCGCTGTCGACTTCGAGAACGCTGTAGCCCCGCGCCCGAAGCGCACGACCGGCGAACGCCCGCACCGGCGCCTCGTCCTCGACGAGCAGCACGACGCCATCGCCGTGCCGGGCGGCTTCATTGGCCCGCATCGTCGGGGCGACCGTGCCCTCGGGGGCATCATGGGCCGGGAAATACAGTGTAAAGCGCGTGCCTTCGCCCTGCACGCTGTCAACGAAGACATACCCGCCCGACTGTTTCATGATGCCGTAGACCGTCGAGAGTCCGAGCCCGGTTCCCTCGCCGGTCCGTTTCGTCGAATAGAAGGGTTCGAACACCCGCTCGAGCCGCTCGGGAGCGATCCCGACCCCCTCATCCGTGACGGTGATGACGACGTAATCGCCGGGCGGGATCTGAGCGCGACCCCGCTGCAACGGCGTGTCGAGGCGCTGCGCCTGCGCGTTGATCGTCACCTCGCCGCCATCCGGCATCGCATCGCGCGCGTTCACGACGAGATTCATCATGACCTGCTCGAACTGGCGCTTGTCGGCGCGCAGATGCGGCAGATCCGGGGCCGGGGCCGGCGTGAGCGTAACCCGCTCGCCGACGAGCCGGTTGAGCAGATGCGTCAGATCCGAGAGCGTGTCGTGCAGGTCGAGGAGTTCGGGCTTGTGGCTCTGCTTGCGCGAAAAGGCGAGCAGTTGCCCGACCAGGCTGGCCGCGCGATTCGTGTTGTGATGGATCTGCACGAGGTCGGGATAATCCGGGTCATCTTCGCCGCGCCTGAGCAGCAGCAGATCGCAATGCCCGGAAATCGCGGTCAGCAGGTTGTTGAAATCATGCGCCACGCCGCCGGCGAGCTGGCCGATCGCCTGCATCTTCTGGCTCTGGACGAATTTGGCTTCGAGGCTCTTGAAGTCGGTTGCGTCATTGATGACGGCCATGACCGGCTTGTGCTCGCCTTCGTCGAGACGTCGCAAGGAGATCTGGACGAAGCGCTCGGGCTCCACCCGGCTGGCGCGCAGGATCTCCGGCCTGTCGTGACCGCGTCCCGCCTGGGCATCGCGCAGCCAGTCCGCGACCGGGCGCCCGAGACCGTCCACGAGTTCGGAGAACCGGACGGGCAGCGTATCGATCGATAGCAGACGGCGGGCCTCGGCGTTCGCCTGCGCCACCTCACCGCTATCCGTCAACCGCACCAGCGCAACGGGCAGCGCTTCGAACTCGGTCGCCTCCGTCGGGGTCGATGAAGCCGGGTCCCGCGCCGCTGCCGGGAACAGGAAGAGAGTTTCGACGGAGCCGTGGCGGGCGCGCTCGACACGCACGCGGCGCGGGCCGTCATCGGTCAACAGCTCGCCGATCGCATCCGGTTGCACCGGCCAGTGCGCGAAAAGGGCCTCCACGGTCGGTGGCTGCGCGTGCACGAGCGATTGCAATTCGCTGTTCATCGAAAGGATGGCGTGATCCCTCCCGCAGACGAGGGCCGGAACCCCGGGAATATCGGGGGCGTCCTGCGTTGTGCCGCCGGGGGCGGATTCGAGGCGCCAGAAGACGCCGTCAGGCAGCAGGCGATGGGTGCGAAGGCGGGCCGTGCCGTCCCGCGTCGCGATGGTATGGCTGATCGCGTCACCGCGCCGGGCGAGGGTCTGGAGGCGTTGCGCAGCCGTTACCGGGCTCGCGGCGACGTCGCGCAGCGCGTCCGAGATGGGGCATCCGAGGAGCCGGCGCCCGAACCGCGCCGCGGCCGCGGGATTGAGGTAGCGTATCCGCCCCGTCCCATCCGTCGCCAGGCAGGGTTCCGGGTCATGGCCGACGACCGCATCGAGCCGCGTGCGCAGGATGCGCGCCGCGCGCCGGTTGCGCAGATGCAGCAGCCCGAGGAGCACCGCGAGCGCGAGTAGTGTCGCACCGCCCGACAGCAGCATGATGCGCGCGGCGCCGGGGGGGACGACCGCAGAGGCCAGCAACGCCAGCGCGGCGGCCGGCAGGATCAGCGGGACAGCCGGGGCGATGGCCTGTGCCGTGTCGGCGAGCCGCGCCTGCGGCGGCGCCATCCCTGTCACCATTCGCTCCTCACTCTGCCGTGCTGCACTGTGCATGGCTTGAGGTTAACGCGGCATTAATTCCGCCCCGTACGGGCCGGCGGCACCTCAACGTCGTCGCGCCGCAGAACCGCGCAATAGAAACCATCCCCCCCATCCAGCGGCGTGATCCGCCGGCGTGCGGCTGCGTGCCAGCCCGTGCTCCGCGAAAGGAAGGCGTCGATCTGAGCGTCGTTCTCGCTGTCGAGCAGGGAGCAGGTCACGTAGGCAAGGGCCCCGTCGGCGCCGACGAGAGCGGCTGCCGCGTCAAGGATTTCGGCCTGGTCGTGTTGCAACGCGGCCAGCCGGGCAGGCGTCAGGGTCCATTTCGCCGCCGGGTCTCGCCGCCAGCTGCCACTGCCGGAACAGGGCGCATCGACGAGAACCAGGCCGAACGGCGCCGCCTGCGCCAATTCATCCGTGGTGATGGTCGCTATCTCGGCGCCCGCGCGCGCGGCGCGTGGCGCGAGGTCGCGCATGCGCGCCGGGTTGGCATCGTATGCGAAGAGCGGAGTTGCGCCGCGTGCCGCAAGGGCGAGCGTCTTGCCGCCGCCGCCGGCGCAGTAATCGAGCACCGGCTCCCCGGGCCGCAGCGGAAGCGACGCGACGACGGCCTGCGATGACGCATCCTGAAGCTCCACGAGGCCCTGAGCGAAACTCTCGCTATGCCGGATCCTCGCCGCATTGCCGGTGACCTCGAGGGCCGTGTCGCATGACGGATGCGGCTCGCTCGCGATTCCCTCGGCTGCAAGGGCTGCGCGGGCCATCTCTCGGTCGCCGCGCAGCAGGTTCGCGCGCAGGAATGCCGGCGCGCGGTGGCGCAGTTGCGTCATCACGGCCGCGAAATCTGCGCCAAGGCTGGCGCGCAGTTCCGGCATCAGCCAGTCCGGGCAGTCGAGCGCCTCCCCTTGCGACATCGCGGGATCCTGCGCCAGATGCGCATGCTCGGCTTCGTCAAGCGGCGCGGGGGCGTGGCGCGCGCCGGTGAACAGCCGGTCGACGTCGTCGCCGCGCGCCCGCAGGGCGCCGATCATAAGGCCGCGCCCGTCCTCCGCGCCGCCGAGAGCTTTGAATGACCGCCGGCACCGAAGCGCGTCATAGACATGGTCACGCACCGCGGCGCGGTCACCCGACCCGGCGAAGCGGCTGCGCCGTGCCCAACCCGTGAGCGCCTTCTCGGCCGGCGTGCCGGCAATGATCGCATCGAGGATCTCGATGGCCGCGCTGATCCGGGCGGACGGCGTCACGGCGCGCGATGGGCTGAACGGGGCGGGCAGGACGGCATCGGGCACTCGCGCAGGGGGTGTGTCTTGGCGGCCGCGTGGCCGGGGCCGAGCTCAACGGGGCACCCGTCGCATGCGCTGCGCCCCGGGGCAAGCCGCGCGGCCGTCCGGGCACGGCGCCGCGCCCTCGCGCGGGGGCGGTTCCCCGTCGCGACCTTACGTTACCACTTGCAAACGCCAATCGCGACCGCCACATTGCTCTATCGGCAGAAAACCGCCGAGCAAAAAATCGCCAACGGAGGTAATCATGGGTTTCATCGACTCGATCAAGACTTATCAACCGACCATATCGGCCATGGCCTGGACCGCGGTGGGGGCGAGCGCGCTCACCATGGCTGTGGGCTTTTTCGGACTGGGCTGGGTGACCGGCCAGACCGCCGCGGACATGGCAAATGATGCGCGCAACCAGGGTCATGCGGAGCTTGCCTCGGTCGTCTGCGCCGAAAACTTCCGCGCTTATCCGGCCGCTCTGGAGCAGCACCAGCAGATCTCGGAGATGAGCGGTTTTCGTCAGCGTCAGTTCGTCGAAGGCCAGCCCTGGGCGCTGATGCCGGGCGCGGACAGCGTCGGCCGCGATGTCGCGCAGCTCTGCGCGGCCCGGATCCTCGCGATGAATCCGGAAGATCTTCCGGCCCAGGTTACCGAAGAGGCCGTCGAGGTCCCGACCACGGATGCGGGCTGATCCAGCCCTGATGCGCCGCGCCGGAGCACCGGCGCGGCGCCCGCCTCAGCCCTCCATCGTCTCCAGCTCGTCGATCATCCGCTCGATCATGCCCAGCCCCTTCTGCCAGAAGGCCGGATCGGACGCGTCGAGCCCGAACGGGGCGAGCAGCTCGCGGTGATGCTTCGAGCCGCCGGCTTCGAGCATCTCGAAATACTTGCCCTCGAACTCCGCGCCGCTCTCCTCGTAGACGGCGTAGAGCGCGTTCACGAGCCCGTCGCCGAAGGCATAGGCATAGACGTAGAACGGCGCGTGCACGAAATGCGGGATATAGGACCAGAAGGTCTCGTAGCCGTCCATGAATTCGAAGACGGGGCCGAGCGACTCGGCCTGCACGCTCATCCACAGCGCGTTGATGTCCTCGGGCGTCAGCTCGCCCTCGGCGCGCGCGGCGTGCAGCTTGCACTCGAAATCGTAGAAGGCGATCTGGCGCACCACGGTGTTGATCATGTCCTCGACCTTGCCGGCGAGCAGAGTCTTGCGCTCGGCCTCCGTCCCGGCGCGCCCCAGCAGGCTGCGGAAGGTCAGCATCTCGCCGAAGACGCTCGCCGTCTCCGCCAGCGTCAGCGGCGTCGATGACAGAAGCTCGCCCTGTCCCGCCGCGAGACGCTGATGCACCCCGTGCCCGAGCTCATGCGCGAGCGTCATCACGTCGCGCGGTTTGCCCAGATAGTTGAGCATGATGTAGGGATGCGCGTCGGTGACGGTGGGATGGGCAAAGGCCCCCGGCGCCTTGCCCGGCTTGACGCCCGCATCAATCCAGCCGCGATCGAAAAAGGGCTCGGCAAGCTCGGCAAGGCGCGGCGAGAAGCCGGCATAGGCGTCGCTGACGATGCCCCGCGCGCTGTCCCAGTTATAGGTCTTCTGCGGCTCGAAGGGCAGGGGAGCATTGCGGTCCCAGACCTGAAGCGTCTCGAGCCCCATCCAGCGCGCCTTGAGCTTGTAGTAGCGATGCGACAGCCGCGGATAGGCGTCCACCACCGCATCGCGCAGCGCCTCCACGACTTCGGGCTCGACATGGTTGGCGAGATGGCGCCCGGTCTGCGGCGTCGGCATCCCGCGCCAGCGATCCTCGATCGCCTTGTCCTTCGTCAGCGTGTTGTGCACGCGCGAAAACAGGCGGACATTCTCGCCGAACTTGTGCGCGAGCGCGCGCGCGGCGGCCTCGCGGCGGGCGCGGTCGTGATCGGTCAGCAGGTTGAGCGTGGACTCCAGCGCGAGTTCCTCGCCATCCACCGCAAAGCTCATCCCCGCCAGCGTCTCGTCAAAGAGCCGGTTCCACGCCGCTGCACCCACGGTGGACTGATCGTGCAGGAATTTCTCGAGCTCGTCGGAAAGCTGATGGGGGCGCATCGCGCGCAGTCGGTCGAACCAGGGCCGGTAGCGCGCGAGCTCGGCATCGGCGGCAAGGAGCGCGTCGAGCGCCGGCTCGTCGATGCGGTTGAGCTCGAGCGAGAAGAAGACCAGCGGCGTGGTGTAATCGGTGACCTTGTCCTGCGTGTCGGCGAGAAACTTGCCGCGTGCGGTGTCGATCGTCTCCTGCTGATAGCGCAGCCCGGCATAGGACATCAGCCGCCCGGCGATCTGCTCGATACGCTCGTAGCGGCGCACGCAGCCGAGCATCGCGGCCGCGTCGAGCCCGCTGAGCCGGCCCTCGTATTCGGCGGCGAAGGACTTGCACTCCTCGCGCAGCCAGTCGAGATCGCGCGCGACCTCGGGTGCGTCGGGCGCGGTGTAGAGATCGCTCAGATCCCATTCCGGAAGATCGCCGAAGCCGCCGGCGCCGGTCTCGTCCTCGCGAAGTCGGGGGATGGATCGCATGTAAACCTCCTGAGTGCTGATGCCGAGATAGGCGCGGCGGCGGGGGCGGGGCAAGGTCAGATCAGCAGGGTGAGCCCCATCATCGCGGCAAAGGCGAGGGTGGCGACCGCCGCGGTGGTCTGGGGGCGCGCCTCGCGGTTGGCCTCGGGCAGAAGTTCGGCCAGCACCATCCACAGCATCGCCCCCGCCGCGAGCCCCAGCCCCACCGGCAGCCAGGGCTCGAAGGTCAGCACGAACAGGAACGCCGGCACCGCCAGGAGCGGCTGCGGCAGGCTCGAGAAGATGCTCCACATCGCCGCGCTGAAGACGGACGCCCCCCGCGGCACCATGATAAGCGCGATCGCCAGCCCCTCGGGCACGTTGTGCAGCGCGATCGCGATGGTGATGAAATCGCCGAGCTCGCGCCCGCCGCCATAGGCCACGCCGACGCCGATGCCCTCGGCGAAGGAATGGATCGTCATCACGCCGACGATGAGCACGATCTTCGCCGCGTCGGCCCCCTGCGCATTGGCGATCGACAGATCCCCCGACCCGTCGAGCCAGCGCTTGGCGAGCATGATCCCGCCGAGCCCGGCGACGATCCCGATCAGGGTGCGCCCGGCGCTGAATTCGTAGCCCTCCTGCACGAGGCTCACGCTCGCCGCGATCATCAGCCCCGCCGCGACGGCGTTGCCGATCGCAAGCCAGCTGCCCTCGCGCACCCGCGCGACCAGAAGCGGCAGCGCGCCGAGGCCGGTGGCGAGTGCGGTGATCGTCGCCGCGACGAAGACGAGCAGGACGGTGGGATCGCTCAACGGTCAGCCTCGCATCGGGCCGCAGGGTCCAGTGAGGTTAGAATCATTCCAGAAAACGTCAAGCCGCGCGGCGAAGCGGTGGCGTCACCGCCGCCGCGAAAGCCCAGCCGACGACGAAGCCCCCCAGATGCGCCTCCCAGGCCAGGAGCCCCGACAGCGCCAGCCACAGGATTACGTTGAGCAAGGCCAGCCCCACGAGCTGGCGCAAGAGCGGCCCCATCGGCGCCCCGACTTCGCGGCGCAGCTGCCAGTCCCAGTATTTCCACGCCCCGATCAGCCCGAACACCGCCCCCGAGGCCCCCACCATCGGGCTCGTGCTTGTGGCGATCAGTGCGTAGGCCGCGCCGCCGCCGATCGCGCTGAAGACATAGAGTTGCAGGAACCCCCATTGACCGAGCCGCGCCACGGCGATGCCACCGAGCGCGAGAACCACCACCATGTTGGCCACGAGATGCATCAGCCCGCCATGCAGCAGCGCGTAGGTGACGAACATCAGTTCGCGCTGACCGGCATAGACCGGCTGCCAGCCCTGAAAGATTCCGTTCCAGAAGGCGCCATACATCATCGCGATGTTGCGCAGATTGCCCATGCCGAACAGACCGCCGCCCGTGAGCGTGAGCACGATCTCGGGCAGGGCGGTGATCCCGACCAGCCAGATCAGGACGGGGGCGTTGGGGCGCGTGGGTTCGCCCCCGGCAAAACGGGTATCGCTCATGGCCCTGACATGCCGCGCCCCGCGGCCGCGATCAAGGGCGCAATCGGCGCGGCCTCATCCGCGCGCGCGCCACCGCGCGAACAATCGCGTGAGCATCATCACGACCAGCGCGGCCGCCATCGCCGTCACCAGCGGCGCGTCGAAGCGCGCCACGCTCCAGGCATGGATCAGCGCCAGCACCGCCGCGGGCCAGGTGAGCAGATGCAGCCACTTCCAGCGGCGCAGCGTCAACGCCCGCTGCGCCGCGTCGAACGATGTCAGCGCGAGCGGTGCCATCAGCAACAGCGCGGCGAGGCCGAGCTGGACGTGGCGCATCCGCGTGATTTCCATGACGATGAACTCGATCATCCCCGCCTGATCGAACCAGCCCCAGATCAGCGCGTGCGACAGGGCATAAACGAAGGTCCAGACGCCGAGCGGGCGCCGCGCGGCGAAGAGTGGTCGCCAGCCGGTCAGGAAATGCGCGAACCCCACCGCGAGCGTCGCCATCAGGAACATCAGCCCGAAGCGGCCCGTCTGATGCAACAGCGCCTCGTCGGGCACCACGCCGAGCGCCCCGGCCTGCCATTGCCACCAGAGCCAGAGCCCCGGCACCGCCCCGCCGAGCGCCGCCGTCCAGTATATCAGCCGCGCCGGCGTGCCCCGCATCAGAAGTTCTCGGTCAGGTCCATGCCCTCATAGAGATGTGCGACCTGCTCGCCGTAACCGTTGAACATCTTCGTGGCGATGCGGCCGCCATCGTCGAGCCGCCGTTCGGTCGCCTGATGCCAGCGCGGGTGGCGCACCTCGGGATTGACGTTGGCGTAAAAGCCGTATTCGCGCGGCGCGCGCGCCTCCCAGCTCGAGACCGGGCGTTCGGAGACGAGCCGGATCTTCACGATCGACTTGATCGACTTGAAGCCGTATTTCCACGGCACGACGAGCCGGATCAGCGCGCCGTTCTGGTTGGGGATGACCTCGCCATACATGCCCACGGCAAGAAGGGTCAGCGGATGCATCGCCTCGTCCATGCGCAGCCCCTCGCGATAGGGCCAGTCGATGTCGTCGCCCTCCTGGTTGGGCATCTGCGCGGGGTCGTGCAGGGTCTCGAACTCGACATATTGCGCGTCCGACGTCGGGTCGAACCGCGCGAGCAGATCCTTGAGCGGAAAGCCGATCCACGGGACGACCTTCGACCACGCCTCGACGCAGCGGTGCCGATAGACCCGCTCCTCGAGATCGAAATCCGACAGGATGTCCTCGATGCCGATCTCGCCGGGGTCATGGGCATGGCCGCTGACCTCGACCGTCCAGGGGTCGGTTTCGAGCCGGTGCGCGTGCTCGGCCGGGTCCTCCTTGGAGGTGCCGAATTCGAAGAAGTTGTTGTAGCCGGTGGCGACCTCGAAACTGGTTTGCGCCTCGTCGGTGGAGTCGGGCCAGGGCGTGGCGTCGAGGCTGCCGGCGCGGCCGGCGCGCGGCAAGGCCGCAGCGAGCCCGACCGCGCCCATCCCGGCCATCACGCTGCGGCGGTTCAGGGCGACGCTTTTAGGGGTGATCAGTCGGGATGGGGGTTCGGGAAAGCAGTAGCGGGGCATCGCGCGCCTGTAATGGGGGCGCCGGCCCGCGCGGGGCGGGCCAGGCCGGTGAGTGTCAGGGCAAGGCCGGCGGCGTGACCTGCGGCATATCCCCGGTCAGCGCGTGCATGAAGGCCACGAGCTTGTCGAGCTCGTCATCCTCGAACTCGGTGCCGAGCATCTGATCGCCCATCAGGTTGATGGCCTCGCCGAGATCCGAGATGCTGCCATTGTGGAAGTAGGGATAGGTGACCGCCACGTTGCGCAGCGTCGGCGTGCGGAAGTGGTTGCGGTCGGCCTCGTTGCCGGTGACGACGAAGCGGCCGTCATCGGTCGGTCCGGGCAGCTCGAACTGGTAGAAGTTGCTGTCGGTGAGCGCGGGGCCATTGTGGCAGGCCACGCAGCCGCTGTCGACGAAGAGCATCATGCTCTCGACCTGGTCGTCGCTCATCGCCTGACGATCACCGCGCAGATAGCGGTCGAAGGGCGAATTCGGGGTGTTGAGCGTGCGCTGGAAGGCGGCCATGGCCTGAGCCATGTTCTCGCCGGTGATCGCGCCGTCGCTCTCGGGGAAGGCGGCGCGGAAATGCTCGTTGTATTCCTCGAATTCGTTGAGCTGCTCGATCGCGTCATCGAGATTCATCGCCATCTCGTCATCGGCCTCGATCGGGCCGAGCGCCTGACCCTCGAGATCGGGCTCGCGCCCGTCCCAGAACTGCGCCTCGAGAAAGCCGGAATTGAGCACCGTCGGCGTGTTACGCAGGCCCACCTGGCCGTCATGGCCCACCGAGCGCTCGATCCGGTCGGCCCAGCCGAGCGCGGGGTTGTGGCAGGTCGCGCAGCTAATCGTGCCGCTCGCGGAGATGCGCGGCTCGAAGAAGAGCATCTTGCCGAGCTCGATCTTCTCGGGCGTCATCGTGTTGTCCGCCGGAAGCGGCGGCATCGCCGGCAGCGGCTCGAACATGTCGATATAGCGCGCCATGTCGTCATCATCGGCGGCGGCCATGCCGGCCCCGGTGATGAGCATCGCGCCGGCGAGCGGAATGAGTGTCGAACTGAAAGTGAAACGCGTCATGTCTGTCCCTCGAAAGCTTGGGCGATGCAGCGGTTACATTGCGGCTCCCGATGCAGCGGTTACATTGCGGCTCCCCCGCATCGCAGAACGAGCCTGTGCGATTCCTTGATTTGGATCAATACTTGACACACCGCGCGTCGATGGCGGCCCCGGCAATCGCGGGGCCGCGCGCCGATCAATCCCGCTCGTCGGCGAGTTCCTCGGCCTCTTCCTCGATCTCGCGGATCGCCTCGACCTCCTCGGCGACGTCATCGGCAATCTCCTCGTCGACGAGGGTCTCGATCTGGACATCGGCGAGGGCGCGCGCGCAGATCTCGGCGGTGCGCCGCGCGGCGGTGTCCTCGCCCGGCATCGTCGCCCAGCCGCCGGCCTCGATGAACTGGCGGCGCTGGAAGGCGCTGCGGATGGTCTGTAACTGTTCGAGCTGCGCCTGCGGGTCGGTCATGCTCAGGAAGTTGTCCACACAGACCGCACCCGCGAGCTCGAAGCGCGCATCGTCGCGCATTTCCTCGGCGGTGGACTGCGTCACCCACCCGCCAAGGGTGAAGCCCGCAAGCGGGGCGACGATGGCCCCCGCGACGAGGGCCCAGACCAGCATCGGCTTGGTCGGCTGAAAGGAGTCGATACGGTCGCCGATCGACTGTTTTGGTTCGGTGGCCATTCCTGGTTTCCCCTGTTGGAACATGATATCGAACACATGGGCATCATCGCCCGGATTGCCATGACAAACCGGCGGCGTCGCCAATTTTGCCGTGCGGACGCGGTGACGCTGCGCCATGCCCGGCGTGCCCGGATCAGCGGCCGAGGGCGCGCACCGCCGCGCCGATCCCGTCGAGCGTCATCGGATACATCCGGCCCTCGAAGAGATCGCGCAGCATCGTGATCGACTGCGTCATGTCCCACTGTTGCGCGGGCGTCGGATTGATCCAGGCGTGATCGGGCCATTGCAGCCGCAGCCGCTCGAGCCAGACCTGCCCGGCCTCCGCGTTCCAGTGCTCGTTGGCGCCGCCCGGAAACAGGATCTCGTAGGGCGACATCGCCGCGTCCCCGACGATGATGCACTTCCAGTCCGGGCCATAGGTGTTGAGCACCTCGCGGGTGGGCACGCGCGCATCGAAGCGGCGCCGGTTGTCGCGCCAGACGGACTCGTAGAGGCAGTTGTGGAAATAGTAATGCTGGAGGTTCCCGAACTCGGCCCGCGCGGCGGAAAACAGCTCCTCGACCTGGCGCACATGCGGGTCCATCGATCCGCCCGCATCGAGAAACAACAGCACCTTGACGGCGTTGCGCCGCTCGGGGCGGGTGCGCACATCGAGCCAGCCCTGCTCGGCGGTGGACCGGATCGTGGCGTCGAGGTCGAGCTCCTCGGCCGCGCCGTCGCGCGCCCAGCGGCGCAGGCGCTTGAGCGCGACCTTGATGTTGCGGTTGCCGAGTTCGACGCCGTCGTCGAAATTGCGGAACGCGCGCCGGTCCCAGACCTTGACGGCGCGGCGATGGCGCGAGCGGTCCTGCCCGATGCGCACGCCCTCGGGATTGTAGCCGTCGGCGCCGAAGGGCGAGGTCCCAGCCGTGCCGATCCACTTGCTGCCGCCCTCATGGCGCCCGGTCTGCTCGCGCAGGCGCTCGCGCAGCGTGTCCATGAGCTTGTCGAAGCCGCCCATCGCCTCGATCTCGGCCTTTTCCTCGTCGCTCAGATGCTTCTCGGCCATCGTTTCGAGCCAGTCGCGCGGCAGTTCGAGCGCCTCGAGCACCGCGCCGGTGTCGATCGCCTCGAGCCCCTTGAAGCTCGCCGCGAAGGCACGGTCGAAGCGGTCGATATGGCGCTCGTCCTTGACCATCGCCGCGCGGGCGAGGAAGTAGAACCCCTCGATATCGTAAGTCACGAGCCCGGCGCGCATCCCGTCCAGAAAGGCGAGATACTCGCGCAGGCTGACCGGGACATCGTGGCGGCGCAGGGTCTCGAAGAAGGGCAGGAACATCGCTAGATCAGCCGCTCGATCGCCACCGTCAGGATCAGGCCGACCAGCGCGAAGATGATCGCATAAACGGCCGCATACTGGGCCTTGTCCATGCGATTGCCGTCGCGCCGGGCGGCCTGCCACCAGCCCAGTGCCGCGCCCCCGATGAGCCCGATGATAACGATCATTGTGCGCGTCCCTCCGTTTGGCGCGCCCTGACCTTCTGGAGTCGCATGTTCGAGGGGCGCAAAACCGGTTCCCACTCTTGCGCAACATGCTCCAGCGTGCCCGCACGGGGGGTGTCGAGGGTGGGCGCGGTCCCGGGGCGCATCAGGGGCGCGCATACTTGATGAAGGGAGTCTTCACGCCGACACGGTCATAGAGCATCCGCCCGGCATAGTTGAACTCCTGCGTCGTCCAGTAGACCGACGGCGTCCCGGCCGCATCCGCCGCCGCGTAGACCGCCTCGATCAGCGCACGCCCGACACCGCGCCCGCGCGCCTCGGGCGCGGTGTAGAGATCCTGCAGGTAGCAGACATTCTCGATCTTCCAGGTGTGGCGGTGCATGAGGTAGTGCACGAGCCCCACCACCTCGCCCTCCGCCTCGGCCACGAGCCCGGCCGGATCATAGGGCGAGTCGCCCATCAGCCGCGCAAAGGTCGTCGCATATACATCCTCGGAGACGCGGGTCTCGTAGTACTCGAGATACCCCGTCCAGAGCGTGCGCCAGACGGGCTCGTCGGCAACGGCAAGGGGGCGGATGGAAACCGGCATGCGCGACATGGTCGTTCTCCTCAGCGGGCACCGCGCCGCGCCATGAAGGCGAGACGCTCGAAAAGATGTACGTCCTGCTCGTTCTTGAGCAGTGCACCGTGCAGCCGGGGCAGGGCGTTCGCCCCGTCGCGGCGCAGGTCGTCGGGCCCGAGATCCTCCGCGAGGAGCAGCTTGAGCCAGTCGAGAACCTCGGAGGTCGAGGGCGGCTTCTTGAGGCCGGGCACCTCGCGCAGCTCGTAGAATTGCGTCAGCGCCGCGGTGAGCAGGGCGGGCTTGATGCCGGGAAAATGCATCTCGACGATGCGCGTCAGCGTCTCGGCATCGGGAAAGGCGATGTAGTGGAAGAAGCAGCGGCGCAGGAAGGCGTCGGGCAGCTCCTTTTCGTTGTTGGAGGTGATGATCACGACGGGGCGGTGCCGCGCCCGGATCGTCTCGCCGGTTTCATAGACGAAGAACTCCATCCGGTCGAGCTCCTGCAACAGGTCGTTGGGAAACTCGATGTCGGCCTTGTCGATCTCGTCGATGAGCAGCACCGAGCGTTCGTCGCGTTCGAACGCCTGCCAGAGCTTGCCCTTGCGGATGTAGTTCGACACGTCCGCGACGCGCGGATCGCCAAGCTGGCTGTCGCGCAGCCGGCTGACGGCGTCATACTCGTAAAGTCCCTGCGCGGCGCGCGTGGTGGACTTGATATGCCACTCGATCATCTCCAGCCCGAGCGCGGACGCGACCTCGCGCGCCAGCTCGGTCTTGCCGGTGCCGGGCTCGCCCTTGACGAGCAGCGGACGCTCGAGCGTTATCGCCGCATTGACCGCCACACTCAGATCATGGCTCGCGACATAGGAGTCGGTTGACGAAAATTTCATAATGATGCTTTGGGGTTCGTTGGTGGGTTTCACACGAACCTAACCGCGCCGAAAAACGGCCGCAAGCGCGTTCGCGCCCTAGTGACAAGTGCGGGTCCATCGGGTAATGCCGACGCCAGAGAGGTGCCGAATGACCGCCAGCAAGGTTTTTCATGACGATCAATTCACTCCAAGCTCCGTTCAGCAGGGAGACCAGCAGATGAAGCAGGAGGTGTTTCTGCCGGAACACTATCGCCCGGCCGAAAACGAACCGTTCATGAACGAGCGGCAGCTCGAATACTTCCGCCGCAAGCTGCTTCGGTGGAAGCACGAGCTTCTCGACGGCTCGCGCGAGACCCTCGAGGGGTTGCAGGAGCGCGGCGCACGCGCCATCCCCGACGTTGCGGATCGCGCTTCCGAGGAGACCGACCGCGCCATCGAGCTGCGGACCCGCGATCGTCAACGCAAGCTTGTCGCCAAGATCGACGCGGCGCTGCGACGCATCGAGGCGGGCGAATACGGCTATTGCGAGGTCACCGGCGAGCCGATTTCGCTCAAGCGGCTCGATGCGCGCCCGATCGCGACGATGTCGCTCGAGGCGCAGGAGCGGCACGAACGCCGCGAAAAGGTGCATCGCGACGATTGAGCGGCGCCGCCACAGCGCCTGAAACACCCGCACCGGGGCGCGCGCGCTCCGGTGTTTTTCGTGGGGCGGTTCGATGCTGAAGGGACGCGAGATCACGGTGCTGGGCGGCGGGGTCGCGGGGCTTGCCGCGGCGGCGGCGCTGGCGCGGCGCGGCGCGGCGGTGACGGTGCTGGAGCAGGCGCCCGAGATCGCCGAGGTCGGTGCGGGCATCCAGATCAGCCCCAACGGCGCCGCCGTGCTGCGTGCGCTCGGGCAGGGCGCAGCGCTGCGCGCGGCGGCGCTGCCGGCTGCGGCGGTGGAGCTGCGCGACGGGATGCGCGGCGGCGCGGTGCTGCGCTTCGACCTGAAGCGGCACGGGCACGGCTCCGGGTATTGGCTCCTGCATCGTGCCGATCTGATCGCGCTGCTCGAGCGGGCGGCGCGGGCGGCGGGCGTCGAGATCGTACTCGGCGCGCGGGTGCACCGCGTGGCGGTCGCGCCGGATGGCGTCCGGCTCGACGGCGCGACGCCGCACGCGGCCGGGCTCGTGATCGGGGCGGACGGGCTGCATTCGGTGCTGCGCGCGGCGCTCGGCGGCGGGGCGCGGGCGCCGCGCTTTACCGGGCAGGTCGCCTGGCGCGCGGTGATCCCCGAGACGGGCGCGCCGGCGCCGGTGGCCGAGGTGCATATGGGGCCGGGGCGACATCTCGTGAGCTACCCGCTGCGCGGCGGCGCGGCGCGCAACATCGTCGCCGTGGAGGAACGGCGCGGCTGGGCGGCCGAGGGCTGGCATCACGGCGACGACCCGGACAATCTGCGCGCCGCCTTCGCGCGCTTCGGGCCGCGCGTGCAGGACTGGCTCGCGCGGGTCGAGACGGTCAATCTTTGGGGACTGTTTCGCCACGAGGTCGCGCCGCGCTGGCATGTCGGCGGGCAGGCGGCGCTCGCCGGGGATGCGGCCCACCCCACGCTGCCCTTCATGGCGCAGGGGGCGAACATGGCGCTCGAGGATGCCTGGGTGCTGGCCGCGCGGCTCGATGAGCTGTCCGATCCGGAAGCAGCGCTGGCGGCCTACCAGGCGGCGCGGATCGGTCGGGCGCGACGCATTGTGGCGGTGGCCGAGCGCAATGCGCGCGCCTATCACCTGCGCGCGCCGCTGCGGCCGGTGGCGCACGCGCTGCTGCGGGTCGGGGCATGGATCGCGCCGGACGCGCCGCTGCGGCGGCTCGACTGGCTCTACGGCCACGACGTGACGCGCGACGGTTGAGACCGCGCCTGTCGCAGAAGGGGCTCCCGCCCCACCTTGCCGCTGACGCGGCGCGGTGCGTTGGGCCGGGCGCGCCTCCGGCGCGCGACGGGGCGCCGCTCTCAGGCGTCGAGGGTGACGTGAATGGGGGCGTGATCGGAGGGCTTTTCGCCGGCGCGGGTCTCGGAGTCGATGGCGCAGTCCTCAAGCAGATCGGCAGCCTGGGGGCTGAGCAGCATGTGGTCGATGCGGATGCCGTCATTGCGCCGCCAGGCGCCGCCCTGGTAATCCCAGAACGTATAGTGGCCCGGCCCGCCGTGGCGCGCGCGCAGCGCGTCCGTGAACCCCAGATGCGCGATCCGGCGCATCGCGGCGCGGCTTTCGGGCAGGAACAGTGCGTCCTCGCGCCAGCGCGAAGGGTTGGCGGCGTCCTCGGGTTGCGGAATGACATTGTAGTCGCCGCCCATGACCACGGGCTCCTCGCTGGCCAGAAGCGCGGCCGCCCGGGCGCGCAGCCGCTCCATCCAGGCGAGCTTGTAGTCATATTTCGGCCCCGGCGCCGGGTTGCCGTTGGGCAGGTATAGCCCGCAGATCCGGACCGCGCGCTCCCCCAGGACCGTGGCCTCGATCCAGCGCGCCTGTTCGTCGCTACCGTCGCCGGGCAGGCCGTGCACGATGTCCTCGAGCGGCAGCTTCGACAGGATCGCGACGCCGTTGAAGCCCTTCTGCCCGTGCACGGCGATGTAGTAGCCGCGCGTCTCGAACGGGTCGCGGGGGAAGGCGTCGTCGGAAGATTTGATCTCCTGTAACACGACGACATCGGGCGCAGCCGCGTCGAGCCAGTCGCACAGCGCCGCCGCGCGCGCCTTGATGCCGTTGATGTTGAAACTGGCGATCTTCATGGTCTCTCCCGCGCTCAGCGGCTTGGTAGCGCGCCGCATCGGCGCCCACAAGCATGGTTGCCGCCGCTTGTGAGGGCAGACACACGAAAATCCCGCATCGGCGCGGGTTCTGATGCGGCGGCGGGCTTTCCTCGCGCGCGGGCGCCGCGTATCCTCGGTGGATGAACGTCATCAGCCTCGTCGCCCTGGCAGCGGCGCTTTTCATCATCATCGCGCTGAGCCAGCCACTCGCCGCGAGATTGCGGCTGCCCTTCACCGTGATCCTCGCGGTGATGGGGATGCTGATCGGGGCGGCGGCCGCGGTCGCGCTGGCCACGGAGCTGACCGACGTGCTCAACCCGGCGGCGCGGGCGATCCTCGAACTGCCGATCCGGGCCAATGTCTTTCTCTATGTCTTTCTGCCCACGCTGCTGTTTCAGGTCGCGCTCAAGCTCAATCTGCGGCGGATGCTGGACGACTGGGTGCCGATCCTGACGCTCGCGGTGGTCGCGGTGCTGGTGGCGACGCTGGCGGTGGGCTACGCGCTCGCCTGGGTGAGCGCGATCCCGCTCGTGGTGTGTCTGCTGATCGGGGCGATCGTCTCGACGACGGACCCTTCGGCGGTGGTGAGCATCTTTCGCGACATATCCGCGCCGCGCCGGCTGACGCGGATCGTGGAGGGCGAGAGCCTGCTCAACGATGCCGCGGCGATCGCGTTGTTCGGGGTGTTCCTGACCTTCGTGATGCGCGGCGTGCCGGACCCGACGCTGTCGCAGGCGATCGGGCAGGTGCCGGTGCTCTCGCTCGGCGGGGCGCTGACGGGCTGGCTGCTCGCGCGGGTGTGGCTGATCGTGATGTGCCGGCTGCCCAATCAACCGCTCGCGCAGGTCTCGCTGAGCGTCGCGCTGCCGTATCTCGCCTATATCGGCGCGGAGCAGGGGCTGGGCGCGTCCGGGGTGATCGCGGTCGTAGCGGCGGGGATGACGCTGAACCTGACGGGGCCGGGGCGGCTTTCGCCGGGCAGTTGGGCCTATCTGCGCGAGGTCTGGGACCTGCTCGCGCATTGGGCGGGCTCGCTCATCTTCGTGCTCGCGGCGCTCCTGATCCCGCGGCTTCTGGGGGATGTGCAATGGAGCGATCTGGGGCTCGTCGCGACGGTGACGGTGGCGGCGATCGCGGCGCGAGTGGTGATCCTGTTCGGGCTGCTGCCGCTTCTGCGCGCGCTGTGGATGTCGCCGCAGATCGAAGTGCCGTTTCGCATCGCGATCCTGTGGGGCGGGCTGCGCGGGGCGGTCACGCTGGCGCTGGCGCTGGCGGTGACGGAGAGCCCGCTCGTCGCCGATGAGACCAAGCGGATCGTCGGCATCCTCGCCACGGGCTTCACGCTGTTCACGCTGCTCGTGCAGGGCACGACGCTGCGCTGGATGATCCGGCGGCTGCGCCTCGATCAGCTCGGCCCGCTCGACTCGGCGCTGTCGAACCAGGTCATCGCGGTGGCGCTGCAGAATGTGCGCGAGGCCGTCTCCGAGACCGCGCGCAGTAATATCCTCAATCACGATACGGTGCGCTCCGAGGCCAAGACCTTCGGCGAGCGCCTCGAGACCGCGCGTCGCGCCGCCGAGGCCGGCGCCGCGATCCTCGACCGCGACCGCATCACGCTCGGCCTCGTGGCGCTGGCCGGGCGCGAGCGCGATCTCATCCTCGAGCATTTCCGCCAGCAGATCCTCTCCACCCGCCTCGTCGAGCGGATGCTCTCCGATGCCGATCGCCTCATCGAGCGCACCCGGCTGGGCGGGCGCACCGAGTACCGCCGCGCGGGGCGGCTCAGCCTTGGCGAGGGGCGCGATTACCGCCTCGTCGTGTTCCTGCACAACCGGCTCGGGATCTCGTGGCCGCTGGCACGGCTGTCGGCGGACCGCTTCGAGATGATCCTCAACCAGCGCATGATCCTGAGTGATTTGCACGGCTATATCGACGGCAAGATCCGCCGCATCCACGGCAAGCGTGTGGCGGATCTTCTCCACGAGGTGCTGGAGCGGCGCGAGGAGACCGCCGAGGCCGCGCTCGAGGGCATGCGGCTTCAGTTTCCGGGCTATTCCGAGCAGCTCGAGCGCCGCTTCATCCGCCGCACCGCGCTGCGCCTCGAAGAGCGCGAATACGACCAGCTCCTCGCCGACGGGCTCATCGGCGCGGAACTTCACACCCGGCTGATCGCGCGCATCGCCCGCGACCGCGCGCGCACGGAAAAGCGGCCCCGGCTCGACCTCGCGGTGCAGAAGACCGAGCTCGTGCGCCGGTTCCCGTTGTTTCGCGAAATGGACGAGTCGGCGCGCAAGCGTCTCGCCCGCGCGCTCGTGACGGTCTATGCCGCGCCCGGCGACGTTCTCTTCAGGCGGGGCGACGAGCCGCGGCGCATCTTCTTCATCGCCTCAGGCGCGGTAGAGATGGAACGGGCCGGCCACAAGCAGCGCCTCGGGCGCGGCGACATGTTCGGTCAGCTCGCCATGCTCAAGCAGCGCCGCCGCCAGGCGCAGGTCACCGCGATCACGCCCTGCATCCTGCTCACCCTCGACGAGGTCCGCTTCCGGCGCCTGCTGCAACGCCACAAGACGCTGCAGCGGGCCGTGCGCGAGTCGGCGCGCAAGCGAGGCGTCGATCTCGACGACGAGGTCGCCGCCGAAGCCGCGCCGCCGCAAGCCGCCGAATGAGCCTCAGATCGAGAAGCTCGTCCCGCACCCGCAGGAACTCGTGGCGTTGGGATTCTCGATCGTGAAGCGCGCGCCGATGAGCTCCTCCGTGAAGTCGATCGTCGCATCCGCCAGAAACGGCAGCGACACCGGATCGACCAGAACCTTCTGTCCGTCCTTCTCCAGCACGAGGTCGTCATCGGCCGGCGCGTCGAGCCGGATGTCGTATTCGAATCCCGAGCAGCCGCCACCCTTCACGCCGACGCGCAGCGCTTGCGGCTCGGTCACGCTGTCATTGATCGCGGCAATCTGCGCGAAGGCGCGATCGGTGACTTTCGGGGGTATGCTGATATCCATCATCTGATCCGGTTCGCCATTGCGATTACCCCGCAAGATACGCATCCGCTCCGGCCGCGGCAAGGCGGGCCGTTGCGCATCACGAGGGGTGCACCATGCGCGCCGATGCGCTAGGGGCCATGCAAGCGCCGATCACGATCCGAGGAGACAATCGCCATGACGGCCCGCCATGCCAGTGACCCGGCGCGCAGCCGCGGCCGGCTCCACCCCGAGGCGATCAGCACCTTCCGCACCGAGTTCCAGCGCGACCGCGACCGCATCATCCATTCCTCGGCCTTTCGCCGCCTCAAGCACAAGACGCAGGTCTTCGTCGAGCATGAGGGCGACTATTTCCGCACCCGGCTGACCCATTCGATCGAGGTCGCCCAGGTTGCGCGCACCGTCGCCGGGGTGCTGGGCCTCGATACCGACCTGACCGAGGCGGTCGCCCTTGCCCACGATCTGGGCCACACCCCTTTCGGCCATACCGGCGAGGAAGCCCTGCAAGAGCGCATGGCCCCTTTCGGCGGCTTCGATCACAATGCGCAGGCGCTGCGCATCGTCACCACGCTCGAGCGCCATTACGCCGAATTCGACGGCCTCAACCTGAGCTGGGAGACCCTCGAGGGGCTGGCCAAGCATAACGGCCCGGTCCTGCCGCCGCTGCCGCACGCGCTCGCGGAATACAGCGCGCTGCACGACCTCGAGCTGCAGACACATGCCGGCGCCGAGGCGCAGGTCGCCGCCGTCGCGGATGACATCGCCTATAACCACCACGACCTGCAGGACGGGCTGCGCGCGGGGCTGTTCACCGATGCCGAGGTCGCCGGGCTGGCGATCGTCGCGCCGGCCTATGCCGATGTGGATGCGCGTTATCCGGGGCTGGAGGCGGGGCGCCGCCGTCACGAAGCGCTGCGCCGCGTCTTCGGCGCGATGGTCGAGGATGTGATCGCGACGGCCCGCGCGCGCATCGCGACCGCCGCACCCGACAGCGCCGCCGATATCCGCGTCCATCCCGCGCCGCTCGTGGATTTCTCCGCCGGGTTTCGCGGCGATCTGCAGCAGCTGCGCGATTTCCTGTTCCAGCGGATGTATCGCGCGCCGCGCGTCGTCGAGGAGCGCGCCCGCGCCACGCGGGTCGTGCATGACCTCTTCGATCATTTCATGGCGCATCCGCGCGCCATGCCCGAAGGCTGGCACGACGATGGTGCCGCGGCGGACCAGGCGGCCCGCGCGCGGCTGGTGGCGGACTATGTCGCCGGAATGACCGACCGCTTCGCGCTCAACGCGCACGACGCGGTCGGTCCCTGACGGGAGGGGCAGGTTTGCCGCCCATCCCGCCATCGCGGATGGATCAGAAGCGGTAGTTCGCGCCGATCTTGAAGGTGTGGGCCGTGACCTCGTGCTTGAAGCGGAACTCCGAACCCTGCGGCGTCGTCGCGGTGTGCGTGATGTCGCCGAGATCCATATACATGTATTCGGCCTTGACGGTAAAGTTCTGGCTCACACCGTATTCCACGCCGCCGCCGAGCGTCCAGCCGGTCATCGTCTCCTTGGCGGAGGTGCCGGAGTCGAGGACCTGCCCCGTCGGGTTGGGATCGGTGTAGGACACCTCGGCGCGCGCTGCGGCGACGCCGCCCTTGGCGTAGAACAGCACGTTGTCGGCGGCGAAGCCCGCGCGGCCGGTCAGGGTGCCGTAGGCGCCCATCTCGATGGCGGCGACGCTGTCATCGACGCGGGCCGGATCGCCCTGGTAATCCGGAAACTGCTCGCTTCCGTCGAGATCCATGTAGCCGAGCTCACCCTCGATACCGTAAACGAAGTTGCCGCTCTGCAGGTTGTAGCCGGCCTGCACGCCGCCGATCAGCCCGGTGTCGGTCGAGTAGTCGAAATCGCCCGCGCCGTCGATGCCGTTGTAACCGTCGCGATCGATGACGTCGATATCGGCGCGCCCGGCACCGAGATGGCCACCGACGTAGAAGCCGGTCCAGTCATAGGCCGCCGCGGTCGGCGGCGGCGGTGCGACCGGCGCGGGCTCGATGATGGGATCCATCTTGCCACCCGCCGCGGCAACCTAGGCCGAAAGCGCAAGAGCAAGAACACTCGTGGTCAACATATGCAGTTTCATAACACTTCGCCCCTTTGGCTTGTTCTGCCGTATCCCGGCAGATCCGGCGCGCCATTCGCGCGTCGCCTCACTAGGCGCCGGCTACGCCGGTCAGTCAATTGAACGCGCGGCCGTGTTGCTGAAAAGTTGGGCGCCGTAACAGTTTGGCAACAACTTGCGTGTTGTTGACGCGACGCGCCCATCTGCTAGACGAGCGCGAGCACTCTCGGAGCGCGTGATGAACCTGTTCGACGACCTGAAGACGCGCGTGATCGACGCGCTCGCCGCGATGCAGGGCGAGGGGGCGCTGCCCGGCGGCCTCGACATGGCCGGCGTCACCGTCGAGCCGCCCCGCGATCCGGCGCATGGCGACATGGCCACGAACGCCGCGATGGTGCTCGCCAAGCCAGCCGGGATGAAGCCGCGCGACATCGCCGCGGCGTTGGCCGAGCGCCTTGCCGCCGATCCGCGCATCGCCTCGGCCGAGGTCGCGGGGCCCGGTTTTCTCAATCTGCGCCTCGCCCCGTCGGCGTGGCACGATCTCGTGCGTGCGGTGCTCGGGCAGGGGGGGGATTTCGGCCGCTCGGCGCGCGGGCAGGGGCGGCGCGTCAATGTCGAATTCGTCTCCGCCAACCCGACAGGGCCGATGCATGTCGGCCACACACGCGGCGCGGTGTTCGGCGATGCCCTGGCGAGCCTGATGGCGTTCGCCGGCTACGATGTCACCCGCGAATACTATATCAATGATGGCGGCGCGCAGGTCGATGTCCTGGCGCGCTCGGCCTATGAGCGCTACCGCGAGGCGCATGGCCGCGCTCCCGAGATCGCCGAGGGGCTCTATCCGGGCGATTATCTCATCGAGGTGGGCGAGGCGCTCAAGGCCGAATACGGCGACGCCTTCCTCGATCGCCCCGAATCCGAGTGGCTCGAGACGGTGCGCGATTTCGCCACCGACCGGATGATGGCGCGCATCCGCACCGACCTCGCGGCGCTCGGCGTCGCGATGGATGTCTATTTCTCCGAGAAGTCGCTTTACGGCACCGGGCGCATCGAGTCCGCCGTCGAGACGCTGCGCGAGCAGGACCTGATCTATCGCGGCGTCCTCGAGCCGCCCAAGGGCAAGACGCCCGAGGATTGGGAGCCGCGCGAGCAGACACTGTTTCGCTCCACCGCGCATGGCGACGACGTCGATCGCCCGCTGATGAAATCCGATGGCGGCTGGACCTATTTCGCGCCCGATATCGCCTATCATCACGACAAGATCGAACGCGGTTTCGATGTGCTGATTGATGTCTTCGGCGCCGACCATGGCGGCTATGTCAAGCGCATGAAGGCGGCGGTGTCGGCGCTGTCGGAGGGGCGGGTGCCGCTCGAGGTCAAGCTGATGCAGCTCGTGCGCCTCTACAAGAGC
>LFIK01000573.1_pt1 | contig 27763 bp, 38 predicted proteins | sample 643401 | NCBI WGS metagenome assembly LFIK01 (sample SAMN03777447, study PRJNA286221) | soda lake metagenome | biome: soda lake; feature: Kulunda steppe; material: water; isolation source: sample T5-Br brine of Lake Tanatar-5 | place: Russia: Kulunda steppe | collected 2010-07
CCCCAGTCCCTGCAGGCCCCTCTCCGCCGCACCCGTGCAGCTCCTCCCAGCTGCGCTTGGGCACACGCACAGCATTCTGGCCATCCCCCCCGCCAACACCACCATCGTGCATGCCATCCACACTCCTGTGCACGCCGCGGCTCAAGCAACCGGGCGTGCGCAGCTCCCTGCTGCCGCCTGCGCTGCACAGGCTGAGCGCGGCCGCCTGCAAGCCAGCATGTTGCAAGTGTTGGAACTGTTCCTGCTGCTGCTGCTGTTGCTGCTGCTGCTGTTCATGGCTGTGTGTGTGCCTGTGCCAGCGCCTGGGACATGTGCCTGTGCCTGTGTGCGCGCGCGCATGCGCTTGTGCTTGTGCTTGTGCGCGTTTGTGCATGAGGGAATGATGGATGCTGGATCTGGCATGGTTCAGCACACTAAGGCTGAGCACGCCTGCACATCCCTTATCGCAAGAGCTTTGCGAGCAGCATCCAACCCTGTCCAGCCCATCAAGGGGCCCTGGGGCACACACACACCCTATCCGCCATTGTGAGCAAACACACAATCCTTGCGCCCCTCTGCGAAAGCAGCATGCACTGTCAGCCCACCTGCTGCAGCAGCTGGCTGCCCGCCCTGCCCAGCGTGCCCCGAGGACTGCCCGTCTCTGCCGCGCCGAGGCTGGCCGTCGCCTCGGCATCCTCCCCCGGCGCAGGGGGGCTGCTGCTGTCGCCGCCCCGCCTCCGTGCGCTCATGCGCCTGCCAGTACCGCTGAACCGGCCGCCCCTCGGCCCAGACAATGTGCGGCGCACAGAGAAAGGCTGCAGGTGCGGGGGCAGCTGCAGTGCAGCAAAGGCGGACGCCAGAGGGCGGGCTGTGGGCGCGCAGTCCGGGGAGTTCCGGCTGTGGGGCATCTCAGGCAGCGAGCGCCCGCTGCAGCTGGAGCTGCGCTCATGCACTGCTGCAGCCACCACTGCCTGCTTGGCGTCTTCTGCCTCAGCAGGCTGCCGCACAGGCGCACCAGCTGCTCGCACAGGGACAGAGGTGGCGGCACCTAGCGCGCCCGCAGTGGCGCGGTGCGCTGCTGCCGCCTCTGGCCGCAGCAGCTGCAGCTGCACAAGCGGGGCGACAGTGATGCCGCCCAGGCCGCAGTGCAGCAGTGCTGCCTCCTTGCGCTCCAGGCGCAGCAGGAACCGCTTGTACACCGCCTGCAGGCCGGCACTCAGCACCTCCTCGCTCGCGAACGCCGCCACACCCTCATCAGCAGGCAGGCAGGCGGCCACACCCAGGGCAGGCTGGCCCTCAGCGGCAGCGCCGCCGTCCCTGCTGCGGCGGGTGGGGTCGAGCTGGGGCATGCAGGCTGGTCGTAGGTCTGTTGTACGGGCCCCCTCGATGGCGTTGCAGCTGCCATTTGCACTTGCAGACGCCCAGCCGGGCCGCGCCAAGGGATGCCTGCTGCTGCTGTTCCTGTTGTTGATGTTGCTGCTGCTGCCTTCCCCCGCGTCGCTGCTGCTGGCGTTGCTGCTGGGTGTGCTGCTGCTGTCCTGGACGCCTTTATTTGCCCAATTATTGTGGCCGCTGCTGTTGGCTATGAGGGAGCTGCTGCTGCCGAGACCAGGGCCCTGGATGTCCGCTGGCAGCTGCTGCACGCACTTAAGGACGACCTGCATCCAGCCACGGCTGCCCTCCACTGCCTGGTAGCCGCCCGCTGCCCGCACCTGAGCCCATACAGGATAAGGCGCAGCATGCCAGTATTGTAGTGAGCTTGGGGAGTCACTGAAGCCAGCCGTGCAGTCACTGAAGCCAGCCGTGCTCAGCCTGTCAACCAGCTCAACAACCCAGTACCAGCGTGGCAAGGAGACCCAGCAAGCAGGTATGTCGGCCAAAGAGCGACCGCTGCCCTGCAAGCATTGGCATGGACGCTTGCACACCACTTCAAAGCTGCCGGCATACATGAGCAGCCTGTCCTCAGCTCGGCTCAAATTGAGAGTTCGCCAAATGCTCCCACATGCTTGCAGCAACACTGGCTCCCACGCATACCCCGCTGTTTGCTTCCAGGCGGAAGGTGAGTGCACAGAGAAGTTCAAGGCTTGCTCTGCCACCAGAGTAAGCTCAAGATGATGCATGGGAGGTCCTGAATTGTCCTGGAACCGATGCACTAAAGACCTAGCATGGGTTTGCTCTTCCAAATCGGCTTGTCGCGAGAATGCGTTGTTTTTGTGTTTGATTTCTTACCAGCCGCCAATGCACAAATCACACAGAGACGGCCTGCCTGTGACAGGCAGACAGACATGCAGAAACCCCACCCACATCCATGCCCACAACCGACCCTCTTCCTCCCACACTCTCTGTAAGAACATGCATCAGTGTCCAACCATAACAATGCGTGCGCTCATCTCCTTGACAGCCCCACCAAGGGGTGCCTGAACTCATAATGCACTCACCGCCATGTATAGCTGGCGCAGGTCCACAACACAGCCACAGACCCTAAGGTCGGCCACCTCCCTGCTCAGCTCCTCAAGGGCAGGGGATGTACGTGGGATGGGTGTGCCCTCGAGGTAGGCTTGCAAGGCCGCAAGGCGCTCCTCTTGCAGGCGCTGCATGTGGTGCTGTGCACTGGCCGGGGGGGGCTGCAGGAAGCAGGGGGCAGCAGGGGACGTATGAGGTAGGCAACTGAATGGCACCACTTGCCGGAGCTAAGGCTTATCCCAAAGCGCGTCTGAGACATGTACATGCACCAAATCATTTCCCTGCACACACCATGCGTGCGCGCACCAGATTACATGCCTAATCAATTAACAGGCACAATCACTTGGCCAATTGGAAAACCAATGCACTGCGCGCCAGGCAGCCGTGCCACCCGGCAAGGACTGACTGGAGTCCTGGGAGAGGGTATGCCACACAGGGGAGCATCTTACGTCACAGATGATCACGCAGACAAGCCGACTCAGATTGCACTTACACCAGTCTTGATTCATCCAGGAAAACCTCCGCACTTGAGGTTAATGTGACTCTTTAATGCCCCTCCTGTAAACATACCACCACATACCCCCCCCGACATTACCTGGGACCCTTGCCCTTCAGTTTCCCATGCTGGGACTGTTGCCACAGCTGCTGCCGCCGCCGCCGCCACAGCATGCACGTTGATGCCAGCAAAAGTGCATGGCACCATTGAATGTGCCTGGGCTTGCATCTCAATTATCCCACCCCCTGCAGCAGGGCTGGGAGTGGCCAGGTTGGCCACATTCAACATGTTGGCCCGGATCTCAAGATTGTTCTGAAACAGCCAGTCCCCAAGGGCAGTTGTGTTATGGCAGGGCGCGCCGAGGTCGTCGCGCTCCAACAGTCTGATGCTCTGCTTCCATTTCTTTGCAGCTCCTCGCCTGCAAGCACAACAAAGGGTGCCACCAGTGACTGCCAGTGGGAGGGCTGTGTGAGGCTGCAGGTGCATGCTCCCGCACTTGCGATGGTCTTGGCAATTGCTGAGTCTGCCTGAGGCAGGGCATAGCCAGATTGAGCTTGTGAGGCAGACGCAAGCACAGGAAGCGCGCACAGTCATGTGCGCAAGAGGGATCATCACTACGTCTATAGCTGCTCACCCGCCAAGCTTCTCAAACTCTGTGGGAGTGTAGACCTGCATAAGTGTGTGACACCGGGCAGGAGGCATTGTGCTTGCATCATCATTCACGCGTTGCCAAATCTTGCAAGCATGTTGGGTCTCCCTGACCCTACGATGCACCAGTCCTATCTAGCGCTGCACCCTCAAACACGACGCGCACCAGAAGGATGAACGAAACAGCACGGTCCTCCTTTGGTAGCGTGAAAAACCAGTTGGTGGAACCCGCTCACGTCGTGCTTGCAAAGGAGCAGGAAATGATCCTAGGGAGCCTTTTGGAAGGACAGAATGCTGGTGCCTACGCCATCCGGCGACAGGGGAAAGGAGAGGTTCTGCGGGGTGCAGGATTTATCCTATCCAACCCCCGTCGGGACCCGATTCCCCCCTCCCTCACCCACCTGCGCATCCCTGTGTATCCTGCCCGTTGATACGTTTAGATTGCCAACGACATTCCCGCACACGACGCTGAGCCAGGCAGGCGGAGACTGCATCGTTTCCAATGTGCGCGCGCGGTGGTCCAAGGTCCCAGCCAGTATTCATCGCATCACGGTGTGTCCTGGTTGGGAAGGAAGGGGCGACAGTGGGGCAGGAGCAGGATGAGGATATGTGCCAAATGCTAAAGCCTCGGCGACAGGGGTCAACAAGCTCGCACACCTTCACTGTTTCCACCTGTTCTTGGGCCCCCCAAAGCTGTCAATAGTGACGATAACAAGTGTACATCTATTGTTCGCTCCTGATTTTAACCCTAACCGACTAAGTCGTTGGTTAGTACATCTTTCTTTGCAGATCAGTGATCTGAGATCACCAAAGTCTATTTGTTGGGTTGCCAAACCACAGTTACTGCTGGGATTGGGCATTATATCATCCGTCCGGTTGTGAAAATAGGACTGCTTTGTATGCAGCACTGCCATCATAGTCTGGTGGTGCGGAAGCGGCAACATACAATTTAAAATTTACAAGCTTAACTTGTGTGATGTCATCCATGAAGCCTGCAAAGCGTTCTAGTGTGCTTCTGGCGTTACCGGTATGCCTGTGCACGGTGCACGATGAAGGATTGTTGGCTGAGGTCGTCTGCAACAATGAGGTTATTCAGATCCTGTCAGGAGCCTCCTGATCAGGAGCCTCCTGATCAAGGTCAGAATCAGTATGCGCAAATTACTGCGTACAAAACTTGTGTTGCGTTGTGTGGACGTCTGAGCTCAGACAGGCTAGAGCCTGGACAGCACTGTCACGCCAAATTACCGTCTCAGATACACAAGCCACATCGCCCCACATTCAGCAAAATAAAGCAAGAAAAAAGCAGGATTGAAGCTGAGTGTTCAGAAGCGCAGTGTATCGATACACAGATCGGAGCTGTCTGGCTGTGGTGTATCCAAGGACTGGTTGATTGCGGAGCATGGTCCATGCCTGTTGTGTGTTTTGTTGTCATTGGACTGGCATTTGGCCTTTGTACTCAGACTGCTTAAGCGCTTTCTAGGGACAACATGACGAGACCAGCTTTTGCAAGCACGCCTCTGCACGCTGCAACCTCGTGAGCCTCTGCACGTCTGCAATATATCTATTGGGCCTCTGCATGACTAGATTAGTTAAGAAGTAATGCCCAGAGAGACACAGAGAGAGAGAGAGAGAGAGCCGTATTTGCACAACTCTGATCACTGTGTAGTACAACACTAGTGGGCGTCCCGCGCGCTTAGACATGATGGTACGGAGCGATGATGTGGTTTTAAAGGCAATGGGACTAGACACAGTAGTGTATGTTGGGTTCAGGGTGTCTTTTTTGATGCGTTTGGCTCCATTTTGTTTAGCTCGCAAAAGAACTGAACAAGAATCTTCACCATTTCTTGCACAAATCTGCACAGATATCTCCAGGCAACGATTTCTACTCTTGCCCCTGCCCAACACTCTTATCTGATAGGTCATTTGGGCAGCAGCTTCTCCCAAGCTATGTCCATCCCGTCTGCGCTGTGCCGGCATCGCAGCGGGAAAATCATCCGAACCGCTGCCCGCTTCTAGTGGTAGAATATGTCGCAGCCATGGACAAGACCCGAGTTCAATTCTCGGATGTTGCACCAAATGTAGGCTTTTGGCATATCCAGAGTGCAGAATCCATGCATCAAGGGACATCAAATTGTGGTACGGCCATAGTTGTTCACTTCGCCAGGGCGCAAGGGTACCATGATGCTGCTGCCACCCATCCACGCCCCTCAGTCGCCGCATGCCTTCTGCCGACTCAGACCGCAGACTCACCAGGTTCGTGTTACAAGGGGAAACGAAGAGGTGCTCTCGCCCAGCCACAGGAAAGGCTAAATCCGAGGACGTAAGGGGGATTTAAAAGAGAGAAACTAGGAAAAACACCTCAAACATAACCCCCTCCAACTACTCAGGCACCCTGACTATGATTCATATGATGCATCGCAGACTACAATTTGTCGTGACAGCTCACATGTGCACAATTATTTAATGGACTGCACTGCTGTGCCAATTTCCCCAAGGGTTAAAACACCTTGGCAAACAGGTATGCAACCAAACTAGTGCCGGGCACGGGTGCAAGCGGCTTAAAGCTGCTCAGAGGGCGCCCTCGAGCCAGAAGTATGACGGGCATCTAGCAGAAAGGCTTGTTGGCAAAAAAAGGCGCGCTGCTTTGCTCATAGCAATTCTACGTCTGCTCTTGTTTTTAATTCTTGCAAACCAATGCTTTGAAACCATGCTAGGGCCTCTACAAACTGACCCTTTAACTTAAAGTTTAAGTAGCATATGCCTTTCTGTTCCTTCAACTTGGGTGAGGTGTCTGGGATGTTGGAGTTTTACCAGGCCTCATGTTGTGCATCTAGTTGGCCAGCAGCAGTCTCCCAAAGTGACTTGGACACAGATTGAAGCCACAACGGGGTTGGTGAAGTATCTGCCATACGCCTAGTGGCTGCACAGATCCCGGAAGGTTCAACAACAGAGCCACCCCTGGATAGCTTTTCCCCCGCTGCTTCCCAATTAAGTAAAGGCTCACTTCTAGTTACCCAGATGCAGTACCAGTAGAAAAAATTCCTTAAAAGAGTAGAATTACCCATTGTCCAGCCCAGGTATGCATTTAGAAGTAGGGCAGGGTGCAGAGGGGATGGGGTCCCCCAGCGTCAGCGCCAGTCTACCATCCTTTGCCTAGGGTCTAGGACTGCATTGTTATTCCCATTGTTATTCCCAACCAGCGGCACATCCATCAATCATGTGGAAGTCAAGAATTGCAGCCCAGGAGCCAGCTCAAATGTGCCTTTTATCCTTCAGGTTCCAAACAAATTTTTCTTGAGTTAAAGGAGTACTTTGGGGGCTGAACAGTTGTGGTGAAGGCATCATGCCCCAAATGATTTGGGGCTGTACATCAATTGGATTACAAAGGAGCCAAACCTTGTGCTGTCTGAGTGCTCATTGCCCTGTGCTTTGGGGCTACACAAACTCAATCCAATGTGCGCTTCTCTTTTTGGGGCTGTACTTGTGCCTACTCCTCCTGGTGCCAAACAATTTTTCTATTCTTGGTGTCTTGCTTCTTGGGCTTCTTTTTTGTGCCCAGGATATTGTTGAAATGAATGAAGACTCTGACACTCTGATGCACTTGCACAAACTCAAGGCCCACTTGGGCAAAATAGGCATTGTGTGTGCTGATGCAGTTGCAGAACATACAGCTGTCCACAGCAGCAGGCAATGTTCCCATTCCTCCACTCACACCAGATGGTATGGGTGTGCAGTAGAGAATGCAGCAAACTCCTCATCATCTCATGCGCCTACACTCTCCCCCCTTCAACATACCAAAGACAGGCTGAAGGAGCACATGGGCAAACATAGGAGCACATGGGCATACTGGCATCAAAAATCAATGTCATGACAGAACGGGCACGCTCTGCCCTGAGAATCTGGCCCATAGATACAGCAGGGCTCCCAACGGTAATTGCTCTCTTTGTCAGCAAGCCAATGACCAGGTTCACTTACTGTCTGGTTGCTTACACCTAACCATGCACAATTCAATGCGAGACGCAATATCGCATCTAGGCTTAGCATCAAAGCCATCAGTATGAGTGGATATTTGAATGAATCCAGATTGGCCAAGCAAGATCGTCTTGTAATTCCTTGCATGTCAAACAAAATACTTCCTCGCTGGCTCCTACCAAACCTCTAGGCAAATGCTTTGCTTATCGGTCAAGACATTTGCCATATTCATCTAACCCACTGGTTACCAGCATGTTCCAGCAAACAGGATTCATCGTCTTGGCCCCTCACATTGGAAAGTGCACCTCACCATTGGAAAGTGTGCCTCACTGTAGCAAAATATTGCGATGATAAGCAACCAACCATGACCACAATTACAGAGAGCATCTGAGCAACATAGAAGAACTTAAAAGTTTGCTGGAGAGCCAGGTCTGTTATAAAGCCTATTTGCCAAATAGTATTTGCACACTACCCTTTAAAGGAAATTGAAATTTCAAGAGTCGTAGGTACTTCTTACAAAAGCCATACTGAGATGCCATTAGGTCAGTTGGATCTAACTGTGGTCTGGATCTAGACCACAATAAATGGTTAGAAGTGAAATTAACACATGACTGCTGACACTCGATCGGTTTGCAACCAACATCATAACACCAGGGGACCTGCTCCAATACATTGTTGACTTCTGTTAGTTTGGCAACTACCATCAGTGTTGGCCCACACTCGCCAGTATGGAACCTTCATTCTTGAGTTTTTGTTTCTGAGCGCTGTGAAGCTAGGAGCTATTGTGAATCACAATTTGTGATAGACCTGGGGCTTTTCGTAAGAGATGAGTCAGTTCCTTTTTGGATAATCTTGGTGTTTGGGCATTTTAGGCGCGCTCTTAATGAGTGGATGTGGAGGAGGCTTAAGCATTGCGTCAGGAATCGTAACATCCTAAGTCGCGTCAAGCTTGGCACAGCATATCATACCTCTAGCACTAAGTGTGACAAAGTAGAAGGCAGACAAGCTACTTCGGAGGTTCAAAGCAATCAAATAATGCAGGCAAAACAAGCCATAAATACCAAGTCAACTACCACAACCGACTGTGCATGCAAATGCAGCACAAATCTGGTGCTGCACTAATCTGGCGAGATATTGTAGATCCTTTGCACATCGATTAATTAATTAATTGATTAACCCTTAATTGTTTGCTTTTCACTTAAAGCACCTTTGCGTCTGGTGAGTGTGCAAAACAAGGGAAAGAAGAAAATTTCCTGCCTCTTAAATGTGCATCTCTTGACCCCTCCGCACGTGTCCTCTATCCCTCCGCACAGGTATCCGCACCCCCACCAAATGTTGTTTTTCATCACTAGACTACATAATCGAGCAGGTAACCACAATTTCTGGTAATTACCATCACAGGTAGCTGGCCAAGTTATCAGCATTTCCTACAGGGCAGCTGTGGTCACTCAATGGATTTCTTAATCGATTACCGGTAATCAGGGTTTGACCCATTTCTGGAAACCAATGGTATTTGGCCTCACCAATGCTATTAAGTCTAACCATGTTGATTTGCCTAGTTGAGGTCCCTAGGTGCTATCTAGCTGATTACCTTGCTCATTCCCTTATTGACCACTGGTCATACAAATCTGGTTGATCACAAGTTATCAATGGTAATTGGCTGAGTAATCACTGGTTATATTGAAGTCCCTGGTTACATTACCAGTAATTGGGGGTCGACCCAATACTCGTGACCACTGGTACATGGCTGAGTAATTGCTGCTAGTTGCTGAGCAACTGATTAGCTTGTGCATACATGCATAAATTACAGGTAATTAGAGCCATGCTGAAAACCAACAACCCCAAGTAATTGGCTGAAAATATTTCTGAAATATTGGCTGAAAATATTTTGAAATGCTGATTTCTGATCTTTACCTCATGTATCACTGGTACGCATGATAAATGGATCTTGCCTGATACAAGCAATCACTGGTTATTATCTCAGCAATTGCTGCCAATTGACCAGCTGCTGATTTCTTGGCTCATTTCCTTGCGCAAGAACAAAGATCAGGAGCTGAGACATAACAATCTATCAAAGTTGCTGCCTTTTGATTCCACTACTTATAGCGTTTGTCCATACAACACTGGATAGCAAAGACTGATGCAACTGTAAGACATTAGACAGAATCATCTTCAATCCAGCTCCTCAATATAAGCACAGACAATTCTCCGACAAATCATGAAATCTGCGTTGAGTGCTCGAGCACCCACTGGATCAGCATGTGCATAGTACTGCATGAAAATCTCATCAGCATGATGTTAAGAATAAAGATGATGATAATAATATTTTGAAGCATGTGGTAAAAACACCAAGGCCAAAAAAACCACTCATTTATCAGGTTCTGCATGCCCCATCTTCTTCTCTCAATTTGCTGCAACCATCAAAACCTTTCCAAATCATTAAGCAACCCACCTGCTCCTGACCCAGGAGTGAGGCTCTGTAGCGGTGTGAGGCCCATAAAAACAAATCAAAATCAATGATTCTCGACAGCCGACTGCTTTTGTACATAACCCGTTACAGGCTCTTTTCCAGCCACCAGCTGAGTATGTCATTTGTCTGCAAAGCAGAGCAGAAGCAATGCTCAAGTTCTAACCCTTATTTGTTTCATGAAATGGGCTTAGGGCCTTGACAGAAGGAGTGATAAGAAGGAGGGAAGGCCATTTTGGACTGCAGTTCCTGTGCTTGTGGACACTGAGGGAGACAAGGAACCAATGCTTGTGTGGTCACAGCCAGTCAATAAGCACCAGATGCAATGTGCATGGAACATAATCAGACAAAGGAATGTGCATGCAGGCAGGCAGTAAGGTAACAAAGATACAGATCCCATGCCTCCAGACTACATAAATGGACAGCAAAACAGCTAACGCAACCCAATTGTTTTTTCAACAGGTTTAAATGTTCTTCAAGCAGAAATTACCAAAATACATGCATATTCTGCTGAAGCGGCGTATCACTGACCAAGCTGTATCAATTGACCTTGCAAGGTCTCTCAATATCTTCTTGGTCCTCACCCAGCGCCTGAAGAAGCCCAGGAGTCTACTCTGCTTGAAGCTTGATTTGAATGCTCCAAGGTCCAGTTGGTGAACACCAGGTCAAGAATATACGAGTCTGTGGCAGTGTGTGTACATGTGTTGGCCAGCCACAAAAGCCCTGAGTCAGGGTAGAAGTTTCCAAGTTTTGGGTTGAGTGTTTGGGTTAATTGAGTTAGGGAAGAAAGGAAATCCTTTAGACATTTCCAGACTCGGTTGAAGTGCGGTTGTTGCGGTCGAAAGCAATCGCGGCTGCAGAGCGGTCAAATTATCTTTACCACAACTGCTTGTACTGGTTGAAAATTATCAACCGCACATAAGATCTCTTGCAACCGCACGGTTGCTTACAGCCTCTTCAACCAAGGTTGCAAGCTACGGTGCTACGGTCACCATTTTGTAGCGTAGCTGTAGCGGTAGCCATAGCAGTAGCGGCCAGCTTGAGCCTCTGGCACCTCCTGGATGTTTTTGAAATACTTCTTAATGCTATATAACATTTTCGCAGTTAAATAGCGTCGAGATTCTTGTTTGCAGAAGTATAGAAGCAGTTTTGCACACCTCACGACTGTGCTACAGCAGTAGCCTTAGAAAGACCGTAGCATGCAACCCTGAACCACAATTTCTGACCGATGTGTTTGGCTGATCCACTGCGTTTTATTTCAATTGCTTTCAACCACACTTTTCGACCGTGGCCTGGACAGTCCAGTACAGTTCATTTCAACTGCTGTCAACCACACTTTTTAAACGCTCAAGGCTTGGATTGACTCCTCTTCTATATAAATTGTTCGAGGAAATCCTTGTTCACCTGCCTTCTGGATTAAGCTGAAGTAGTGCATGCAATTGTGCAAAATTTGCAATTGGCAAAATTTAGTACACGTTAAGAACAGTGTTTTTTTAATGCCAAGATTTTGAGTGCTCCTTCAGAAATATATATTTGTTCCTTTCCTTTCCTTTCCTTTCCTTATAGCCAGGATTTCTTTGGAGGCCCCTTGTCTCTTACCTGCATTGCCTAGCATTAGGTTAATCAGACTGTGTTGTTCTTTCTCAGCGGCACAATGATCTCTACCATAAAATCACCAACATTATGTCCATCTTAATGGCTGGCATGCTACTTAAGCATGCCATAACTCTACAGTGCAGGTTTAAGCATGCCGTGTTCAGTGATAAACCTACACCGTGTGACATGATGTTTATAGTAGTACTCGTAGTATTCGATTACTGGCAGCGCAAGTCTAGCTAGTGATAGTGACACCATTTTTACCTGTACTCAGTAGGCTAGTATGTTGTCATGGGCACCTTGTGCATGGCCATGCAATGGCATGACTTAAACTTAGGCCCAACTGAAGTGAGCTCAATTCACATGCAAAGCTCAAGCTTTGTGGTGTCTGCTAGCCTAGAGACATCGTTATTAATTTTTTTTTTGCTTAGAATTAGCCTTACTGTCTAGAGAAATCCTCTCAGTCATTTGAAAAGACTCCTATGGATGGACAGGTAGATCTTGAACTTTTTGCCAATCACTATGTTCATCATAGCGACAGTATTTGGTGATAGCCTTTGAAGTTGAATGCAAGGAAGGCACTCTGACATAAACAGACATGGATGGCCTACCAAAAATGTATGGACAGGGGCTTAAAACAGTATCATCAGACTTTTCAGAACGGTTTGTGGTCGAAGTGTGCTTTAAAGTGGTTGAAATTGCCATTTCAACTGCAGGGTTGATCTCAACCGCTTCAACCGCATTTTCACCCAGCCAGGAGGTTTCTGACATTTCAATCAAAATAACACTCAAGACACAGCTCAGGTTAAGCCTGCCTGACTTACAGCCTTAATTTTTTCTCATACCGTTGTTTTTTTTGTGTAGGTATAATAAGTTTTTTTGGTGTAGGTATAATAAGGGTTACCTAGCTATGTATGTCAGCACACATGAATATTCACACCTTAATTCATAAGGTCTGCGCCTTCACACCTTATACCCATCTACTTGAGATGGGGATCTTGCTGGAACCAGGTGACGTCCACGATGGCATACATCTTTGTATGTAACTTTAGATGCAGAGGGGCAGCACTTGAGGTGGAGGAATTAAGGAAGCTGTGCTTTTCAACGCTGAGGGGGGATATTCACAGCCTCATAGCAATTTCATAATTTCATAAAAAATAGACGCTTACAAACTTGCTGAATCGCATAAGTTATGCGGCATAACCATTAACAAAATTTCCTTCAGTGTGTAGCAAGCGGATCATAAGCACAAGGTCGGTTTCCCCTTTGATGCTCTCATTTCGTGTGAAGCATAATCATACGTAGAACCAATGGGGGGGGGTTTGGCTCGCAATTCGTAATATTGTTCTCTTAGGCAAATCAGGTACTGCAATGCACTTCTGACATTTGCATATTATAAGTTATAACATTAATTATGTTAATCCCCTAGAAGGCTTCTGTGCTGTTAGCTCCAAGATGTATTACAGCTGCTACAATCATGCAGCTGTGATGTCACTCATTGAGTAAGCTGTCACAATGATTTATAATCAGTGGTAAATAAGTCAAATTGGAGTTGGTGAATTAATAACATGTATTTCTGGCTGAGCAAGAACTGAGGTACCTAGCTTTGGGAATCCATCTCCTCCGTTATGAGCAGAACGTCCTTTTCCACTGTATCCATCCACACATAGTTTCTCTCCGCAGGACTTATGCATCTCTGTTTCTTCCCACAGTCCAACCTCGCAACCTGTAGGTTCGGGGTTCATACCTCAATGCAGGCTTTCATCTGGCTTAGCTGCCCTCGTTTGGCAGGTACACTGCTGGCAGCCTTAGAACCTTAAACCTTTCCTCCCACAGGTTTCCACAATATGTTGCTCCTGAGCCCAAAACAACAGGAAGTTTTATTTCTTCCTTCATGTGCCTCTCTTTCCTTAATTGATCCGGGGAGGTGCTCAACCGCCTGCGTAGTATTTCTTTTCTTTTCTTCCTGCGTGCACTTTTTGCTTTGTATGTGCAGGTTAGCAGCCGCACTTCTTGACTGAAGACCTTTTCTTCAAGTTGTAAACCCTTTAAGCTGTGAACCCTTGTAATCCATCTCTACAAATAGTGTTGTCTGGACAACACAAAGAGGACTACCATTAGCAAAGATGCAGAGTCTCTCCGGCACGGAGGAGTAGAAGCTTGACTCTGAAGGGGACAAACGGCGTGGCAGCCAAACCATCGTGGGAGAGGAGCATTGGGTGGAGTATGATTGCAGTCGTGAAGAGCTCTGTGAGATTGCTCTAATCTGTGTGCAAAAGGAAGGAAGAGCATCTGCAGATTTGATCAAAGGCACTGTCACAGTGACAAGCCAAATTTCCATGCTTTGTTCCCGTCCTTTGCTACAGGGACTTCACCGTGGACGTGAATTTCCATTCAGTCTCTCTGGGCATTACTTCTACACTAATCTGGTCATGCACGTGTCTAATACAACTTCTATTATTTGAACTTGTGAAATTTGAAATATTGCAAGTGTGCAGAGGCTCACGAGGTTGCACCATTTGCCACTGGCAATCTGGCAGATATTGATCCTATGATAGACCACACCTTGAAACGCCCAGACAAAAATCCAGCCTTTAGTGCCACCGTCACACCGCATGCCCGGCTGGGCGTACGGGTGGGCTGCAGCACCGCCACTTTACGCCGACCCATTCTGGGGGCATGGCCCTGGTGTGGCAGGCCTGGCGGCGCAAGATGGCAGCAGCTCTCCACCATGAGCGCTTGCTCATGGAGAGGGATGCCTGGCAACAGCTGGCCTTCTCAATCACTGCACTGTGCGCGCTGAGGAGAGGCAGCAAGGAGCCTACTATGTGGGCCAGGCTGGGCAGGTGATCTACAAGCAGATCACAGTTGTCCAGCCGGCGGAGCAACGCCCATAATTCTGCAGGATTGACATGTAGACTTAATTTACAAGATTTGGCAACGACACAATCTGGCATGACAGATCATACATGCTGTATCTAGATGCCTGGCATAATATCTCAATCAGAAACAGCCGTTATTTAAAACCTAGCAGTAAGTTTACTTAGTGAACTTTCTGTATTACTTACTGTATTCTACCCATTTTTACATATGGAGAGGGTCACTGTAACGATACATATCCCTGTCAATTGGCAAGCGCGGTATCCAAGACGGAGCTCTCCCTTTTTACAATTTGGCTCTCAAGGCTCTAAAAAAAAGCTCTCAAAATTTGTGCGCTTTGCTCCCACAACCACAGAGGTATCCTCAGTGGATGCAGCCCACATATTTGCAGACAGGGTGGTTTCCTTGTTTGGGCTCCCTAAGAAGCTCATCACAGACAGAGACATGCGCTTCACTAGCAATATGTTCACAAATTTTGCAGACTCTTTGGCATTCAGAATGCCTTCTCCACTGCCTTGCACCTACAGTCACAGAGCCTGTTGGCTGCCAGATGGGAAAGGCCTGCTTCAGAAAAACTCCTATTTTCCAATACAGTGAATACAAACCATTTACACAAACGGACATTGAACACGGGAATTAAGTTAAGGGTTCAGAGTTAAACCCTAAATCCTAAGAAAGGGAATATGCATTAAATTGCACCTGCGCATTTACACACTGGAATGCAATGGGCAGAGTCCTGAACATGAGGTTCAACTGCCAGTTGCAGGCAACAAAGCCCGACTTAAGATACAAGTAAGCACAATCCTAGAAGCCAAAAAAATTAATTGCTGCATGAAGGGGTGCCTGGTGCAAGAGAGGCATGCAACCCATGCGTGTCAAGGAGGGGGTACTCTGCATGGCCTTTGCTGCGTCAAAACCAGGTCACGGGCACACTGCACAACCTCACAGAACCCTTTGCGCCGCGGGCTGCTCTGGCGTCAGGCCCCTGCAAGGTCCGGATCTCTTGTTCTGTATCCCTCACGCTCTCATACAGTGAGCCGTACTGCAGTACCTGTCTTTGGTAGACTTGTCTTTATGACTGCTGGGTGCTGTGATCAGACTGCAGCAGCAGTTCCAAGATGGTGTGGATTGATGCAACTAGGGATGTGGGGTGGAACATGACCGACCCGTTCTCTCCGATGATGGAGGGCACCTCAACCACGTGGCGCACGCCCATCGCGTCCAAGGCCTGCGTGCAGACGCTCGCGCATAGGTACAGCAAGGATCACTCTGTCTGACATGGGGATCAACCAAAGGCATGCAGCACAGGGACCATTGCGCATGCATCCGCGCACGCATGTGCACACATGCAGTCAGACTGCGTTAAGCGTGTGCGCACATGTGCGTGCACACATGTATTCACGTTGCAAAAAGCGTCCTTTTGGGAATGCCGCAGGCTGCAATCCAAGTAACTTGTGTGCACGGCAGGAAGGTCTGCTCCTTTGTGCCTTGAGCTAGATCCCGCCGGGACTGAGCTATTGCGCAGGGCATGGGAAGGACCCTGTGCAAGACTGGCCTAAAAGAGCGAGCTCGATGCTTGGGGCACACAGAGCATGCAGAGGCCCCTGTGCAAGACCGCCTGGAAGAACAATAAAGAAAAGAAGGAAAAAAGAAAGATAGAAAGAAAGAACGAGCTTGATGCCTAGGGACAACCATATGCCATGCCCCAGTGTTCGGCTGGCTCGGCCCAAACCCCCTGAGAAACAAATGTGTCCCATCCCAAGCAAGGCCTGCTCGGCCCTGCTCGCTCACAAGACCAGCTTGGCTATGCTCCCGTGCATGGCCAGATGATGTGCCCTTGCAAGCCTGAAGAATAGCCGCCAGGCGTCTTCTCAAGTCACAGTAAGGCACGAGTCCACAGCTTTGCTGCAAGTCCACCTCTATCTACCCAGCCCTGGACACACACAACCCTGGACACATGCGACCCCTGGGCACACACTCTCACCTCTGAGCCAATCTCTATCTCCCCAGCCCTGGGCACACCCAGCCCTGGGCACACCCAGCCCTGGGCACACGCAAGCCTAGGCACACATCTTTCCCTGAACTTTCCTTCAAGCGCCTTCTAGTTTTACTCTTCGCTTGTCGTTTTTCACCAAAATCTGGCGCTACCTTTCTTCTGATATGAGCGCCTTAGATAATAGATTTGGTCCTAGTTGCAGGCCTTTAAGGCTTCAGCTCAGCTGCCCTTGTTTGGCAGATACAGCTATGTAACCTAGCCTAACCTGGGCACACACAACCCCGGACACGTATGACTTTGTGCAGGCATGGCTCCAAGGCTCATCTCCGAGTCCACCTCTACCTCCCCAGCCTTGGGCACACCCAACCCTGGGCACACCCAACCCTGGGCACAAACAACTTTTGTGCAGGCACGGCTCCACAGCTCACCTCCAAGTCCACCTCTATCTCCCCAGCCCTGGGCACCAGCAGGCCCGTGACGTATGTAGACGGGGGGTGGCCCAGCCTCCTCAAGCCCCGGCGGCCGTATTTCCGGTTCGAGGCGTCGCACACCTGCGCGAGCGCTCCAAACGCGCGGGTCAGAGCTTGGTAGACAAGGTGCTGGCTCCTGCCATTGCGGGCAAAAGCAGGCGCAGCTAGGCTCAGCTCTCTGGCAGCAAACACAGCTGGGCTAAGCACTCCAAGCTAGCACCTGGGATAAGCAGGATCTGTGTCTGCAACTGGACACCAACAAGAGAGGAAGACCTGAAAATTGGCTGCTCCATCCAAGAGGGGCTGCCTCTGCTGCTGCATGAACACACATGCACACCCCTGGTTTGCAAGGAGGCTACTTGATGAAGAGCCTCCTTCCTGGCCTTGCACCTCCATCTCCTTATGATAGCCCTGCCAATCTCCCTCCATCTCCCTCCTGATCACGGCCCTTACTTGGATCCTGATTTATTTGTGACAGTGCTTATTTTTTCTATGCTTGGCTTGGCACCATCCACTGCCAGCGCACCTGTGCTCTCTCTTTGTCTACAACCGCCTGTCCAAGATTTGGGGCTTTCGCCGCAAGCAATTGTGTCTTCTAATGCCACCTCAAGCCTGTGCGAGACGAGGTTCTCACTGCAAGCATTATCTCCTACAGCACCATCTATTACGCTGCACCATCGCCTACATGCTGCGCCAATCCCACCGCCCGGCACACAACCTTTTTTAGTGGCTTTCACGCCAGAGGAGTCTTTTACAGCAGCATTCTCTTTGCTGCACCAACCCCCGCCAGCTTAGGGGGCTTCCACCATTTGTACCACCAGCTCCAGAGGCTGCCACTGCCAGTGCCAATTTCTACAGCAGTGCTGTAACGGCACCATTTTTCTTCTTATGAAAAATGAAAGCAAACCCACCGCTTGCACAACATCAGAGGCCGTCATTGGCCCTCTGTGCGTCCCTGCTCTAGAGGTCTCCCGGTCCTGGTTGCCGTTTAGCAGCAAGACCTGCACAAGCGCGTAGCAGCTTCAAGGGCATTCAGCAGCTGCACGGGCACACGCATTCAGCGCCCGTGAAGGCATGCAGTGGTAGACAGAAAGGGCAACGTAGACACCGGCAATCATGTAGCCAAGGGCGTGCAGGAAGAACAGGAAGAACCTACAACAGTGCAGAGGATGGCGGCTGAGGGAACTTTGACAGCAGAGCAGCAAGAGCAAAGACAACTGATTGAGAAGGTATTAGTTGGCAAACACGTTGTAGGTGGTGACATGATGGAATGTTCCAATATCAGCATGTTCCACATTGCAACGTCTTGGATCAATCCAGCTTGATACACCTCTCAATGCCAGAAGTTGCTCCAATTGTCATAAGTGCCGTCGCCTGTGCGTGAGTGAACTTTCTGCCATGCAGTCCTTTCTTGCACCGTCACACGACCTGTAAGAGTATTTTCACCCAGAGACCATCATCGACGCATCCACAGTGCACCACACATTTTTAAGCACAGACACACCACCATCCATTGGCACCATGTCACAACACCAATATCCAATGCCATGCACCATTTACGCACCTTGGGCACAGGGCGGGCAGCAATAGCTTCGCCCATCCCCTCTAGACACACAATGGGGCAGATGCTGGTGTAAAGGCTACCCATGCCGTATATCACCGCATCTGCCTTCTCTATCTCTGCATCATGCAAGACGAACATGAGCACAAGTGGGGGGCGCTGGCAGTTGCCCCTGTCTCTGCCTTTTGCTATTAGGGCCACAGGGATGAGTAGGGCAGAGGTGTACACATCCTTGTGTCCTTGACATGTCTATTGAGAGCAAGCAGGTCTTGGAACTGTTCAAGAACGACAATCAGGTTCAAAACCTGCAACATCATAAAAGGTCAAGAGGGCCTTCTTTAGTACCCTACAGCGTGCACAGAAGTATACTGTGGGTATGTTACCCTCATTGATGCCATCAACTGCACAAGTTTGATGATTACTTCATTGCAGGTTATGGACCCACGCCTCTTCGTTCCGACACTTGTCTAGCAGCATGCCCTTTGGAGAAGCGACACAAGATGATTGGATTTTTGAATCCCAGCAGCACACCTGGACCAGGTAACAGAAGGTGTACTGCAAGGAAATGACTTGGATCCTTTAAAACATTTGCCAGCCATATGGCCTTTTGCATAGAGGCGGCGAGCTGTCTTTACGTTGCAGTCTACCTGTAGACTGTATTGTGCACAGAGCTGTCATGAGCATGGAGCACGGGGCTGTTTCTATGATGCAGTCTATTCATTCACTCGCAGGCTGTGTTGAACAGCACAGCCAGAGGTCTGCACCAACTGTAGCAGCCACACACAGCCACAACACCCTTTGCCTTCTCAGCAACCACTGCCGTTCACCACTGGATACCCCTGACAGCTTGCATGAGCTTACAAAGCTGGTCTTACCGGTCATGTCACCAGCATGCGGCTTTACTTTAGCTGGCAGGTGCTGGTGTGCAGCCTTTGCCCGTAGACGGCAGCACGCCAGCAGAGCAGTACAAGGACATACCATCGAGCCCGCACAGTAATGCCCGTTAGCACCGCAAGTGTTATGGTAAGCAAGAGAAGCACAGTCACCATCGTTAGCGCCCTCTGCCACCCACCTGCAACTGCACGCGGGTTTGCCCTGGGCAGCACCTCACGCTCTTGGCTGTGCCCTCCCCCACTTGACAAGTAGAACACGCGCCGCAAGGGGGAGGGCAGGGGGGGGTGCAAGTCCGGGCCCTTGCATACAGTGTTGGACCCTGAGAAGAGGTTTTGAACGGATAGTCTTTTTTGTTTTCAAGCACATACGCGTGCACCAGAGGATGCAAGTTTGAGCAAGTAATCCACACAATAAGATGCCAAGACAAGAGACTCCTAGGGATTATCATAAAACCTAACTCCCTCAACCCTTACCCTGTACCTCATTCAAGCACACACATTTGCGAGTCGGCATAAATAAAGCATTGCCTGCGTGTAACCATATGCTAGCTCGGGCAGTCTTGGAAGTGCCGCAGCATCATGGTCTCAAATCCGCACCACAAGTAACAGCGCATGTACAGGGTACACATGTACAGGGTGTTCATGTGCAGGAGCACAAATCAGGGTGCTCCTGGACATGCTGCTCCATTTAAATGCATACACAAGCACCTGGACATGCCTGCAATATTTTGATATCCACACATCAGGGCATGCTGCACGACTTTGATACCCACACATCAGGGCACGCTGCTCTACTTTGATACCCACACATCAGGGCACGCTGCTCTACTTTGATACCCATGCATCAGGGCACGCTGCTCTACTTTTATACCCACATATCAAGGCACACTGCTCTACTCTAAAACCCACACGTCAGGGCACGCTGCTCTACTTTAGTACCCACACATCAGGGCAAGCTGACCTACCTAATCCCACATGCGCACAACCCAAGTTTTTGAACACCGCTGGTGGCACCAGCACATGCAGCAGGGGCGATTGGTACTTGCACAAGCACTCACCAACAGCACAGGGGTGTGAAATCTCGTTCTGTCCTTTGATGACCGTGCCATCTTCCAGCTCAGCGCCCAGCCTTATTCGCTCCTGCAGCTGGGACCAATGGCACTCATTTGGCCCGCCACTCTGTAGCCCTGCGCTCAGTGACCCTGCACTCTGTGGCCTTGGGCTCAGTGACCCAGCACCCTGCTGTATCTGTACCTATAATCAATTGCAGGTAGCTTGTGAAGCCTCACTGCATTCTCATCAGTCTGTGGGACCTTGCTAATTGAAACTGAAAGCAACCTGTGGTTTCTCTTCTTATGTCTTCGACCAGCAAGGGCAGTTGGAGGGGCTTCCTTCCATAGCTGCCTGACTTGAGCGAGAAGCAGCTGATGCACCAAGGCCTCTTCTCAGGGGCCAACACTGTCTGCAAGGGCCAAGACTCACACACCCCTTGCGCACGCACACACACACAATTGCATACCCCCACGCACACACACGCGCGCAAACCCACGGACACAAGCACGCACACATATGCGCACACCCATAAACACACTCCTCATGTACACACACAGGCACAGACATTCACAGGGACACAAATACACAAAGACCACAAAGACACGGACACAAAAACACATACCACACCCACACCTACACCTTCACCCACAGGTTTAGGGAATTACACGTGCGCGCGCTCAGTGTCACACCTCTGTGCGGATGGCCGGCAGGACAAGCGATCCCTCCGGGATGCGCGCAACTCTTGAGAACTGAAAGATGGCGGCTTCCAGTGACCCAAAGAAAGTGCGCGAGCCAGCGAAGAAAAAGTTGCCTGCAGTAATGCGCAGGGGGCTGGGAGGTGGCGGCCACTGGGACCAATAGAACACTCAAGACCGGAGAGGGCTGTGAGCAGAACAACACTCAAAGACCGGAGAGGGCAAGACAGCACTCAAAATCCAGAGAGGGTAAAACAACGCTCAAAGACCGGAGAGGGCTGTGGGCAGTGGAAGGTGCATCCACATGTGCTGGTGAGGGGGCTGCTCCAAGGAATAGCGCGAGCGGAGGGGGGGGTCGCGGCCCCGGCGTGTGATGTGAATGAGGCAGGCACGATGTCGATGCGTGCTAGCCATGCAGCATGCATGATCTGCGGTGGCTCAGTGCTCCACAGCACGCAATCCCTGCGATGAGTGTGCCTACACCAAAGGCACTTGTGAGTGCTGCGGCCAGACTGAGCAGTGCAGCACAAGTGCACCTGTGTGAGAGCACATGTGCGCGTGTGTGTTAGCATGCTTGCATGTGCCTGCGTGCATGAGCTCATGTGCGCGCGTGTTAGCATGTGGGAGCATGCATCTGTTTGTGCCTGCTTGCGCACTCGTATGCGTGCACGCTCTCAAGCAGCCTGCTTTCATTGAAACAGGATTGCAACCACACACCTGTTGGTTGCTTTTGTTAAGGCATGGATTGCAACCCCACATCTGTCAACTCGAGCATGATTTGGCTTAGTATGGTGGCAAATGATATGCACACACACAGGACTAGTGGACCCCTCGATCCAGCCCCAAATCATCTGGGGCGAATGGGAGACTCTGCCGTGCGCAATGAGCTGTGCTCACCTATGCTGCCGTTCTGGAAATTGAAGCCCTCCTGCATGCCGCCATCACCATGGCCGCCCTTCCGTCTGCTGTGTTCCTTGCCGCGCTTCTTCCGCTTCTTCTCAAAATGAATCAGCAGCGACCGGATCACCTGCAACAGCGGCACGGTCAGGTGTGATGCTGGAACGGGCCCTTCTAAGCTGCCCTCGTTTGGCAGGTACAGCTTTGTAACCTAACCAAACGAACGGGCCCTTTTGATGGACAAGGCAGCGCCAAAAGATGGGCTTCAAACGCAGCACCTTCCCTTCGCAGCAGCTGGTTGGGCCCGCGCCCTGGCACATTGCCCCTTGCTGCAGGAGCTCAAGCTCTCTGTGTGCATGCCCGCTGATGTGTAGGCCGGCACTCTTTGCTTCTGCTGCGGTAGGCCAGCCTCAGCTGGTGCAGCATCATGCACCTTTCTGCAGCCCATGCAAGCCTGCGAATCTTGCTGCAGCCTGTGCACCACCGCCACTAGCGTCCCTGCAGCCACACAGGCAGCCCTCCACTTTTGCACCACTACAACCTGACCCAGTTAACGGCCACTCCTGCGCAGCCTGCAGCTGGCGGAGCGAGCAGCCTGCCTGCCCCTTCCCAGCAGTCAGCTCATCTGGCTGACACTAACCCCAATGAATACTTAAACTGCCCCTGGCCTGGCCTCTACTTGGGAAGTAAAAGCCATCCCTATTGCACCACCTCTTCTCTGCACCACCTCTTCTGTGCACCGTGACACCTCTTCGCTGCGCCACCTTGTCTGCACCACCTCCGTCCGATTCAGCCCACAGCACCCCCTGCCTCCGCAGTCAGAGCACCTGCTTGTAGGGCTCTGACACGCCATCCCACAGCGGATGCTTGCCACTGAGAATGTCGTCCCACTCGTGCATTGCAGACAGCGGGTCGTCTGGAGATAGGCGGTGCGCAAGTAGCGCCTTCACAGCCTCCGCCTGTATGCAAGAATGCACGCGTGCGCGAAGCATGCAGAAAGGTTGGGTACGGAGGGAGGGCCACCTGGTGGAAGGCTGCACGTGAGCAGCACCTCTTGTGAGCATGCGGTATCTGCTCAAGCTGCTTGATCCCACAGGCCCCCTTCACAGCCCCACCAGTCTCACAAAGATAATCAGTGGCCCCAATGAGCACACACACACACACACACACACGCACACACACACCATTCTGTCACACTGCTGCCTGCCAGAGGCACGCATACTGGGTGAGCATGTTCTGCCGCCACAGCCCGTCACTCCATCACTCCCGTCTGCCAAGTTCGCCTCACTTCACGCGCGGTACTCATATCCTTATGCTTGATCAATAAGGGTGGTGTCTCCTTCCATCACCCACTTCTTTGTCGCTGCTTGCAGCCTTTCCCCCCCCCCTCCTCTCCCTCGCTGCTATTGGCTAGGCAGGTGAAGGCAGCGCAAACGGATGTTGCCCACCACAGGCGCACCCCCCACCAACCTCTCCGTCGCTGCTGTCAGCAAGGCGAAGGCAGCGCGAACGGATGTCGCCCACCGCCGGGCCCCCCAGCACGCGCACGATCTCCGCAGTCGAGCCTCCGTCATCAGACACTGGCATGACGTGCGCAACGCGCGTGGTCAGCTGCTGCAGCTCCTCTGTGCACGCAAGCAACGCAAATGCTTCAACGATGTGAGCGTGCATGCATGCGTACATGTGTAATTGCATACTTGCGTGCGTATGTGCGCATGCGCTCGCGCGTGTGTGTGTATTTGTGTTCGTGCGTGCGCAAGTTCGTGCGTGTGAATGTGTGTGTGTATGTGTGTGTGTATGTGTATGTGTGCATGCAAGTACGTGCTTGCGCCATTGCGCGTGCAATTGCCGCTCCTTGGCGAGCGAATACGCGCAAGCACGTATGAATTTGAACCAGAGCTGCCTGATCCGCCTCATGTGTGCTAGTGTTTGTGTGTGTATGAATGCATGCATGCCCAAGCAGGCATTAATGCCTGCGCACAATTGTCTGTGTATCGCAGGCACGTCCTTGCAAGCAGTAACACAACAGCAGGGTGAGGGGTGTAAGGTATCTGTCCTAGCAAACAGTAACGCAACAAGGTTGAGGGTGTGAAGTGCACGTCCTTGCAAAGAGTGACACAACAGCAATAACATTAACAAACACACTCTGAAAGAGGGGCCTTGAGTTGTGCACCTAGGTGGAGGTCATTAGTGACAGCGTCTGAAAGCGCCTGGGATGACTGGAGCAGTGTTGAAGATAATGGCGGAGGCTGGATCTGTGAGGGCTAAAGACGCTGTCCAATCTTCGACCCACAGTCACATACAGATCTAGAAGACACCATCCTAGTTTACACTGTCTGCGTACAGATCTAGAGCACTGCAGACACTGTCCATGGACCAGCCCGACAGCAAGTAAGTTGTCCAAAGTAAGAGGGGGTGGCAGATTCTGCCTCATGAAAGCAAGGTGGTGCAAAGATGGTAGAGGGTGCAAGCGCCATCTGTCACCCACGCTGGCGCTGCCCCCAGCCCGGGCACATGCGTCGGGGTGCAGCCAAGGGCGTGCCGGGAAGACTATAAGGCAGGGCTTCAACACGAGGCAGGAATGAGGGACAAACAAAAAGAGCGAGCAACCCTGGAGTGTGAAGCATGTACGTGTGCATACGTGTTTACGTGTGTGGGGGGGATGCATGCGCATGCGTGCGTGTGAACGTGTGTGTGTGTGCGCGCGTGTGTGCGCGTGCATGATGACAGGAGGACCATACCCGCGACGCTGTTGAACGCAGTGCCTCCACTGAAGACCACCAGGGCAGGCTGGGGGGGCAGCAGCGGGGGTTGCACCTTCTGCTCGGGGGGCTGGTAGGGGCCTGAGGGTGGCAGCCTACTCTGATGGCGGTGGTACACATGAAGCTCATCCGCTGCTGGGCGAGGCTCCTCCAGTGGCTTCGGTTGGGCCATGATGACAGATGGCAGGCCGAGGGGTGGGGGCAGCAGAGTGCCTGTCGGAAAGTGTGCAGGGAGGGGGGGGAACAGGATCAGGCAAGCGTAAGTAGACAGATGGCGAGATGCTGCGGATCATCTCACCCTCTGTGCAGGTGCAAGTGCTCTGTCTCACTCTCTCGCGCTGTTCTCACCGTGGGAATGAGCGGGGTGCAGCTGTTGCTGCTGCTGTTGTGCCTCTGCTGCTGCCGTGTGGGCCACCTGGTGCGTAGTGCCTCCCCTGCAGATGCCCCTGCTACGTCTGTGCTGAATCCATCCTGGTTGCAAGGCAGATGGAAAGTGCTGACAGTGCCTGGCGTTCACTGAGGGGCCTGATGGGTGGGATGCATTGTGACAAGAAATTTGCATTGGTCAAGGTTCAAGGGCTCTGGACCCAGGTAGCTTTGACAGCTTAAAAAGTTTACATCACACTCTGTTGCGATATCACGTCTGGATAAAAGAAAACGAAAATATTTATTTGTAAACGTTAAATGAGACAATGACATGATGGCCTTGACGAGCAAATTGGCCAACAAAAGCAACAGCTTTGCTTACTACCTGTCCCATGACATCAACCTGCAGGTGGTTACAATGCACTGCATGCCTTAAAGCACAGGCACTCCCATTGATGCTCTGCCAGCACTTCGTGCTTTGCATGACATGCGCGCACACGGATGCATGCTGTGGGCGCAGGTGCGCGTGCGGGTATGCGAGTTCCTGGGCCCGCTTCCCTCCCAGAAGCACTCCCAGGATACCTCCGTCAGCAGGCCGTCTAGCACAGCTGTCTATGTCGTGGCCAGTCTGAGCGCGGGGGGCAACATCTTGGGCCTGGAGACACGCACGACATACGCTGAGTCCAACCCATGCGGGAGCGAGTGGGGAGAGTGGCTGGTGTTCTGCTTCAAGGTGAGGGGGAAGCTACCGCATGCGCCGTGCAGCTTGATCATTACTGGCAGTAACAATCCTTGATCGAGGCTCTGCACAACAAGCTACTTGCTCCTTGACACGTGGGCCCAACACATGCACACCATCCAAGCTCTACTTCCTGCTGCTCTGCTGCTCTCCCCCTCTTGCTTGTGGCCATCAACGGCCTGTCCATAAGTGCGGGCTTGGCCCCGGGTGGTGCAGCCTAACCAGCTTGCGATCCTTGCCTCTGTGTCTGCAGCTGCACTGGGATTCACTCAAAGAATCCCTTAACACCGTAAGCTTTAGATAGGTTCGGGTCATAGCTCAGGCTCTTTGCCCGATCATGCAGGCCTTGATTTATATGAGTTTGGGTCAAAAGCTCAGGATCTGTTCCCAGGCATACAGGCCTGGGGCATGCAGTCCTGGGGAATCCTGTTGATCTGATCTGGCTGTGCGTGCCCAGGGATCTTTGGTGACACATCAGCTGCTGAGTCAGCTCCATGGTAGGCTTGCCTCGATCCATCCAAAGCTGGCTTGGGTCGCTAGTTAAGACCCTTTGCTCCCCGAGGGGAATGCGCGGGAATGTAATATAAAAACAAATAATGCAGCTCCCTGGCTCCCCAGTTCGCTCATGCCTGCACAGCTTGCAAATTGGGTTGCACTGCCATGCCTTCTAATGCGATACATGTACGCACGCTCGCACGCACGCACACTCCAGTCCAGTGCTTGTTTGTGATCATGCACAGCTGCTCATCAGGCAGCCAGGCCGCACATGGCTCACATGCTGCATGGCACACATGGTGCGTGGCACGCGCGATGCATGCACATCCTTCTGTGCAGTACCGAGACCTGCCGCATGACGCGCAGCTGTCCCTAGCGGTGTGGGAGATGTCAGAGACAGCCCACCAGAGGCTGGTTGGCAGCACAGTCATTCCCCTGTTTAGCCGGAAGGGCCGCTTAAAGACGGGGCCGCAGCGCCTGAAGGTGGGTGCATGGATCTGCTCAGGCGTGCTTGCTAGGTCAGAATGACATAGCTCTAGAAGTAGGGCCGAGGCACCCGGAGGTGGGAAGGTGGATCCACACAGGTATGCCTCTGCTGGGTCAAATTGAAATGACTGTTTGTAGACAGGAATGTCATGAACATTGCATGCCTGGAAGTGGGTGTGTGTGCGTGTGTGTGTGTGTGTGTGTGTGTGTGTGTGCATGTATGTAATTGATGTGCCCACATCACCACAGCAAACAATGACACATGGATGCACACCTGCACGGACGCATGCGCATGTGCACACTTGTGGTGGCAGGTGTGGGAGGGCGCACAGCCGTGCTTGCTGTGGCCTAGCTCCACGCCGGGCAAGGCCCCGCTGCGCGCGCGCGGGCCCCTGGCGCAGCTCGAGCACCTGCTGAGCTTGCGCGACAGAGGTGACATGCCCTCGGTGGACTGGCTGGACCCTCTGACTGTCGCAGAAATCCACAAGCAGCAGCAGCAGCAGCAGCAGCAGGAGGCGGGCCCGCAGCAGCAGGGGCAGCAGGGGCCACAGCTGCTCATAACGCTGCCGTCCTTCCCACAGGTAACGCGTGGGCCAAAGGTGGCCAAGCTGCATCCACAGCTGGGGCACGCGGGGCGGTTCTGCGCGCGCCAGTGCACACACGCACTGTCAGGCATGCACACCCCCTGTCACAGGATGTACACCAGGGGCCCAAGAACACACAAGCCACTGCAAGCTGCGGGGCTCCCCAACCCACGAGCCACTGCTGCTGCAAGCTGCGGGGCTCTGAACACTGATGCAAGGGGTAGGCATGCGCCATACGTGCATTGCAACAAAGGGGGGGGGGGGG
>LFIK01000574.1_pt1 | contig 27703 bp, 31 predicted proteins | sample 643401 | NCBI WGS metagenome assembly LFIK01 (sample SAMN03777447, study PRJNA286221) | soda lake metagenome | biome: soda lake; feature: Kulunda steppe; material: water; isolation source: sample T5-Br brine of Lake Tanatar-5 | place: Russia: Kulunda steppe | collected 2010-07
AACAACCCCTGCTAATGCAGCAGCACCATCGCCTTTTTTAGAAAGGCCATAAGCAACACCGGCAGCGAATAATAGTGGAATGTTCCCTATAATAGCATCACCGGCAGTCAGTAGATAAGATGAAATGACAACAGCAGTTCTCGCATCACCTACTGAATCGATCCAATACCCTACCCCCATTAATATGGCGGCAGCTGGTAATACAGCAACTGGTAACATTAATGATTTACCAATTTTTTGTAAATACCCAAGTAACCTTGTTCCAAAATCTTTCAATTGGTCCATAAATTTAAAATCCTCCTCTATTTTTATATAACTTTTATAGTTTAATTTAAACAACACTTATAGATTATGCTTATAAATTTGTTATACTATGGTTGAGGTGATTATATGTATTTAGAAGTAATCGTTGAAACATTAAAACAAGCAAAGGATGCACAAAAATTTGGTGCAGATCGCATTGAATTAGTCAGTGCCATTTCTGAGGGTGGCTTAACCCCTTCACTTGGTTTAATCAATTCAGTAACCAATGCGGTTGATATCCCTGTTCAAGTAATGTTAAGACCGCACGCTGATTCATTTTATTATGATCAAGATGATGAAACAGTCATTTTCAAAGACTTAGAAATCATCAAATCAACCCATGCACAAGGCATTGTATTTGGATCGCTTAATCAAGATGGAACGATAAACGAAGCGTTGCTCGATAAAGTGATTGAACAGAAAAACAAGTTATCATTAACTTTTCACCGCGCCATTGATGAAACAAAAGATTATCAAGCGTCCATTGACTTATTGTTAAGTAAATCAATTAATACTATCCTCACTTCTGGAGGGAAAAAAGGCGCTTTAGAAGGGAAAGATATATTGGAGAAACTAAAGCCCAAATTTGAACAAAGTAAGATTGAACTCTTAGCAGGTAAAGGCTTAACTTTAGAAAGTGTGAAAACCATTTATAATTCTACCAATATAACAAACTTTCACATGGGCTCAGGCGTTAAAACGGATCAATCCCTTGATGCTGAAAAGATTAAAACGATAAAATCTTATAAATAGAAGATATTATCTTTAAATGTTTTAAATATTTTTGCATTATGTTCATCGCCTTCATCTAAATTGGCGCTATACATCACAGGAACTTCTTCTCCTGCATTAATAAGTTTTTGAGTAAGCCCTACAACCATTGCGTTCGCAATCGTTGATGCGATGACGGTACTCGTTGGCCCAACTTTTTGTTTAAGCCCATCTAATTTAATCGCAGCATCACCAACATCACCATGATTATCTATCACGATATCTGAAATCTCAAAAAGCCTTTTTCCTGAGGGATGACGGCTTTTTATACTTTTAGAATACGTTAAGTTCGTAATCGCAATGACTTTCGCACCTTTTTCTTTAACGGTGTTAACAAAATCAATCATTACGGTATTCCTTCCTGAAACACTGTGAACAATAACGACATCATTTTTCTGAATGGGTGTTTTATTTGCGATCAATTTTCCATAATCATTCAACCTTTCCACTTGAGAGGTGAAGGTTAAAGGCGTTGTGTGTAACATTAAATTTGATTCGAAAATCGGGTTTATGGTTGCAATACCACCCGCTCGGTATGTAAATTCTTGTGGTAACATTGAAGCGTGACCCGCTCCAAACGAAAATAAATTGTTTTTATTAATCGTCGCATCAAACAACAAATCAATCGCGCGATCAATGTTTTTTTCTTCTTGTTCTATTAAATTCTCTAAAAGCGTATTTACATGTTTAAAGTAGTCTTTATGATTTGGCATTGATTCCATCTCCAGTCTTAGAAAAATGATGTAAATCTTAGTCCAAATGCGAATTTTAAACGTAACGAAGTGTGAGAAATATTTGTCCTGGTATATTCCACATCCACTTTTATTATAAGCAGTCTCTGAAATATTGTCAAATAAAATTGTAGTATTTTGAGGATTGACATTAAATGGTATATGTTATTATAATTAGGTATATACCAATTAATATTGTAAGGGGTGCGGTTCATGAAACCTAAATATTTAATCTTAGTTGAAAAACTTGAAAGAGCGATTGAAACGATGGAAAAAAATCAAATGATTCCATCAGAAAGAGATTTGGCAACATCGTATAACTTATCAAGAATGACGGTTAGAAAAGCGATTGATTTTTTAGTAAGTAAAAACAAGCTTTATCGTGTCAATAAAGTCGGCACCTTTACTTCGGATGAACACTTATATAAAAAGGCTGATAGCTTTAGTGGGTTTTCTAATGAAGTGAAAAAAACCGGAAGTAGCCCTTCAAATCAACTCATTGAATATACTTTGCAAAGTGCGGATGCTTTTATTGCCGGCAAGTTAAATATTAAAGAGGGGGATTTGGTTTATAAAGTCTCAAGACTCAGATTAAAAAATAATGTCCCTATAATGATAGATGAAGCCCATTTTCCTAAAAATCTTATTCCACTTAATGAAGATATCATAAAAGACTCTATTTATGATTATATCAAAGATACGTTACGCCTAGATATTAAGTATGCCACACAAACCTATCATGCGACGTTTCCACCCAAGAAATATGCGAAATATCTTAACATTCATGAAAACACCCCCATCATTCGAACCGAAATTAATGCGTATTTAAAAGATGGTAGAGTCTTTGAATACAACAAAGCATATATCAACACCAATCGTTATGAAATCATTTCTAAATCATTTCATTAACATAAAGGAGACCTTATGAAAAAAGCGTTTAAAAGTATCCATTTAGAAAAAAAATACTTTATATTATTTATTTTAGTTGGAGCATTGTTAGCTAGTATTGTATTGTTTGTTTTGCAAGATTTTTTCGGAGAGGATGGGCTATTTTTTGAAAACGATTTGGTTTTGAATTTAGGCATCTATTATGCTTTGGGCATGTTATTATCAGCGTGGTATGTCCAAAGAGATTATGTGATGTATAAACATCGCACACTCACCATTCATGAAGATAGGCTTGAGTTTAGTAAAAATGATGCTGAAAGTGAAGCGTTTAATATCAAAGCATTAACGGACATAAGAAAAACAAAATTTATTTATAGATTCGTTCATGCTCAGAAAGTAACGTTTGTATTTAACCCCAGCGACGGAAAAAGAACACGATATAAGATGTTGTTACTAGATGATGAATCCATCATTATGCTTGAAAAAATAGTTGACCCCATACGTAAGGCAATCCAATTTGAAAACGATCAATAAAAAACGTCGAATGGAATTTTCTCCATTCGACGTTTTTTACATTACTTCTTAATGTCAATCTCTTGTTCACTAAACGCTTCTAATACACCGTTTAGGGCATCTTCTTCATCGCTGCCTTCAATTTTTAGTGTAACTTCTCCACCTTGTGGAATGGCCAAACTCATGACAGCGAGAATGCTTTTTAAGTCAATTTCTTTTCCTTCATAAGTCATCTTGATATCGCTTTGAAACGATGACGCTTTTTTCGAAATCTTTGAAGCAGGTCTTGCATGAAGTCCAGCCTCATCAGAAATTACGATAGTTTTTTCTTTCATAAATTATCATCCTTAAATTGTTTTATTATATTTTTTACTTCAGATGCTTCTGAAGTATTTAATACTTCTTGCGTTAATTGTACCAAATCTTTAAGATTAAGGGTATTTAATGTTTTACGGATTTCTAAGATGTTTGCTGGCGACATTGATAATTCATCAATTTTCATGCCACTTAATACTAAAGCAATATCAAGGTTACCCGCTAATTCTCCACACATACCAATTTCAACATCGTTCGCTTGAGCCGCTTTAATCACAGATTGAATCAATCTTAAGAGTGTCGGATCATAGGGTTCATAAAGATAACTTACTGATTCATTCATACGATCGGCTGCGAATAAGTATTGAATTAAATCATTGGTTCCAATGCTGAAAAAATCTACTTCTTTTGCAAGCGCATCTGCGTTTAATGCGGCAGCTGGGATTTCAATCATAATCCCTAATTTTATATTGGTTTGATACGCTTTGTTTTCTTCTTCTAAAGATGCTTTTACGTCTTTTAATATTGATTTTACTTTTCTAATTTCACTCGCAATCGCAATCATTGGGATCATTATTTTTACTTCATCTTGATCCTTTGCGGCTATTAATAAAGCTCTCAATTGTGTTTTGAAAAGTTCAATTTCATCAAAAGCAAGTCTTATAGCACGTTTTCCTAAAAAAGGATTATCTTCTTTGGGTTGTGAGATATAGGGTATGTTTTTATCTCCGCCTATATCAAGTGTTCTTACAATAACTGGCTGAATCGCTTCGAAGACTTTTTTATACGCTTCTACTTGGGTTGCCTCATCAGGCATGGTATCGTTTTCCATAAATAAGAATTCTGTTCTGAATAATCCAACCCCCTCTGCCCCATTTTGCGTAATGGCTTTCACCTCATTTGGTGAGCCTATATTAGCAAATAAAGGTATTTTAAAGCCATCTTTGGTTTGAGTGGGTTCATCTTTATATTGTTTTAAGGTTTCTAAGTAAGCTTCGTACTCCTTTAGTTTAACTTGGGCTTCTTTAGTGTTTTTTTCACTTGGGTTAATGGTAATGTTGTGATCAATCGCATCTAAAATAATGGCATCTTCATCCGAAACATCTTGAATGATATCGTTCGCACCAACTATTGCGGGTATGCCAAGCGCTCTAGCCATAATCGCACTATGACTTGTTAGGCCACCGACTTCTGTGATAAACCCTTTGACGTACTTTAAGTTTAAACTTGCTGTGTCACTCGGCGTTAAATCATGGGCCACAACAATGGTAGGTCGATCAATCAATGAGGGATCGTTAGGCTGTTTATCTTGTAAATAAAGAAGCACCCTTGTTTTAATATCTTTGATATCTGCTGCGCGTTCTTTAAAATATGCATCATCCATATTAGAAAAAATTTCAATAAACTGGTTTGCTACTTTATCAAACGCGGCATCCGCACAAAGATTCTCCCCTTCAATCATTGCTTTGGTTTGACTTAACATTTCTGGGTCATTCACCATTTGAATGTGGGCATCAAAAATCTCAGCTTCTTCTTCACCCATTGAATGGGTTGCGTTTTCTCGTATTTTTTCTAAATCTTGTGTACTTTTTTTAACTGCTTCATGCAGTTTTTTTAAACTTTTTTCAGTGTCCTCACACGTTTGTTCTTTAACTTCTATAGTAGGACTTTCCATAATATGCACTTGACCTAGTGCAATGCCTTGTGAAGCTATTTTACCTTTTTTCAAATTCATCACATCCTTTAGAATTTATCAAATAAGTATCCATTTTTCATTACTTTATGAATCGTGATTGTTTCATCAAAAAACACCAAATCTGCTGTTTTCCCTTCGGCAATGCTTCCTTTTTTATCAAAAATTCCTATCGCTTTCGCTGGGTTTGTGGAAGCCATTTTGACGGCATCAACAATTGAAACATTATTATTTTTAATGACATTTTTTATGGCGGTATTTAAGTTAAGGGTACTTCCAGCAATTGTTCCATCTTTTAAACGGGCTTCACCGTTTTTAACCGTCACTTCTTGTCCGCCTAAATCATATAAGCCATCACTTAAACCAGCTGCTCTCATGGCATCAGAAATCAAAATTAATTTATCGATTCCTTTCGCTTTAATCGCAAGATCCACCGCTGCATTATGTAAATGGACCCCATCAACAATTAACTCAGCATAAATTGAGTCATTATTTAATACTGCCCCTGCAGTCCCTGGTTCTCTATGGGTAAATCCGCGCATGCCATTAAATAAGTGCGTCGCAATGCTCAAACCTTTTTTTATTCCTTCCATTGACTGTTCATACGTTGCATCAGTATGCGCAATGGCACTTTTGATATCTTGATTATTTAAATAATTAATAACGTCATCTGCGCCTTCAATCTCAGGCGCAAGCGCAACAACTTTCATCGTATTATTTGAAAGATCGACATAATGTTTCATTAAATCTAAAGAAGGTTTTACAATGGCTTTTTCAGGTTGTGCACCTTTTTTCTTTACGTTAAAAAATGGACCCTCAAAATATATGCCTTCAACCGTTGCTTCTTTAGAATCGTCGGTTTGTTTTTTTTGATAAGTCGCAATCGCTTCTATAGATTTTTCTAAAATGGCTTTTTTAGAAGTAACCGTGGTTCCTAAAAAACTTGTTACGCCATTTTTAAGATGATAAGCCGCAATGTTTTTAATGGCTTCATGGGTGCCATCCACCCCATCGTAACCAGAGTTTCCGTGCGTGTGAATATCAATAAATCCTGGAGCTAAAAATTGTCCTTCACCATTAATCGTTTGATCGGCTTCGTAGTGATGATCATCATCAGCATAATAAATTTTTTCGATGATTCCGTCGTTTATTAATATGCCACGATTCTTTAAAATCCCATCTTCACTGATCAATTTGATATTTTCTATTCTCGTTTTCACCTTATCGCTCCTCAATCAATTTGGCGGCGTCTTCATCCATTACAACCGTCACATCTTGATGCGCATGTAAAATACTAGCTGGTAAATTGGGGTCTATCGTTGTTTGGTCAAACAATTTTTTCATAATGTTTTGTTTTTTTTCACCGAAGGCTAAAAGAATAATTCTTTTCGCTTTCATAATCGTTCCAACCCCCATGGTTATTGCTTGTTTTGGAACATCTTCATGACTTTCAAAGTATCTAGCATTGGCTTTAATAGTTGATTCTTTTAAGTGTGTAACATGCGTATATAGCTGAAAAGTATCACTTGGTTCATTGAATCCAATATGCCCATTAACCCCAATACCAAGTAATTGAATATCGATACCACCAGAAAGTTCTATGAGTTCTTCATAATTTTTTGCTTCTTTTTTTGGGTCATTGGTTAAACCGTTCGGTATATGGGTGTTCTTAGTGTTAAAATCAACAAATTTATAAAGCTGGGTTTCCATATAATAAGCATAGCTTTGTGCATGATCAGGTGCTAAGCCTAGATATTCATCTAAATTAAAGGCCTTCACATGGTTAAATTTGACTTCTCTTTTTTGAAAAGCATTAATTAATTCCGAGTAAAAAAGTTTAGGGGTCCCGCCTGTGGCAAACCCCAAGACTGGTTCATATTTTTGATAAATAACATTCATAAACCGTTCTGCAACATAGCGTGAAGCTTCTTCTTTATTCTTTGCTATTATTTTTTTCACCGTCTCACCTCTTTAATATGTTGGTATACTCCAATTTTACCATTTTTATACAAATTTAAAAAGGATTTGAAATAAGATAATCAACTACGTATAACTTAATAATCTATTCACAACATCACTAAAGCGTTTTTGCCAATCAGATTCTTGATGTTTGCCATCTGGAATAATAAAATATTCAACCATTCCAACTTTTAAGTTCTTTTGAATGGTTTCATAAATGTCTTGATTTGTTTTTAAATACGTTTCTTTTGTTGCGTTAAACGTTTCATTATCGCCACAGTCCATATAAATATAGGTTGGACGATGTGTTATGTTTTTTTCTATGAAGGATTTAAGTTTCACCGGCACAGCGAAAAAAGCCCCAGACAAACTCGCAACGCCTTTAAAAATGTTAGGGTATTTAATCCCTGCATACAATGAAATAACGCCGCCTAAGGAAGCACCCATCATATACGTTCGCAATGCATTAGTACGGTACGTCTGATCCATATGAGGTTTGAGTATATTGGCTATATATTCTAAATACTTATCAGCGTGACCACCGTATTGATTGTACGCTCTTATTTCTAAAGAAAACGGTAAAAACTCATTCAATCGGTCGCTGTTTTTAGCCGATGAAATGCCTATAATAATCACATCTTCTTTGAGTTTTTGTGTATTCATAACTTTTTTTAGATTCCATATCTCTTTAGAGAATTTATCTGCATGACTAAATAAATTTTGACCATCGTGCATATAAATAACAGGGTAAGCCATGGTTTTTTCATGGTAGTTTTTAGGCAATAACACGTACGTTGTTACATAGCGGTTTAATAGGTCTATAAACGTCGTATTTTTTATAACTTTCATCTCATCCCTCTATTTCTAAAGATGCTTTGACTTCTGTGATTAAACGGTTTATGTTTTGTTTATTAAAGCCAATATTACTCGCGTCAATGTTTTTTGACTCTTTGATGACTTGTTTTAAAACATATCGTTTAAAAAGCGTTAAATTCTCTTCTCTAACTTCTCCACCAACATGAATGCTCATTTTAAGGTGTTTAATGAATGTTTGAGGAAACGACTGTTTTAAAAATTTAGACACATCCAACTTAGGATCAATCCCTACTAAAAACATAAAAAGTGATTTCTTTTTTAGTATTTCTAAATATTTCCCTATAAATTCACGCATCTTTTTAGGGTAATATCCCATATACATTGGAGCCCCTATAATAATGGTTTGAAAATCCTCTAAATTAATGGCTGAAACCTCTTTTACATTTTTGATTATTATAGGGTTTTCATAATCTTTTAACCCATGAAAAATTAAGTGTGAAATATCTTTAGTTGCGTTCGTTTTGGTTGTATAAATGATTAAAGTGGCCATCTTTCCATCCCTTTTATATGTGTTAATAAAAATTATATCATACCTGCAAATGATTAAAAAGATAAGCGGAGTCATTTGCTTATGCGCTTAAATTTTGATAATATTGTGTTAATAAAAAAAGATTATATAAGGTTTTTTAATGAGGGGGAAATAAAATGAAAAAGATTTTTGCGGTTTTAGCAATTTTACTAACCTTCACACTTTCTGCGTGTGGAGAACAAACGACTCCTATGGATGAATTTTTAGATGATTTGAATCTGGATGATTCCATCAATGATTCAATTACGTTTCCAGAAACTTATGAATCGTTTAGGGTAACTGTTGAGTCTTCTGATACAGATATATTAGATGTAGATGGAACGGTCTATCAATCCAATATACCTGATGATGGAACCGTGGTTGATTTAACGTTTTATTTAGAAAATGATGAGGAAAGTTATGAAGAGACTATAAGTGTTGAAGTCGTGCAATCGGGTCAGTCATTTATTCAATTTTCAAGAACATTGTCTTTTGAAAATTTAGCGACTGAGTATCTTTTAGATGAAATTGATTATGACCTTTTTTATTCTCAACACGGTGGAATGCCTTTTGTTGAGATTGAAGACTTTTTAATGCTTTTAGATGGAGGAGAGTCTCAAGGCGCAATCGATTTTGACCTTTTTGAAATTTCTAAAGATGGTGCGTTAATGACGCTTGAAATTGTGGATCCTGATGAGGATGATGAAGATGAAGATTTCGATGAGGATGACGTTATTATAGATGATGATGTCGAGCGTATCTTAGAAATTGACTTTGATGGCAATACATTAACAGTTACTTCTTTTGACTATTTTAGAGCGTTCGCAGAATCAACACAAACTGATTTTGGTGAAGACTTAGAACTTTATGATTATGAGTTTGAAGAAGGCGAAACCGTAACGATGGATTTAAATGAATATGAGTTTGATTTAATCTATCAAAACGGGGGGTATTATATGCCTTTTCATCTTGCAAATTTATTTTTCAGCGGCACGATGTATGATGTCTATTATAACGGGGATATGATTTATGGTTTTGATACGTATCAAGCGACTGACAGTGGCTTTGGAAGCAACTTAAGGTCGAGTGATTATTATGATGAAATAGATGAAATTTATTTAGAGCAAAATTATAACTATATGGCTTTTAGTTTTGATTACTTTTATGGATTAAAAGATGATCAAGGCGTCGCGACTTATTACAATGCGTTTGATCGCGATGAATTTATGGATCCCAACAACCATACGGATGCGGTATTTGAAGCCGTTTATGACTTGGATGACCTTCACACATCTTTCTTAATGGGTGGATTTTTCGATGAAGGGTATAACCGAGAAGCAAATTTAGATGAATTTAGAGCGCGAACTTCAGAGTTTTATGATCATTACCAATATCTCTTTGATGAAGATTTATGTCCTGGTGGCGTAAATTTTAGATATTTAGATGAGTAACAAACCGCTGCGGCGATTTCAATCAGTGGTTTTAACGCGGATACACCAGGTAGTTTTTCCAACGCGATTGATATTTTAGATTCGAGTGGAACGGTTGAAGATATTGTGATTGATCTTGCTTGCAATACTGGTGGTGTCGTTGGTTCGATGATTCAAGTTTTAGGATACATGACAGATGAACCGCTCCCATTTAATAACTTAAATCCTACTGATAGTGCGACGAGTACAACTTGGTACACTTCTGAAGTAGAAGCACGCGATGATTTTAATTGGCATATCTTATCAAGTCCAGTATCGTATAGTGCAGCCAATATGATGATTTCAATTGCAAGTGATTTAGATATTGCAACGATCATTGGTGAAGATTCTGCAGGTGGCGCTGCGTCAATTACAACAAATATTTTGCCTTCAGGCACGATGATTATAATGAGTTCGACAAGTGTTTCAGCTAATAATGAGTACGAGTCCATTGAAATGGGCGTCGAAGTAGACCATTATATTCCACTAGAATCGTTTAGTGATCATAGTGCAATACTTAGAGCCATTAGATAATTATAATGCACAAGGGAAAACCTTGTGCATTTTTTAAGGAGCGTTGCAATGATTAAACAATCTATACCCAAAACAGCGTTGTTGATGATGACACTTTCAATGATTTTTCTTTTTTATCCGATTATGGGGATGCTTATAACGCTTTCTCCTTATTATGATGACATATATTTAGACGGTGTCTTCAGTAATTTATTTTTGATGGGTGTATTGGTCATAATAGTCGTTGTATTAAGAGGATTCATTTTAAAACAAGCAAAAATTGACAAAAGCATCACTGTGAGCGAAAAAACATTTTATAAAATCACAAGACAGTCTTTAATCAAAGTCTCGCTAATGACTTTGATGATGTATATTTTGGCTTTAAGTGTTGTGTTCAGTTTTTATGCACCCATTAATTACTTATACCTTGCCGTAGTGAATGTAAGCTATGTGGTTTGGTTTTCTAAAGTTTTAAGTGAGACCAAACTGTATAATCCTTTTGATACTATCGTTTTACTTAGGCGTAAAAATAAAGAGGTCTACGTTCCTATAAAAACGAGCGTTACCCTAGATTATTTTATTGAACGATAGACTTATATCTCTTGATAAGATAAACTATACGTATAATAAAATTTAGGAGGGCAAAACATGAAAGACGTTGTAAAGTTTTTTGATGATTTACCATTTATTGTAAAGATTATTTTCGCACTCCCATTTATTGACGGCATTGCTTGGGGGATTTATCGTATTGCTAAAGGGATTGACACAAAAAATAACTTGTTGATTATTGCAGGGATTGTGTGGGTTTTTGTAGGATTTTTCTTATTTTGGATCATTGACATGGTCACTATCATTTTAAACGGAAAACCAACAATTTTAGTAGATTAGATTAGAAAAAGTCATCGATTGATGACTTTTTTTCTTGGATAATAAATTTTTGTTTAAATCATTACTTTTTTTGTTATAATTTTTTACGTGAGGTGAATTTTATGCAGTCAGTCGCACAAAAAATTAATAATAAAATTTATTACGGATGGGTCATGGTCGCTGTCAGTGGCCTTGGTTTATTTTTTTCTGCACCAGGTCAAACGTATTCTATCAGTGTTTTTATTAATGCTTGGAGAAGCGAGTTTGGTTATTCTGCTTCATTAATGAGTGCTGGGTATATGGCAGCCACGATTTTAAGTGGTTCTTTACTTGTCGTGATGGGTAAAATGGTGGATCGTTTCGGACAAAGAACAATGATGATGGTCGTAGGGATTATGTTGGCGTTCAGCGCTTTTTATAATAGTTATGTAATGAATATAGGCATGATTTTTTTTGGGTTCTTTTTATTGAGATATTTTGGACAAGGATCGATGACACTTATTCCACACTCTTTAGTCCCTCAATGGTTTGAGAAAAAACGCGCCTTTGCGATGAGTTTAGAAAATATTGGAGGCTTAATTGCGACGTTGAGCGTTCCTACGATTAACTATTTTATGATTACCACTTTTGGGTGGCAAATGGCCTTTAGATTTTGGGGGATTGCTTTAGTCGTTATCTTTGTGCCTGTCGTATTTTTCACCGTTATTAATAGACCTGAAGACATCAATATGCAAATTGATGGAGAAAATAATGGAGTCGATGCGGCTAAGGAAGCCTTAGAAAAAATGAATCATGAGAGTTTTTCATTAAAAGAAGCTTTAAAAACAAAAGCCTTTTGGCTTATTGGTGGAATGAGTATCATTGTGCCAATGTTTTCAACCGGTGTTACCTTTCATTTTTTTGAGATGATGGGCCAGAGAAATTTAAGTGAAAATAATGCCGCGTTTATCATAGGTATGTTGGCTTTTCCAGCATTTTTCATGCCTTTTGTCGCAAAAATATTAATTGATAAATACCCACCAAAATATATATTTTTCACAACATTAATCATGATCTTTTTATCGATGATTTATTTGGCGTTTTTTGTTTCTGGTTTTATAAGTGCGATGCTTTTTATTCTCTTTTACGGAACGGCCGTTGCCATTCAAGTTGTGACATTAAACATTATTTGGCCGACGTATTTTGGTAGAAAGTATTTAGGATCTATTCGGGGGGCTGCACAAGTGTTTATGGTTGTTTCTACCGCAGTTGGACCACTGCCCCTTGGCTTAAGTTTCGATGTAACTGGAAGTTTTAATTATGCCATTTATCTTATGATGGGGTTAACGATTATTTCGATGATTTTTTCTATTTCAATTCAAAAACCAAAAAAAGCGTATTAGCTACAAGATGGCTAATACGCTTTTTAAATTATTTTAATAGTTTTCTAATGAGTTTTTCTTTATTTTCGTAGGGTGGGTAAACAATACTAGGATCAAACTTCGTAGATTTTTTCATGATTGATTTTTTGTGAGAGAAGGTTTCAAAGCTATAGATTCCATGGTAGTTGCCAAATCCACTACTGCCAACCCCACCAAACGGTAAGTTTGCATTGGCAACATGCATGACAGTGTCATTGATAGCGCCACCACCATACGATAAACGATGAATGATTTCTTTTTGAACGTGTTTTGAATTTGTAAAGATATAAAGCGCAAGGGGTTTTTCTTTTGTTTTTAGGGTTTGAATCATGGTTTCTTTTTCATCAAAAGTTATGATTGGTAAGATTGGTCCAAATATTTCTTCTTGCATAATCGTATCATTAAACGTTACATTATCCATTATTGTTGGACCAATCCTTAATGCTTGATCATTGGTTGTAAATCCGTAGGTCACTTTATTGTTATCAACTAAGCCTTTAATTCTTTGATAGTGTTTTTCATTAATGATAGTGCCAAAATTTTTCGATGCACTTTTATAAAACATGTCAAGCGCATGGGTAAGTTCTTTTAAGAAATCCGCTTTAATCCTTTGATCTACATAAATATAATCCGGCGCGATACATGTTTGACCAGCATTTAAAAACTTTCCAAACGCAATCCTTCTTGCGGAAACTTTTAAATTCGCATCGTTCATGATGATGGCGGGAGATTTTCCACCCAGTTCTAATGTAACAGGCGTTAAATGCTTGCTCGCCGCTTCATAAACAATTTGTCCAACGCGTTTAGAGCCTGTGAAGAAAATATGGTCAAACGGAAAATTTAGAAGGGTTTTTGTTGTCTCTACGCCTCCGGTTTGTACATAGATGTATTTCGAATCAAAGGCATCATTTAAAAGTTTTTCAATGACTTTTTCTGTATTAGAAGGAAATTCGCTTGGCTTTATGATTGCTGTGTTCCCTGCCGCAATCGCGCCTATTAAAGGTTCTATCACTAGTTGAAATGGATAATTGTAAGGGCCTATAATTAAAACACACCCTTTGGGTTCGTAGTAGATTTTACTTTTTGAAAAGCCGTGGTAAAGTGGGGTTTTTACTTTTTTTGGTTTCATCCATTTTTTTAAGTGTTTTAAAGTTTTAGAAATAGAATGTAAAATGTAGCCTATTTCTGTAGCGTAGGCTTCAAATGAAGACTTATTGAGGTCTTTTTTTAAAGCTTCTTTAATCATGGTTTCATTTTCTACAATCAAATCTCTAAGTTTGATGAGTTGCGCTTTTTTAAATGCTAAAGCTTTCGTTTCATCTGTTTTAAAAAAAGTTTGTTGAGCATTGAAAAGTTTTTCCATAAATATCCCCTCTATTCTTTTTTTAGTCCTTTTTTTAACAAAGGTGCATCATAGTTTTGATTAATGCTTTTTAAGACATTATTTACATGATCTTCTTTAGATATTTTAGCTTTTGGTTCAAAAATATTTAATTGTTTAAATAACTGCGATTTTTTTTCTAAGTTTGATGCACTCACACCAAGTAAATGGACTGGTTTTTCTTCATATAACGTTTCATATAAGTTTTCTACCGCTTCAAAAATTTCATAAAAGCTATCGGTATGATACTGAAACGAAAAGTGTTTAGAGTGGTTCACATAGTCCATATTTCTAACTTGTACTGCAATTGATTTGGTCGCTAAGGAAGCATCTTGAAGTCTTTCAACAACTCGTGTTGATAATTGCTTTAATGCATCAAGCTGTTCGCCATATTCATGTAAAAACCCTTCAAATGTTTTAGAGTTTCCAATGCTTTGATGAGAGTTTTGTCTGCTTGGATCAATTTTACTTTCGTCTTGACCTTGAGCTTTTTTCAAAAAACTTTCGGTTTGATTGCCTAAAAACGCTTCAAGTTTTTTACGGTTATTAAACGTCGCAAAATCTCCTATCGTTTTAATGCCTAATAATTTTAAGTTAGGCACGGTCTTTTTCCCAATACCATGCAAGGCTTCAATCGGTAAAGGCCATAATTTTTCTTTGACATCTCGTTTTCTTAAAATGGTAATGCCTAAGGGTTTTTTCATATCAGAGGCCATTTTTGCTAAAAACTTATTAGGCGCTATGCCAATACTTACTGGCAGGTCATACGTTTTTAATAAAAATGATTGCATCTTTTTTGCAATATCTAAGGGATGTTCACCATTTAAATCATTGGTCATATCTAAATACCCTTCATCGATTGATGCGGGTTCTAGTTGGTCGGTGAACGTTTTCAAATAATCAAAGAAATAACTGGAATATTTTTCATACAGGGGAAAATTGGTCGGTAAGACTTTGAGTTTTGGACAAAGTCTTCTTGCTTCTGGTAATGGCATAGCACTTTTAACGCCAAATTTTCTTGCTTCATAATTGGCAGTTGTTAAGATGCCACGATCATTTTTAGGGCCTATCCCCAGTGGGACATTTTTTAAAGACTTATCTTCTGCCATTTCACAACTGGCAAAAAATGCGTTTAGGTCAATATGAAAGATTACATTGTATTTTTTCATGATTTAAACTTTCCTTTTTAAGAGATTTAAAGTATAATGGTAAACGCGAAGTCAAATTGTGAAAACCGAGGTGAAGATCTATGCCTGAAAGTCGTAAACGTAAGAAAAAGAATCAAGAAGAAGAGGCTCCAGTTTATGTCAATCCTATGAAACAAACGTGGGGGAAAGTTGTTGTTTTAATCCTAGCGGTTGGATTTGTATTAGGGTTGGTTGCAGCCACTGTTTTCGTTATGTGGCAAGTTATGATGCGATAATGATTGAAAAAGCGCTTATGCGCTTTTTTTATTTGAGCAGCTCTTTCGCGCTTTGTTTTGATGCTTCAGTAACTTGATCTGAGGAAATCATTTGAGCTAAAGCATCGACTCTTTGATCAAAATTAAGGTTCTTTACATAGGTTTGAACGGTTGAGTCGCTTTGTTTTTTATAAATATAATAGTGATGATCGGCCTTGGCTGCAACTTGGGGGAGATGCGTAATCGCAAGCACTTGTAAATTTTTAGATATTTGTTGCATCTTTTTAGCAACTTGCGAAGCCACATAACCACTCACGCCCGTGTCAATTTCATCAAAAATCATTAAATTCAAGCCTTCTTTTTTCACCAGTAAGGTTTTCAAAGCAAGCATAATTCTTGAAAGTTCGCCACCTGAGGCGATCTTTTTTAATGGTTTTAAACTTTCTCCTTTGTTGGTTGAAAGCAGAAATTCAACATCGTCTATTCCGTTATCATAAAAACGTGAAAGATCGTTATAAGTTTTAGGGAAGGCATCACTAAATTCAATTTTAAACTGCACAGCTTTTAAAGATAAGGCTTCTAGTTCTTGTTTTAAAGCCTTTTGAATTTTAATCGCGGTTTGAATTCTGTTTTCTCTTAAAGTTTTTCCTTTATTTAAAACTGTTTTAAATGATGTTTTAACTTCACTTAATGCATTTTCTAAGGTTTCATCATAATTATCAAACGATTGAATTTCTTCATTGATTTTTTGATGATATTCAATGAGTTCATCGACTTCTTTGTTATATTTCCTTCTCAATGTATCTAACGTATGCTTTCGGTTTTCTAAAGATTCTAATTCGTCTGGATCAAAATCTAAGCCCTCAAGTAAAGTGGATAAGCTTTCGCGAATATCATCAAGTTCATAATAGGTACTTTCTGTTCTTGATTTTAAATTTGCGTATGTTTCATCGTAGGTTTCAATTTGAGAAAGCTCTTTAGAGGCTTCATAGATATTGGCTGTAGCATTAGAAGTTTCTAAAAGTGCATATGATTCTTTTAAGGCATGAAAAATTGAATCAAAGTTTTGTAAGGTATTTAATCGTTCTTCAATTTGGGTTAGTTCATTTTCTTTAAGATTGTGATTATGCAATTCTTCACTTTGAAATTTTAAAAGGTCTAATCTTTCTAACATGGTGTCCTTATCTTTTTTAAGCGATTGATATTTTTTTAAATGCGCTTTATACGTATTTAAAGCAGTATTATAATCCGCTTTATAGGTTGTAATGTCATCATTATATGCGTCGATTAATTCTAAATAACTTTGGGCGTCAAATAATCTTTTTGTATCGTGTTGGGTATGGATGTCTGCTAAGTGTTTCGTTAGTTTTCTTAAGTCTGATAACGTAATGGTTTCACGGTTCGCTTTAATTAAATTTCCGCTATTTCTTTTAATTTTTCGGCTGATTAATAATTCATCATCTTCAAAGGGAATATCCATCGCTTTTAAGGCGTCTTTTACTTTTTGGTTTAACGGTTCGAAAATGGCGGTAACTAAAGCATAATCCGAATCAGTTCTAATAATTTCTGAAGTCGCGCGTTCACCTAAGAGTAAGCCAATCGCATCAATTAGTAAACTTTTTCCCGCCCCTGTTTCACCGGTTAAAACATTTAAGCCTTCTTCAAAAGATACTTCAACATTTTCTATGATAGCAAATTGTGATACTTTTAAGTATTTTAACATTTCAAGCCTCCTAGCTTTTTCAAAGCTATTTAATAATCACGTCTAAATCAACTTGGCATTCTCCATTATTTAAGTACAAAAGGAATTCCTTATTGCCTGATTGTCCTAAGATTGGCGAAGCGCTTAACGCTGATATTACAAACCCTAATGCTTTAACATCTTTTAAATATTGCGTTAGAATTTTTTTATGAAGTTTAGCGTCTTTAATGACACCGCTTTTCGGGGTTTTCATGCTTTCAAACTGTGGTTTAATCAAAATGATAATTTCGCCTAAATATCCGATAGTTTTCAAATGCGTCAATATTTTTATTCCTGATATAAAACTAACGTCACAGATAACAAAGTCTATATCGTTATAATCGTTTAAAGTTGTTGATAAAAAGTTGGTGTTTTCCATCACTTTAATGCGCTCAGTGTGTAAAAGACTTTCATGCAATTGGTTGGTTCCAACATCAAGTGCATAGATTTTTTTTGCATGATGCTTGAGCGCACAATCACTAAAGCCACCCGTCGATGCACCAATATCTAAAATGGTTAGATTGGTTAAATCAATATTGAAAGTGTGCAGTGCTTTTTCAAGCTTTAAGCCCCCTTGTGAAACGTAAGGGTTAGTCTCTTTAATCACTTTAACAGAGGATTGATCACTTACATTAAAGGATGGCTTCTTAATCACGTTCCCATCAACCGTGATGGCCCCTTCTTTTATGGCAAGCGTTGCTTTATGTCTTGACTCAAAATAATGATGGTGTTTTAAGTACTGATCAAGACGCATTTTGAATCATCGTTTCTATCGTTTTAATAATACTGTTGGGATCAAGTCCGTATCGTTTTAACATTTGCTCCCTATTCCCTTGGGGAACAAATGCATCGTCAAACGCTAAGGTTTTATAATGGGTTGGGACCCTCTTATGTTCAATCAAAGCGTGCAGTAAACGCTGTGATAATCCACCTTCTTTCGTTGATTCCTCCACACAAAGTATAGGGGCAAGTGTATTAATAGATTGGATCACTGATTGATCCAACGGTTTAATAAATCGTGCGTTTATTAAGGTAACATTTAAATTATTTTCTTTAATCAAAGCTTTTAATGTATGGAGCTGATCACCATAAGTCACAATGGTGCCTTGATTCCCTTTTTCCATAATTTCCCAAGATGGGCTGATGGGGGCTAAGGCCAAATCAGCTTCATCAAACGTGGTTTGACTCCTTGGATAGCGGATGGCGATGGGGCCTTGGTGAACATTAAACGCGTATTGATACATTTTTATAAGTTCTTTGCCATCTTTTGGATGGGCAATGGTCATATTAGGAATATGGGAAAGCATTGGAATATCATAGATGCCTTGATGCGTCTCTCCATCGCCACCAACTAATCCAGCACGGTCAATACCGATGATTAACGATGCGTTTTGTCTTGCGACATCATGGATGAGTTGATCATACGCCCGCTGTAAAAATGTGGAATAAATACTTAAAAACGTTTTTACATTTTTCATCGCAATGGCACCACCCATTGTGACACTGGTTGCTTCTGCAATGCCTACATCAATAAATTGGTTGGGATAATTTTTTTGAAAATCATTCAATTCTGACCCTGATGTCATCGCAGGGCTCATTACAAAAAAGTTTTGATGCGTTTTGGCATAGGCATTCATAAAATTTGCGGTGACTTTTGAATAAGAAACCGTAGGCTGATTCGTTTTTTGCATGTCTCCTGTTTCTTTATTAAACGGTTTAATACCATGCCATACACCAGCATAATCATCTTCACTTGGTGTGTAGCCTTTGCCTTTTTGGGTTTTAATGTGAAGCACGGTAGGTTTATTGGCTTGTGAAGCCATTTTAAAAGCTCTTAATAAATGTTTGAAAGAATGCCCATCAATTGGCCCATAATAATCATAGCCCAGAGCTTCAAAATAATTTTGACCAGTGATAAACCCTTTAAATCGTTTTTCAATTTTGGATGTTAATGGCCTTAGTTTAGAAGGAATTAGACGCTTGGTATTATGCCTTAATCCTCTATACGTTCTGCGCATTCTCACTTGCGAAAGGATTTTTGAAAGATGCCCAATATTTTTAGAAATACTCATTTCATTATCATTAAGAATGATAATAGGATTTTTATCAGAATAATGTCCTAAAAAATTTAAGGCTTCTAAGGCCGCGCCACTATTAAACGCGCCATCACCAATTAAAGCAATTACATTACCGATAGAGTCATTGTGCGGTTTTGCAAAAATCATCCCTGCCGCTGCAGCGATGGAAGTTGATGAATGGCCCGCTTCATAACAATCGTGTTCACTCTCTTCTCTTTTTAAAAAACCGCTCAATCCATCGGTTTGTCTTAAGGAACTAAAATGTTTTGCGCGCCCTGTTAAAATTTTATGGACATAGCCTTGATGTCCAACATCAAAAATCAAATGATCTTTAGGCGATTCAAATACTTTATGAAGGGCAATCGTCAGTTCGACAACGCCCATATTTGATGCGAAATGCCCGCCTGTTTTACTTAAAGTATTGATTAAAAAAGTTCTCACTTCTTTAGCCAAGTCTTCGAGATCCGTTGCATCCATCTCCTTTAAAAATAAAGGGTTTTGAATGGCTTCGACACTTACCATACTAATCAGTCCTCATTTTTGGGGATTTCAAACGATGTTTCTTCTCCGCTTTTCATCATTTTATTTAACACATTTTCAGCGTCCTTTAAATGGCCCTTTGCCTCTTTAGAAAGTTTGATGCCTTCTTCATATTTCTTGACAGCTTCATCTAACGGCAAATCACCACTCTCTAGTGCTTTCACAATTGCTTCTAGTTTTTCTAGTTTACCTTCAAAATTATTGTTTTGATCACTCATTATGATTCCTCCTTTTTCTCTTTAACGGTTGCTTTAAACATGCCATCCATCATTTCCATTTCTACTGAATCTCCAATGGATAGGTCTTTAATACTTTTGATTACCTTCCCATTCTTTTTTGCCAGAGTATATCCTTGGTTTAAGATTAAACGTGGGTTTAAAACCGCTAATTTATCTAAGTAACGCTCTAAAGCCTTTGTTTTACGATCGATTAAACTTGCCATGAAACGATTTAAAAGCTCTGTTTGTTGATCTACGTTTTTACGGGCTTCATGTAATTGTTTTTCAGGGTTTTGTTGCTGCAGACGATGCAATAAAGATTCGAAATTGACGAGTGGTCTTTCGAAAAGTCTTTCTGGGTCTTTTAAGACGTATCGATCTAATAATTCTTCTAAACGATCTTTTTTTCTTTTTATAATTCTAAAAAAAGAATCATTCAAACGTTGGTGGTTATTGTTTAGATCATTAATGATTGTCTTTTGATCGGGAACTGCAATTTCGGCTGCCCCTGAAGGGGTTGGTGCTCTTTTATCAGCCACAAAGTCCGCAATGGTAAAATCTGTTTCATGCCCTACTGCACTAATGATAGGGGTTTTACAGTGATAAATAGCATCGGCGACGCGTTCTTCATTAAACGCCCATAAATCTTCAATAGATCCACCACCTCTACCCACAATGATTAAATCATTGGCTTCGTTTTGATCGGCAGCTTCAATATTTTCAACAATTTCATGCTTTGCCTTCTCTCCTTGAACCGTTGTCGGATAAACCAATATTTTGACTAAAGGATAGCGTCTTGAAAGAATATTGATGATATCTCTTACTGCTGCGCCAGTTGCTGAGGTTAATACGGCAATTTGTTTTGGGTATTTGGGCAGTTCTTTTTTATGAAATGACGCAAAATATCCTTGTTTTTCAAGTTTTTCTTTTAATTGTAAGTATGCTTGGTATAAGTTTCCTAACCCTACTTGTTCCATCTTTTTTACATAGACCTGATAGGACCCCGCCACTTCAAAAACACTGATGTACCCTCTTACTATAATATTCATACCATCTTTAGGGGTGAAATTTACGTGTTGGGCACTCCCTTTAAACATAACGGCTTGGATGGATGAATTATCATCTTTTAAGGTAAAGTAAAAATGACCACGAAGATTATGCTTAAAGTTAGAAATCTCACCTTCAAGTAAAAGATCTTTTAAATGGGAGTCGTGGTCAAATTTATATTTAATGTACTTCGTGAGTGCGCTAACACTTAAAGGTTTTTCAGGCATTATTTCACTCTTTTCTGTTCAAATTTTTTGCGATATTTTCAAGCACTCGATTGTTAAAAGACACATGTTTTTTATCGCCTTCATCTGAATACTTATGGGTTAAATTTAACGCTTGATCAATAATGATTTCAATGCCGGTTGGGGTGTGTTTCATCTCAAAGGCTGCTAAACGTAAAATTGCGCGATCAACATACGATAAACGGTTTAATTTCCAGTTGAATAATGAGGCTTCCAATAAGGCGTCATAATCGCTTAGATTTTGCGTGATGGATGCTAAGGCTTCATTCACAAAATCATATTTCGTTGGTTTATAAATAAAATTATCAGTTAAATCCATCTGATAGAGTTTTGAAACAATGTGTTCACGCATTGATTCACGTGAATTCGGGTGATGGTTTTTTGTTTTTTTCATGGCTTTTCGCTCCTCTTATATCAGTAAAAATTTTACCATATTAAATGGAAAATAAAAAGGGAAACGTGGCTTTCATCCACTAAAAACCACGGGGTTTACCGTGGTTTAAATGTGAAGGATTCTTCTCTTATATTTTCGTGGGTATAAGCGCTTTTCCACTCTAAATCAACGCTGAATTCATTAATGGTCGCAATTAAGTAAGATTCATCATAATTCCCTCTTGCATGATTGATGGCGCCTGGATTAATAATATATTTACCAGACACTTCATCAAAATGTAAAATATGCGTATGACCATGTAATGCGACGTCTGCTTCGGTTTCTAATATTTTATAATACAAGGTTTCATAGCCTGATTTTACTTTATTTTTATGGCCGTGGACTAAAAGCCACTTTAGCCCTTTAATATTGATTGTTTGTTCATAGCCAACCCCAGCGTCTAATGGATAATTACCTTTAACCGCAATAATATCATTTTTTTGTAAAAATTTGCGGCGCAGTTCACTATCGCCTAATGATATTTTATAATCAGCGTCTTGGTGTTTATCTAAGATTTCGATGAGTCTTTCTTTTTGACCATGAACATCACTAAAAATTAATAGTTTCATAGTGTCATCCCCCTTAGTTCGTGTAAAAGTCAAGGTGCACGCGTCCGTCTTTTAACTCGATGATTCGATCGGTTTTTTCTGCGACTTTTTGATCGTGTGTAATCACAATAAACGTTGTTTTATAGGTAGTATGAATGTTTCTTAAGAGATTATACACTTTATCCGTTGTTTTACTGTCTAATGCGCCAGTAGGTTCATCGGCTAAAATGATTGCAGGTTTATTGATTAATGCTCTTGCGATGGCAGTTCTTTGTTGTTGACCGCCTGAGAGATTGGTTGCTTTGTTGTTTTTTACATCGGTGAGGTCAACGAAATCTATCAATTCATTTGCATAATCAATGATCGCTTGGTTTAGTTTGCCTTCTTTTATACGATAAGGCATCACAATATTTTCAAACACACTAAACTCAGGCAACAAGTAATGATGTTGAAAAATGAAGCCTAATGTTTTATTCCGCAATTTCGACAATGCTTTTTCATCCAATGAGTTAGTGTTTTTATTTAATATCTTAATCGTACCGTTTGAAGGAGTATCAAGGGTTCCTATCAAGTTAAGTAGTGTCGATTTTCCACTTCCACTTTGACCAATGATGGCATTAAATGAATTGCTTTCAAATTTTAAGTTAATATCATGTAACACTTTAGCCGCAAGTTTGCCAGTTCCATAAATCTTTTCAACACCGCTTAGTTCTAAGGCAAAATCAGCCACTTCTAATCACCTCAATAACATTGAGTTTTGCACTTCGTCTTGCAGGAATGATACTTGCTATGGTACTCGCAACTACCGCAATGAATCCACTTAATATAATGAATGAGGGATTAATCAACACACTGACAATGGGATCGCCTGCCGCATCTCTTGCGAAGGTTGAGAATACATACACAAGTGAAATACCTAAAGTTATTCCAATGAGTGCTCCGAAGAAACCTAGAATAATGCCTTGAGCCAAAAATATTAATGATGCTTTTTGATTGGTAATACCCATTGCTTTTAAAATTCCAATTTGTTTTGATTTTTGCAACACCGTAATCGCAAGTACACTAGAAATTCCTAAAACAACACTAATCATTACAAAAATCTGAATCATTAAAGAAGAAATACTTTGCCCTTCTAGACCAGAAATTAAATCTTCATTTTCACTTTGCCATTCACTTACATTATAATCTGGATAAGCAGTGCTTAAAGATTCTTGGATATTTTTTGACTCAAATACATCATTTATTTGCAGTTCATATTTACTAATAGAAGACGTATCAAACACATTTTGAAGGGTGTTCAGTGAAGTCACTGTCCAACTTTCATTTAATGAAGTGACTCCTAAATCAAAAATACCACTCACAACAAAAGCTTGAGGTTCAAATCCTACACTCGGAATAAGAAGTTCAATTTCATCGCCAACACTAACATCCAAAATGTTTGCTAAATCTTTTCCAATCATCATTTCAAAATCCCCATTCGGCAGTTCCCCACTGTCTAAACGATTGGTAAAATTATAGATTTTATTCGCATCATCAAACTGAAATCCTCTTAAAATAACAGGATCATTTTCACTATTATCAACGTTTGCAGGACCTTCTAACACTGGACTAACAACGTTGATTGAATCATCAAAACGTTTCATTGATTCAAATTCATCTTCTAAAAAAGGTAGCAATTCACTTCTAGAAACGGAAGATATTGTGATATGTGGTTGAGAGCCTACGGTAGAATCAATTAAATCTTCTTGCAGCCCATCGATTAAAGAGCCGATGAATATTTGAACACTAACTCCAACACCGATACCGACCATAATCATAAAGGTTTGAAGTTTGGAAGCGAATAAGAATCTTGAAGCAACACTTAAAATAAATCTCATAAATGTTGCCTCTTTTTATAGGTTTCTATCGAAGCATAGTCTGTAATAATCCCATCAACTAACGGTTTAAAATGGTCGTAATTTTTTAAAAATGCGCGCCCGCCTCCAAGAATTTTCACATCAGGAAAACTTTCTTGAATCATTTGAATCGCTTGGTCAACTTCAAATAAGTGAAAAAAGTTCGTAACCGATAAAACGACATAATCAGGTTTAAGTATCTCAACCGCAGAAAATAATACTTCATTGGGTGTGTCCGCTCCAATGTAGGTTGTATCAAACCCACAAAGGGTTAACATATTTGCTCCCATCACTGCGCCTAATTCATGCGTTTCTTTAGGTGGACATGCAATCACTACTTTTTTATCGTTTGATAAAGTTTTCTTTTGTTTTAAAATATAAGGGAAACTCAGTTCTAAAAGGGTTCTTGTTATAGACGTCATTTGATGTTCCATCCATATACACGCTTTATCATCGTCTTCACACTCTATACTATTTAAAATATCCCTTAAAACTTTTTCATATAAATAGGGAATAGAAGTCCCTTCATCAAGCGCATTTTGAAAGATTTTAACCGCTTCACTCTTTTGATTGTTTGTTAATGCTACTTCTAATTTTTCTTTTAAATCCACCATATAACCCCCTAGTTATTGCGCGTATGTTTTAAATGATCAATGACTTTCAGCAAACATTTTTTTCTGTGTGATATTTTATCTTTAACATGGAACCCTAAATGCGCTAAAGTCTCATGATGGCCAACAGGTATAAATAAAGGATCATACCCAAATCCACCGTCTCCTTCTAAAGCAGTATGAATGTAACCGTCTAAGACACTCTCAAAAATATGTTCTTTCCCTGTTTCATCTTTAAGAACCATTACCGTTTTAAAGCGTGCGCGTCGATTGGTATGATTGGTCATTTTCTTTAAAAGCAATTGATTATTTGATAAATCATCGCCTTTTGATGAAAATCTGGAAGAAAAGACACCAGGTTTTCCATTTAAAGCTTCTACTTCTAAACCTGAATCATCGCTTAACACCATAAAATTCGTGACACGAGAAACATGTCGGGCTTTAATGACGGCATTTTCTTTCATAGTTTTGCCTATTTCTTTAGCATTAGATAAATTAAAATCATCTAAGCCATACACCTCAAACCCTAATTTTATTAAATGGGGTCTAATTTCTTCAATTTTACCTTGATTGCTCGTTGCCAGTACAATTTTTTTCATAGGCCCTCCTCTATGAAAAAAGCCTTTTTAAGGAAAAGGCTTATTTCTCACTCCACGTTGAAAATTTGTTCAAATCTTCATTTTTACCTACTAAAAGAAGGTGATCAGTCGCTTCAAACGTTTCTTCAGGTTTTGGAATCACTATATCTTCTCCACGCTTAATCGCCACTAAATTTACGTGGAATCGATCCCGTAAATCTAAGTTAGCGACCGTTGTGTTGACAATTTTAGAAGTAACTTCCATTTCTACAAAACTATGATTTTTACTTAAATCATAAAATTCTAACATATTGTTTGAGACAATTCGGTGTGCTAGACGCTTTCCTGTAATTCTCTCAGGCTGAATGGTCTCATCGGCGCCTAAACGATGTACCACTTTTTCATGGTAATAATTTTGAACTTTAACGGTAATTTTTTTAACCCCTATTTCTTTTAAGATAAGGGTCGTCATAATACTATCTTCTACATCTTTTCCGATTGCGACAATCACATGATCAATACTCGTAATTCCTACATCTCTCAATGCACTCTCATCAGCGGTATCTAAGACGACTGCGTGCGTCGCTAGCTTCGCGACTTTTGCGATTCTATCTTGGTTTCTATCAATGACTAAAACATCATATCCACTCGAGATTAACTCCTCAACAACCGCTAAACCAAATCGGCCTAATCCTATGACTGCAAAGGTTTTTTTCTGTGCCATTTTCATCACCACTTACATTCTATTCAAATTTTTATTATTAATATGTTATTATACCATTGATATGCATTTTAAAAAACCCACGGAGGATGATTATGGAAACGACTCAAAAATCATTAGGAAAAAAAATTATATTCATTTATTTAATGAGCTTTATAGGCTTGCAAGTTTTAGCAGCCCTTGCGCCTTTAGTTGTCCCTTCTATGTTAGATGAAGAAGCGGTATTTTATCAAGTATTAAGCGTTTTAAATCTCTTATGGTATGGGGGAATGCTTGTTGCTTTGGTATATGTTAGTAAAACTTATTTATTTAAAAATCAATGGACGTACTTCACCCAAAACCCATCGCGTTCCCTCGCTCAAATTTCACTCGGATTTTTAGCAGTTATCACAGTGAGTGCTATATTAAATGGAATTTTATGGGCGTTAGGCTTTGAGGTTGCACCTGAGAACCAAGCACAACTAGAAGCCTTATTACAAGGTGGACCTATTGCGATATTTTCTTTAATCATTTTCGCAGGCTTTTTAGCACCTATTGTTGAAGAACTTGTTTTTAGAAAAGGACTTTGGGATTTAATTGAAAAATGGGGGGGTTACGTTGGCGCCATCATAATTAATGCCTTTATTTTTGGACTCATACATATCATCGCAGATTTAGGAACAGGCACGATGGCACTGATCAATTTGCTCCCTTATTTTTCAATGGGTATTGTCATTTCACTTGCTTATTATTTTTCTGGCAAAATTATTTATATCCCGATTTTTATCCATCTTATATACAACTGCTTTGCGCTAATTAGTTTATTATTATTAGCGTAACAGTCTACTAAGGCTCTTAGATGCTTTGATCAATTTTTTGGTAGATTGATCGAAAGCATCTTTTTTTATATCTACCTGTTCAAAAAACCCATTATTATCAAACAAAGCGGCTAAAAAATATGCATGATTATTAAGATAATCTATGTTTTCAAAATCCTTACTACGTTCTAAAAATAATTTTAAAAGTACTAAATCTTTAGATTTCAATATGTAGAAGAGGGGTTTATTGCCATAATAATCTTTTTCATCTATATGGGTAGATTTTTTTAATAAAGCTTCTGCCTCATCGAGGTTTTCCTCACGCAAAGCACGATGGAGTGTATACGTTTTATATGACTTTTCAACCGCTAAATTATAAATAGAACGCTCTATCATTGTATGAACATCGCCATACGGTTTCGCATACATCAAAGGGGTTTTATCGAAACTATCTTTCATTAATGGATTTAGTCCATATTTTAAATAACTTTCGACCAAAAGCTCATTTCCGTTTTTAGCCGCAAAATGAAGGGGTGTTTGTTTATAAATATTTTTATAATCTGGGGGCAGGCGATGATTTAAAAGTACATCATTCATCGTTAATAAACCATTTTTGGCAATTGCATGATGTAAGGTTTCGTCTTGGTAGTTTTTGACATATA
>LFIK01000575.1_pt1 | contig 27696 bp, 36 predicted proteins | sample 643401 | NCBI WGS metagenome assembly LFIK01 (sample SAMN03777447, study PRJNA286221) | soda lake metagenome | biome: soda lake; feature: Kulunda steppe; material: water; isolation source: sample T5-Br brine of Lake Tanatar-5 | place: Russia: Kulunda steppe | collected 2010-07
CACACACACACACACACACACACACACACACACACACACACACACACACACACCTGAGGACCTTGTTCAGGCCGCCCACAGCCACCATCCTCTCCTTGTACTTGGCCTTGGTAGCCTTAAGCATGTCGCGCAACTCTGCCACCTCACTCAGCAGCGCGGCAGTCTTGACCTCCCACTCTGGCACCTGCAGCCGTGCCCGGCAGGGCATGCTTGCCACAAGCCCAGCAGCCGTGCCCGGCAGGGCATGCTTGCCGCAAGCCCAGCAGCTGTTTGTGACAGGCGTGCATGTGGCCATCAATGGGCATCTGTGGTCATCATCCAGCATTGGGGTTATCCATGTCGGCTCCCACAGCTGATGATTAGGGCTTCCGCCGCCGATTGATTGATACTTACAAACAGCTCATTGATCATAACTGTGACAACGCATTGACCAGGGACCGGACCCCCTCCCTCCCCCCCCTTTTCCCCCTCCTCCCACTCAAACAGAGTGCAATGTGTGGGTGGAGGCGCGTGCGCGCCGCTACTGCTGGAACTGCAGACGTCGCCTGGCCAAATGCTGGCTGGCATTGCTACCTGAGCTCCACGGCGCAGGCCGCACTTTAGCAAAGCCGGTGTGCACTCTGACACCAAAAGCCAAGCAGGCCGCACATCAGCAAAGCCGGCGTGCACTCTGACACCAAAAGCCAAGCAGGCCGCACATCAGCAAAGCCGGCATGCACTCTGACACCAAAAGCCAAGCAGGCTGCACATCAGCAAAGCCGGCGTGCATTCTGACACCAAAAGCTAAGCAGGCCGGCGAGCATGCTTTCATGCCAATCACCACGACTGACTGCCCCCAAAGCCCTCCCTTACCTCCCCCAGCGCTCTCTCTGATTCACACGAGGCACAAAGGTGGTGTCAGCCTACAGGCCCCTGCAGCATGCTGCCTACACTGCCACGCATCACGCAGCTAGGGGGCCTCGCCTCGCCTCACCTTAGAGACCTCCAGCGACAGCTCCGCAATCTGGGCTTGCTTGTCCACAAGCCTGTCCTGCAGCTCTCGCACATCGGCATCCTTGGCGAGGACCCTGGCTGCGTCAGATTCCCCCTGGCAGCATCATCATCATCATCAGCAGCAGCAGCAGCATCAGCATCAGCAGCAGCAGCATTATCGGCATCAGTGGCAGCTTCAGCAGGCAGCAGTTCCCATCCATCACATGTTCTCTGCGAGTGTGGGCAGCACGCGCACCCAGCGCACATGTGGGCTGCCAGCCTCTCTGTGCAGCGCAAACTGCATGGCACATAGAGCAAGTGCGCAGGTAGAGCATCTGCGAGCTTAGTCTGTTGGAGCATGGACCCGTGCACAGAGTTATGCACCGCACAGCTCATCCCTGCATGCATGGCTGGTGTAAGCAAGAGGCGGCAACCCCTCCCTGCCGCCGCTGCAGCTGTGCAGGGTGTGGGGAGAGCTGCGTCACACCAGCCAAGCACCCTGTTTCCTGCTCTATGCGCAGGTGCAATTAGAGGGTCGGGCAAAAGCGCCGCAGGCCCCGTCCCCCCTCACTCCTTCGCACATGACTAAACAGAGGGGTTTCCTTGCGCCTTGGCACAATGTCGCGTCTATGCCATGCAGATCGGGCCTCTCCAGGAATGGTTGTGTATGCACACACAGGTGCAGCACCAGGCATCCCCTGGCTAGCCCTGCGGCCGCACCACACACCTCAACAGCGAGGTGGTGCACCAGGCGCATCATCATGGATTGCTGCATGCGCAGGTGCAGGGCGAGCACAAGGGGCGCGACACTGGCGGGCTTGCTCGCGCCGCCTTGCAGCCTGAACTCGGGCTCCAGCAGTTGCTGCGTCTGCTGCACTTGCTGCTGCACCTGCGCATGCAGCAATCCATGATGATGCGTCTGCTGCACTTGCTTTGTACTCTTGTCAGAGACAAGTGAATGAGAGGGAGGCAGAGGGGGAGACAGAGGGTTAGGGAGGCTGAGGACAAAAGGCGGAGGGGTAAGGGCTGAGGGGTAGGCAGCAAGGCGATCGTGCGCGTCCTAGGCGTGGGGTCAATAAGAAAAGAGTCAGGCGCACGCCAGGGGTTGGGGGGGGGTGAAAGGGGCGTCAACCCCCTCCGTGATGCAAGCACGGCACATTGCTGGCAGGTGGCTTAAACATGCCACACAGTGCATCACACAAAAATTGCTGCTGGCAGGTGGCCTGAACAGGCAATCATAGTACAAAACACTTGCTGCTGCACCTGCGCACGCGCACGGGAGTCCTCATTCTGGCAGCGCCACACGACCATGTGGCATGCGCTCAGGTTGCATGGCGGTGCGGCACGACCAGAGAGATCAAAGCTGCCAGCCCGGTTTGACAGAAAAAGCGGCCCCGGGCAAAAAGAAGCAGGTGCCCTCTGTGGCAACCATGCATTCCTCCTGCACGAGTGCCTGGCCTGTGCTTTTCATAGGAGCCCCCATAGGCATGCCTGCGCACTCTAGGCACGCATGCGTACACGCTTGAGTGACACACAAGCGCACGCATGAGCACCCGCATGGAACGCATGCACATGTGCGCACCTGAAGCAGGTGCAGAAGGGCAGCGTCTGTGGCCTCAACGCCACCATCCACATCCCCCCCCTCCTGCCCGATGGCCACCACGCCTGCAGTCGCGCTGCGCACTGCTGCCCCGTGCCTGCGATGCACACACATTGAGAAGTACACGCAAGCGCGTATGCCTAACAGCTTCCATCATAGGCGCACCTGGCGCATGCCCTCGTAGCGCTTTTCGGTTCTTCCCGCACCTTTGTCGCCCGTGTCACTCATGGCACACCTCTTCGTGTCAGTCACTCATGGCCGATGCTCATGGAACACATCCTCATGGCACGTTCGCATGGCACACGGCCTCACATGGCACATGCCTTCATGTCGGTCGCTCATGGCAGGTGCTCATGGAACACACCCCCATGGCATGTTCTCATGGCAGGCGCTCGTCGCGCATATGCCCCCGTGGCCCGCGCTTGCAGCAGGCACAGCGCAGGTGTGCAGGCCCAGCACCAACCAGGGACGCTGCACGCGTTGCAGCCTTGATTGCATGCACAGCCGGCCCCTGCCCAAGGCGCCCTGCCGCTCCATGCACGCACCTGCAGCTCACCTGCCAGCTGCGCATCTGCATTGGCGCGCCATCGAGGGGGTCACTGACGCGAAGCAGGACACCCCACCAGCCCCCCTCCTACCTGGCGGTGCTCTGTTGCATTGGTTTGTGATCATGACCTGTGCGCAGCGCTGTGCTTTTTTCCTCTGGCCCCCTCCGAAGGCCAGCCGCAGGATGTCTGTAGCTGCTTGGCGACCACCGCTTGCAGTCCCCCAGGCCTTCACAGCCTGCGGCCACACCCAACCCCTGCAGTCATACCCGCACCTGTAGGCTGCGCGGCTGCGCAGCACCGCCTCGAGCTCGCGCGCCACGCCCTCAAAGTCGCGCAGCGCGACCTGGAAGGACGCCAGCTCCTCCGGGCCCAGTCCTCCACCTGTGCACACAGGGCCGGCTTGCTGGGTGGGCATTGCCCACAAGGCAAGAGGGGTCAGGGCATGCGTGCTTGAGTTGGGTGGCACACAGGGAGGGGGGTTTAGGACGCACGGCCAATGGAGGGGTTGGTGGGAAACGCTGAAGGCATATGGCCTTCCCATCCTTGATCTGACAGAGTCACAGCTGCGCAGCACATGGCCCAGACCCTCGGGGTCCACCGCTGGCGGCTTGCACACCTTGCAGCGCAACCTTGCGCGCGTGTTCCAGCTCCTGCTGCTGCTGGGCGGCGAAGAACGCACGGGCAGCGCAGATGTCCTCCCGCTGCCTCAAAAGCTCCGCCTTTATGCGCTGCAGGTCTGCGCGCTCCTGGTCCTGCGTGCGCAAGGCGTGTTGGCGGTGTGTGGCGGCACAGGGCAAGCATGCCTGTTGCGCAGCAGAGCCACACGCATGCATGTGGGCGCTCTTCTGTGTGCTTCAGTGTGCCATCACGGGAGCCAGCCTGATCTGGAGGCCATCTCGCGGGAGAGTCCTGACGTCTTAGAGCGATGATGCGCTTTGCGACGCTGCGTCCCAGATCGGGATGACACCACCAAGGCGCGCAGCGCAACACTTGGAGCAGAAGAGGCACCTTGAGAGGGTGAGTGGTGGCGGACAAGACGGACGGCTCTTGCAAGCAGGCCAGCCAACTACGGGCGTGAAATGAAGCTCTCCCAGAGGTTTGACCGGATCCTGCCCCCGGGCATCGGACGTCCATAGTGGCATGGATGCTACAGCTCACGGCCTGGATGCCTGCCACGAGGCCATGAGCCCAGGCTGGCAGCCATGTCAGCAGTAAGCGCAAAGCAGCAGTCATCTAGGAGGACACATTGCAAGGGCCCATTGTCCCTGGGAATGACGTTGCAGTTTGCAATTTTGAAGTCGGAGACCGGGATACTACAGAAATCTGCTACGGGCAATCCACTCACCAGGTGTAGCTCTGCTGCTGCTGCGCTTCCCATATGCATGATAGCCTCATCCCGCTCGTCCTGTCCAGGTGCCAGCCGAGGAGCATGGCAACGGCACTCCAAGTTGACTATGCAATCCATAAAGACCTATGTCTGTCTGTCTGTACACTGGATGGATGGGGGCAGTGATCTCAAGGAGCTGCATCATCGTTTGTTGCTCGTACACACGTAGACTGGAAAGCAGACCTCTTTTGACATATCACATGGTTGCGTGCACACAAACGCACACATATGTGTGTTGCATGGCAAAGTACCTGGAGCATTTGCATCTGCCTCTCTGCCTCTTTGAGCTTGAAATGCATGCCTTCAACCTGCGCTTGCAAGGATGCTTTCTGCTTGGCCTCATCCTCAAGCTGGAAGAGAGCGTGTTTAAGCCTGGATATGATATGGGTAGCATCATCTGTCTCCACGCTCCCGGATGACACAGATATTGTCATTTCCAAGGCTGGTCAAACTTTGTCTAACTAACAGCACCGCCCATATCAGCCGAGGTTGCGTTCTTGATGTCTTTCTGAAAATGTTATATGTCAGATTATCGAGTACGCATGAACCGGCACCTCATTCACATTCATAAAAAGAGTAGTGTAAATAAGTTTAGGAATGCGAAGCTTTATCTTTAAGGCGTACGCGCAACAAACCCGCCTAGCCTGCGTCCAACCTTGTCAGCTCAATACTCCCTATGCCCCAGCATCAGACCTCCTGCAATGCAACAGAAATACAGGCACATTGGGATCTGCAGGAAGTGTACACTTTGTGGGACGGATCAGGCGTCGGTGTCCTTCTTCATCCTCCAGACAAGGAGACATACTTGCAGGGAGGTCACCAGCTTGTCCGTCAAGACTCATGTCACATAGGCAGCAAAATGATGGTGTCAGCAGCAGCCAAGTCTCTCGTGTGGACGGAGTTCCAAGCATAGATCTGGTTGCCCCGACTGAGAGAGCGCTGGGGCGCCTGGCAACTCTGCTCGTGCACAAGGGAGGCTTGCAGGCAGGGGATGTGTACTGCCTGCATGGGGATGTGGGCGCTGGCAAAAGCGTGTTCAGCCGCGCCTTCATCCGTGCAGCTGCGGGTGACCCTCTGCTGAACGTGCCGTCGCCGACTTACCTACTGCAGGTGGGCCTGGGGAGTGTAAATTCACACTGTTCTATCTGCTCCCTGTCACCCATTACTTTGCTTCTGGCATTTCTACTAGGGGATTATCATTGGGCACAGCATTGTGCACAATGATGTAGACAAGCTTGTCATTGCACAAGACCTGTTGCACACATCTGGTACATCTGCTTCTACCTGCGGCAAAAATTATTGAAGGACTATTTACACAAAGTGCTTGCACATCCTGCATGCTCATGTACACACAGCACATATACAACTCTTGGGTACCTCCCAACACACACACACACACACACACACACACACAACCTGTGAAGACAAACACACATGTAAGCAAACACTCATACATGCAAGCACACATACCTTATGTGACATACACACATACATACATGTTCACGCCCACGCCCACGCCCACGCGCATGCATGCACACAAATGTATGCAAATACACACATGTATGCACACACGCATTCGATGTTACATTGCACACTTGCAGAACCTGTATGACGAGGCTTCTCTTCAACACAGCAATGTCCCTATCCATCATTTTGATTTGTACCGACTCCCCAGTGACTCTCCTCCAACCCTCGAGCGTCTTAACCTCCAGGTCAGGCCTTCATTCTGGTTTTCAGAGTGTACTTTTGGGTGTGTGACATTTGTGAGTCACTGGCCTTAGTAGTGGAATTAACAGAGCTAACCTCCCCATTGTGCTCTTACCCAAGACACGTGGGCCACAAGGTTTCCTTGGTCTCTGGCCTGTTGCATTGATTGCTTTGGCAAAGCCGATTTTGTGCGTCATGAGAGTGGCTACACAAATTGCTGCATGCTGCTGCAGGCGTCTTTCAACAGCGCGGTGTCACTCGTGGAGTGGGCTGATAGGGCGCAAGTGTGCATGCCTGAGCATCATCTAGCAGTCTACATCAGGGCCATCACCCCTGGGGCAGAGCAAAGCTACAAGCTGCGCCCAAGTTTCAGGAGCTTAGGTGAAAAAAGCCCGGGTGACCAGGGGCAGGGGCAACATCCAGCAGGGGCAACAACCAGCGGGGAGCATGCAACCAGTAATGAACAGGGAAGTGGGATTCCTGTGAAAGGACAAGCGGGAAGTGGCGAAAGGGATGAGCTTGAGGAGGAGGGCAGTGAGCAGGGAGAGAGCTCGAGTGACGAGGACGAGGATAGCGACCCTTACACCGACCAGCGATGGCGCACTGTGAGACTGGAGGCCCATGGCCAAGTCTGGCAGCAGAGATTAGGAGCAGTGCTCCATTTTTTGCAGGAAGAGACTGTAGCCGGCAGGGCAATAGGCTTACGCTTGTGCTGAGGGACTGGACGCCTGCTTGTTTGATTCTTCTGCTCTCAAAATGCCTATCATTTTGTCCTTTCAGAGAAACTACACAGACTGCAACTCTTGGCGTGCTCTCCAAGCTTTTTCAAGTTTATGTGTGCGCTCTAAGCACGTCGAACGGACTGCAGGATACTACCGGAAATGAATGAATAGATAAATTATTACAAATGCAATTAACTGACTTCACCCAAAAAAATGCGAGATGGTCTGCCAAGAGTGGACGTGGGCTCCAATGCAGAGGATGGGGAGAAGGAGCTTGGAGGGGGAATTGAGCAGCCTCCAGCCCCTATACCATCACCCTCAAAGATTAGGGAACCCCATATCAAGTAAGAATGCCTTTATTCATGTCTGTACAAACATCACATGATAGGGCTTCAAACATGGAACAAGGAGCATGCTATCTCACCTTTACGAATGGGTTTCTTGATGCTCATGCCCTGCTTTTTCCCGCGGGAACCGCATGTTGCGCCTGTTGTGCAAGCTCATTTGCTCCCTTGTTGCTCTGGAGGGGCAAGCGCATGCAAGTGCAAAAACTCATGAAAGCAGGCTAGCAATAGTGCGCAAGGACTTATGTGTTCGTAAGGACGCAAGCAAAAGCGTGGTGCACGTTTCTGTGAACCTGGTCCTGTGCACCTTCCTTTTTTATGCACAGGGCACAGAAAACTGAAGCAGCTTCTTTTCTGTGCACGTTTCAGGTTCGCCAACGTCCGCGAAAAGCTCAGGCTGCTCAGGTCAGCCTTTGCAGTGGCACCCACCTTTTTACCTCGATACCTGCAGCTGCAAAGCATCGAGCAGCTGCTCCTGCACAGCGTGCTGCAGCTCATGATGTGAATTATGTGCATACTGTTATGTACTATCCATATTTTGGCCCTTTGCACTGCTCATATGCTGTATGAAACGCTTATTATGTTCCTATTGGCTTTTGTTCTGATCGGCTGTGTTGTCAATCTCACATCCTGTAGGAGTGGCAAGGCCAAGGCAGCCAATATGGGAATCGACATGGCTGATGTCATTGAGGAGTAAGTGCCCTGCACAGCGCACAATGTTACTGCCGGTTCTTAATCCCAAAAGGAAGGTGCCTTGGCTGTTATTCCTGCTGTCATATACTGATGGCATTCTTCTGCATCTTCTTACAATTGTGTGAACCCACTGTGCTTGCATCCTCTGATAATGTAGGGCCCAGCTGAACAGGTCAGCTGTCCTGAACAGCCTTGCTGCGGCGGCAGAGCTCATCCACAACCTTTCAGTTTCGCCCACAGCCCGTCGGGCTGTGCACAGGAGGTGCGTAGGCTTGTTTGCTCCGGCATTCCAGCGAATGAGCGGGAGCAGGCATTCCGGCAAATAACCAAGAAATCCACATGCACGAATGTGCACATGCATGCACGATAAAACCCGTACATACCTGTTCACGCCAGAAATGAATGGCGGGAGCTTTTCTGGCACAATCAAGTGTTGATGCAGGTGTGGGTAACACTGATAGCCTCTACATCGAGCTCAGCATGATCCGTACTTGAGGATTATTAGTTGGTAGTTAGTGTGAGGGGCTCTCAGATATCAGAGTATGAGCCCTGGTTATTGGTACTAAAGCTAAGCCGTTGTAAATTCAAATCCATGGAAAGCAGCCAAACACTAGGTTGTTATACTGTGCCAAGTTTCCAGGCCCCTGGTACAGTTGGGGGTGACTAGCGAGCCCTACCAAACAGCATGTGAAGCAGGAGTGCTCCTTGATTCTAAAACAATTTTAAGGAAGTTGGTTTGCCAAGTCCATGCTACTCTGCATGCTCACGGGGACATTCTGAAATTGCTTCGACCGGGCCATGCAATTGAATGGCTTACAACCTCGACCAGCACTGTTCCACCATTGAGATGAATGACTGTGCCCAAGCCTTGGATTTGTATCTCAGCTCAGCCTCCTTTTGCGCCTTTTTCTGGCTTTGCCTGGAACTTGCAGAGAGATCACTGAGCTAGGACGGCACATCCAATTGCCGGCATTCTGGTTCAGCTCCGAGCGCAAGAAGGCAATCACCTGGTACCATGTTCTGCAGGTTGGTGTTGCTTTTTGGCATGTTATACTCTCAGGTTTTGCAGGATGTGGGCCTTTTAGAGTATGCAAGTCTTGTTGCTGCGCTAGTCGTTTCATGGAGTCCCTGCTTGCTGTCCCTAGCTACCCCTGGTAGTCTTTACCAAGACGCTTTTCTGTACAAAAATCAAATCATTTGCCACCTGAGCATTTCTTGCAAAGATGGTCAGCCGGGGGTGATGCAGCAACCATCCCATCACTTACACTGACCACTTTTGCAGTGACTTCTCAACTCAGGAGGCGAGCATGATGCTCTAGAGACAGGCTTGCAATCAACTTTTTTTCCTTCTCAGTCTCTCTTAAATTTGTTATGCGCTAGATACTTTGCCAGGCACCAAACTCCCAACAGCTGAAAACTCGTGAGAATTTAGTAGCGGGTGTCAAGACTCCTTGCTCGATCATCGTACACCTGCACGTGCCAATCTCTGTATTGAACGTTGTCAATCCCTATTAATGAACGTTGTCAATCCCTGTATTGAACATCATCATTTCGCCTTGCCCAATCCCTTGACAGAATCTGAAACTTATGGAGTTCAATGCTGGAGACATGGTTTTTCGAGAAGGGCAGGAGGCCACTAATGCTTACTGGTTTTTGGGAGGTATGTGCAACAAGGAGGATTTGAGAGCACCAGCAACACGCACCGTTTCCAGGATGGTAAAGGGAGAATGTAAGTGTAACATAAGAGAGAAACTTGTGTGATCATGCAAATTCTCACTCAGTCCAATCAAAAGCGCTAGACTATTGGCTTGTGACCTCGGCCTCAAGCTGCCATTGGTGGATGTCTGCTTGCTGCTGTATGACCGAGGGCTGCCTAATCTCAGTGGAGCACAATCCGTGAGATGACTGATCAAGGGATACAGCTCACTCAAGTCCAGGGCAGCTTGCAATCAAATCAGGAGGGAAACAGATTCAACTGTTGCGCTAGCATAAACACACGGACATGACCAGGATTGCTCCTATTAACAATTTAGTACGGCAGTGTGAAGCCAGGACAGAAAGCAACCTTCACAAAATGTCTCATTCCTCTGATTTCTGTGCGCTCAGACCTGAAGACAAACAAGGCATACAAGCTAAGTGCAGAAGCAGAGGCTGCAGCCCAGAACTTGTCATCTCCAGAGGTATGGCTTGTCTTGGCATGCTGATGCCTAGTTTGATGAATGCACGCAGCTTTTGAAAACACCGGCAGTGGCTCTCTGCAGAATTGCCATTGCAAAATTGCACACATGCATGCAAAAGCATAACACTGATGCCTCATAACCAAGCAAATTTGAAGCTGCAGGAAATCTAAGCCGTTTGTCCTTCTACAAGCTGTTTCAAGCCACTCTTTGTACAATACTAAGCCCACAGATCTGGTTTGGGTTGCCCGTCTGCGCAAACAGATCATGTCCGATTACACACACATGTTATCCATGCACGCAGCTTACATGCTTGTGTGCCCAACGCCCATAACCTTGTGGTCAATCCATCACACACCCTCCAGGCACAGCGGGTTGCCAACGTTGCCTCGTCACGCACCAGCCGGAACCCCCACGCCGGTCCCTCGAGGATCTCAGTTTGGCAAGGAGTGGGGCTGGAGGCACTGGCGCCTGAGCAAAAACACTACGCATCAACAGTGGTGGCAACATCAAAGGTGGGTGCCAGGAAGAAGCGTATGCACCTCACTTTTAGGCCAGTGCGCATTCTGGAAAACCCAGGACCCAAGATTAGGGGCAATAAAGTGAGAATGGTGTGTGTAGCTTGGTTTACTTCTGGTGATATGCATCAGTGCAAGCTGGTGGCAGGTGCAAGCCTGTGCCAGGCTCAAGCGCTCCAACAGAGTTATGTGGCAAGAGTGTTATGAAGCTGCCAGCAGGGATGTGCGGGCTCGAAGTGCTTACGTGCGACCACAGGGAGCCCGATATGAGCATGTGGTCAAGTTTAGAATAATGCCATAATTATGGATCTTGCAGGGCTCTGCTGCTGTCTTAAGTCGCCAAGACTACGCGGCCATCAACAACCTGCTACAAAACACAACCTACGAGAGCTTGAAGGTGATGCATGTGCAACAGAGAGTGTCCCTGCAGCATTGACATGGTTTTGGGGATTTGATTTCTAACAGGAGTTGCGGGGTGGTGGAATATTGTAACACATCAACCTTCTGGAAGTCATTGACAAACCATTAGAGCATAGCGGTTGTATTTGCTTTATTGCTCAAGCTGACTTGTGCACAGAAAGCGTAAGCTAATCTGGATTCAACTTGCAATCCTTGTGCCTAGGGGATCAGCCTGATGCTTAAGGCTAAGCAGGAGCGGACCCATACAGAGATAAAAGATTTGGCAGGTGAAGGAGATGTCTGGCTTTATCTCGCATTACTGAGCCCGTGCCATCCTTGACTTGTTCATACCATCAAGGTAGACCGATTCAGGAAATACCATCAGACTAAGTAGAGGCTAGGCACATGTCAAATGTCTTGCCGTTCTGATTGAGAGTCAACTTGCATGACTTTGCCATATTTGGGCTTTCCATCAAGCTGACATTCTTGGGATGTGGCTTGCTTCCAAATCACCCACTCTCCTCCATAAGCCTCAACATGGCCCAGGACAGCCTGCCGTTCATCAAAACATTTTTCCACTTTCACGTCATCACAGCCACAAACAATGCAATCCATGCAGTCTCTGATGATCAGAGTCAACAAGTACTCGAGCAGCCTGCCATTTGGACAGGGAAGGGCATGTGTCAGTGCTTCGATTAAGTAAGACGCGTCGCCAAATGGTTGCATTTTGTTTACTTTTGTGGCGACACTACGACGCCCTGCCGGGCGTCACAGAGCACCCTGTGTCACCAGATGGCGACACAAGGAATGCTCACAAACCACCCCGCGTCGCCGTATTCTTTCTTATTCATTTTGACAATTGCATGAAATAGGGCATAAACGCACTTCGGGTGCTCGTACGCCCCTCCAACCAAGGACATTTGAAAACCAACACTCCCCTGCTCCCCCACTTTCCTTACCCTCCCATCTACCAGCAGCATCAGCAAAATCGCTGTGGCAACATACAATTTGATCAGAAGCGACCTGTGTCGCCAAATGGCGACACGCCCAAAAACCTTAATCGAAGCACTGGCATGTGTTACCTTTCACGGGTAGGAATGGGCATCTTTGAGCAGGCACTTCCGTGCGTGCATGCACATGCAGCCCTCCTTTCTGTGTTTGACTTGTTCAACACAATGGAAGAAGACTTCCGCGTTGAGGCTGCAGGCTTAGTGGAGTACATGTACTGCCCTGAAGGTGGGTGACCACAATTTTCTGTGTACATGTTGGGCATTTCAACAACCTACTAGTGTGATGCTGTAGACAGGCTGTTGGGCATGTTCGCCAACCTTGACTTTTTAGAAAGATTACTGGCAAGTGAGCGTGGATATTAATGCTTAGCACTTTGCTCATGCTCAGAAATGAAATAAGAGCGTGGACGCCACTTTGGCATACTTATAGGGGTCAGCAATATAGCGCTACATTGAAAAATATATAGCGCTATATAGCAATATTTAGCAATATAACGCTATATTTCAGGCGCTATATACGCCGGATCTCCCCCCGCCAGCCCGAATTTCGTCATCAAACTTGAATGTCGGATGGAATATGATGTATGCACCCCTTTTGCAAATTTAGAAAGGAAAATATTCATCTAGGCGCGTTTTTAATGGCGCCGCAGGCTCCTATATAGCGCTATATTTGGTGCACCTGTGCTACCAGTAAGGGCCAGGTGCCTCAAGTACACCATCCTCTCTGCACCTCTACACCCCCATTTTGGCAGCTTTCTACCTGGATGGGTTACCCACACTCATTACTGGCATGAGTACATGTGCCACAGCTTTTTGGGCCCTGTGCTTGTGCCCATAGCACAGCCGTATCAGTGCGTGAAGGCATGCGGAAGTACTACGGGTGCGTGCATGTGTCCTCGTGTGCAGGCATGCCAGTTTAGTTTGTGTGTTGTGTTTGCTATTGTGTATTGATGATCAGCAAATGTTGCAATCATAACATCGCAGCAAAGGGGCGCGTGCAGGCGGGTGTGTGCAGCGCGAAGGTAAAGGCTGATATCAATGCAAGCTTGCAAGACGGAGGCCTTTGTGACGCTCTGCATCCTGCCAACAACACCAGCTCTGCTTGATGCTGTATCAGTGCTTGAGACCCTTGGTATGCAATGACATCACAGACTGCTTGCTCTCTTTGGGTTACCAGCGCTGCAGCAACCCTGCGTGGCCGGCACGTCATGGGTGTGCGCATCCATGCAAGTCCGCACAGTGTATGTGCAAGTCACTGCATGCGCTCACCCCCCTGCCTACACTCCTCCCATCTTCTCCCCTCTGGCCAAGGGAGGGCAGGGTACAGGGAGGAAGGGCAAGGTTGGTGTGCGCCAGCGAAGTTGCGCCACTTATGATGTCATGCCCAAAGCTGCACTTTGCTGCTCCTGGCGCTGTTTGCACCCATTTCTTGGCCTTGAGCTCCAGCTTCTGTATCTGGTCAAGGCTTTGTGCGCTGCTTGCCCAGCATGTTCACCACAGCAGCAGACGTGTTCAAGTTGACACACATAGGAACAAGTTACAAGTTACAAGTTAAGGGGTTAAACGCACACATAGGACACATAGTTGACTCACCGCACACATAGTTGACACACCGCACACATAGGACACATAGTTAACCGCACACATGACACATAGTTGACACACCGCACACATAGTTGACACACATAGGAACCGTCTGGGGCAACCTGGCCCGACGAAGGTTTTTCACATTTATTAATAATTCTGATTCAAAGAATTCAGGCCACTCACTTGAGGGGTGCCTGAAATGAGCGAATCGGCAGGGCACCATTTTTGCATGTTATATCCTGAAACATTTATAGCGCTATATAGCCAACACCGACCCCTACATACTTATCGCCAAGACCTTGAGTTGGTAGGCTTGCCGTATGTGCGCTTTGCGCAGGCTTCACGCTCTTTCAGGAGGGCGACAAAGTGGACTTCAACTATGTCATTCTCCAGGTAGGTGGTGTATTTCTCAATGCTTCTTAATGCACTGATGCTGGCAAGTCTGTTTGTGTGTCTCAATCCCAGCAGCTGTAGAAAACATTACATACATGAGCCTTGCTGTACCCCTTGCAGTCAGTTTCTCAAGTTTTCCACGATCCTTGAGCTTTAAGGCTTTACTACCTTCGCAATAAAACATGCAAATTCCTTGCTAGCTTCAGTTTGTAAGCAGAAACCCTGTATGTGCTTCTCTTTCCCCTGCTGCACCTAGATGAATATCAAGTTCATACGCCGCTTCCCCCGTGCACCCCTCTCCCTCCTTTGCCTGACCACAGGGGAATGTGGCGCTATCAAAGCAGGGTGAAGACGTTGAATTGAAGACCACAGGTATCTCCTGAGTGCGTACATATAAACAAGGAGACAGGCATGTTGTGTGCATTCAAAATTGGAGCTGTACATTGGCTTCAACCACCAAGCATTGGCATGTGTGTCTGCAAAGCTAGTTATGAGGCTGCTGCCTAGTTGCAAGTTGCTGGCTACTTTAGGTGTCATCCCAGTTTATGCTTGGCAGTTTGAACAGGGATTTAGAAAATAATACAGGGAGACTTGCACTTTGACCTTTTTTCATTGCACACTCTCCTTCTAGGGCTTGCCGCGGCTCGCTAGTCTTTTCAGTTAGCTCTGTATTGCTTTCCTTATCATGGCAATCTTCCACTTCTTGCCACTCCTTCCGCAACCTGCTGTTGTGTCCATGACTTGCCACACTGCTTGGAGCCTGCTGCTCCTCCCATAATCCCGTGACCTGCTCCTGCTCGCTGCCCTGACCAGCTGTCATTGCAATTCCCTCCTCCTCCCACTCTCTCCTGCACAGGCCAGCAGTTTGGCAGCATGATCCAACTAGTGAATGGGAAAAAGAAGCGCCCCTTCAGTGCTGTGTCCACTACCCCGTGTGAGCTGGCCATAATGAGCCGTATTGCGTACAACCGCATCGTCAAGAAGCAGCTTCAGGTGCTGGCAAAGGGTTGGTTTGATGCGCTCTTTGCTGTGAAGGTTGGGCCTGTGCCATGTAGCTTGTCAGCAATCCTGTGTCATGTAGCTTGTCAGCAATCCTGTGCCGTGTAGCTTGTCATCAATCCTGTGCCATGTAGCTTGTCATCAATCCTGCTCCCAAAAGCAGCAAAGCTGTGCTCTTGCAGAGTCTGGAGAAGTTCTGGACGCCTTCCATTGAGAGCAACTTCAGCATGGCCCTGTGGGCTTCACAACTTGCTGCTGCTGCCTTGTGTTGCCTTCCAAGCTCAGCATGCTGCATTGGCCTGAGCGCACGCTCAGTGCAGTCGAAACCCTTGGTGCCTTGGTGCAGGATGTGATCATCGCACGGACAGACCTCTTGAAGAGCCTTGCCAGCCTTGATGAGGACTCCACGGCACTGCAACGTATTGCCTCATCCTGCGCAGATGAAGCCTTCCCCGCTGGTGCGCGCGTTGTTGCTCCCTGCCCCACATGCACAAACATGCAGTGACCCCTCCATTAGACAGCAAAACCTACACAGGTCCGGCCGTTCAAAGTCAGGCCACAAAACTTATGGCTGACTGGCATATAAGTCTGCATGGCAATTTCTCAACCTGCAAGCGTGCCTCCTTTTGATTCCTCATCCTCAGTCACCAACCACGGTCAGCACAAAAACCTGCCAGCTGCCAACCAGATCAGGGCCTCTCTCCAACATTTATACCTTCTAAATACATGAACACAACCACAGGTGCAAGGATTATTGACCCAGAGATGTTCCCTTACAAAGTGTACTTCATCATGGAAGGGGAGGCAAAAGAGGTACGTGGCATCCCTAGCTGGCCAACTTTGACCAGGCAGAGTCTGAAGGCCTGCTTGTTATACGCGGGTTAACAGCAAATAGACAGACAAGCAATTCCCACAGAGCCTTGCCTTACCAAGTCGAATATTGTGCTTCCCCGATACCCCACATAGCAAGCTGCTGTGCATGTGGTCATGCAACTTGTTCCGCCTTTCCTTTGCATGTTTGCAGCCAGTGTATTCCAGGGTCAGCGGAAGCAGGTTTTGAGCGTGTGCTGCAGAGCTTTGCATCTGGTGCAAGGCAAAAAACATTGGGTTGCTGGTGCAGGTGTGGGATCCTGATGACCCAAATAGATTGCCTACCCACATCCACAGCGTCGAGGGCGTGTTTCCATTGAGGTAAAATCCACTGCATAGAGGGCGTGTTTCCATTGGGGTAAGATCCATGGCGTCAAGGGCGTGTTTCCATTGGGGTAAGATCCATGGCGTCGAGGGCGTGTTTCCATTGGGGAAAGATTTACAGCCTTGAGTGCGTGTTTCCATTGGGGTATGATCCGCAGCAGCAAGGGCATGTTTCCATTGAGGTGAGATCCACAACATTGAGTGCGTCTTTTCATTGGGTTAAGGATCATGGCTGGCCTGAACTGTGAGGCTGCTTCTGGGCTGCTACTGGATTGGTGATGCTGCATAGTCGCCCTGCTTTCAAAGACGCCACAACCCATGCGACCCTTGGGCATGTGCCAGGCTTTGAAAGTGCATCCTTCAGCAAATGCTCTGTAGGGAGACTCATCTGGTGGTTGGCAGCATGCTCATTGTGGTAAGGTCACTCTGCATGCCGTTAGCAAATGTTCAACAAAAGCACGGGCATGTCACTGCAGAACACCACAGTTCAGTAATGCTGCGCGCATTTCAGGAAGCACAACCCTCAACGGAGGACCATGATCAACAAAAATAGAGACAAGAAGACCAAGACAACAGCCTCCTCGCAAGCTGCATCTTTGGGTTCTGAGGCTGTTGGCGCTTGTGTCCCAGGTGGGTGCAAAGGTCTGAGTTGCCCTCAGCATGTGGCTCAAAACTTTCTTCTTTGACGGCATTAAGGAAAATGCGCTTGTGTACTTCAATTGCCCGCGATGCTACTCAGAAAGGCATCAGGTGTGCAAAGAGCAGCAACTGAGGCCTGGCTTGACCAGGGACTGTGTTCAATATAACAGGTTGACTTGATTCAGGGTTTGATTCATATCAGGCTGAATGTCATTCATGCGTAGAGTGATAGAACGAGGCTAACAGCATGTATCTGAGCACAGCCCTCAGCATGCCCACCGACTTGCTAGAATGGTCAAGGCTTGGATTTTTAGACCATGGATTGGGGCGACAACTGCATGCAAAGCCTTCCACCTGTGCCCCGAGCAACAAGGATGTGTGGTCCGCACACATCAAATACTTGGCTCAGGGCTACTGACTTGCAGGCTCCGCAATGGGCCGGCCTCACCAGCGTGAGCAATGTGCTGGGTGTGGACAATTGCATGCAGGCCCAATGCGCCTGGTTCAAGGTCCTCGCCGGAATGCTATGGAGGTCGCCAAGCTAGGCAAGGGTGACATCATCAATGGGCTGAGCATGCTCGGCAGAAAGCCTGAGTTCCATGTCATTGCACATACAAAGGTGGGCGTCAGCCTTTTTGTTACTAAGCAGACTACTTTCATGCCCAGGCCCTTTGGCTAAGTGTGCTGGCTGATGCACTCCGTGTTTGCCAACTTTATTTGCATGGTTCACTGTCCCAAGGGGCGCAACCTTGATGATTCCAGTTACTGCAGTGCATCTATCCGCTGATGCATGAGTCCGCTACCCAAGACGGATTGTATAAGCCACGTCCAAACAAATAATCCTTAAAACCACCTCCTTTCATGTCCTAGGCCTCATCCCTAATCCCAACTTTTGGTCCAATGTTGTTTGAGCTTGAAATTGTGAATGCATTGCTTCTTCAGGTCAAAGTGCTGTCATTTGACTGCGACACATCAGACGCGACCTTTGGCCCCCAGCTTTATCCCAGGCTCTGCAAGCTTGTGCAAGCCAAGCACAATTGGTGCAGGGAAAGGCTGCTGCAGAACTTGGCTGTGCGCAAGGTGGGCCCTTGCGTGCGGTGTAAGGCGGCCTTAGGTCAGCAACTGTACATGCTTGTTTCTCCCACATGTGTGCATCAGCAAAGTGTTGGTCCAGCAACTTTCTGCTTACCACTAGGCGGTTTTTGGCCCAGGGGCTCTGGTAAAAACAAATGAGCTTTCAGAAGCCTTTAAATGCTTGGACCCAAAGATCCCAGCTACTATGGTCTCCCACCCCTGTCTGTGCTTTAAGGCAGCTGAGTCACATCAATGAAATGAATATTCCAAAGGCAGGACTTTGGTTAATCTTGGTGGCTGTCTGGCTTGCATCAGGCTGGATTTGTGTGCATAAACAATGTGCCTAACCATTATTTTAGCAACCACCTGCCCATGCTTAAAGCAATGCACCCCGCCTTTTCACATGCAGCTCAGACCTTTTGTATGTGCTGCATGCCCCATGGCTGCATTAACAACAGGAGATCCATGAGTGTAAGCTGTTTTGCTGGATAACTCGAAGATTTTGGGCAGTCCCTGCATTGGAACAGCAGATGGTGTTTGTGAGGTGTGTGTCTGTTTGAGCAGCTGACTCAAGCCTGGAATGGGCAGAAAGTGCAGGTGTCCATCACACAATGCGGGAGCCCGGGGAGCCTCTTCTGCCGCAGGCATCCCAATTTTGCCTACTTGTACCTGCTACCTGCAGTACACGGGCGCCAACATGGCCGTGGCTAAAGAGGCTGCCGCCCTTGGAGCACCAGGCGCATCAAACAGGACGCTCTTCTTGGACCATTACTTCCCTGAGGTGAGGGCTGCAGCATGCACATGTGCAAAAGGCTGTATCACAGGCCCAGTCAGGGTGGTGCAACCAGGCTGCGCGCGCTTCAGCAGCCTGTGGCCTCACACTCCAGTGCCGGATCCCTCCTGTGCTAAAGACCCTGCGGCACCTTCAGTAAGCGGACGTGTCCTGTGCCGAGTCCTGGCCTGCGGCATCTTCAGCGAGCAGACATGTCTTGTGCCGAGTCCTGGCCTGGTACGGCATTAAGGTATGGCACAGGCAGCCCAGCGCCTATTGGCTCCAAAGGTGGTGACCAGGCCCCCTCCATCTGCTACTAAGGCCCCCTACCATCCGCATGGGGCCCCCTTCGCGGCTTACATTCAAAAGGATTGCCTGCCCTAAAAGAAGCCAGGCGCCGATGGAGGCCATGCTGCCTGCCTGGTGCGTGCCAGCAGGATGTCCAAGACGCCGCGGTGGCGCCTGCTGAGGGCCCTGCCCTCCAGTCCCAAGGGCTCAAGCCAGGGATTGCTATGGATGTGTCAGCTGCAGCTGCCCCAGCAGAAGGCCTGCAGCACTCCCTGCTGCGTCCATCAGATCTGCCAGCCATCCGCTCCACTGTTGTGCGGGTGCGTGTGGGGTGCAGGGATCATCAGAGGGGGCTGCCTGGGGGAATGGGCATCATGAGGGGGCTTGCAACGATCCCTCTCATGAGCTTTGTATAAAGGGAGTGTCGGCTTAGTTCAGCCTCCATTGTGTCACATCTCCAAACCTGCTTCTGCTGAACTCCCTGGGGCCACGCACCAGCAGCCTGCGCAGGCGGCTCGGGAGCTGGCATGTGCACGGTGTGCGTGCGCTGCTGCAGGGGCGCAGATGGGGGAGCCTCTGGTGGCAGGCGCGCATGCATGCACGGAAGTGTGGGCCACTGCACACAGGGGCACAGAGGCACCAAAGCATGGCATGTGCACGCACAGGGCCTGCCGCTGCAGCGCAGGACTACATGGCCTGCGGGCGCACATGCAACTGGGGGCACCCTTTTGGTGCTATCCCATCGCCTTGGCTGCACGCCTGCCGTGTAGCAGGGTAACCTTTCTGGTGGCATCCCATCGCCTTGGCTGCACGTCTGCCGTGTAGCAGGGCACCCTGGCGCTACCTGCGTGCCGCTTCCTGCCGTTGACCAGTGGTGCCACTGTCCCATGCACATGTCCTGTACTGATGCCCTGCTGGACGGATCTGATGCCTTTGTTGGGGCCTGCCTGCCTGCCTGCACCATCTGGCACATGCTGCCTGAGCCCCGCCCACGCCTGACAGGCACAGGCACAGCCCTGCAATACCCCCCCTGCGCACTCTGCTGCAACACAGGGGACCCACTCCAGCGCCTCACTGCTCTGCGCCTGCCACTGCTGCATATACACGCTAGGGGAAGGAGCCTCCTCCACCTCCAACCATCAAGCCGTGGTACAGCCCCTCTTGTCTCCCCCAGTTTGCAAAGTTCCGAGACACAGTGGCCTCTGCTGCAGCTGAAGTGGCAGCGGCGTCTAAGTCCGTCATGCACGCCTATGTGCCAATTGACAGCAGTGAGCAACCTGATTTCATGCAGGTGAATTCTGGCTAACAGCCTGCGGTGCTGGTGCTTGCCCACACACAGCATGCACAAGATGCCCTCTTGCGCTGTTGGGATTGTTCTGCCCCAGGGGCAAGAGGATTCATGTAAGATCATATTAAATCATCATCGCTCAATCAAACGCCCTAAAAGCCGGTCGTCGGTAGCTGTCCTTGCAGGAGCTTATGGAAAAGAGGGGAGCATCTCTTTTGCACGCTAAGGAGCAAGCAGGTGAGATGCATGTGCTGGGTGAATTCTTGCCCACACATAACTTGAGAGGTATGAAATGTGCAGTTGAGAACAGTCATTAACTTCCTGGCCTGTTGCTGTTTGAGCTTTCTAAAGATAAGGTTTGAAGTACACTGGAAGATGTAGGCGTGAATCGAGCATGAATGAGCGTGAATTGCAACAAAGTGAAGTGGAGTTGCATCAAGAGTGATTGCGCTCAACATATGATCATCTCTGCCCTGAAAACAGATCGATTCTTTTTATCTGCAAGTGACTACTTGTGATAGCAACAGAATTCACAGTTCTGAGATTGCTGTTTTAAGAGGCAGAAGCTTACTTTACGATCACAAGGGTCCTGAATGCAGCTGGAAGCTCCTGTGGTCTGCCTCATTCTCATGATGCAAATCCAAAAAACGTGATTGAGTGGTCTACCAAGCTTTTGCGGAGGTGATCACTTTAGGTGCTTATTCATCTGCGAATGCAATGAGCCAGGTAATCCTTTGCCACTTCCCCCAAACTGCACTTTTTTTGGGGCACTGTGGCACTTAAAGCTGCGGGCAAGTCCGGGTGTGTGGCCAGCCAAATATGTAAGGCATGCGCACTCTGCTAAGCACGCTGTGCTTATGCTGCCCACAAAGGGGGCCACCAGACAAAGTCTTGCACATTTTGCCTGCCAACCGCAGACGGACTTAGTAACCAGCCTTCTTCAACCTGGAAAGGGTTGGCAGACTCCCACTTTGCGGGCCAGGCAAGAAACTCTGATGGGCTGCCCCCGAGCTCAGCATTGTGCATGTAGTTCCAGCAGACCCGCTGTGACAAGTTCATGTAAGAGCCTTGGTGTGCTCAAGATGCAAGACCAGCCAGTGGCGTGCTTGTAGCCGCACCAATGTCAGGCCTAGGAGCATCACCGCCTGCAATAGGGTGCCCACAAGCTACGCTTGCACAGCAGCACCCAAACATGTTTGGAGCAGCCCCAGGCCCTCTTGCATTAGCATCTCTGTTGCAGCGCAATACAGCAGCAGTCATGCAGCTCCAGCTCCCTGACAATCATCCACTTTTTTTGTGTTGATCTAACAGCCCATAATGATCACTTTGCCGCTTGCTACCTGTCGTGCACATGCCCGCAGGTCTGTACCGCCTTACTGGACATGGATGTCTCGCCCACCCTGCGCGGCATTTACACGCGCTTCAAGCCTGCAGCTAGGGGCAAGGGGCCCGGCAGCAGGGCCCGCACACCCCCAAAATGCTTGACCTCCAGCTCTTCACTCCGGTCATCCTCAGCTGCAAGCACAAGCAGGCCACACGCATCAGGTGAGTCCCCCCATTACATCTTCCCTTCTCAACCTTCCCCCCCTGCTCCCCTTCCAACCCATCTCCCCCCCTCTCTCTTACTTAAAATACTCCAGTGCAGGCTCTTACACATGCTGGGAAAGCAAGCGCACATCCATGGCAGCACGCCCGAGTGCACAAGCATGCACACACATTGATATACACATGCATGCGCATGTGCATGCATGACCAATACCTCAGAAACGCAACCACACTGCTTGGCTTACGCACGCCAACGGGTACTGCTCATGCACACACAGGCGACCCCAGCCGCACTCCTATGCGGCATCAGGCGGAGGACCACATCAGCTCTCCGGCGTCTGTCAGCAGCCGGGGAGTCACCCATGGGGCTATTGCATCAGGCCTGCAGGGCACAGACCCCACCCCCAGGCTTTGGACAGTGCATGGGGTGGGCCAGGGCAGTGGTGGAGCGCTTGCGGCAGACCTGAGCAAGTCTTGGGCAGCGGGCATGGAGGGCGGTCAAGGCAGGGATGCGGGCACTGCCGCCCGCAGGTGCCCCACCATTGCCACACACCGCAGCGCGCAGTGGGGCGGCATGGGGGCGAGTGGGCCTGCAGGTGAGGTGACCATACCAGGCAGGTGAGGGTGAACTGCTGAAAACGCCGCCGTCGCCGTTGCCAGTGCTGCAGGGGCCTGCATGCTTCTCCAAAGGTGCAAGGCGAGCCCTGCAGTGCAGTCTGCGTTGCTGACGCCAGGATGAACCAGTGCGCCGCTGCATTCTTGGCAGAGATTTGCTTCTAAATTTCTGCCCTCCATCCTGGCATGGGCAGAGTGCCATAGCTCCAAGTGTCACGTTACATAAATCATGTGTAAGAGGCGACGGCAATTTTGCCTGTGTGTGAATGTGTGTGAATCAAGATTGCCATGGAGTGCGCATCGCAGAACTTGGCGCATCGGAGGCTTACATGGACGGGTTTTAAAAATAGCCAGATGCTATGAACTGGTTGCAACAGTTAGCATGGCCGGTTGTGTCCCATACATGCATGCCCACACCCAAACAAAGCACACATACACGCGCACACATTTGCACCTATGCCATCCATGTGAGTTCTGTTGCGCATGCCATCCATGTGAGTTCTGTCTGTTGCACATGCCATCCATGTGAGTTCTATTGCATTTGCAAATGCCATCCATGTGAGTTCCGTTGCATCACAGGCACCCCCGACTGGGTTGGCAACGCAGGCAGCCTTCCCCGGCTGCCCAACTCTCCCAGCCCTGTGCTGATATCAGACACCCTGAAGCAGAAAATGCTGCAGCAGCCGACCGTATCCCCTGCGGTGAGTTTCTGTCAGCCGACCATATCCCCTGCGGTGAGGTTCTGCTCTGTGACCGTATCCCCTGCGATTAGGTTCTGCTCCGTCCAGTCAGGTGCTGTCCAAACCTCGTTGGTGAAGGGCCCCTCGTTCAGGGAGCTGCGCCTTGTGCGCCTGTGGGCTGGACCCACCATGCTTTGAGAGCCATGGAAGCGCGTGACTGCCGCGCTGGCGGCGCGCCATTGTTTACGTGGCACTTTTTGGTCTGTGCGTGCATCAGTGCTTGGAGCAGTGTGCAAGTGTGCGTGTGTGGGCCATACAGAGGACCTGGCCTCCATGGCCTCATTCATGCACCTCAGCAACCTGGAGCCATGAGCTAGAAAGCTCATGGAAAACACTTAAAGACGTAACAGTGAACAGGACGCACCTGGTGAACATGGCTCGAGCTTCCATGCCTGCCTGGCCATGCCGCATGCTTTGTGTCCTGTGGCTTTGCCTCCTGCTCTACTTCCTTGTGACATCTGAGTGTGCCCATGCCCACAGCTGCCCCTCTTGCCTGCCACCCCCTCCGCTGTGGCGCCTTGCGCAGACTGCGCAACACGCACGGAAAAGGACCGCCACCCTAGTGTCTCAAGACGCCGAGTACTTCCCTGAGCAAGGGCAGGCCCTGCAGCGCAGCACACCCGGTGCACTGCCATTCAAAAGCTCTTCGCCCTCCAGCAGCCACGCTGCTGAGGCACCGGGTCTTGCCTCGGTGCACCCCCCGCCGGCTGTCAGCCACATTGGACCCGAAGGCCGTAGCCACAGCTCATCCTCCCACTCCCCTCGCGCTGCCGACCACCCCCGCCATGACCCTCTGGTGCCGGCCATGACCTTGTGTCCCTTACATGAGGGCCACAGCTTTCACTCCCCTGCTGTGCCCAGCAGCCCCATCCCGCTGCGTGAAGCAGCTCCAGCCCGCTCTTACAGGCGAGTACCTGCTCGTCAACCCCACCCCCACCCCACGCCTGCACGTTTGCCATGCCATTGTCTGCGCAAAAGCGTTTGCTGGTCTCCTGCTTGTCGGCAGGATGAGCAGGGTCAACAACCTTTCTGGCATTTAAGTTCTTTGGCTTCACAAAAAGCTCGAGTCTTTGAGCAAATGCCTTGTGCATGCTGACGCCCCAACCATTCAAGCATCCCGCAGTCCTAGGGCTGGTGAATGAAGCCTTGTTCTGGTCTGAAGAGCTCTAGACAATTGGACCAATTGTGGCTTGATTGTCTAGATGCTGGGCCATGTACCTGCGCTTCACCCATCTTGCATGTATGCGCCTCTTGCAGACGCGTGTGACAGCGCCTGCGCATGTGATGCTAGTCTGACGCACTGGGGCATTGAGTACTTGAGGGTGGAACCTTGTGAACCAAAAGGTGATGGATAAATTCCATCGCATGAAACATGTTTAAAGAAGGCAATGTCCTAATCACGCTGCAGTTCGCGCTCCCTTGCTGCCTTGGGAGCGACCATGCCGAGGCCCACTGCTGCAGCAGCCGCAATGGCCAATCAATGCACTGAGGCTGTGAGCCAAGGGCCTGGAGATGCTGGTGAGAACTATTTTATGTCTATTGATGTTGATGCATCATTCCCAGGAATTGAGTTGCCTAAAAGGCTTCCACGGCGTTGCTTCCCTCAAGTAGGATCAGGGTGCATGCTAGTTTGCCATACCATCTTGTGTGCAGTTTTAACCATGAACTGCAGCCTTATGCAGAAATATGCCCCTGTGAGTCTTACTTAGTCCAGGTGTGTTACTCCTGCCCCACTGGCGTGTTTTGTCTAATACAGGTGTGATTATCCTGCCCCACATGATGAACATGTACCATGGAGTCTTAATCAATGACCAGGGCTTCCTCAAATCAATGGAAAGCCATACCCCTTTGCCTCAGAGAAGACGCGAGCGTTTCAAACCACAGACCATGAGATCCCTGGTGAGTTGCTCTTTTGCTTGACGACATGCTGGGATAGTCAATGATACATCCATGTCACTGTTGGGCTGCCAAAGGGGTAGCTGATAGGCTTTGTACTTCCGTGCTGGAAACAGCAGCATGTGCAAAGACCTGTTCGTTTGTGGTGATGTTGCTGATGAGCACCGGTGTACTGAGACCCCAGTAAAAAGCGCATTTGTCAAAGGGAAGCAACATGCATCCCCACCCTGTATCAGTAATTGACTCGAGGGCTCAACCTTCAGCAGCTGAAGCTCCCTCTTTCGCTCTTGCACACACACGCGCACGCTTCTGCATGCACATATGCACCTAGATAGACACGGGCATTTACGCACAGGCACAGGTGCACAGTAAGCACTGCACTGCATAGAATGCACTGCGCACAAATACTTTTTTTACCTGAGCAATCAGGCTTGACCAGCGCTGCTTGCCTGTGCCCCTTGCCGCAGAGCGGAGCCAGGCCATCTGCTAGGAGTGAAAGAGAGGAAGAGGGAGAGCAGCAGGCAGAGGTGTTGACCCGCTCAACAAGGTCCATGAGCCTCAGGTGTGCATGCATGGGTGAAAAGGCAGCCTCAGCACATGTGTGCTGCGGGTCAACTTGGAATTCTTGGGTGTCAGAGGGTCAAAAGGGGTGCCCAGCGTCTTCCAGCTGTGTCTCATCAGGCCAACTCTAGGTTCCCGTTGGTGTAAGTCGAGACAGTTTCTGTTGCCTTACTTACAAAGCAGAAGGATTCATTGGGTATCGGCTTTGAGCTTGTAAGGAGCTTGTATTCCAGGGTTTTCTTCAGGCAAGCATTACAATCAGTCTTGCGCAACAAAATTCCAAATTCAACGTGTGCTCTACTTAGGGGCTTACAAGCCTGACAAAATCAGGAGAGTTGCGCTTTGATGACTTTGTGGACATTTCCATGCAGAATCATTTTGGGCTACTTCCAACATTCACCAGCATTGATGCAGCATCAGTTCAGCTCAATCATATTGGTACCTGCACTGCCCCCCCACATGCTTGTGCTGAGCATGGCCTGAATTGCATCTGTAATTGTGCAGGCATGAACCTTCCACTCCCGGCGCTACTCCACCTAGGTCCTTGCGACGGTCTGCATCAGTGAGTCCTATGGCATCAAAAGCAGGACAATACAATCACTGTGCTGCATCACGCTCTGCTGCTCTTACTACATGGCAACTGGATCTGAGTCTGGGCCCTCCCTCTTTGGGGATTACAGACCCTGAACTTGGGCATTCTCGCGTCAATCACATAAGCTCACAACTGAGTCTAAATTACGAGAATGTTGAAGAAGTGAGCCAATGGACATCGCGTATTTACAAAAGAGAAGACATGCAATTGCCAACCCTACACACCCTTTTACTTAGCTGCTGCCATAACTGTCAATGTTACAGATGCACGCAATTTTCTTGCATTTACTTGTTCTATGCGCTTTTTAAGTCTGATGTATGCAGAGTGTGTGCAGATTGTGACCAAGTCGCTTGTTCTTTTTTCCTATGCATGGCAGTGCTCATCACCGTACACAAGCGTGATGTTTGCTGTTTTCTGTAATTCTTCTATGCAGCATCACGAGGCCATCTCCCCACGCGGAGATGAGCCTTTGCTGCCTCTAGATCGTGATAATGCAGCTCCAATACTGAGGGTAAGTTTTACAATCCCGCCCCTCTTCATTTGTGAGTTTGTATAGTTTGTGATGCATGCCTGCAAAAGAACGTGCAGACGGCTATCTAGATAGCCCACCTGCTTGTTCCATAGTGGTGCAATCACCTGCTGCTTGGTTAATCAGCTGCTGCTTGGTGAATCAGTGGGTTATGTGATTCTTCACCTGCTGCTTGGTAAATCAGCGGGTTATGCTACCTTGTGTTAAAATAAATTGGTTATGGTTCTATCTCTTTTGTGTTGTACATGCGTCTGTTGATTTTGCATTACCCTCAGTGTTTAAGAAATGCCATGCCTTTGCACTTACATGTAAGTGCCATCAGAAGATGGACACACCTTATTACACTTCCCTCAACGGTTTGCAAGCACATGTTAATTAGCTACCTGCCTCTCTTGCGCCCGCCATCCACAGGATCACTGCCTATCAGACCCGACACTAGAAGACATTAATTACATACTAAACAGGTGCGCAAGAGCCTGCTTTTCACATTTGTCTGAGCACCCTCGTGCACCTAAGGGCACCAGATTTCTGTTACCAATCAATGCTCATGCACTGCCTATTCTGTCCAGGAGCATACCCGAATCAAAACTATGCATACGCTACAAGTATAATTAAACCGGAGGGACACTGACCTGACAATTCTCAAGTCACTTTAGCATGTTGAACTGAGTCAGTACAAGGAAGCCACAGCCTTACAGATTAGCCGAATGGGCACAAGAAGATGTCAGCTTTGTGGGATAAGACTCTCTAAGGCCCCGGTCACACTGGACCAATTCACCCAACAACTCAACCCTGCAATTCAGGGTTAATTGATCTGTCAGTGTGACCGCTGCCAATTTAATCTCCCCGGATTGCTCGAATCAGTGGGGGCTGGTTGGGGGGGGTCCAAATCAGCCCCCCCCCCCCC
>LFIK01000576.1_pt1 | contig 27686 bp, 36 predicted proteins | sample 643401 | NCBI WGS metagenome assembly LFIK01 (sample SAMN03777447, study PRJNA286221) | soda lake metagenome | biome: soda lake; feature: Kulunda steppe; material: water; isolation source: sample T5-Br brine of Lake Tanatar-5 | place: Russia: Kulunda steppe | collected 2010-07
CCATATATGTTTAGTACTTCAGATACCACTGGATGTCTTTCTATGTGGCATCTTTGGAATTCAACTTTTCCGATTCTTGGTGATTTGTTTGTAAATCTGTCTAAGAAGTCTTTGAGACCGTTCTGTTCAAAGCCACGGTCAGGCTGATTTAAGTCTCCAGTGATTACCATTTTGCATCCGTCACCAAATCGCGTTAGTAGCATTTTTACTTGTGAAGGTGTTGCGTTTTGTATTTCGTCTGCGATGATGAATGCATTTTTGAAACTTCTGCCTCGCATAAATGCAAGTGGTGCTATTTCTATGATGTTGTCCTTTATCAATTTGTTTATTGCATCAAGAGAGTAGTATTCTTCAAGGTAGTCAAATATAGGAAGCAGCCAAGGGTGCATCTTTGCGTTCAAGTCACCAGGTAAGAATCCGTGTTTTTCGTCTACACTCACTGCTGGTCTGGTTAGAATTATTTTGCTTATGTTACCTTCCTTGAGAGCCTGTATAGCTTTTAGAACTGCAAGATATGTTTTACCAGTACCTGCTGGTCCGATAGAAAAAATTATATTTTTGTTTTCATCATTTAGTTGATCAATATATTCTTCTTGTGCTAGATTCTTTGGTACCAGATTAACTTTTCTATAGATGCTCTGTTCTTTTTTGTCTTGAAATTGAATTACATTTTTCTTTCGGTTGCCTCTGGCCATTATTCCTCCGAGTGGTTAATTTTAAGGTGTTAAGCAGTTCATGTAATAGGACTATTACATAATGAAAGGAAGGTGTATGTTTCAAAAGAATACTCATACAACAATATTTATGCCCAGCTGCTGTTTTTGGATATTAAACATACTACAAAACAGGTGAACTACTGCTGGACCACAGCTTATGTGGCTTTCTGCGTGATTGCGGTAAATAACATATATGAGACTATTTAAATTATTTGAAGGTATAAGTCCAGTTGTATTTCACTATACTAGTCCTCATAACGCACACAGAATAATATCTGAAGACAGATTCAAGTTGACCAGTGCTTTTGGCACAGATGCAGAACGTATGGTGTCTGACGATGAAACGTTGTATTATTTGAGTACAACGCGACACCTATTAGGTGGGTATCATCTTGTTAGTGGCTTATCAGGTGTAATGTTAAATCTTGATGGAAGAAAGCTGAGCAATCGTTATAGTGGTAAGCCTATTGATTATTGGGGGCTTGATTTCAGAAGAATAGAACCAACTAAAGCAGAAGCAGAAGACCGCATATATCATACTGAACCTGTAATAGAGAATGCAACAGATTATATTGATGAGATTCATGTGTATGCACGATTGGATAGAATCGATGAAAACCAGCAGAGGATGTTAAGACATCTTTTCATCGAAGTGAAGAAAAACAACATCACTCACTTCTTTTACGACAGCTACGAAGATTGGTTACTACAGAATAAACGAAAAAGCATTGATATTCCTGTCTTCAGAACCCAACCAAAAGCGCCAGGCTGGTACAGAAAGCGCAGACCTTTCAGTGGTTATATGGAATTGTTTAAGAAAGGTGATGTTGATGACTTGAGCAGAGAAGGAAAAAGAGTGTATCGCTACATATATAATAAAAGGGACTTTAATTCACAACTAAAGGCGGACATACACAATAACAAGTCAAGAGTAGAAGAAAGCGGACTTGAGAGGTTGTTAGATCTTTTCAGAAAAAATGGACTGTCTACAGTTCAAGAAGTACACGATTTTCTCTATAACAAATGGATTGACCGGTGAACTACCGAGAAGTTCACTATTTCATCTGAGGATCTGCGACTCGTGTGGTTTTCTGCGTGAAACCGGTAAATATTAGCATGCCATATAATAACAAAGATATAGTTTATTTGATAAAAAATCTATCTGAGCAAGAGACTGCTGTGGAGATGTTGCTTGAGTTTGAAAAAACAATGGATCAAGCAGGTGTCTTTGCGTACAGAAATTGGGAACTTGGTGAATTGGTAAACGGTCCCATTATTGATCGTTATTGGATTACCACCACGTGGATGTATCCAAAAAATTTGATGCCTGATCCAGATGCTGGTTTGAGATTGCTGAAATACGATTGCAAAGTAAAGTATGCAGAAGACCATTATTATGAAATTAGTAGAGTGTTGGGTCCAGAGGACCTTGAACCAGATGTTGATCAGAACAAGCGAGCTAAGTCTAAAAAAGTTCCAGTGTGGTTGGTGACGATCTCTATGCCACGAAGATTTGTTGACGATTCGTATGAAGGTGTATTTGAAATAAGTGGTGAAGAAATAGACGTAGCTGACCTCCATGCAGCTTGGGATCAAGAAGCAGTAGAAGAAATAGATGATGTTGAAGAAGAGCCACAACGAGATCAAGAAGATTTTGACTTTTAAGGAGATATAATGAGTGTTCGTCATGGCGATCTAAAAGATATGGTCATACCTTTAATATCAGTAGATGAGTTCAGTGCCAAGACAGGTGTTGACTCTGAGGTTATCGTGGTTGCTTTCTTCTGCAAAGATGAGATGCCTGCATATGATCTTGACGACTTCATTGATAAAGGATTAGTAGACATTCTTGATAGTGAAGTAAGCCCGAACCCAAACGAAGATGGCTTTTGGTTAGTGTTTGTTGAGTTCAAACGACAACCAAACTTCTGGTACAAATTGTTTGAATTAGTGAAAGATGTTGAAAACTTGACAACCAAACTAAATTGGGAGGTACAAGCCTATAAGCAGCCAAAGCTGTTTGCCTTGAAAGATGATGAGTTGAGAGTATTAGTACCTACCACGGAAGACAGTTACAAAGAAGCAAGAACAGAGACAGAAATAACAGAATATTTTGAAGAAAGTAACTTGACAAACTTTGTGTTTGGTGATACTATTTTATTTGAAGGCTATGGTGGTTCTTTACTATTTGACTATATAGATTTCGACCTTGATGAAAAAGTATACAAGAACAACAAGCTTGATGAGTGTGTGTTTGATTTTCAAAAAACATCACCTAAAGCACATGCACTCAAAAGTCTACTTGGGGCAGATTGGAGTGTTAGTCTACTAGAGAATTACATCATAGTGAACAAACAAGGATCTGATAAGATAGTGGTGTTGAAATAATTATGTTAGGATTTGCAAAGTCACTCGGAACAATTGCAAAGATAATGCCGGTAGTTCTACTGCTGGTTGGTGCTTCTTATATATACCACAATAGTGTTGTTTCACAGAAAGAAACCAGAATAAACCAACTGCAATCACATGTTGACACTCTTAATAATGAAAACGTTGCGCTGAAATCCGCAGCAGAACAAAATAAGAATACCATAGAAAGACTTGAAGAAACAAACAGAGAACAAAATATTAGAATATCCAACCTTTCACGAACTAATAATTCACTGCTTCAAGAGCGAGATCAATATTTGAGCATATTCAGAAGACATGACTTAACAAGGCTCAGTCTTGCCCGTCCAGGTCTTATTGAGAACAGAATAAACAGTGGTACTGAAGACGTATTCCGAACACTAGAGTCAGAGACAAAAAATGATGATGAGTAAGATTGCGTTATATGTGACGTTGACTTTTTCACTGGTTGGATGCCAACTATTTAGCGGTCCAGAGCCGTATGTTCCTCCTGAACCAGTGGAAGTTAGAACAGTAGAAGTGAGGCCTGAGATATTTCAGCCACTCATGCCACAAAACCTCAGACTAGAAGATGTCAGGTGGTTTGTTATCACACGTGACAACCTTGAAGAAAAAATTGAAGAAGTAGAGAGACTTACTGGGAATGATTTTGTTGTGTTTGGTGTGTCACCACACGACTATGAAAATTTTGCCTATAATTTTCAAGAAGTGAGAAGATACATTAGACAACTCAGAGAGATTGTGTTATACTACGTGGAAGCAACTACTATAAACACACCAGAAGAGTGAATCATGAGAAATCCATATGAAGTCCTTGGTGTTGACATCACTGCTTCAGAAGATGAGATCAAAAAAGCCTACCGCCGTCTTGCCAGAAAATACCACCCAGATGTAAGCACTGAACCTAACGCCGAAGACAAGTTCAAAGAGGTGCGGGCTGCGTATGAAACCATTCAGAATGGTACTTATTATGATGAAAACGATATTCATATTTACAATGAATTCAACTACGACAAATATTCTGATTACTTTGATGGAACATTTGAAGACATAATGTCTAGATGGAAGCAGGAGTTTAGATCAGCTAACATAAGAACAACACCAGTGTCTATCACCCTTGAAGAATGTATTACTGGTGTTCAGAAAACCGTAGATGGCACAAAAGTGAATATTTCACCTGGTGTTAGATCAGGAACGAAGTTTTTCATAAGTGAAAGAGTACAAGTTGAAGTAACTGTGACTCCACATGCTAAGTTTCAGAGGAACAAAGACGATCTTCTGGCCGACGTGAAGATTTCAGTCTCAGAGGCAATCCAAGGAACCGAGTTGAACATTACCCATCCAAACGGTAAGAAATACAACGTAAAGGTACCAGATGGAACACAACCTGGTGATGTAATAAGACTTCGTGGTATCGGTATCCCCAACCCAGTAACTAAAAAAATAGGTGATCTTTTCATAAGATTTTCAGTAACAATACCCAAAAAGAACGAATTGACAGAAGAGCAGTGTGGTACTATAATGTCAACTGGACATAGAACTAAAGTAACCTTTTGAGGAAAAATAATGAATGATGCTATTGAGCGAGTAATTATCCGAGCTAATGATTATGCAATTGAAAACGATCATGAATATGTAACAACTGAGCATATTCTGTGGAGTCTGTTGCATGAAAAAGAAGTGCAAGATGTCATTAGTCATGTTGGTGGACAATCTACAGTTATTCGAGATCGAATTGAAAAGCATTTTGCCACTTATTTGAATAATACTACAAGCAAGAAGCAAAGTGACCCAGTACGAACAAGTGCAGTACAGCGTGTGTTTCAACGCGCCATCACCTCAGCAGTCATGACTGGAGATAAAACACTATCACAAATACTAATAAGTCTTTTGCTCAGTATCTACGCAGAACAGAACAGCCACAGCCTTTTTATTTTGGAACACTCTAATGTCCATAAAGAGGACATCATTGATTACATGAAAAACACATACAGAAGTGAAGAAAGTGGTGATGCCACAGAAAGCATGCTTGAGTGTTACTGCCAGAATCTGAATAAAGCAAGTGAATCTGGAAAAATTGATCCAGTTATTGGCAGAGAGACTGAGATTCAAGATACAATTGAAGTGTTGGCACGCCGAAAAAAGAACAATGTTGTTTATGTTGGTAGCCCAGGTGTTGGTAAGACAAGTCTCGCAGAAGGTCTTGCCAAGATGATTGTTGACAAACAGGTTCCAGAAGCAATTGCAAACTGCGAAGTGTATAGTCTGGATCTTGGTTCTATGATCGCAGGTACGAAATATCGTGGCGAGTTTGAAGAACGTCTAAAAGGTGTTCTTGATGAGATTGACAAGAAAGGCAATGTGATCTTGTTCATTGATGAAATTCACATGATCATGGGTGCTGGTGCAACTACAAATGGGACCATGGACGCCAGTAATCTTATGAAGCCTATGCTTGCCAAAGGTACACTGCGGTGTCTTGGTGCAACCACGTTTGATGAATATGAAAAGTCATTCCAGAGAGACAAAGCGCTTATGCGTCGTTTCCAAAAATACGAAATCACTGAGCCTAGTGTACGTGACACAAAGAAGATTCTGTATGGTCTAAAAAAGTACTACGAACAGTTTCATGGCGTTACTTATAGCAATCGTGTGCTTGATACTGCTGTTGACCTGAGTGTTAGGTATATGAAGAACAAGTTCTTACCTGACAAAGCAATTGATATTGTTGATAGCGCAGGCGCTTTTGCAAAGTTGAATGGCAAAAAAACAGTTAGTGAGAAGATGATTATTAGTTCAACTTCAAAGCTTGCAAAAATCCCAGCCAACATGATTGACGTTTCAGAAAACACACATATCTCAACAATTGCTTCTCGGCTTAAAGATCGCGTGTATGGCCAAGACCATGTTATTGATACAGTTGAAGAAGCCATTGTGATGGCGAAGAGTGGAGTTGAAGAAAAAACAAAACCGATTGGTAGTTACTTGTTGAGTGGTAAAACTGGTACTGGTAAGACATATTTTGCCAAATCACTCGCTGATGTTCTTGGTGTTACACTTGTGCGTTTTGATATGAGCGAATACCAAGAGAAACACACAGTAGCAAAGCTTATTGGTGCTCCTCCAGGTTATGTTGGACACGGAGAAGGTGGCGCTGGATCTGGCCTGCTTACAAACGCAGTAGAAAATGATCCTAATTGTGTTCTTCTGTTAGACGAGATTGAAAAAGCTGCACCAGAAGTGTCACAGATTCTTCTTCAGGTGATGGATGATGGGAGACTAACCAGTAGCAACGGAAAAGTTGTTGATTTCAGTAATGTTATTTTGTTGCTGACTAGCAATCTTGGTGCCGCAGACAGTGAAAAGGCAAAGATTGGTTTTAGTTCAAATGACAACAGTGGTGAACAAGACAAAGCAATCAAGAACTACTTTGCACCAGAGTTTAGAAACAGGCTAGACGGTGTACTAATGTTCAACCCTCTTACCATCAATGAAATGGGTATGATTGTAAATCGCCACATTGATGAGTTGAACAATACATTGGAAAGTAAATCTGTTCGTGTTAGTATCAGAGCAGACGCAAAAGAATGGCTATGCACAAATGGATTTGATCCCAAGATGGGTGCACGACCCCTTGAACGTTTGATTCGTGATAAAATCAAGAAGCCTGTTGCACGAGAAATGTTGTTTGGTAAGCTAACAAAAGGAGGAAAAGTTATTGTAAGAGTCAACAAAGACGGGTTGAACTTACATTATAGTTCAAAAAACAAACAAACCGCTGAGAGTGGTACGTAAAATAATGGGGCCAATGGCCCCATTATTGTTTTTGCTACCCATAAAAAGTTATTCTGGGTAAATAATAGAATGCAAGAAGAAAACTTCAACGAAGAATTAACATCCAGAAAATGGAAGCACAGAAGACAGATTGCAAAGATTTCTCTGGTGTTTGCTATGGTTTTGGTTTTACTAGTTATTGTTGTGGCAGTTACTGGCAGAGCTGGAGACTTAAGTGAATTTAATAGTGTTTTAATAATAGCAATATCAGGGTTCATTTCTTTGGTTGGTGCATATATGGGTCTTGCGACTTGGAAAAATTAGGAGAGAAATAATGGCAAAAGTAGCAGAAGAATTGATAGTAATAAAAGTTTCACAGCTTGTTAAAGATTCACAAGATGCAGAACAAAAAGTAACTGATACTTTAATTTCAGACCTTGAAGGAATCGTTGGTGAGCTAGTCGGTGAAGGTTGTGTGACTGAAGTAATCAAAGGAACAGAAGAATAATATGTCTATGACACCATCCAGAAAAAGTGTTGTTATGATGAGCAATACTGGAAGAAATCACAGCTTGGTTGGAGAACCGATTAGAGCAGATGGTTACTATGGAAGAACAGATGGACTTCATACTGTTCAAGTTATATATAGTAATTTCACAGGTGAGTTCGGACTTCAAGGTACACTGGAAGTTGACCCAAAAGAAGAAGATTGGTTTTTTATTAATTTAAACTCATTTTCCGCTGTTATATCGCCATTTGTTAGATTTCCTGAAGATCCTGCTGATCCAAGTGGAGACATAGGAGATACTGGAACAAGGGCTTTTTCATTTTTTGGCAATTTTGTTTACTTGCGTGCAGTGCTAAATAGAGATTACATACCTGAACCTTCTCCAACTGATGATATAACAGGCCTTGGACACATTGATAGAGTATTGTTGAGTTTCTAAGATGGCTATTTCTAGTTTACCAACAAAAGAAGACAGACAAAAAACCAAGCTTGACCTGGCATCTGATGATAGAGAGCAAGCTGGTAACACGAGATTTGAGTATGCAGTGAACGCTGTGGTTCACCATTTGATTGAACTAGAAGATGGTTCTGTTGATGTGGGAATGGAGCAAGCCTAAGAATCTTTAGTTCTTAGGTAGTTGACCAAAATTTCGATGCAACAGACAGTTTGGTCTTCGTAGTACAAGCACAACGTCTAACAAACCAAACCACAACTGTGTACAGCTCCTTGAACTGGATAGAGGTAAAATAATGCAACGTTATATCAGAATAACAACAGAATCACAACTCAGTGATCAAGAAATAGATCAGGTGTATGAAATTGTAAGTGAAATAACAGATATTCATTTAACGAGTGCATATCATGAAGACGGCGAATTGGCCGATGATAGTGTTGCAATATCAATGTATGAAGAACAATCAGAAGTTATATATGAGATGAAAGTAGATGATGATACTTCATACGATGACCTAGACCAGATTGTAAGTTCTTTGTCCGGAGTAATTACGCAAGACTTTGAAATTGAATTAATTAGAGATTAACTGTTGACATCTCCTCTGTTGTTTGATACAGTATTCAGACAACACTAAAAAGGAGAACGAATGACAGACAAATCTCATATTCGCCACTATAATGCTGATGATGTACGCAGACTAAAAGAGCTAGTGCGTGAAGGTTGCACTGTATATCAAGAGATTGATGATCTACAAAGCGGCTTGAATGATACTATAAAAGCTATCGCTGAAGAGATGGGCATCACCCCAGGTGTTCTGAAGAAAGCAGTCAAAACCGCACACAAAAATAATCTTGCTGACGAACGTAGAAAGTTTGAAGAGCTTGAAGATATCCTAACAACCTTAAATCTAGGTGAACCAAAACCTTAGACGAAAGATAAAGAGTATGAAAAACGCAAAGGAGCTGTTTGACACTGCAATGGCTGAAGTGTTGATGCGTAAGCCTAGTGAATTTGAGATAACAGATGTCTATTTCACTGGGGAATACCATCATAAAGTGAGTAATTCACATTCAGCGCCAAGGGGGGAAACCAACAAATTGGCACGGGGATAACAAAAAGCCACTACACTACAAAGGAATTAGTGGCAGACTATGCATATCATACAAAGATAAATCTGAGGGCCATTATTGGATATCTGATATATTAGGTCTTGGACTAATTAACATTGAAACTGGAGGTTCTAGAAATTATCAGAATCACGCAGAAAACCACAAGAGCTGTGGCTCAGCAGTCGTTCACTGTTGAGAAAGCAAAAAGAGACTTACCACCAGAACACACGCTTGAATAGTTTAGGATTCGTGGTGTGTAAAAAAGGAATATCGGGGCACTTGCAGATAAAGGTGAAAGGAAGGCAGACTATAGTTTCCAAATTTTGTAAGACGACTACCCAGAACTTATGCAACCACTAGAAGAACAGTTACAGAAAAAGCAATGTTGTCTAAGCTGAATGAGCAGGGATGGGGTGATACTATCAGAACCAGACTTGAATTAGAATATCAATGCGCAGCAAAGGAGAATTAATGTACGTAGATGCAATATATGCACCAAATGAATCGGTTGTAAAGGTAGTAGAAAGAGTCAACGGAAAAAGAGTTTTCATTGACTATCCCGCTGTATATGAATTTTACACCAAAGACCCAAATGGAAGACACAAGAGCATATACGGAGACTCGCTATCTCGTATAACGTGCAATACTGATAAAGAGTTCAAACAACTTAAACGAATCCACTCACACAAACAAAAATTTGAAAGTGATATCAAGCCACTTAATAAAGTACTTGAAGCACATTACTTAAACAAAAATACACCAGTCACGAACAACTTATTCTTTGACATTGAGACTGCGTTTGACCAAGAGCTAGGTTACAGCGATCCAGAAGACGCAAATAACCCAATTATATCAGTTGCTGTTCATTTACAGTGGTTGAATCAAACTGTATGTCTTGCATTGGCACCAGATACAGTCACAAAAGAACAAGCACAACAGATTGCATGTACTGTTGGAAATACTATCATCTGCGAAAGTGAATCAGAGCTATTGCAGTCTTTTCTGCTATTAGTTGAAGATGCTGATATTATCAGTGGGTGGAACAGCGAAGGGTATGATATCCCATACACGGTGAATCGCATATTCAAAATACTCGGAAGAAATGAAAGCCGAAAGTTGTGTTTGTGGGGTCAACTTCCTTCAAAGCGAGAATATCTGAGAGGTGGAAAGACCGCAGAGACGTATGATCTAACTGGGCGTATTCACTTTGACTACTTGCAGCTATATAAAAAGTTTACATATGAAGAGCGACACAGCTATTCATTAGATAATATTGCTGAAGCTGAACTTGGTGAAAAGAAAGTAGAGTACGATGGAACACTTGATGAGTTGTATCACAATGACTTTCAGAAGTTCATAGAATATAACATTCAAGATACTTTATTGCTTGATCGCATAGACAAAAAGCTTCAGTACATTGAACTTGCTATAACAATTGCACATAGTGCGTGTGTGCTACTTCCAGCCGCAATGGGTGCAGTTGCTGTAACAGAGAACGCAATTATTTGCGAAGCTCACAGCAAAGGTTTGCGAGTACCAGACAAATCATATAAAAAGAACGAACATAGTGTGTTTGATGAAGAGTTCGCTGACCTTGAAGACAAAGCAGCAGGAGGATGGGTTCAGACGCCCAAGAAAGGTTTACACAAGTGGATTGGATCAGCAGACTTAAACAGTCTGTATCCATCTGTTATCAGAGCATGTAACATGAGCCCTGAGACTATTGTTGGTCAAATACGAACAACAGAGACGGACACTGAGATATTAAAATGGGTAAGTCAACCTGGTGCTAAACGGTTCATGACCGAATGGTGGAACGACAGGTTTAATGTGTTAGAAATGGAATACTTTTACGATGCTGATAACGTTGCAAATCTAACTTTGGATATGGAAGACAATCAAAGTATTCAATTAAGTGGCGCTGAGCTTCGTCAGTTAGTATTTAATAAAAATAACAATTGGTGCATAACTGCCAACGGAACAATATTCAAGACAGATCAAGAGGGTATAATTCCAGCGCTTCTTACACGATGGTACTCTGAACGACAACTGATGCAAAGAGTTAAAAAAGATTACGAAAGTTTGGTTAACGGTATTCAGCTTGACAACAACTTGACTTTTACACCAACTGAAGAAGGTACTGTAGATGGGTATTCAATTGGTGAAGTCTTTTCTGTGGATGCACTAAAGAACACCGAAGACCTCGAATCTTATTTAACAGCACATAGTTTGTGTATTAGTGATGGGTTGGTTAAACACCAAGATGTCGACACACTTAATAAGCTCGTTAGTTTTTGGGATAAGAGGCAGCTTGTTCGTAAGATTTCTCTGAACTCAGTTTATGGCGGACTATTGAATGTTCATTGTAGATTTTATGATAAAAGGATAGGTCAGAGTACGACATTAACAGGTAGAAGTATAACAAAACATATGGCCGCAAAGACCAATGAGATACTTGACGGATCGTATGACCATGAAGGAAGGGCGTGCGTCGCAGGAGATACTGATTCGGTTGCACATGATTCATTGATAAGAATATCACGTGATAATGGGACTGTGCAAAATACCACTATAGAAGAGCTGTTCTTGCAGGGGAATGAATACTGGGAGAGCAATGGTAAAGAATACTCTCTTAACAGCGATATAAAAATAGCACATACTGGGTCAAGTGGTGTCTTGAACTTTGTTAATTACAACTATGTATACCGACACAAAGTAAAAAACAAAGCACGGTATAGAGTAACAACTTCTAACGGAAAGTCAGTTGTGGTTACTGATGATCACAGTGTGATGATAATGCAAGATGGTCGCTTAATAGAGAAAAAACCTAGTGAAATAAAACAAGGAGATTTAGTAATAACAATAGTTGATAGCGACACGTCAACATAACCATATACAGACGAAGAAAAAGAAGAAATAGAACTGCTGTTTGATTACATAACGCAACAGTACTGGAGGATTGTAAGAAATGGATGCTAAAGTAAGTGAAGTGGTTGGTGTTGAGAGATTAGATGATTTTGATGATGAGTATGTATATGATATAGGTGTTGCGAATGATGATCCTTATTTTTTTGCTAATGATATTTTAGTGCACAACTCAGTTTACTTTTCTGCGTATTCTGTTTTGAGCAAGGAAATTGACAATGGTGAAATAGTATGGGATAAAGACACAGTTATAGAACTATATGACACCGTATCAGCAGAAGTTAGTAGTACTTTCCCACAATTTATGCTTGAGACTTTTAACGTACCATTAGAAAGAGGTAAGGTGATAAAGTCTGCAAGAGAAGTAGTTGGCGAAACAGGCTTATTCATAAAGAAAAAGCGCTATGCTATAATGGTATATGACGACGAAGGCCAGAGAAAAGATGTTGATGGTAAGCCAGGTAAGATGAAAATAACTGGATTGGACCTTCGCAGAAGTGACACACCAAAAGTTGTACAAGAATTTTTGAAGCAAGTGCTTGAATTGGTACTTACTAATAGATCAGAAGACGAAGTTATTGAGTTTATCAGAACGTTCAAAAGCACTTTTTCAAGAAAGAAACCATGGGAAAAAGGATCACCAAAAGCAGTTAATAACTTGAGCAAGTATGGCAGTGTGTTAGAAAATTATCTGAAAAAGAGAGCAACACATGGAAAAATAGCCAAGCCTACTATACCTGGACATGTTATGGCTAGTATCAACTGGAACACGTTAAGAGAAAGGTATCATGACAGACATAGCAGTAGAATTGTAGATGGACAGAAGATCGTTGTGTGTCCACTAAAAGAGAATAATGATTTGAGAATGTCAAGTGTTGCATATCCAGTGGACGAGACACATTTGCCAGAATGGTTCACGAAGCTTCCGTTTGATGAAGATGCAATGATGCAAACAGTGGTTGACAAAAAAATTGAAAATCTACTTTCAATTCTTGGGTGGGATTTATCAAGAACATCACCCGAAGTAGAACACATGGAAAGTTTGTTTGACTTCGGATAAAAAGTATTATATAATTAGAAAAATTTACTACAGGAGAAACAATGTTAAGCAAAACTCTACGAAATATTCTTGATCATACACATGGACTCGGTTTCATTGATATGGTCAAAATCACAACCAATGATGTAGAAACGGTGTTTGAGGCAATGGAACCATCACGTTCTGTTGTGATGTATGGGAAACTTCACAACCCAGTCTCAGAGCTTGAAGGTGTAGTAGGACTGGCAAGAATGAGTGTGCTAAATGGCTACTTGAAATTCCCACCATTTCAAGATGAGAGTGCAAAAGTAGAAGTTGTCACTGAGAGTCGTGGTGGAAAAGATATTCCCAGTGAAGTTAAATTTAGTGCAGCAGGTGGCCATAAGTCTACCTATCGTTTCATGAGTTCAGAGCTTGTTGAAGAGCAAATCAAAGTTCCTGTTTTCCGCGGTACTACTTGGGACGTAACTGTAGCGCCCAATGAAGGTAATATAAAGGACTTAAGTTATTTTTCTGGTATACTAGGATCATTTGAGCAAATCTTTGTCGCACAAACAATAGATGGGGATTTGGTATTAAAGATCGGTACTGGAAGTAATGATAGAACTAACGTACCTTTTGCTCGTGATGTTAGTGGAACACTAGGTGGCAGATGGGGATGGCCAATCAACGAGACGCTGGCTATACTCAGGCTTGCTGTGAAATCAGAAGATTGTGTTATGTGCTTTTCTGAAAAAGGTGCATTAAAGATTGAGTTCTCAAACGAAGAAGGAAAATTTGAATACATTCTACCAGCAAAGGCGGTGTAATGACAGACTTTAATAGCGCAATAGAAAACGGTGGTTACAGTATTTACTTACCAGCTTTAAGTACCTTTTTTGTTCGCCAATTAGCCAAGTCTATTAACAAGCCACAGAGTTACCAAGATCAACGTTTTGGTAACTCTTTTGAACTGGGTAGTGCTGGTCTTGACTTTTTGAAAGAACACAACAGCTACTTTCACTATAAGTGGGCTTTGTACTCTGCTGGTCATGCACATCTTGATTTAACAAAAGGACGGACAGATGAATCCATGGTACATGGCAGAGATCGTAATCACACAACACTAATTGGTGACAGCAGTGGCTATCAAGTGGCTAAAGGTGCTAGTCATTTCAAGAACATGGATTGGGACAATTTCACAGGTGCCAGTGGTGATGTTATCAGGCATAAAATACTAAACTGGCTTGAAAATACTGCTGATTGGAGTATGACGTTTGATATTCCTGCTATGGCATCTGAACCTCCATATAACAAAAAAACAAAGCTGACATCTTTTAAGGACACACTAGATTACACATTAATCAACCTAGATTACTTTATCAAGAATCGCACACCTGGTAAGACAAAGTTTCTTAATGTCTTGAGTGGCACGTCTCCGACTAACAGCAAGACATGGTATGATGCAGTTATCCCATATAGCAACCAAGCCGAAGTCACAAAGATGAATCTGTCCCCTGATAGAACATTTGAAGGGTATGCTTTTGCCGGTATCAATAAATTTCATATGAAGACCGCGCTAGAGAGAATGTTAGACTTGTCTAGAAGTAGATTGCTTGAGTACAAAGATTGGATACACTTTCTTGGTATTGGTAGATTAGATTGGGCGTGTTATTTGACTGCGATACAAAGACAGTTAAGAAAGTATTACAACCCAAACATCACTATTAGTTTTGATGCTGCAACGCCATTTCTTGGTGCAGCTAAAGGTCAGATATACGCAGATAACATATTCACACCTGAAAGAATTGGGTATGTTCAGAGAAACACGATTGATGAACGATCAATGAAAGGTTCTACTGTTCCACTTCCATTTCAGTCACCAATCGCAGACAGAATGAATGTTGGGCATATTTGTCAGCTTGGACATGGTGATCTGAACCAGCTCGGGAAAGAAGGTCTTGGGTCTTGGGATAGTATGAGTTATGTATTGGTAGCTGCGCATTGCGTGTATAAGCACATAGAAGCTGTCATAGAAGCGAATAAGCTGGTAGACTTTGAAATGTGTAGAGGTATCTATCAAAGGTTACACTATAGTGATTGGACCGCAGATAAAAAGAATAGTGGAGCAAACAAAGTTAGTGATCTAATACCAGCATCATTGTTATTCTTTAATAAACTTGTAGAAGATGTGTTTGATCCCACTACAAAAGATCCACAAAAGATACTCAATGATAATGCTGCTTTCTTGGAGAGTATCAGTATAGGTGGTAAGCGGTCTAACACTTTTGATTCATTGTTCCAAGACCAAAGCACAACTCATTGCAGCGATGTTATTGAAGACTCAGACGATATTTTTGATGGGAGTAATCAATGAGAAAATTGTGGTACATGGGCCTTGAGAAGTATGAGGCAAGATACACATGGCAACTTGAAAATTGGAATACAGAAGTATTCAAACGAAGAAACATAAACTATGAGATTGTGAGAGGCGACTATCTTGATAATGACAATCAGATAGTTACTGGATCAGTTCTTGATGCACATGGTAGAAGCTATTATAGCCTAACCCAACATGCAAATTTAGTTAAGATGCTACAAAGAGGCGAGGTAACGTCTGAAGATGTTATCTTTTACGAAGATATGTTCACACCTGGGTTTGAGTCGCTACCTTATATACTTGATCAAACGCCAGAGCAATATCATCCTCGTATCTTTGTTAGATGTCTAGCTCAAACTATAGACCCTGATGATTTTGTCAACAGAGAAGGAATGTTTAATTGGATGCGACCATACGAGCAGATTGTTGATAGTGTTGTTGACGGAATTATTGTTGCATCAGAAGAAATGGTTGCACACCTTCGTATCGCTGGTTTTAAGTCTAATATATACGTAAGTGGTCTGCCGTTCGGTAAAGATGAGGTGCAAAGTCGTGTGAGCATAAAACCAACACAAGAAAAAAGCTTGCGTGTTGTGTTTGCAGCAAGATGGGATGATGAAAAGCAGCCACACTTTTATATGGATGTTGTTGAAGAATACGCAAGAATAAATGGCACTGAAGTAGAGTTTGCTGTGCTCTCTGGCCATAACCAGTTAAAGAGTAACAGGCAAGAATATGTTGATAGAGCATCAGAGCTATCTGAACGAGATGATGTAAACTTCAAGATATACACAGGTCTAAAAAAAGACCAATACTATTCTTTACTCAATGATAGCAGAGTTTTATTTAATTGTGCGTTGCAAGATTGGGTGAGTAATACAGTCAGTGAGGCTGATGCATTAGGAGTGGGTACGATATATCCAGCTTACCGAAGCTTTCCAGAAGTATTTGCAAACAATGAAAATCATATGTACATACCTTGGAGTGTTACAGATGCAGTAAACAAGATATACTCAGCGCTAAACTATGATTCGTTAGAGTATAACATTGGTAAAGTGAGCAGCTATCAAGACAAGACAATTGACAGAACACTTGATATAATTACTGGAGTTAACTTACCTCAGTACCAAAGAAATACATTAGATTATAGAAAGTTCGTCAACATAGGAAAGCATCAATGAACAGGCCTTATATTAATACTGAAGATCACAGTGTACAATACTTTATTGGTGAAGAAGTCGAAAACACGATTGCCAAAGGTATGCAAACATTATTTGTTGTGGGTTCACCAGACATCAAAGATATAACAGCAAAGTTACATGTTCTGAGAGTTCTTTGCCATCAAAAGAACATCGACCACGTTTATTTTGGTGCGAATAAAAGCTTCAACAGAGATTTTGATTTTGCTTTGATAACTGCATTCTTGAGAGGACGAAATAAGTTAGTCACGCTTGACTTTCCATTCGAGGACCATGAATTTGTAAGACAAAAAATGGACAGAATGTATGAAGATAGCAATTTCATTCCTATGATTTCACTGGAAGTCCCATGTATAAATAGTGTTAACTACAATGCCACACTAAAAATTGATGACGAAGGATTCAATAAAACAAACCCAGGTGTGTGGTGCCATTCTATACATCAGCTAAAAAGCAAAGAAGCTTTTACACCTTGGATAAAGTACACACAAGATTCTGCACTATGATATACACTATACGTGAGTGGCCAGATAAGGTTCTAACTAGAAAAGCATCACTCGTTGATGTTGAAGACACTGAAACTAACAAAGAGTTGGTCAACAATTTGTTTTGCACTATGCAAACAAACAATGGAATTGGTTTGGCAGCCACACAGTGTGGTATTGGTAAACGTGTTTTTGTAATGGACACAACCAGTATTCATTGTGCTGGATTACAACACCACTTTGTGAATCCTATTATATTGGAATCCTCTGGAAACATCATGTATCAAGAGGGGTGCTTGAGTTTTCCAGGTGTATATGCAGAGGTCAACAGACATCAAACAGTATTACTGAAATACTGGGATGTAGACCTAGAGCAGTACGTTGAGTCCGAGTTCTCTGGTATAGAGAGTATATGCATACAGCATGAGTTGGATCATTTAGAAGGTATAGTGTTTGTTGATTATTTTTCACCAGTAAAAAGAAAAATGCTACTAAAGAAACTAACAAAGAGGAAAAAGCGTGATAAAAAGATATATTAAAGTTCCATTTCAGATTGAAGGCGTGCATTATTATCCTGGTGCAGACACAGACCCAAAACTAGCGACAGGAGATTGGGATGATGTTAGTCATTTGGGTCATAGTCACTTTCATTACTTTTTCATATATGTTACGATAGAAGTAGAGCATAACAACCGAGAAATAGAATTTATACAGTTCTCGCGGTTTTGTAAGAGACTATACAACACAGGTGCCTTAGAAATGAATAATAAAAGCTGTGAAATGATAGCTGAAGAATTAATAGATGCCATCGTAAATAAGTACGGTGAACGAGAATTAAAAGTGGAGGTATATGAAGACAACATCAACGGAGCAATCCTCGAATATTACCCTGGATAATACTTATCTTACAGGCAGCGGTTACTGGGATACAAGTTCTACCACTGGGCTAAAAGTTGGTGGAATTCTGCAAGACTGTGGTGTTTCAACAATTGCTAATCATGTAGAGGAACCTGAGATTTCTATATTTGGAATGAAAGAAAAAGAATGGAGAGACCTGCCTGGCAGAATAGAAAAAATAGAAAAAATGTTAGGCATTCTATATGATGAGCCATCACCAGAAGATTTAGATAAACACAACGCTCTTAAAGAGGCATACCACAAGTACAAAATGTTAGAAAGAATGGTTCTTGGAAACAAAGACAGTGAAGCATAAGCACATTGATTACTATATGAAGGTTTGTTACCTCACTGCACAGTTGAGTACTGCTGAGAAACTTAAAGTAGGTGCTATTGCTGTGAAGAACAACAGAACAATTTCAATTGGATACAATGGTACGCCTTCTGGACATGATAATACATGTGAATATGTTGTTCGCGGAGATGAAAGGTGTTCACATGAAGAGTATCCTTTTGTAGATAGTGTATCAAGGTTTAAATTAGTCACAAAGCCAGAAGTTATACATGCTGAAAGAAATTGTTTAGACAAAATAGCACAAAGCAATGAAAGTTCAGAAGGAGCTACGATGTTCGTGACTCATTCTCCTTGTATTGAGTGCGCAAAGAGTATATATAACACTGGCATAGTTCATTTGTTTTATGCTGAGTTAAAAGATAACGATGGTTTGTTATTTTTACATAGACACGGCGTAGGTGTAACACACCATCCGATAAGGGAGTCATGAATACAATACAAACTGCAATAGCAACCGTAGCACTGATAACATCAACAGGAAGCGGATTATATGCTGCGCACGGATACGTGGAAAGAAAAGTAAGTCAAGTAGAACAACAAATGGTTAACTTTGTTCCACGGTCTGAGTACGAAGATTTTCAATGGGCATATCTAAAATCTGAATTGAGGACTTTGCGTGATCGTTACGAACAAACAAAAGATCAGCGAGACTTGAGAGATTACCAAGAGTTGCTGGACCTGTTCTGTAGAAGATACCCAGATGACAGAGATTGTGATTGACACTGAACTGTTTTTGGTGTAATATATAGAACAATTTTGAAAAAGGATTTGTTATGGAGAAATATAGATATTCCGAAGTGTTTTCCAGTGCACAATTTGAAGGACACTATACTGGAATTCCAACAGTATGGGTTAGGTGGTTCATGTGTAATCTAACGTGCTCTGGTTTTGGACAAGAAGACCCAACTGATCCTGACACATATGTGCTTCCGTACAAAGAAATAGATCTTGTGGATGTTAGTAGAATAGAAGATTTACCTGTTTGGACTACTGGATGCGACTCATCTTACTCATGGGCAAAGCGGTTCAAGCATTTATGTCCAGAATCCACAGTATCAGAGATAGCAGACAAACTTGAATCTCTACTGAATAATGACTACAACCCACATGGTGAATTTGTAACGAGTGATGGAAAAGTTCGACATTTGTGTATGACTGGCGGCGAGCCCATGTTGAAAAAGAATCAACGCGGAATGATTGGAATCATAGATGAATTTCTTGAGAGAGATAACTTCCCCACACACGTGACAGTTGAAACCAATGGTACAAGAGAAATCACACCCGAACTAAAACAGCTTATTAAGAATCTGTATTCAAACACGAGCACTAGTGAATGGTTCTGGAGCGTGAGTCCCAAGCTATTCACTGTTAGTGGAGAGTCTAACAAGCGTGCAATACATCCAGCGGTTGTTGCAGAATATCAAGAAGTCTCTAAGAGTGGACAGCTAAAGTTTGTCGTCAGGAATGCACCAGAATCATGGGATGAACTTGAAGAACTAGTTCAGCTATTCAGAAACGAAGGTGTGACTTGGCCAGTTTGGATCATGCCAGTGGGAGCAACAGATTCAAGTCAAAGAGACAATGACACAGTTGAAATAGTAGAAGAAACCATACGCCGCGGATATAATGTGAGTGCTAGGGTGCACGCTTATATTTGGGATAATGTAATAGGAAAATAAAATGAGGAAAAGACTAATACCGTTTTGGATGCTACCGGGAAGTTGGGGCTTACGTGGCAAAACCAGACAGCTTGCTGAAGCAGACTATGAATATGGTGATGACCCTTATAAATTGTGTTTGAGGCGAAACAGAATTTTATATGGAGACGACCCAAAAACACTAGAGATAGAAAATACCAAAACCAACCTTGACTATGATCAAATAGATCAAGAAGCGGGTCTAAGAAGACTCGCAGAGCTAGAGCATGAATATCCAGAACGAAGACTGCTTGACATAGATCTAGAATTTGGTAAAATAGAGAAGATTGACTACGAAAAAGAACTAGCAAGACTGGAAATCAAAGATGAAGATGAGTTGAAGATTGCTCACTTAGATATCGACAAGCGATATGGTAAGATTAATGACATAGAGCACGAGAAAGCAGTAGCCACCATCAAAAAAGAACCTTGGGTAATAGTGAAGAATTTCGACACAGATAGAAAAAACCCAGCACAAGGAAGCATTGAGTTGGATTGGAATACTTATTTTGTTGAATTCCTAGAAGGAAACGGATACGGTCCCAATCCAGAACCAGAAGAAACAGTTGATCAATGGTTGAATGATCTATGTAGAAACATTGCACTGGATGCGTTTGATGGTATAGGTGAAAACACAGAGAAGCTAAACAAAAACAGAACTGTACACCAAGACGTTATACTAAAGAATGACATTGAAGCAGGTGATAAAAAGTGACTACGTATATACTAATTGATGCTATGAACTTATACCACAGGGCCAAGCATAGCACCATGGGAGATCTTGATACCAAGATTGGTATGAGTCTTCATATTATTTTCAATTCCATTAGAAAAGTTTATAAAGAACATGGTGGTACACATGTTGTATTTTGTACTGAAGGTAAGAGCTGGAGGAAAAGCTACAGTTCAGAATACAAAGCAAATAGAGCAGTTGCACGTTTGAAACTGTCTAAAAAAGAACTTGAAGAGGAAGAAATCTTTCTTGAAGCATTCAACTCATTGGCAGAATTCTTTCTGGATAAGACCAATGCTACAGTACTGCACTGTCCAGTTGCAGAAGCAGATGACATGATAGCCATGTGGACACAGCTACACTCAGATGATAATCATGTAGTGGTTAGTTCAGATACAGATTTTATCCAACTTGTATCACCCAACGTTAAAATATACAACGGCATAAATGATCTTGTGTACTCACACGATGGTGTATTTGACAACAAGGGCAAAAAGCTAAGCTTTGAAATAAAGAGCGATGGAAAGTTAAAAGTGGGTGAGCCCAATGAAGCTTTTGTTCCAGACAGTGACTGGATTGATAAGTCTCTTTTTATAAAGTGTATTCGCGGAGATAAGAGTGATAATGTGTTTCCTGCTTACCCAGGTGCAAGACTAAAAGGAACAAAAAACAAGACTGGGATTTTGGAAGCATACCAAGACAAGAACAACGGCGGGTACAACTGGAACAACTTCATGCTACAAACGTGGACAGATGTTGATGGTAATGTGAGAACAGTAAAGAGTGAATATGAGAAAAATGTTCACCTAATTGACCTCACTCAGCAACCAGAAGAATACAAAGAACAATTTGTTCAATCTATACTAACTGAAGTTAATAAAGATCGCGTGAGTAATGTTGGTATTCACTTTCTGCGGTTCTGTAATCAATGGGGTCTACAGCAGATCAGTAAGTATCCAGACGACTTTGCAACACTACTTAACGCACCTTATAATGGGTACTTGGCAGAAAGTTCATGAATGCGATCAGAAGATTTGAATTGATGGTGAAAAATAGCAAAACCAAGAATAGAGAAACAGTATCTATGAGTGTAGATGATGCAGAAAAACTTCTAGAAGAAATAACACTTATACAAAAACAAGCAATCAATAGTCAATCAGAACCAGACCAAACTTTTATTGAACTTGACGGAGGACAATTTTGAATATTGTAATTTACACAACATCTAAATGCTCATATTGTGTTGCAGCAAAAAGGTGGCTCACAGAAAGAAATCTAGACTATACAGAAGTGAGTCTTGATGATATGCAGAAGCGTGAAGAGTTTAAGAAGAACAACCCAGGCCTTCGCACTGTTCCACAGATATTCTCAGATGGCGAGTACATAGGAGGATATCAAGAGTTGGTCAAATCTGACCTGGCATAGCATTGGACAACGCTGCGGCCATAAAACAGCAATTGTTTGACTACTTAATTGACTGTGGAGAATTTGAAGAACACGAACGTGAAGAATTGGATTCACGTTTGTTCAAAAACCGATCCACAGTCAGATTATCTAGACCTGGGTATCAATGTTTAAAGAAGCATTTTCAACACTCTTCTTTTGGCATAAGTTCACCTCTGACTGGAAAAGAACTACTGACATTGAAGTATGGAGTGCAGTATCCTTATTTTCTAACGGCCACGAGATTATACTTGTTCTCTAGTAAAGATTCGTTCACTATCAAATTAAACGGAGGTGATGTGAAAAAGTGGCTTACATCTAAAAGCAAAAGTGCTTGACATTATTCGTGATATCTGTATCATAGCATGTTATTAGTGATCGCTGGCCAGAAGCAGAACCAGTGATAATGCAAGATTCAAACCTGTGGAAACTGTATCAACACAGAACGCAGTAAAGAATCACGTTAGCGAAAAAATCAAAGATGCGGTTGTAGATATTTTCAAGAGTTGATATAATGCCACTCGTTGGCGAGCAAAACAAAGCTAAGCTAACAAAAAATTTGTAAGTTACTGATTTACAACAAACTATTTTTCTTGACTTACAACACAGCTTTCGATATAATACACATCGAAACATCGTAAAACACACACACAAACAAGGAATTTGGCATGAGTAAACAGAACGAAGAATTTGCAGTATCTCCGAGCAACGCAGTCGAGCTTATGGAGCGCTGCATTGATGCTGGTCGCCCGGTGATGCTGTGGGGTGCACCAGGTATCGGTAAGAGTGACATTATCGCCCAGATTGGCAAGCGTCATAATCGACCTGTGATCGATATGCGTCTTCTGATCATGGAGCCGACTGATATCAAAGGTATTCCGTTCTATTGCCCTGAAACCAATACTATGCGTTGGGCTCGCCCTGGTGAGCTTCCTGGTGAAGATGAAACCGAGCTTCATAACGCGATTCTGTTTCTGGATGAAATCACTGCCGCACCGCAGAGTGTACAGGCGGCAGCATACCAGTTGATTCTGAACCGTCGTGTGGGTACGTATGTACTTCCTGAGGGTGTTAGCATTCTGGCAGCAGGCAACCGTGAAACTGACCGTGCTGTTGCGCATCGTATGCCGAGTGCACTGAAGAATCGTTTTGTTCACTTCACTCTGAAGCACACGTATGCAGATTGGGAAAAGTGGGCGATTGATGCTCGCATTCATCCTGATGTGATTGGTTTCTTGAAGGCGAACCCTGGTAATCTTTTTACCTTTGATCCGAAAAGTGCAGACAATGCTTTCGCTACTCCTCGTACTTGGGAGTTCGTGAGCCAGCTTTACGATCCGAAGGTGAGTGAAAGCATCAACCGTCAGCTTGTTGGTGGTACGGTTGGCAACGGTCTGGCTATTGAGTTCATGTCTCATTGCCGACTGAAGAGCCAACTGCCGAATCCTAATGACATTCTGGATGGCAAGGTCACAGAACTGACTGATAAGAATGTGAGTTCTTCGGCTCTGTACTCTCTGGTTATCTCTATGTGCTACACCATGAGTGAGCGCGTTGAGAATGCCAAAGCTGAAGGGTGTGATCTGTGTTCTGAGCCTGAGTGGACTGAAGTTTCTGATCGTTTCCTTTCGTTCATGATGAACAACATGAACACCGAGATGATCATCATGGGTGCAATCATTGCTCTGCGCACGTATGAGCTTCCGATTGCAATTGAAACGGACGTGTTTGATACTTTCTACCAGAAGTACAACAAGTACATCACCAAGTGATGTGAAAAGGTCTGAAAAAGGGTTGGTTCGCCAGCCCTTTTTCATTTCAGTATAGGTTGACAAACTCAGTGTGTGATAGTATAATAAGCGCTGATTTCAATGATCCAAGGAGTAAACATGAACGAAAACGTTCTTGACCGAATCGTGCAAGCACGAGTAGATTTTCTGATGGACAATCCGTTTTTCGGCCAGCTTGCCGTCCGTCTGAAGCTTGTTGAAGCAGATGATTGGTGCCCCACTATGGCAGTGGATGGCTATCATATGTATTACAACACTGAGTTTGTCAACGGCATGGATGATGAAGAACTAAAGTTTGTTGTTGCACATGAAGTGATGCACATGGTCTATCGTCATTTTCTTCGTCGCGAGACGCGAAACCCGCGTCTGTGGAACTGTGCAGGTGATTACGTTATTAATCTTGAGCTGCAAGATCTGAACATTGGTAAGATGCCAAAGGCTAGTTCTATGCCAGGATATGAGAAAGATAAAGACCAGTATGCAAAGTTGGGTGTTGGTCCGAATGACCCTGGTGGCCTTATTGACGAGAAGTACCGCGATATGCCCACTGAAGAAGTGTATGATATCATTCTTGATGATGCTATGAATGGTGGTAAGCACGCCGATGAACTGATGAATAGCATGGATATTCACCTAGACATGGATGGTGATGGCGGCTCTTCTGGTGATGGCGACTCTTCTGATGAAGACAGCGACGGTAAAGAAGGAAAAGGTAGCAGCAAAGTAAAACTGTCTGAAGAAGATGTAAAGCGCCTCAGTGACGAAATCAAAAAAGCCGTCATTGATGCAGTAAAGAACGCACAGGAGCAGTCTAATGGTGCTAGTAAAGTACCGGGCGGCGCACTTCGTTTGGTGAAAGAGTGGACTGAAAGTAAAGTTGACTGGCGTGAATACCTTAATAACACCGTTCTGAGCACACTGAAGAGCGATTACACATGGTCTCGTAGTTCTCGGAAAGGTCGTGACCAAGGTATCTACCTCCCTGGTATGGACAATCAGAATCGTGTTGAGGTGCACATCGCCATCGACACCTCTGGTAGTATCAGTGCACAAGATATCAAGGTGTTCTTGAGTGAAGTAAAAGGCATTATGGATCAGTTCTCTGACTACAAAGTTACTGCATGGTGCTTTGATACCAAGACGTACACAATCCATACTTTCACACCCGACACCGAAGATGAACTTGAAGATTTTCAACCAGAAGGTGGCGGTGGTACTTTGTTTGAGTGCAACTGGGAAATGATGAAAGAGCATGGTATGATTCCAAGCACATTCATCATGTTCACTGACTTGTTCCCAGGCAACACGTATGGTGATCCAGATTATTGTGACACCATCTTTCTTGCCAAAGGTCGTCCGGGTCACGAGGCGCCCTTTGGTGTGACTGTCCATTATGAAGAGGCGTCTACGAAATAAGTAGACACCCAATCTAAAATAAGAAAAAACCTATAGGTTTTTTTGATAAATAAAGTGACTACAATGACAGATGTATTGATACTAAATCAAGATGCACAACCACTTAGTGTGGTGCCATTCTCAGTAGTACCTTGGCAGACTGCGGTTCGTCTTGCGTATCAAGATAAAGTCAACGTTGTGCACGAGTATGAAGATTGGGAGGTGAGGTCTCCCTCCACTACACTAAAAGTTCCTAGTGTTGTGATGACTACACAATACATAAAGTGGAACAGGATGGTGAAATACACTCGAAACAATGTGCTACTAAGAGATGACTTTACATGTCAGTATTGTGGAGACAACCACGCGAAGAGCACTGACGAACTCACACTTGACCATGTTGTGCCAAGAGCACATGGTGGTAAGACTAGCTGGACTAATATTGTGTCTGCGTGCAAGCCATGTAACCATGGAAAAGGAGACAACAAAAAGATAGTACCAAAGAGAATGCCAACCAAGCCAAGTTATTATGAACTAATGGCGAAAAGAATGAAGTACCCACTAATTATTAAGGATGAAAGTTGGCTACTGTATTTGCAGTGGCCAGAAAAATTAATTGAAAAAAGGAGCTAATATGCCAGGAAGACGAAGAAACAAAGCTGATAAAGCAACTGCAACTGAAAGTACTATTGTTGAAAACACAGTCAGTGAAGAATCAGTAGTTGAACAACAAACACAAGAACAAGAAGAGAATTCAATAACGATCAACGATCTCTATGCAGCAACACAAATCATTGATGCTGCAACACGTCGAGGCGCATTTAGTGCATCAGAAGTAGCTGGCGTTGGTGCCACTTACACAAAGATAGTTGACTTTCTGAAAGTCTCAGCACCTCAGCTATTTGAAAAACAAGGAGAAGCAAATGAGTAACATTACCAGACATGTTGGAATTGATCATCTTGGTAATAAATTGGTTGTCATCTTTAGAGAACTACCAGAAGACCCTGAGCACTGTCTGGTAGTTCAGAGTAGCACGTTACCTGATATTTACCACGATAATCTAATGAATGTGGTTGAAAGCCAAGAATCACAACAGACTATTGATCTTTATGAAGTGCTGAGTCGCAGAGTGTTTGGTGACGGATCACCTATGCTTCAGACACTTCATGTTCGTGGTCTGATCAAAAAAATGCCAGTTGATAAGGTGAATCTTATTCCTATGCCAAACAGAAAGCTGCCGCTACGTGAAGCAAACGCAGCTATTAATGGCAATGCACCATCTCAACCATCTAACGCTCCAACTGAGCAACAGCTTGTGAAGGAGCAGCCTGCTGCATCTGAACAAACAGAAGCAAAGGAATTAACACCAGAAGAGCGTGCACGAGAAGAAGCAAACAATCTTATCACGCAAGCAAGACTCATGGAAGCCGATGCGAAATCCAAGCGTGAAAAAGCTTATGAGCTGTGTCCAGATCTGAAGCTTGGTGGTCGTCCCAGTAAGAAAGGAAAAGAAGCGCAAAAATCATAATATTGATTTGTCTGAGGCGGGCATTAATTGTCCGCCTCATATCTTTTCCATCTGTGGAACGTAGCAAACTCTATGTTGTCTGTTATGCTTCTGTAGTGCATATTTCTATAGTAACTATCCCCCCAGTTATATATCCAACTTTTTGGATCTGGGAATTCTGGAAAAAATGCATCCCCTTCAACCGTTTTATAGACAATAGTTGAATAAACTATATTAGCATCAGGCATGAACATTCTGTATATGTGTTCGCCGCCAGCCACAAATATAGTTTCTCTTTTTGTTTTCATGCTTGCGATCATTAGTGCTTTTTCTTTAGTAGTGCACACAGAAACACGTGAGTGATTGACGTGATAGTTTGGATTTTCAGTAAGAACAACAGTGTGTCTATTAGGAAGAGGTCTTACTGAGTCTGGTAATGATTCGTATGTTTTTCTTCCCATTATTACCACATGTTCTGTTGTTAAATCTTTGAAATTTCTAAGATCGCATGGTATATGCCATGGAATAGAACCTTTGTTACCGATCACTCTGTTAATAGAATGCGCAACAATTATAGCGATGTTTTTCACCTTTTCTCCTCGGTAAATAATGTGATGATAGTTCTTTCTTTTAATACTAAAATAAGAGATGCAGTACAACTAATAAGAGATGAAGAAGCATATCCTGTAGTTGATCTGGGAAATATAAGATATTCTCTTGACATTTCTAACATTAAATTTGGAACTTTGATTTTCACTCCGTTTGATAAAGAAACACAAGAACCAATTGATTGGTCTTACCAATATTTATACGGAATGCAAAGTACACTGAAAGATGCCATATTAGGGCCTGGTCCTTGGAGCAGGTCACTACCAAGGGGCGAGTTCCCA
>LFIK01000577.1_pt1 | contig 27681 bp, 25 predicted proteins | sample 643401 | NCBI WGS metagenome assembly LFIK01 (sample SAMN03777447, study PRJNA286221) | soda lake metagenome | biome: soda lake; feature: Kulunda steppe; material: water; isolation source: sample T5-Br brine of Lake Tanatar-5 | place: Russia: Kulunda steppe | collected 2010-07
CGAGCAGTACCTCGGGCACGAAGAGGATACCGTCGCGGAAATCGTAGCCCACGATCGTCATCCCGGCGACGAGCGCCTCGGTGAGGATGTCGTAGGGCTGCCAGCCGCGCGCGAGCAGGATGTTGACGCTCTCCTCGATCTCCTCCTTGAGGCCATCGTAAAGATCGTCATGCATCTGCCGGACGAGATCCGCGTCCGAGAGCTCCGCAAGAATGATGTCGTCGTCCTGGTCGGCCATCGCGTCTCTCCATGCCTGTGCGGCCATGATGTGCGCGACGGGCCATGAATGATTGGCGGTATGCGACACCGCCACCGTCGCGACCGACTTGCCCAGTGCGGTGGCGATGCGCCGGCGGCGGCTTCCGGTGGAAACGACGCCGCGCGCCCGCGATGCGCGCGGTCGTTGCGCGTCAGCGGCGCCGGCCGCGACGGCGCTCCGGGCGCGGCGCGTCCGGTTCGGTGCCGTCGGCGGCGGAGGAGAGGGCGCCGAGCCGCGCGGTGATCGTCTCGAGCTTGGGGCGCGCGCCCGGTGACGTCTCGTCGAGCGCGGTGCGCATGCGGCGCAGATGTTCGGGCGTCGTGCCGCAGCATCCGCCGATGATCCGCGCGCCGCAGTCGCGCGCGAGCACGGCGTAATCGGCCATGAGATCGGGCGTGCCGTCATAGCGGATGCTGCCATCGACGAGCTTCGGGATACCCGCATTGCCCTTGGCGATGATCGCGCGCTCCGCGCCCTGCGCCGCGAAACCGAGCACCGTGCGCAACAGGTCCGACGCGCCGACCCCGCAATTGGCGCCGAAGGCGACTGGCGGATGCGCGAGTCCGTCGGAGAGCGCGACGAGATCGGCCGAGGTCACGCCCATCATCGTCCGCCCTGCGGTGTCGAAGCTCATCGTGCCGCACCAGGGCATCCCCGCGAGCCGCGTGGCCTCGGCGGCGGCGCGAAACTCCTCGGGCGCCGAGATCGTCTCCACCCAGAGGATATCCGCGCCGCCGTCGCGCAGCGCCTCGGCCTGTTCGTGAAACATCTCCACCGCGAGCCGGGCGGTCAGGTTGCCGAGTGGTTCCATGATGTCGCCGGTCGGCCCCATGGACCCGGCGACGAGCACGCCGCGCCCATCCCGGTCGGCGACATCGCGTCCGATCTCGGCGGCGGCGCGGTTGAGCTCGCCCACGCGGCGCTGCGCACCGTGCAGGCGCAGCCGGCTTGCATTGCCGCCGAAGGAATTGGTCAGGAACAGGTCGGACCCGGCCGCGACAGGCCCCTCGTAGAGGGCGCGCACATGCGCCGGGTGATCCACGTTCCACAGCTCCGGCGCGTCGCCCGGGCCGAGCCCCATGTTGAACAGGGTCGTACCCGTCGCACCGTCGGCGAGCAGCCAGTCGCGCGCGTCGAGGAGACGCGAGAGCGCATCGGTCATCAGGGACGCTCCTTGCCCGCGGGCGCCGGGATCAGTCCTGGGCGACGATCTCGGCCTTGGCTTCGGCGAGAAGCTCGGCCATCTTGGCACGGATCGTGGCCTCGTCGGCATGCGTGCCGAGATCGTGGGCGACCTTGCGGAACACGTCCTCGTGGCCGACCTCCTCGAAATCGGCGCGGATCACCTCCATCGCGTACTCTTCGGCCTCCTTGCCGGACTTGCCGAGAAGTCCCGCCGCCCAGAGCCCGAGCCGCTTGTTGCGCCGGGCCACGGCGCGGAACTGCATCTCGGCGTCATGCGCGAATTTCGCCTCGAAGGCTTGCTGGCGTTCCTTGAAACTGTCCATGGTCGGGCCTTTCGCAGCTAATCGGGTTCTCTCCATATGACGCCGCGCCGCGCGCCCTGCAAGTCCCCGCGGCGCGCATCGCCCGGCTTGCGGCGCGGGGCGGCTTGGCCTATATCCCCGCTAGCCGGGTGCCCGAGCCTCCGGCCGCATCGGAGTTCACATGGCACGACGGACCAAGGTCTACGAGGGCAAGGCGAAGATTCTGTACGAGGGGCCCGAGCCCGGCACCCTGGTGCAGTATTTCAAGGATGACGCCACCGCCCACAACGCGCAAAAGCACGCCGTGATCGACGGCAAGGGTGTGCTCAACAACCGGCTGAGCGAGTTCTTCATGTCGGGCCTGAACGCGATCGGCGTGCCGACGCATTTCATCCGCCGCATCAACATGCGCGAGCAGCTGATCCGCGCGGTGGAGTTGATCCCCGTCGAGGTGGTGGTGCGCAATGTCGCCGCCGGGTCGATGTGCAAGCGGCTCGGGCTGGAGGAGGGCGCGGCGCTGCCGCGGCCGATCGTGGAGTTCTACTACAAGGACGACGCGCTCGGCGACCCGCTCGTGAGCGAGGAGCATATCATCGCTTTCGGCTGGGCGGCGCAGCAGGATCTCGACGACATGGTCGCACTCGCGCTGCGGGTGAATGACTTCATGACCGGGGTAATGCTCGGGGTCGGGATCAAGCTCGTGGATTTCAAGATCGAGATCGGCCGCGTCTGGGACGGCGACTTCCAGCGCCTGATCGTGGCCGACGAGATCAGCCCGGACAGTTGCCGGCTGTGGGATCTGCGCACGGGGCGCAAGCTCGACAAGGACGTGTTCCGGCGCGATCTCGGCGATCTCGCCGAGGCCTACACCGAGGTCGCGCGCCGGCTCGGGGTGATGCCCTCCAACGCGACGCATCTGACGAAACCGACACTGATCAACTGACGCTTATGAATCGGCGGGGCGGCATGAAGGCGCGCGTTCACATCATGCTCAAGGACGGCGTGCTCGACCCGCAGGGCGAGGCGGTGCGGCATGCGCTCGCCACGCTGGGCTTTGCCGGCGTCGAGGGGGTCCGTCAGGGCAAGGTGATCGAGCTCGACCTCGCCCATACCGACCGCGCCGCCGCAAAAGCCGATGTCACCGCGATGTGCGAGCAGCTCCTCGCCAACACGGTGATCGAGAGCTACCGCGTCGAGATCGACTGATCCCCGAGGAGGCACCGCGTGAAGGCCGCTGTCATCACCTTTCCCGGCTCCAACTGCGACCGCGATCTCGCGGTGGCCTTCGAGGCCGCGCGGGCCGAGGTCGTGCGGGTCTGGCACAAGGACACGGCGCTGCCCGCGGGCGTCGACGTGGTGGGCGTGCCGGGCGGTTTTTCCTTCGGCGATTACCTGCGCTGCGGGGCGATCGCGGCGCGTGCGCCGATCGCGGCCGCGATCCGGCATTTCGCCGATCGCGGCGGCGCGGTACTCGGGATCTGCAACGGCTTTCAGGTTCTCATCGAGATCGGTCTGCTGCCCGGTGCGCTGATGCGCAATGCGGGGCTGAAATTCGTCTGCCGGCCGGTGCCGCTGCGGGTCGAGACGGCGGACAGCCCCTTCACCGCGGGCTGGACGCATGGCGCGCGGATCACGCTGCCCGTGGCGCATCACGACGGCAACTATGTCGCCGATGCGGAGCTGCTTTCGCGGCTGCGCGGCGAGGACCGCATCGCCCTGAGTTACCGCGACAACCCCAACGGATCGACTGGCGACATCGCGGCGGTGCTGTCGCCGAACCGGCGCGTGCTCGGAATGATGCCGCATCCCGAACGCGCGATCTCGGACGCGCTCGGCAGCGCGGACGGCTCGGCGCTGTTTCGCGCAGTGTCGGGCGCTTTCACCGCGGCATGATGAGCGCGTTCTTGTGGCGCGGCGCGCGCGCGCGTAAACTCCCCCGATGAAGTCCGGCGACGCTTCGCAGGAGGATAGACCCGAACCGCGCGGGGTGCCCTGGCGCGTGCGGCTGATCGTGGGCGGGTTGGTGCTGCTGGCGCTCGTGGTCGTGTGGGTCGCCAATTTCTGGCTGACAGAGCGGTTCACGGAGGCGACACGCAACCGCGCCGAGCTGCGCCTCGTGCTCTATTCGGGCAACATCCAGAGCGAGTTGCAGCGCAACTCGGTGGTGCCGCTGCTGCTCGCGCGCGATCCCGAGATGATCGGGGCGCTAGAATTCGACGAATTCACCCATACCTCGCAGCGCCTGATCTCGCTGATGTCGGAGATCGGGGCGGCAGAGATCCGGCTGCTCGATGTCGAGGGGCGTACCGTCGCCGCGACCGATCGCAGCCGCATCGGCAGCGATTACGCCGATACCAAGCCCTTCCTCGACGCGAAGGGTGCGGGCGAGACCGTCTTCAACGTCGCCGAACGCGAGGGCGGCGGCTTCGACTACACCTTCTCGCGCGCCGTTGTCTCCAACAACCGCGAGATCGGCGTTGTCGTGGTCAGTGTCGATCTGGCCAAGTTCGAGGAAAGCTGGGCGGGCTTTGCCGACGCCGTCGCCGTGACCGACAGCGCGGATCGCATCATCCTCGCCACCGAGCCGCGCTGGCGCGGGCAGGACATGAGCGCCGCCCTGACGCTGCGCGATGCGCCCTCGGCCATAAACCGCGCGCTGCAGATCACGGCCGACTGGGCGCAGGAAAGCCACGATACGCGCCTCGGCGGCGAGGCGGTGCTGCGCTCGGAGGCGCGCATCCCGTTCCATGACTGGAAGATCGTTTCCTTCACGCGCTACGATTCGGTGCGCGAACGGGTCAACGGGGTGCTCGCGCTCATCATCATGGGCTTTGCGATCGCGCTGTCACTGACCTTCTACATGCTCTCGCGCCGCGCCTGGTCCGAATCCGCGCTCTGGCAGCGCGAATCGGCGGAGCTGCGCCAGCTCAACGCGCGGCTTCAGCGCGAGATCGCCGCGCGCGAAAAGGTCCAGAAAGACCTCGCCGTGGCCGAGCAGACGCTGGAGCAATCCTCCAAGCTCGCCGCGCTCGGCGAGATGTCGGCCGCCGTCAGCCACGAGCTCAACCAGCCGCTCGCGGCGATGCGGACCTATCTCGCCGGTGCCAAGCTGCTGTTGCAGCGCGCGCGGCCCGCCGAGGCGCTCGCCTCGTTCCAGCGCATCGACGATCTCATCGCGCGGATGGGCGCGATCACCCGCCAGCTCAAGAGCTACGCCCGCAAGGGCGGCGACGCGTTCGAGCCGGTGGACATGCGCGACTGCGTGGCGATGGCGCTGTCGATGATGGAGCCGCAGCTCAAGACCCGCGAGGTCACCGTCGAGCGCACGGTTCCGCAAGAGCGGGCGATGGTGATGGGGGACCGGCTGCGCATCGAGCAGGTCATCATCAACCTGTTGCGCAACGCGCTCGATGCCACCAAGGGTGTCGCGAGCCCGCAGATCGACATTCTGCTCACGATCGGCGACACGGCCACCCTCACGGTGCGCGACAACGGTCACGGCATCGACGAGCCGGAGAACCTCTTCGAACCCTTCTACACCACCAAGGAGGCGGGCGAGGGCGTCGGGCTCGGGCTCGCGATCTCGTCAGGGATCGTGTCGGAGCATGGCGGGCGGCTGACGGCGCGCAACGCCCAGGAGGGCGGCGCCGTCTTCGAAGTGCAACTGCCCGTTCTGGGCGGCAACGAAATGACACAGGCAGCTGAGTAGGACGACGAATGGCAAGGGCGATGAAGGTCGCGATCATCGATGACGAGCAGGACATGCGCCAATCCATCAGCCAGTGGCTGGCGCTGTCGGGCTTCGAGACCGAGACCTTCCCCAGCGCCGAGGAGGCGCTCAAGGTCCTGGGACCGGATTACCCCGGTGTCGTGCTCGCCGATATCCGGATGCCGGGCATGGACGGCATGACGCTGCTGCGCCGCCTGATGGGGGCGGATTCGAATCTGCCGGTGGTGATGATCACCGGGCATGGCGATGTGCCGATGGCCGTCGAGGCGATGCGGATCGGCGCGTTCGATTTTCTCGAGAAGCCCTTCAACCCCGACCAGATGACCGAGATCGCCCGCCGCGCCAGTCATCACCGCCAGCTCACCCTCGACAACCGCGCGCTGCGCAAGGATCTCGAGGACGGGCCCGGCCTGATGCGCAGGCTGGTGGGGAATTCTCCGCCGATGGAGCGGCTGCGCGAGGAGATCCTCGATCTCGGGCAGGCCGACGGACATGTCCTGGTCGACGGTGAAACGGGCACCGGCAAGACCCTGGTGGCGCATGCGCTGCACGCAGTCGGCCCGCGCGCGGGTCGGCGCTTCGTGTCGGTGTCCTGCGCCGGGCAGGGTGAGGAGCGGCTCATGCGCCAGCTCTTCGGCCCCGAGCCCGATGGTGGCGGCCGGCCCCTGATCGAGGAGGCGCGCGGCGGCACGCTGTGTCTCGAGGATATCGAGGCGCTGACGCCCGATCTTCAGGGGCGGCTGCTCAACTTCATCAATGAACAGGAGCAGCCCGCCGAGACCCGGATCATCGCGATCTGCAACCAGCACGGCCCGGACCGCACGCTCGAGGATGCGCTGCGACCGGATCTCTATTACCGGCTCGCGGCGCTCAAGCTGACGCTGCCGCCGCTGCGCCAGCGCGGCGAGGATATTCTCGCGCTGTTCACCCGCTACACCGAGCAGTTCGCCGAGGAATACGGCTGCGATGCGCCGACCGTCACGGCACCGGAGGCCGCGCAGCTTCTGCAATCGCCCTGGCCGGGCAATGTGCGCCAGCTCATTAACATCGCCGAGCGCGCGGTGCTGCACAGCCGCCGCGGCGCCGGCGCGATCGCCTCGCTGCTGATGGCCGACAACGAGCAGGCCGCCCCCGCGATGACCACCGAGGGCAAGCCGCTCAAGGAGCATGTCGAGGCGTTCGAGCGCATGCTGATCGACAACACCATGCGCCGGCACAAGGGCTCGATCGCGGCGGTGATGGACGAGCTGTCGCTGCCGCGGCGCACCCTCAACGAGAAGATGGCCAAATACGGGCTGCAGCGCGCGGATTATACCTGAGCGGCGATGTAAGCGGGCAGGGCGAAGGCGGCGGCATGGACCTCGGGCGTGTAGTAGCGCGGCCCGAGCCGCGCCGCCGCCATCCGCGCGCGCAGCGTCTCGACGGGGGTGGCGCGCGCCTCGCCATTCGTGCCCCATCCGAAGGCCATCGGCCCGCAGCCATAGGACGGGATCGTCGCGATATAAGCCGTCGCATCGGCGAACAGCGTGCGAAAGGGGCGCATCGTGCGCGCCAGCGTGGCATCCACGAAGGGCAGGCCGCTCTGGGTGACCAGGATGCCGCCGGAGGCCAGCGCGCGCGAAGCGTCGGCGTAGAAATCTGGCGTGAAAAGTGCCGCGCCGGGGCCCTCCGGCGCGGCGGCGTCCACGGGCGACGGGTCGGTCGAGTCGACAATGATGATGTCGAAGCCGCCGCCCGTCCGGCGCATGAGCTCGGCGCCGTCCTCGATGACCAGCTCGAAGCGCGGGTCGTCGAACGCCCCGTCCGACAGCGCCGGCAGGTAGCTGCGGGCGAAGTCGATCACGCCCGCATCGAGCTCGACCATGGTGAGCGCCGCGACATCCGGGTGGCGCAGGACCTCGCGCGCCATGCCGCCATCGCCGCCCCCCACGATCAGCACCCGCCGCGCCGCGCCATGTGCCAGGATCGGCACATGCGCCAGCATCTCGTGATAGATGAAGTGGTCGCCCTCGGTGGTCTGCACCACGTCGTCGAGGGCGAGCACGCGTCCGAACAGCCCGTTCTCGAAGACGCGCAGGCGCTGATGGGCGGTCGCGCTGTCATAGAGCGACCGCTCCACCCGCAGCGCCTGCGCGTAGGCGGGATGCAGGCATTCATGCAGCCAGTCGCCGCTCATGCGGCCACGACCCCGTCACCGCGCAGCAGCTCGCGCACCTGCACATCCCGCGTCTCGAAGCTGCCGGCGAGCACGTCCACCGCCCGCCAGGGCGCCGCGTCCCCGCACATGAACACATCGAAGGCGCCGTAGCCGACCTCGGGCCAAGTGTGCACCGAGATGTGGCTCTCGGCGAGCACGGCCACGCCGCTGACGCCTTGCGGGCTGAAGCGGTGCGTGTGGATATGCAGCAGGGTCGCGCCGCAGGCGGCCACGCAATGGCGAAAGGCGCGTTCGATGCGCGCGGGATCGTCGAGGCCGGTGCCATTCATCACCTCGATGATGAGATGGGTGCCGGCATAGACGCGCCCGTCGCGCGCGCGGATGAAGTGATCCTCACGCGCCGGGTTGCATTGATCGGCCTTGGGCGCCGGATCGCGCAGACCGGGATCCGGCGCGACCGGCCCGGCCGCGCTGGATCGCTCCGCCGCGCCGCGGATGTCGTGATTGCGGACGTCTTCCGCTTGGGCACCTGTCTCCAGACCGACCCCCAGTTGGAAGAGGCTGGTGTCATTCATGGCGCACCCCCCTTCTGACCAGCAGATGAATCCAGAGGCCCCCTGACGCCCCGGCACAGCGCGGTTTGCAGGCGAATCCTCGTGCGCGCCACCTAATCGGGTCACCCCCGGCGATCAAGCCGTCTCGCGGCGCGCGCGGCGGGATCGCACAGAGTGTGCCCTCAGGGGATGATGCGCGTGTATTTCATCCCGCGCAGCGACGCCCCCGCGATCAGCCCTGACTGCCCGAACACCATCGCGATCACCGAGCGGCCCTGCGTCGTGGTGTCGATGCCGAAGCTTTCGCCCTGATCGACGAGCGCATAGCGCAGATCGCCGCCGGCCTCCCAGCCGCCGCCGCTGCGAAATTCCGCCAGCGCGCTCTCGGTCATGAAAAACAGCGCATGGCCATATTGCTGCGCGCCGAATTGCAGCCCGAAGGACGCGGAGGTCGCGGAATAGTAGTCAACCGTCGCGTCGTTGATGCGCAGCGCGCCGCGCCCGTACGCGCCGCCGAGGCCGAAGGTCGCCTCGCTCATCACCGGCATGTAGAGAATGCCGTGCGCCTTGTCGCTCAGTTCGCGGGCTTCGGGATAGTTCTGCTGAAGGAAGTCGCGGGTCGCGTCCACGCGCGCATCCAGCCTCTCGGCGCCGTCGCTGCCGATCGGGTTGGAGCATGCCCCGACCGCGACGCTGGCGCCCAGCCCCGCGATGACACCCCGCCGGGAGATCCTGCTCATGCCTGTGCCTCGTTCTGCTTGTGTGGGGCCGCTTAACACGGCTCTGCGACCAGGATACCTTTTTCGCAGCGCGCTGTCACCTTCGCATCGCGCGGATCAGCGCGTGGCCGCCATGAGCCGCGCGGCCTCGGGCGCGAAATAGGTCAGCACCCCGTCGCAACCGGCGCGCTTGAAGGCGCCGAGGCTTTCGAGGATCACCCGCTCGCCATCGAGCCAGCCCTGATCGATCGCGCCGCGTAGCATCGCGTATTCACCCGAGACCTGATAGGCGAAGGTCGGCACCTCGAAGCGCGCGCGCACCCGTGCGCAGATGTCGAGATAGGGCTGGCCGGGCTTGACCATGACCATGTCCGCCCCCTCCGACAGATCGCGCGCCACGCAGCGCAGCGCCTCCTCGCCATTGCCCGGATCGATCTGATAGGTCGCCTTGTCACCGACGAGCCGTCCGGCCGCGCCGACCGCGTCGCGAAACGGGCCGTAATAGGCCGATGCGAACTTGGCCGCGTAGGACATGATCGCCACGTCGCCGTGGCCGGCCTCCTCGAGCGCCGCGCGGATCGCGCCGATGCGGCCATCCATCATGTCCGAGGGGCCGAGAATGTCGGCCCCCGCCTGTGCCTGCGCGAGCGCCATCTTCACCAGCGCCGCGACGGTCTCGTCATTGACGATCACCCCGTCACGCACGAAGCCGTCATGTCCGTCGATATTGTAGGGATCGAGCGCGACATCCGTCATCACCGCGATTTCGGGCACCGCGTCCTTGACCGCGCGAATGGCGCGGTTGGTCAGGTTGTCCGGGCTCCAGGCCTCGGCGCAGTCGGCGGTGCGCCGTGCCGGATCGGTATAGGGAAACAGGCACAGCGCCGGGATGCCGAGCTCGCGCGCCTCGCCCGCTGCCGCCACGACCCTGTCGATCGACAGCCGCGCCACGCCCGGCATCGAGGCGACGGGATCGGCGCAGTCCGTGCCCTCGCACAGGAAGACCGGCCAGATCAGATCCGACGGGGCGAGGCGCGTCTCGCGGGTGAGCGCGCGCAGCGCCGGATTTCGGCGCGTGCGGCGCAGGCGGGTGACCGGGAAGGGGGCGAGATGCATGGCGTTCTCTTCTTGTCGAGTTTCCTGTTGCGTGACATGGCGCGGGCTATATCACAAGAGCGATGCCGTGCGCGGCACATTCGAGCGAAGCGACACCGGCATGGAGGGGGCCATTGGCCTTGCTGGACAATCTGTTGGCGATGATCGAGACGCGCTCCTTCTCGGCGCTGTGGTATTGGGTGCTGCTCGCGCTGGTCTGGTCGGGGGCGAGCCATTGGGTGATCGGCGTGCCCTATGACATGGTGGCGCGCGGGCGCCGCCATGGCGGCGCGGCGCTGCACGATCTCGAGGCGCTCGTGCGCATCCATGTCGCGCGCAAGCTCGCTTTCGCTCAGGCCACCGGGATCTGGCTCGTCGCGCTGTTTGCGGCGGGGCTCACCACGCTGCTGCTGCTCGGCTTCGTCTACAACATCGAGCTTGCGCAGGCGGTGTTCCTGCTTGTCGCCCCGCTCAGCCTCGTCTCGCTGATGGGGAGTTGGACGGCGCGGCGCATCGCGGCGCAGGACGCCGAGGCGGAGGCGCTGTGCCGCATCCTGGCCGGGCATCGGCTGCGCGTGCAGCTCCTGGGAACGCTGGTGATCCTCGTGACGGTGCTGTGGGGAACATGGCGCAACCTGACCTATGCGGTGCTCGGCGGCTGAGCGGCGCTTGACAATACGGCCGGGGCGGATAGGTCGGCGCGGATGCTGAAAACCGGACATATCACGCTGAGCGGCGCGCCCGAAGGGTTCGACGCGCAGCTCGTGGCGCGCGAGCTCGATGCGCGCGGCGGCGCGGTGGTGCATGTGGCGCGCGATGATCGCCGGCTCGAGGCGATGCGCGCCGCGCTCGCCGTCTTCGCGCCGCAGGTGCCGGTGCTCGGCTTTCCGGCCTGGGACTGCCTGCCCTATGACCGGGTCTCGCCCAATCCGGAGATCTCCGCGGCGCGTATGGCGACGCTCGCGGGGCTCGTGCAAGGGGTGCCGGGGCCGTTCGTGCTGCTCACGACCCTCAACGCCGCGACGCAGCGCCTGCCGGCGCGCGCGGTGCTGCGCGACGGGTCCTTCGTGGCCGAGGTCGGCCAGCGCATCGACGAGGCGGCGCTGCGCGCATATCTCGTGCGGATGGGCTTTGCCCAGAGCCCGACGGTGACCGCGCCGGGGGAGTTCGCGCTGCGCGGCGGCATCACCGATATCTATCCGCCCGGCGCCGAGGCGCCCGTGCGGCTCGACATGTTCGGTGACGTGCTCGACGCCGCGCGCCGCTTCGATCCCGCCACGCAGCGCACCACCGAAAAGCTCGACCGCATCGAGCTTGCGCCGGTATCCGAGGTGATCCTCGACGACGACGCCATCGCGCGCTTTCGCCAGCGTTATCGCACCGAATTCGGCGCCGCGGGGGCGGAGGACCCGCTCTACGAGGCGGTGAGCGCGGGGCGCAAGCATGCCGGGATGGAGCAATGGCTGCCCTTCTTCCATGAGCGGCTCGAGACCCTGTTCGACTACCTGCCCGACGCCTCGGTGATGCTCGACGATCAGACCGGCGCAGCGCGTGCCGCGCGATGGGAGAGCATCAACGAGCAATACGCCGCGCGTCGCGAAGCGCTGGCCGAACGCGCGCGCCGCGACAGCGTCTACAAGCCGTGCCCGCCCGAGGCGCTCTATCTCGATGATGCCGCCTGGTATGACGCGCTCGCCGCGCAGAGGGTGCTGCAACTCGCGCCGATGCCCCAGCCCACGGGCGCAGGCGTCATCGATGCCGGCGGGCGCGTGGGACGCAATTTTGCACCCGAGCGCCAACAGCAGAATGCCAATCTTTTCAGCGCACTTGCCGCGCATGTTGCGGTGATGCGCGAAGCTGGACAGGTCGTGCTCGCGAGCTATTCCGAGGGCGCGCGCGAGCGTCTGGCGGGGCTGATCGCCGATGAGGGGATCGAGGGCGCGGGCGAAATCCGCGACATGCGCGCGCTGCCCGAGGGCAAGGGCGGGGTGTTTCTCGTGGTCTGGCCGCTCGAGCATGGCTTCGAGGCGCCGGGGCTGACGGTGATCTCGGAGCAGGACGTGCTCGGCGACCGGCTGATCCGCAAGCCCGCGAAACGCAAGCGCGCCGATGCGTTCCTGACCGAAGCGCAGTCGCTGTCGCAGGGCGATCTCGTGGTCCATGTCGAGCACGGGATCGGGCGCTATACCGGGCTCGAGACGATCAAGGCGGCGGGGGCGCCGCATGAGTGCATCGCGCTCGAATACGCGGGCGGCGACCGGCTTTACCTGCCGGTGGAGAATGTCGAGCTCCTGAGCCGTTACGGCCACGAGGAGGGGCTCCTCGACCGGCTCGGAAGCGGCGCCTGGCAGGCCAAGAAGGCGAGGCTCAAGGAGCGCATCCGCGAGGTCGCGGACCGGCTCATCCGCGTGGCCGCCGAACGCAAGCTGCGCACCGCGCCCGCGCTCACCCCGCCCGAGGGCATGTCGGACGCCTTCGCCGCGCGCTTTCCCTATGCCGAAACGGACGACCAGCTCGCCGCGATCGAGGATGTGATCGCAGATCTCGAGTCGGGCACGCCGATGGACCGGCTCGTGGTGGGGGATGTGGGCTTCGGCAAGACCGAGGTCGCGATGCGCGCGGCATTCGTCGCGGCGATGTCGGGGATGCAGGTCGCGATCATCTGCCCGACCACGCTGCTCGCGCGCCAGCATCATCAGAGCTTCGCGGAGCGATTCCGCGGCTTTCCGGTGGAGGTGCGTCAGCTCTCGCGCTTCGTCTCCGCCAAGGCCGCCGCCGAGACGCGCAAGGAGCTCGCCGAGGGCAAGGTCGATATCGTCATCGGCACCCATGCGCTCCTGGCCAAGGGCGTGCGTTTTGCCAATCTGGGGCTTCTGGTGATCGACGAGGAGCAGCATTTCGGTGTCTCGCACAAGGAGCGGCTCAAGGCGATGCGCTCGGATGTGCATGTGCTCACGCTGACCGCCACGCCGATCCCGCGCACGCTGCAACTCTCACTGTCGGGGGTGCGCGAGCTGTCGATCATCGGCACGCCGCCGATCGACCGCCTCGCCGTGCGCACCTATCAGAGCGAATTCGATCCCGTCACCGTGCGCGAGGCGCTCCTGCGCGAGCACTACCGCGGCGGGCAGTCCTTCTTCGTGGTCCCGCGCATCAAGGATCTGCCCGAGATCGAGGAATTCCTGCGCGAACAGGTCCCCGAGATCAGCTTCGTGGTCGCCCACGGCCAGATGGCCGCCGGTGAGCTCGATGACCGGATGAACGCCTTCTATGACGGCAAATACGACGTGCTCTTGTCGACGACGATCGTGGAGTCCGGGCTCGACATTCCCACGGCAAACACGATGATCATCCACCGCGCCGACATGTACGGCCTCGCGCAGCTCTACCAGATCCGCGGGCGGGTGGGGCGCGCCAAGACCCGCGCTTATTGCTACCTGACAACAAGATCGCGCAAACCACTGACGACGCAGGCACAACGACGTCTTCAACTACTCGGCAGCCTCGACAATCTCGGCGCCGGGTTCACGCTGGCGAGCCAGGATCTCGATCTGCGCGGGGCCGGCAACATCCTCGGCGAGGAGCAGTCGGGCCATATCCGCGAGGTCGGGCACGAACTCTATCAGTCGATGCTCGAGGAGACGATCGCGAAGATCAGGGCCGGCGAGGCCGAGGGACTCGCCGAGACCGACGAGCAATGGGCGCCGCAGATCAATCTCGGCGTGCCGGTGCTGATCCCCGAGGACTACGTGCCCGATCTCGATGTGCGCCTCGGGCTCTACCGCCGGCTCTCGGCGCTGACCACGAAGGTCGAGCTCGAGGGCTTCGCCGCCGAGCTGATCGACCGCTTCGGGGAGCTGCCGCGCGAGGTCAACACGCTGCTGCTGGTGATCCGCATCAAGGCGATGTGCAAGCGCGCCGGTATCGGGCGGCTCGATGCCGGCCCGAAGGGAGCGACGATCCAGTTTCACAACGACCGCTTCGCCAACCCGGCCGGGCTCGTGCAGTTCGTGCAGGATCAGGACGGGCTCGCGAAGATCCGCGACAACAAGCTGGTGGTGCGCCGCGACTGGGCTGCGGAAAAGGACAAGATCCGCGGCGCCTTCGCCATCGCGCGCGATCTTGCCGGCAATGCGGAGGCGGGGACGACGCGCCCCCCCGCCTGAGGCGCTCAGCCCGGGCGCATCAGTTCGATACCGTTGGCTTTAGCCGCCGCGAGAAGTGCGGGCAGGGCGGGGCCCTCGGCGGGCGGCTCGGCGGCATGGGGGTCCATGGGCGTGCCGATGGCGTCGAAGAAGGCCTCGTGCAGCCCGCCCGGCCAGTTCAGGATCAGAATCCGCGCCGGGGCGTGATCGGCGTTGCGGAATGCGTGCAGGGTGCCGCGCGGGATCTGCACGAAGCTGCGCGGGCCGCGGGTGACGCGGGCATCGCCGATGCGGAACTCGTAGCGTCCCTTGAGAACGAAATACGCCTCGTCATCGCGCGATTGCAGATGCGGCGGGGTGCCGGCGCCGGGCAGGGTCTCGCATTCCACGAGGGTGAAGCCGCCCCCGGTCATGCTGCTGCGCAGATGGAAGGTCAGGGTGTTGCCCATCACATGGACACGCTCAAACGGCGCCTGCGCCGGTTGGGCGCTGCGGGTGACATCATGGAACGACATTTTCATGGGTCCTGCTGCGACTGCCCCCTCTGCGGGAGGCCGACATCAAGGATACGCCGAGGGCCGCGCCGCGACAAGCGCGCGGTGCACGCAAACGCCTGCATGGGCGGAGTTCTGCCGCTCAAGCGGCGCCGCGCGCGGCCTCGTCGCGGCGCGTCGTGAGCATCAGCGCGAAGGCCAGCGAGGAGCACACCAGAACCCCCGCGACAGCGGGCACGACCGAGCCGTCATAAAGCTGCGCGATCGGGATCGCGATCGACACCGCCAGCACCGTCGAGACCGACCCCACGACCGAGGCGGCGAGCCCCGCGATATGGCCGAGCGACTCGAGCGCAAGCGCATTGAGGTTGCCGAAGGTCAGCCCGATCATGAAGAAGGCACCGCACATATAGGCGAAGTAGACCGCGAAATCCCACGGTGCGGGGAGTTCGGCGAAGACCAGCAGCAGCATCACGAGCGAGACCCCGGCCTGCACGGCGAAGGCCGTCGTCGCAAGGCGGCGCATCCCGAACTTCATCACCAGATTGGCGTTGAGCAGGCTCGACGTGCCCGCGAACAGCGCGATCCCCGCGAACCAGAACGGAAACGCCGCCTGCCGGTCGAAGACATCCGCAAAGATCTGCGGCGTGGTGGACAGATGCACGAACATCTGCCCGAACCCCAGCGACAGCGCCGCGATATAGGTCAGAACGAGCTTGGAGCCGAGCACCTCGCGCAGCGCGGCCCAGAGCGAGCGCACGCGCAGCGGGCGGCGCTTTTCGGGCGGATGCGTTTCGGGCTGGCGCAGCAGAAGCCAGCTTCCCGATACGATGCCGAACGCCACGAAGGCGAGAAACACCGCCCGCCAGCCCGACACCGCGATGATACCCGCCCCGATCGCCGGCGCGATCGCGGGCACCAGCACGAAGAGCGTCATCACGAAGGACATGACCTGCGCCATCGCGCGGCCCTCGTAGAGATCGCGCACCATGGCGAGCGTGACCACGCGCGGCGCCGACGCGCCGAGCCCCTGCACGAACCGCGCCGCGAGCAGCACCTCGAGCGTCTCGGCCCGCGCGGCCAACAGCGCTGCGCCGCAATAGATCGCGATGCCCACCGCGACGACGCTCTTGCGCCCCAGCGCGTCCGAGATCGGCCCCGCGATCAGCGTGCCGAGCCCCATGCCGAGCACGAACACCGTCACCACGAGCTGCACGCGGTTGGGCGCGTCCGGGCTCAGCTCGGCGGCCATCACCGGCAACGCGGGCAGCATCGCGTCTACAGAGAACGCGATCGTCGAGAACATCAGCGCGAGGAGCGCGACGAATTCGGGAAAGGCCAGCGGTCGCGTCGGGGTGGGGATCTTCATTCGGCCAGCTTCGCCTTGATCTCGTCGATCGCGGCAGTCCAGAGATCGGGTGGTTGCGCGCCGGGCAAGACGTGCTGATTGGCGACGATGAAGGTCGGCACGCCGGTGATGCCGCGCTCGCGGGCATGGGAGTCGCGGGTCCGGATCGCCTCGATATCGGCGTCCGAGTCGAGCAGCCGGCGGGTGACATCGCGATCCAGCCCGGCGCGCGTGCCAAGCTCGGCGAGCAGGTCGCGATCGCCGATATCGCTCCCGTCGCGGAAATAGGCGCGAAACAGCGCCGCGACGACCGCGGTCTGGCCGCCCTCGAGCCCGGCCCAGTGGATCAGGCGATGGGCGTCGAGGGTGTTCGGCGTGCGCGTGATGACCGCCCAATCGATTTCTAGCCCGGCGGCGCGGGCGGCGGTATCGATGCGGGCATAGACCTCGGCGGCGGCGTCCTTGCCGCCGAACTTGGCCTCGAGATATTCGCGCCGGTCCATGCCCTCGGCCGGCATGTCCGGATTGAGCTGGAAGGGGTGCCACTCGACGGTGAAGGGATGATCGGGGCGGGCCTCGAGCGCGCGGTCGAGCTGCGCCTTGCCGATGAAACACCAGGGGCAGACCGGGTCGGAGAAGATATCAAGCCGGATCATGGCTGGCCTCCCACTCGTCGCGCAGGGCGCGGCGCAAGAGCTTGTTGTTGGCGCCGCGCGGCAGGGCGGCAACGCGGATGAAGCGGCGCGGCTGCTTGTAGCGCGCAAGATGCTCCGCGGCGAATTCCGCGAGCGCGGTTTCGCCGGGGTCCTCGGCGGCGACGTAGAAGGCCGCGATGATCGTCGCGTCGCGCTTGACGGCAATCTCGCAGGCGGCGCTCTCGGCGATGGCGGGGTGGCTGTTCAATGTGCCCTCGACCTCGAGCGGGGAGACCCGAAAGCCGCCCGCATTCATCATGTCATCCGTGCGTCCGAGATAGCGCACCGCCCCGTCCGCATCTAACTCCACCGCGTCACCGGTCAGGAACCAGCCCCCAGCGAATTTCGCGGCGGTCGCGTCCGGCGCGCCGAGATAGCCCAAAAACAGCCCCGGATCCTCGGCGGCGACCGCCAGCGTGCCCTCGATACCGCACGGGACCGGCGCGCCCTGCGCATCGAGTACCGCAACGCGCCGGCCCGTCTGCGGATAGCCGATGCGCCCCGGCGGCGCGGGGTGGTCGGGGGCCTCGGAGATGAAGGTCGAGCATTCGGACATGCCGAGCGCCTCGAAGACGGGCCGCCCCGTGGCCGCGATCCAGGCGGCGCGCGTCGTGTCGGGCAGCTTTTCGCCGGCGGACAGTCCATGGCGCAACCGCGGCAGATCGAGCCCTTCCGGCGACCTCAGCATCTGCCGATAAACGCCCGGCGCAGCCGCAAAAATCGTCGCGTCGAAACGACGCAGCAAGAGTGGAAGCTGCGCCGGCGTCACGCCTTCGCCGGGGATGAGGGCGCTCAGCCCCGCCGCCCATGGATCCATGAGCCCGGTGCCCAGCGTGTAGGTCCAGTTGAAGGCGCCGGCGTGCAGGATGCGGTCGCCCGGCTCGAAGCCGTACCAGTCGCGCCACATCATGCGCCGCGCCCAGACCGCGCGATGCGCGTGCATCACCGCGCGCGGGGTGCCCGAACTGCCCGAGGTGAAAATGATATAGGCGAGCCGATCCGCCGGCCCCATCTCCCAGCCGCATGGCGCGTGCGCGCGCATCGCGCGTAGCGCGGCCACATCGATGACGGGACAGGGCGCGGGCGCGGGTAGCGCGATGCCGGGGCCGGCGATAATCGCGGCGGGTGCGATGGTGTCGGCGAGCCGGCCGGCCTCGCCCGCCGTCAGCGCCGCCGCCGTCGGTACCGGCACGAGCCCCGATGCGATGGCGCCCAGATAGGCGATCGGGAAATCCACCGTATTGCCCAGCCGCAGCAGCACCCGGTCGCCGGGCGCCAGCCCGCTTGCGCGCAGCCCCGCGCCCGTGCCGCGCACGGCGGCCTCGAGCTGGCCGTAGCTCCAGCGTTCGACGCCGTCGGGGCGCAGGATGCGCAGCGCGATGCGCTCCGGGTGCTGTGCCGCCGGTGCGAGCACATGTGCGGCCATGTTGAAGGGCTCGGGGCAGGGCGCGGCGGGCCCGGTATCGCGGATCGACAGCATGCCATCGTGCTACGCGGCGGCCCCGCCCGGCGCAAGGGCGCGGCTCACTCCTCGGACCACCAGACCTCGGGTTGAAACCCGATCCAGTCGCCATAGACCGGCAGGCGCTCGGGGTAGTGCAGGCGGCTCCGGTGCGCGATGCGCGAAATGTCCGAATACCAGAACGGGATCACGTAGCGCCCCGTGGTGAGCGCCCGGTCGAGCGCGCGGGTCGCGGCGGCGAATTCGTCATGCGAGTCGGTCGTGAGCATGCGGTCGATCATCGCGTCGATGGCGGGCGACTCGACGCCCATCCAGTTGCGCGAGCCGGGCTGGTCGGCGGCCTCGGAGCCCCAGTACTGGCGTTGCTCGTTGCCCGGGCTGAGCGAGAGCGAGCGCGTGTAGCGGGTCATGTCGAAGTCGAAATTGTTGGTGCGCTCGCGCAGCTGCGCGCTGTCGATGACATTTACGCGCGCCTCGATGCCGAGCCGCCGGAGCGCCTCGACATAGGCGTTGGCCACGGCCTGGGTGTCGCGCGCGCCCTGCGACAGCAGGATCTCGAAGCGAAAGGCCCGCCCGTCCGCGTCGCGCAGCACCCCGTCCTCGACGCGCCAGCCCGCCTCCTCGAGAAGGCGCGTCGCGCGGCGCAGATTGGCGCGGTTGCCCTCGCCGCCGTCGCTGGCCGGCAGGGTGTAACCGTCAAGCGCACCGGGCTTGAGCGTATCGGCGAAGGGGTCGAGCAGCGCGCGCACCCGCCCCTCGGCGGGGCCGTCGCGCATGCCGAGCTCGGAGTTCGAGAAATACGAGGTGATGCGCGGCTCGGCGCCGTCATTGACGATCTTGTTGATGAATTCGAAGTTGAAGGCGAGCAGCAGCGCCTCGCGCACGCGCCAGTCGGCAAACCTGTCGCGCCGCGTGTTGAAGACGAAGCCGGTGATGCCCGAGGGGCGCTCATGCGGGATCTCGGATTTCACCACGTCGCCGTCGCGCACCGCCGGGAAATCGTAGGACCGTTCCCAGCGCACCGGGCTCGACTCGCGGTAGGTGTCGAGGTTGCCGGCGGTGAAGGCCTCGAAGATCACGTTGCCATCGGCGAAATACTCGTAGCGCAGCTCGTCGAGATTGTGCTGGCCGCGATTGAAGGGCAGATCGGCGCCCCACCAGTCCGGGTTCTTCTCGAAGACGACATGGCGGCCGGGCTCGAAATCGCCGACGACATAGGGCCCCGAGCCGATCACGGGATCGAGGCTGGATCGGGCGAAGTCGCGCTCCTCGAACTGCGCCTTCTGCAGGATCGGTCGCAGCCCGAGGATCAGCGGAAGCTCGCGATCCTCCTGCCTGAAGGTGAAGCGCACCGAGCGCGGGCCCGTCCGCTCCATCGTGTCGATATTGGCCCAGGCCCCGTGATAGCGCGGATGCCCCTCGGTGCCGAGCGTCTCGAAGGACCATTTCACATCCTCGATGGTCACCGGGCTGCCATCGGAGAAGCGCGCCTCCTCGCGCAGGGTGAATTCGACGAAATCGCGCGCGGCATTGGTCTCGACCGATTCGGCGAGCAGACCGTAGAGGGTGAAGGGCTCGTCGTAATTGCGCCCCATCAGGCTCTCGACGGTGAGCGAGCTTTGCGGCCAGGGGGCGGTGCCGGGCAGGATGAAGGGGTTGAGCGAATCGAATCCCCCCGACTCGCCGAAAACCATGCGCCCTCCCTGCGGTGCATCGGGGTTCGCATGGGGCAGGGACTCGAAATCCGGGGCCAGATCGGGCTCGCCGTACATGGCGATGCCGTGATCGGCGCCGGCGGTCGGCGCGGCGCCCGCACACAGGACCGCGACGGCCTTTAAAACAAGGCGCGTGCGCGGATGGCGCGCGCGGGGCATCGGAGCGGTTTTCAACGGTCTCGACCTCGTGTTCTTGTAGAGATTATTCGCCCAACCCGATGGTTTCAAACTTTTAGGGTTGGACAGCGGCTCAAGAATCCGTATAACTGACTCACTGCTCGATAGGTTTCTTGCCTGTATGAAACCTGCCTCAACGACTGGACGTCCGCCTTGTGCGGACGTCTTTTTTTTCTTGCGGGCGCAGCATCGCAGCGGGGCTGTAATTTGCGTGCGCAGAATATATCCTCCGCCCAGCACATTGCGGAGGCATCATGACACTTTCGGGCAAGGCGGCGGTCATCACCGGGTCGACATCGGGCATCGGGCTCGGCATCGCGCAGGAACTCGCGCGGGCCGGGGCGTCCGTCGTTCTCAATTCCTTTACCGACAGCGAAGAGGATCACGCCATCGCCGCCGCGATCGCACGCGAGCACGGCGTGTCGGCGCGTTTCGTCTCGGCGGACATGTCCGACCCGGAGGCTTGCCGGCGGCTGATCGGCGATGCGGGGGGCTGCGATATTCTCGTCAACAATGCGGGCATTCAGCATGTCGCCCGGATCGAGGAATTTCCTCGCGAGAAATGGGACGCGATCATCGCGATCAATCTGAGCTCGGCCTTCCACACCACCGCGGCGGCGCTGCCGGCCATGAAGGCGGCGGGCTGGGGGCGGGTGCTCAACATCTCCTCGGCGCACGGTCTGACCGCGTCGCCCTACAAGTCGGCCTATGTCGCGGCCAAGCACGGTATCGTGGGGCTGACCAAGACCACCGCGCTCGAGGTTGCGGGGCAGGGCATCACCGCGAACGCGATCTGCCCGGGCTATGTGCTCACCCCGATCGTCGAGTCGCAGATCCCCGACCAGATGAAGACCCACGACATGGACCGCGAGACCGTGATCAAGGAGGTCATGCTCGCGCGCCAGCCTTCCGGCGAATTCGCCACCACCGAGCAGGTCGGCGGGACGGCGGTATTCCTGTGTTCGGATGCGGCGGCGCAGATCACCGGCACCACGATCAGCGTCGATGGCGGCTGGACGGCGCTCTGAGCATGGAGCCCAAGCGGATCAATCTCGCGCTGCAGGGCGGGGGCGCGCATGGCGCCTTTACCTGGGGCGTGCTCGACCGGCTCCTGCAGGACGAGGCCATCGAGATCGCCGGGATCAGCGGAACCTCGGCGGGCGCGCTCAACGGGGCCGCGCTCAAGTCGGGGATGCTCGAGAACGGGCGCGCCGGGGCGCGGGCAAATCTCGACTGGCTCTGGCGCCAGATGGGCGCGATTCACGATTTTCGGCTATCGGGCTGGATGACGACGCTGATGCCCTCGGCCGGGCAGGCCAACCAGTGGCTCGATGCAGCCGCTCCGTTCTCGCCACTCGACGTGGCCACGCAGATGTTCTCGCCCAATGCGCTCGGCCCGGCCTGGGTGAACCCGCTCGAGCGGGTGGTGCGGCGCTTTCGCTTCGACCGGGTCTGCGCGATGGAGGGGCCGGCGCTGTTCGTCTCGGCCACGAATGTGCGCACCGGCAAGGTCCGCGTCTTTCGCGGCGGCGAGATCACGACCGATGCGATCCTGGCCTCCGCCTGCCTGCCGACGCTCTTCAAGGCCGTCGAGATTCCGGATCCCGAGACGGGGCGCGTCGACGCCTACTGGGACGGGGGCTATACCGGCAACCCGGCGCTGTTTCCGCTCTATGACGCGGCGCTGCCCGACGACATCGTGATCGTCAACATCAACCCGCTGTGCCGCGACGAGGTTCCCACGACGCCGCAGGACATCCAGAATCGCATCAACGAGATCAGTTTCAATTCGTCGTTGCTGCGCGAGCTTCGCGGGCTGGCCATGTTCAAGGAATTGCTGGCGAAGGAGCAGGTCACGCCCGGCGCGATGCCGGATGCGAACATTCACATGATCGCCGACGATGAGCTGATGAACACGCTGTCGGCGGGTACCAAGCTTACCCCGACGCCGTTCCTGCTGCACGAGCTCAAGATGTCGGGTCGGGCGGCGGCGAATCGCTTTCTGGCTGCGCATCGCGAAGATCTCGGTGCATGCAGCACGGTGGATCTGGCGACGATGCTGGCCTAGAGCATGTTGCGCAAAAGTGGGAACCGGTTTTGCGCTCCTCGAACATGCGACTCCAAAGGGTTAGAGCGCGTCGCGTGAATTCAGATGAACGCGACGTGCTCTAGGCCTCGATGCTCGCCGGGGCGGGGGCGGCCGTGCCGTCGGGGTGGACGAGCCCGGCGGAAATGACGAGTTTCGCGGCGTCCTCGACCGACATCTCGAGCACGATCACGTCGCAGGCCGGCACGAAGAGCAGAAAGCCCGAGGTCGGGTTCGGCGTCGTCGGAAGGAAGACGCTGACCAACGTGTCGTCGCGCGGTATCCTGGCGTCGATCTCGTGGCGCGCCTGTGCGGAGATGAACGCGACCGCCCAGATCCCCTTGCGCGGATACTCCACGAGACAGGCGCGGTCGAAATTCGTGCTCGATTGCGAAAACACCGTCTCGGCGATCTGCTTGACGCCGTTGTAGATCGACCGCACCACCGGCATCCGCGCGACGATGCTCTCGCCCCAGGCGATCAGCGTGCGCCCGATCAGCCCCTTCGCAAGCCAGCCCACCAGCACGGTGAACACCAGAAACAGCACCACGCCGAGGCCCGGCACGTCGAGGCCGAGCCGCTCCATCGGGCGCAGCTGCGAGGGCACGAAGGGCAGCACGAGCCCGTCGATCCAGCTGATGACCGCCCAGATCAGCCACAGCGTCAGCGCGATCGGTGCGATCACGACGAGGCCGGTGAGGAAATTGCGCCGCAGCCGGGCGATCAGGCTGGGCTGGCGCGGAGATGTGTCGTCCATTTCGGGCCGTTGGTTGCGCAACGCGGCGACCCTATGCGGGTCTCGGCGCGTCGACAACCCGCCCCGACTGTGCGGCGACCGCGCGCGCGATCACGGCGCCGGCGCGGGCATTGTGGCGCAGGAGTGCGAGATTGGCGTCGAGCGTCGCGCCGCCGCTGATGTCGCGCAGCCGCTCGAGAATGGCCGGGGTCACGGACTTGCCGGTGACGCCCTCGGCACGCGCGGCGGCGACGGCCTCGGCGATCATCGGCTCCAGCGTGGCGCGCGGGATCTCCGCCGCGGCGGGGATCGGATTGGCGACGAGCTGCCCGCCTGCAAGACCGAGCCGGGCCCGCATGTGATGCGCTGCGGCGATCTCGGCGGGGTCGTCCATGCGCAGCGGGGCCGTCAGCCCTGACTCGCGCGACCAGAACGCCGCGAAGCCGTCCTGGCCATGGGCGATCACGGGCACGCCGAGCGTCTCGAGCACCTCGAGCGTGGCGGGCAGGTCGAGCAGCGCCTTGGCGCCGGACGCGATCACCGTCACCGGCGTGCGCGCAAGCTCGTGCAGATCGGCGGAGACGTCGAAACTCGCGCCGGCGCCGCGATGCACGCCGCCGATCCCGCCCGTTGCAAAGACCGCGATGCCCGCGAGATGCGCAGCGATCATCGTCGCCGCCACGGTGGTCCCGCCGCTGCCGCCTCGGGCAAGCGCGGCGGCGAGGTCGGCGCGCGACAGCTTGGCGACCGGCTCGGCTGACAGACGGTCGAGCTGCGCGGCGTAGAGGCCCACGCGGATGCGCCCGTCGAGCACCGCGATCGTCGCGGGCACGGCGCCGGCGGCGCGGATCTCCTCCTCGAGCGCGGTGGCGGTGTCACGGTTGAGCGGGCGGGGCAGGCCATGCGTGATCAGCGTCGATTCGAGCGCGACGAGCGGCGCGCCCTCGGCGCAGGCGTCGGCCACCTCGGCGGAGAGATCGAGCGGGATGTCGTCGCGGCGGGGCTGCATGGGGTTTCGTCGCACGCTAACGTGCGCAACTCAAGTCGCACGCTAGCGTGCGCAACTCAAGTCGCACGGTGCCGTGCGCGCCTGACGGCAAGGGAACGCTGGCGGTGCATGGCCGGGCTTGCGCGGCGCCGCGTTCCGCGCTAAGGCGCGCGCACTTCACAGGCGGGGCATGGGCCGACGGGGGAGACATCCTCGAAGGTCCGCCGGTTGGGCATCGCCCTCACGCCCCGCCGCGGCGCAAACCGGAAAGGACCGAAACCATGGCGCTTCCCGAATTCTCCATGCGTCAGCTTCTCGAGGCTGGCGTGCATTATGGCCACCAGACGCAGCGCTGGAACCCGCAGATGCGCGATTTCATCTACGGCGCGCGCAACGGCATCCATATCGTCGACCTGACGCAGACCGTGCCAATGCTCGACGCCGCGCTCAACGTGGTGCGCGAGACCGTGGCCAAGGGCGGGCGGATCCTGTTCGTCGGCACCAAGCGCCAGGCCGCCAAGCCGGTCGCCGAGGCCGCCGAGCGCAGCGCGCAATACTACATGAACCACCGCTGGCTGGGCGGCACGCTGACGAACTGGAAAACAGTCAGCCAGTCGATCCAGCGCCTGCGCGCGATCGATGAGCGGCTCGATGGCGGTGCCGAGGGCATCACCAAGAAAGAGCGCCTGCACATGGAGCGCGAGCAAACCAAGCTCGAGGCGAGCCTCGGCGGCATCCGCGACATGGGCGGCGTGCCGGATCTTCTGTTCGTGATCGACGTGAACAAGGAGGATCTCGCCGTCAAGGAGGCCAACAAGCTCGGCATTCCGGTCGTCGCGGTTGTGGACACGAACTGCTCGCCGCAGGGCGTCGATCATATCATCCCCGGTAATGACGACGCCGCGCGCGCGATCGCGCTCTATTGCGACCTCGTCAGCCGCGCCGCGCTCGATGGCATGTCGGCACAGCTCGGGGCCGCCGGGGTCGATCTGGGCGAGCTCGAGGAAACGCCGGCCGAGGATGCCGTCGCCGAGGAACCCGCCGAAGCAGGCTCCGCGGCGCAGGGCTGAGCCCCCGCCCACCAATCTGGTCCGGGCCGTGCGCCCGGATCACGACGTGACAGCAAAGTCAGGAGAGCCGATATGGCAATCACCGCAGGCATGGTGAAAGAGCTGCGCGAGAGCACCGGCGCAGGCATGATGGACGCCAAGAAAGCGTTGCAGGAGACCGACGGCGACATGGAGGCGGCGCAGGACTGGCTGCGCACCAAGGGGTTGTCGAAGGCCGCGAAGAAATCCGACCGCACCGCGGCCGAGGGGCTCGTCGGCGTCGCCGTCGAGGGCGGGCGCGGCGTGGCCGTCGAGGTCAACGCCGAGACGGACTTCGTCGCCAAGAACGCCGAATTCCAGGCGCTCGTGAGCGACGTCACCCGCACCGCGCTCGGCGTGGACGATGTCGAGGCGCTGCGCGGCGCCGATATGGGCGGCAAGACCGTCGAGACCGCGATCACCGACGCCATCGCCAAGATCGGGGAGAACATGACCCTGCGCCGCATGGCCCGGCTCGAGGGCGACAGCGTGGTCTCCTATGTCCACAACGCCGCCGCCGATGGCATGGGCAAGATCGGTGTGCTCGTCGCCGTGAAGGGCGCCGATAACGGCATCGGCCGTCAGGTCGCGATGCATGTGGCCGCGACGAGCCCCGCCTCGCTCGGGGAAAGCGATCTCGATCCGGCGCTGGTGCAGCGCGAGAAGGCCGTGCTCACCGAGCAGGCGCGCGACTCCGGCAAGCCCGAGCAGGTCATCGAGAAGATGATCGAGGGGCGGATGAAGAAGTTCTTCGAGGAAGTCACTCTTCTAAATCAGAAATTCGTCGTCAATCCGGATATCACCGTGGCCGAGGCCGCCAAGGAGGCCGGGGTCGAGATCACGGGTTTTGTCCGCCTGTCGGTGGGCGAGGGGATCGAGACGAAGCAGGAAGACTTCGCCGCCGAGGTCGCCAAGACCCTCGGCGGGTGAGGCGCGACGTGGCGAAGCGGGCTGCACCCGCGGAAAGCTTCGCGCGCTTTTTGAAATCACGGTACGGACGGCGGGACTGCCGCCCGTACCGCAAATGAATTCCCGGCTCGGATCGGGGGCCGGAGAATCCAAGTGCCGGAGCGGGGTGCGCAGAGTATTGCCACCCCGTCACCGGAATTACTTCGGCGGCCCATGCTGAAAATGGCAGCACGGCACCGACCAAAGGTTCCCGGCCAGTAGGCCTCCACTCACGGAACCGTCAAACTGTCACAATTCGGCATCCGTAAGAAAAGTCCGGAAATCCTTACCAAGAACTTTCACCATCTCGACGCTGCATTGCGCTTCGCGGCGGCGCGACGGTGTAGAGCTGGTTGCGGAATGCCGCCTTGAGCACCGCCTGGGCCGTCGACTGCACACCGAGCGCATCGCGCGCGAGTCGAAGATGCTTTTCCACGGTGGCCGGCGTGACGCCGAGGATCGTGGCGGTGTCCTGAACGGACTTGCCCTCGCCGACCCATTGCAGCACCTCCCGCTGGCGCGTCGTCAGCTGGTGGCCGTCGAGTTCCTGCGGAAGGCTGATCAGCCGCAGATGCGTCGCGCAGCTCAGAACCATCAACTCGCGCCCGTCGCGGCGCCAGATGGCGTCGGCATCCGCCTGATCGAGATCACCCTGCGCGCAGAGCCCCATCGTCGCCAGGGCACGCGGCGCCGGGGCGGTGAACCCGATGGAGAAGCCGTGGATGATTCCGAATTCGTTTTGATTCTCGATCGCGCGCGTCTGTGCGGCGGTCAGATCCCCGCGGATGAAGCGGTCGTTGATCTCGCCCCAGTTGAGCAGCCCCTCGTTGCGGGCCAGCCACTGCGCCGTCGGGCAATCGCGAAACAGGCCCTCGCCGATATAGCGGCGCATGAAGTCCTCGGGCATGGTCGAAACGATGAGCGCATCCTCGGGATCGCCGAAGCCGCTCGCGCTGGGGAAGCGGGTATAAGCGTAGAGCAGGCGATCGAAGCCATGCGCCGCCATCTTCCGGCAATAATGCGCCCAAGCCTCTTCGATGCTCGTCGCCGCGAAGATGTGTTCAAGCGCGTCGAGCAGGTCCGTGGACGGGCTGCGCAATGACAGCGCGGCAATGCCGCCCGAGCCGCTGAACCGTCGGCCGGGGACCCCGGGCGTCTCGCCGCCATCACTCATTAATCTCTACCTTCGAACGCCATTGACCCTCTACAATACCATATCGCGGACGATCTTTATGAATCGTTGAAGCCTGCCGCGCCCGCAGCGCGACAAATGCGCAACGCCACGATGCGGGCGGCGCGGTCAGGTCGCGGCGCGGGCCGTCTGCGGGCGCGCGGCCAGGCGGGTGCGTGCCGCGAGCTCGGGTGCGATGGCCTGCATGGCGTCGAATTGCGTCAGGTAGACCTCGCCGGTGAGCTCCTTGAGGAAATGGCTGCGCTGCAGGCGGTCCATCACCGGGCCCTTCACCTCCGAGAGGTGCAGCCTGACATCGGAGTCGGCCAGCATGCGGTTGATGGTTTCGAGGCTTTCGAGCGCGGAGGCGTCCACGTCATTGACCGCGGGAAACATCAGGATGACGTGGCGCAGCTGCGGATTGTCGGCGACATGATCCATCACGCAATCCTCGAGAAAGCGCGCGTTGGGAAAATAGAGGCTTTCATCGATCCGGATCGAGAGTATCTCGGGATCGGTGACGACGGCGTGGCGCTCGACATTGCGGAAATGCTCGGTGCCCGGCACCTGGCCGACGATCGCCACATGCGGGCGCGAGGTGCGATAGAGATGCAGCAGCAATGACA
>LFIK01000578.1_pt1 | contig 27662 bp, 31 predicted proteins | sample 643401 | NCBI WGS metagenome assembly LFIK01 (sample SAMN03777447, study PRJNA286221) | soda lake metagenome | biome: soda lake; feature: Kulunda steppe; material: water; isolation source: sample T5-Br brine of Lake Tanatar-5 | place: Russia: Kulunda steppe | collected 2010-07
ATGAAGATACATTTTCCTCCAATCTATTAGATAACGAAATCCGTCATGAGCTTAACACTCATGATATGGATATATTTTCTTTTAATCCAGATGATACATACGAAAGATTTACCTATAGTACGTATTGGTTTTTAGAGTTAAATCCTGCGCTTGAATATTTAATCTATACCTTTGAAAAATAAACCCCAATAAAAAGACTCCCAAATTTTTGGGAGTCTTTGTGTTTTAATGCTTATTTTGCGCCCATACCGCCATCTACACGGTATTGTGCACCATTGATAAAGCTTGCGTGTGAACTTGCTAAATAGACTATAAGGTCTGCGACTTCCTCGTTTTTTGCATAACGGCCCAGCGGGATATCTTGTTCCATACCTTCTTTAACCGCGTCTGCTTGCCCAGGTGCGAAGCCTTCTTCAAGTGAACGCATCATGCGGTTATCTACGGGTGAAGGATGCACACTATTGACGCGTATGCCTTTAGGCCCGCCTTCTAGTGCTGCGGCTTTCGTAAGGCCTGTGACGGCGTGTTTACTCGTAATATAAGGCGTCACGTTTGCGCTTCCTCTTAATCCTGCGACTGAAGAGATATTAATGATTGACCCACCATTTTTCTCCATCAGTGGAAATGCATGTTGAAGGGCGACAAAGATTCCTTTAACATTGACATCCATAACTTTTTCATAGTCTGAAAGCTTTTGTTCTTCTACCGGAGCAACTTTTCCTTCAGTTCCTGCATTGTTGACTAAAATATCGAGTGTGCCAAACTTTTCAATGGCCGTATCAAACATGGTTTTAATATCACCCGGATTAGAAACATCGCATTGCACCGTTTCTAAGTGGTCGCTTTTTACATCAGCCTTTAAGGTCTCTAAGCCCTCAGGGTTAAAATCTGAGGCCAATACCTTTGCGCCAAGATCTAAAAACTTCTTAACCGTCTCTTTACCAATTGAACCCCCTGCGCCTGTAATCACGACAACTTTTCCTTTAATACCTTCCATATGTTACCCTCCTATAAATTTTGTCTCTACTTTCTTTATATCAACTCAATATTTATCTGTCAAACGAAGGGGCCATGATTTTAATTAAGGCTACACTTTAGAATGAATTACAGGTTTAAAGTGTAGTTAAAGGTAAAAACATTTTTAAATCAAGAAAAATTTGATAGTCTATCTATATAGATAATTTCTTTTAAACGTGATATGGTAACTAAGAGAAAATCTTGGAGGGTCCATTATGAAATTTAATAGCTCGATGGGTGAAATCCATTATGAATTATATGGTGAAAAAGACAAACCACTCCTTACATTATTCCATGTAATGGGCGGGGATCGGTTTTTCTTTAAAAAACAAATTGATCGTTTAAGTGAAAATTATAGTGTTTTAACGTGGGATCTTCCTTGGCATGGTGAGAGTGTCAAACCTGAAGGAAAACTAAGGTTTGATGTGATTGAAATGTGCTTTATCGAGTTGCTTGAACACTTAAATGTTGATATGGCTTATTTATCAGGGGTATCTTTAGGAGGTTTATTGGTTCAATATATTGCGGCCAAAAATCCTGGGAAGTTTTATGCCATCCATGTGGATGGCGCACCGCCAATTGAATATGGGTATCATTTTACTTTAAGATTTATGGTCCAAAGTGTCTTGTTTTTTTCGCAGTTTGTGCCTAAAAAAGTATTGAGTTTATCGGCAGCAAACTTGCTCTCTACCGATAGTGCGTCTAAAAATATGATCAAAAATCACTTTAATACGTTTTCTAAAAAGCATATTTTAAATCTCTTTAGAGGCACGACCGATGAAGCCCTTAGTAAAAGTGAAAAAAAGGTTCATTGTCCCATGCTTTTTACGCATGGCGAAAATGATTTTGGGTTCATAAGAAGACGATGTCTAAAATACCACGAAGCTGCTAATCATACGTCTTATTTGGTGGTTCATGGGGGTGGACATTTACATATTAAAACGAACCCACAAGCATACAGTGAAGCGTTGATTCGGTTTTTAAAATCGCTTTAAACAGGATTGTTTGGTAGAATATATTTAATGAAGTAGTGAATTTAGAATGTCGCTTTTATAGGGGTATTTAAAGATTTAATGCACTTTCGTTTTTAGGAAAAGAATTGCCAGTCATGGCACTATATTTAACATTTACTTAACATAAAAATGCCATAATTTAACATGTTACAAATTGCTTACAGATGGTTCAATGGCAATAATATGTTATACTATTAAAGAATCTATTGAGGAGTAGAGGTGTGTGGGATGTTAGAAATGCTACCTATTCTGGCCGCTGAGTCAGGTTTTTTAGATACACTTCGTGATTTATTCACGCCTTTAATCGATTTTTTCCAGCGTTATGGAGAAATCGGTCTATTCATATACTCCATCATTGAAACCATCACACCAATTGCGGGTGTCGAGTTTATATTGGTGCCTTTAATCGCCTCTTCGCCTGATCGGTGGTGGTTTATCACTTTAAATTTAGTGACTGCCAATACGATTGGTGCGATTATTGTTTATGTATTCATGGCGAAAGAAGATAATAAAATTTATAATCGGTTGGTTTCAAGAAATTATAGAGAACGTGCAAAGAAATTATTTGACCGATACGGTTTTTGGGCGATATTTATTTTTGCGATGACGCCTTTACCATTTTTTGTGATTGTGTTCACCGCTGCGATTGCTAAAATGAAGTTTAGACCTTACGTCGTCGCCGCCTTTTTTTCAAGAGGGGTAAGATTTTATATTACTTCTTATTTTGTCTATAGAACGGTTAAAACAGGGGAATCTGTCGATACAGGGATGATTGTATTATATATTGCGTTAATCGGGGTAGGCTTTGCGTTAATTATGATGTATTTACAACGCAAGTTACTTTCGTATTTTGAAAATAAAGTGAACGATAATAGTACTCAAACCTTAGAAGATGCCTAAAGGGTATCTTTTTTATTGATGCCATTAACTTAATGCTTAAGTTTGTTGACTTTAGCGTAAAATATGATAATATATTAAAGGTTCAAAACCATTCTTTTTAGGTCCCGTAGCCAAGTGGCTAAGGCAATGGACTGCAACTCCGTGATCACCGGTTCGAATCCGGTCGGGACCTCCACAAAAAATATACCAAGTTGCTTTATACCTTTTTAATGGCTTATTTAGAACGTTTTAGCCATTTAAGAGTAAAGCAACTTTTTTATACTTAAAATCAGAAAAAATAGTGGTTTTTTGTGGATCGGATTTGGGAGCGTGAATTTGCATGGACCCTATCGGATTTCAACTAGACTAAAAATGCAACGGATTTTCTTTTAAGATTAGAAAAACCGTTGCATTTTGTGTTTTATACTGTTCTGCTATGGAAAGGCGGGATGGGTGTTCCGTTATTTATAGATAATAAATTATCGCTTTTACTATATATGGGCATTATGTATTTAGTTCAGTACCTTCTCTTAATATGGCTAGATATTCTTCATAAATATAAACTTTATTTCTATTTTGTTCATTTGCGATTGTTAGAATTTCAAGGTCCTGTAGTTTTTTTATTGCTGCAGCAGTAGTATTATATGCTTTTCCAATCTTCTTAGATGTTTCAGTGATGTTAATAATAGGTGATGGAGGATGTTAATACTATAATGCCCAGTTGATTCAAGTCCTATACGTATATTTTGGTCTTGAAAAAACTCTTGGGCGTTCCTCATAGCGTCTTGGAGTTTTTTAAATCCTTTTAGGGAGTTATCAATACTTACAGTGCTCGCTATCTCGCCTAGATCATTCATAATCGCATAGTCGTGTTTCTTACTTGCGACGTCAATACCAACGTAAATCAAAATATCATTCCTTTCTTTGATTAACACTGTAGCGCAACTACACATTTTCAATTCGGTGTTCCCTATTTCAATAACCGGTCTACCCTTCTAAAGTAGCCGTATCTAACTCATTACCACACTCAATTGAAACTGTAGCTATAGCCTCGTGAAACCAGTCTTCATAAGAAGCTGTAAGGTGATGGGTAAATAGTCTACAATGTTATCAATTTAATTATTATATACATATGAGGATATGTCTACCTCTTAATACAAAGAGACAAATATATTATAATAGGTGTTTTTATGAATAAATTACCATTTAGTATTGATCTAAACAAAGTTGAGATACTTAAACAATTAAATGCTGCAAATCATCATATTGGTGAGCTAAAAGGCATCTTAAAATTGTTGCCGAATTCAAATGTGGTTTTAAACTTGATTAATTTAAGTGAATCAAAAGACTCTTCTGCAATAGAAAACATCATCACAACGTATGATGAAATTTTCAAAGAAATTGTTTCTAAAGTACCATTAGGTGGAAAACCAAAAGAAGTTATCAATTATAAGAAAGCAATAGATTATGGTTTGGAGCTAATTAGACAAAACGGATTTATAAGTACAAATAGCCTTGTTGAAATTCAAAAAATCATCGAGCCAAATAAAGGTGGTATTAAAACGCTACCAGGAACTGTAATTATGAACGATAAAAACAATGAAATTGTACATACACCACCTCAAGAAGAAACCGCGATTAGAGACTTAATGCAAAATTTAGAAATATTTATTAATGATAATGAAGACTATGATCCACTTATTCAATTAGCGCTTATTCATTTTCAGTTTGAAAGTATTCATCCATTTTATGATGGTAATGGGAGAACTGGAAGAATCTTAAATATTTTATATTTAGTGTTAAAAGAAAAAATTCACCAACCTATTTTATACTTAAGCAAGTATATTATTGAGCATAAAGATAAATATTATGAGCTGTTGAGAAAATGTAATGAAAATCTTATTTATATCGAAGATTTCGTTATGTACATATTAAAAGGTATTTCTGAGACATCTCAACATACAGTTAATCTTATTTTAAGAATTAATCAATCTATTGAACTTACAAAAGAAGAAATGAGAAAGAGACTTCCTGACATTTATAGCTATGAGATAATAGAACATTTATTTTCTCATATGTATACAAAGAATGAGTTTTTTAGAGAGGATATAGGTATTTCAAGAGCGACCGCAACAAAATATCTAAAATTACTTGAGAAAGAAGGCTTTATTGTCTCTGAACAAGTAGGTAAGGAAGTTATTTATAAGAATATCCAATTACTAAATCTTGTGAAAGATTAAGTGTAAATTCGGAGGAATAGCCTAAGAAAAAAGGATATGGTGTTTTTGGTAAGGCATATCAAGTCATGTTTCGTAATGATATACATGATGAAGACTCTATTGATCACTATATATTAAGAAATATGACCAAGTATTTGAAGAAAAATAATAGAGCTGACTTCATTGAAAAATATAAATTATCTCTATTTGTAATGCCAATACAAACAATGGGAAGAACAATTATTGATAAACTTTTTGCTATTTGTGATTACCATTTACAAAAAAGTATAATCGTTACTCAAGACACATTTACGATATACATATGATTTGGAACAGTGGAAAACTAGAGAAAGATATCATGCAAAGCATAGTTCCAGAAGGTATTAAAGATCGATAACTATTTGGCAAGAAAAATTTCACGTGTCAACCAAGAACAGCACCAAATGATATATTGAAGGAAATCGTTACCCTAAAAGTATATGAAGAGGATTATAACGATATTACTGCAAAATATATTTATAAACCTGTTGATTATAATATTTGCAGTGAGAGTTTAAATAAAATTACTGATTCAAAAATCATCCCTAATCAGATAAAAGAAGATTAAATAATGGGTAAACCTCCATAATAAAGCCACAATAGTTAATTTAAAACCGCTAAATATAGCGGTTTTTTTAGTGGATATAATATAGTTGTTATTTAAGTTATGTGATTTTGCTTGATTCAATATGTTTCATGAGATGAGATAAGATTTCTTTTGCATCTCCTATAATGCCTAAATCCGCAACATCAAAGATGGGTGCTTCAGGGTCGTTGTTAATCGCAATTATTGTTTCTGATTTATCCATACCAGCGGTATGTTGTAAAGCACCTGATATTCCACACGCCATATAGAGTAAAGGGCGTACCGTTGAACCGGTTTGCCCAACTTGTGAAGGTTTGGTTATGACGCCTTCATCGACCAATGCGCGCGAGGCACCTAGTTCTGCATTGAGTGAATTGGCTACCAATTTCACCATATCTAAACAATCCTTTACCCCACGGCCCGCTGAAACAATTAATTTTGCATCTGCGATTGATGCACCATCATGTTTTGAAGGAATGACTTTTTCTATTTCTATGGGAGAAGTTAACGACTTTTTAGTCGTATGGGTAATGATATCAATTGAAGGATTCTTTACCTTCTTTTTTTCAAAAACACCGGGTCTAATGGTTGCCATTTGGGGAACGTGATCAGGAGTAATGATGGTTGCGAATAAATTGCCACCAAAGGCTGGACGCGTAATGGCTAAGGAATGAGACTCACCATCTTTTGAATCACGTTCAATCTTTGTCGCATCGGCGGTGAGACCGGTGTGAACGCGTGCACTAATTCTTGGAGCGAGTTCGCGTCCGCGAATACTGCCAGCAAATAAAAACGATTTAGGATGAAAGGTTTCTATGATTTCACTAATCACTGTGCTATGGGTTAAAACATCGTAGGGTTTTACGCTTTCATTTTTGCAAACAATCATGGTATCGGCGCCATAGCTTGCGATGGTTTCTGTGAGTGTTTCACTAGGGTCTCCTAAGTATATCGCGACAACTTTTTCATCTGTTTCATTTAACAGTGATTTGGCTTTAGTGATCAATTCAAGGGAGCCTTGTTCTATGGTGTCATTTTCATGTTGAATATAGACAAAACAATCTTTTCCATCCTTATATCGCATGGGGCATACCTCCTAATTCTTTAAGCACTTTTAAGATTTGCTCGGTTGCGTCTTCGGGGCTAAGTTTTTGGGCGCGTGTTTTTTGCGTGATGGTTTTCGCAAAGGTTTTTTTAACTTTGGTAGGTGAGCCTTTAATGCCTAAGTTATTTTCATCAATGCCAAGCGTTTCATTGGTTAAGATATTGACTTCTTTATGAGCGGTATTGAAAATGTGGAACATATTCATATAGCGCGGTTTATCAATGTCATCAAGCACGGTGATAAGCATCGGGAAGGGACACTTAATATGTAATGACTGGGTCTCTTCTTTTTTTCTTAAAAAACAATGGGTGTTGCTGACGTCTCTGATTTGATCAACGTATGAAACATGTGGAATGTTTAAAAATTCAGCGACTTGTGGGCCGACTTGGGCAGTATCCCCGTCAATGGCTTGTCTTCCAGCAATGATCAAATCAAATGAGTGGCGTTTTAATGCTTCTGAAAGGACTAGTGATGTTGACCATGTATCTGAACCGGCGAAGGCTTTATCGCATAGTAGGGTTGCTTGATCAACCCCGCGTGCGTAAAGTTCTTTCATCATGCTTTGAGCACTCTTTGGCCCCATCGTGAAGACATGGACTATCCCGCCGTGTTGTGATTTGAGTTTTAAAGCAGTTTCTACGGCGCTTAAATCATCAGGGTTAATAATGGTTGGAATCCCTTTTCGTATGAGTGCGCCGGTTTCCTTATCCACTTTAATTTCTGTTGTGTTTGGAACTTGTTTGACCAATACCGCTATATTCATTGCCTAGCCTCCTTGATCATCATGTTGGCAATTACCATTTTTTGCGCTTCGTTTGTGCCTTCATAAATTTCTGTGATTTTCGCATCCCGCATCATGCGCTCGACATCATATTCTCTTGTATATCCATAGCCACCAAAAAGTTGGACAGCTTGTTGGGTGATTTCTGTTGCGATGGTTCCAGCGTATAGTTTTGCCATTGCGGCTTCTTTGGCGTAAGGGCGTCCTTGGTCTTTATAAAGCGCGGCTTTAAACAAAAGCTGTTTGGCGGCTTCTTTTTTGGTTTCCATCTCAGCGAGTGTAAATTGTGTGTTTTGAAAAGCAATGATAGGGTTTCCGAATTGTTTGCGTTGTTTTGTATAATGCAAAGCTTCTTCAATGGCCCCTTCAGCAATGCCTACAGCTTGAGCGGCAATACCGATTCTCCCACCGGATAAAATTTCCATAATCATCGAAAAGCCTTTATCGCGTTGACCAAGCAAATTTTCTTTTGGGACTTTGACGTTGTCTAAGATAAGTTCTCTTGTAGAAGACCCTCTAATGCCTAATTTCATTTCTTTTTTGCCAACGCTAAAGCCTTCACTATTCGCTTCAACAATAAAAAGCGATATCCCTTTATGTTTTGCTTCGGGGGTCGTTAAGGCGCTAATAATATAAACATCTGCTTCACCAGCATTGGTAATGAAAATTTTATTGCCGTTTAAAAGAAAATGATCATCATACGCTTTTGCGGTTGTTTTTTGAGCGCCTGCATCGGTTCCTGCATTGGGTTCTGTTAAGCCAAACGCACCTAATGTTTTGCCGCTTAAGAGATTGGGAAGATACATCGCTTTTTGTGCCTCACTTCCAAACATTTCGATGGGCGCAGCACAAAGCGAAACATGCGCGCTTAAGATAACCCCTGTTGTGGCGCAAGCTTTAGAAAGCTCCATCACCGCAATCGCATAACTGATGGTATCGCCCCCTGAACCATTATACTTGGTGTCAAACGGTAACCCTAAAAGATTCATTTTAGCCATTTTTTCGACAGTTTCTCTTGGAAACCTTTCGCTTTCATCAATCACTTTAGCCAGAGGTTTGACTTCGTTTTTTGTAAAATCACGTAGCGTTTTTTGTACTAAGGTGTGTTGCGTGTTTAATAGATGATTCATGCAATTCATTCCTTTCTTTTAAAGCTGGATAAAGCACCATTGCTTTGCCTTTTAATACGGTATCATGGTTTTGATTCTTAGCAGTAGTAGATAAGACAATCCGCTTTTTTTCATAATCGATGGATTCAATTTGAACGGTTGCGGTAATGCTATCTCCTATAAAGACTGGTTGCGTAAAACGGGTTTCTTGATTGCAATAAATAGAACCTTCTCCTGGAAGGTGGGTTCCAAGAAGCGATGAAAACATCGCATTTATTAATGCTCCATGAACCACCCGTCTTTTAAAGATGGTTGTTTTGGCATATTCTTTATCAAGATGGAGCGGATTATAATCTCCACTGATTTTAGAAAAGCGCTCAACATCTTCTTTGCTAAATGTTCTTGTTGCGTGTTTTGCATCACCGATGCGAAAGATTTTGGTTTGCATAATAGCCTCCTAATGAATGAGTATTCATAAACTGAACATATATTCATATTACAATATAATTGTATTACAGGTTTTTATAATATGCAAGTATTTTTGATGAATTTATAATACAGATTTATTCAAAGTAAATGCATACAATTGTTTTAAAATATCGCTTAAGAAGACAAACTCTTTTTCTAATGCATTAATAGTAGGACATATCGTTAAAAATAAAAGAATCAACAAACAAAAGAAAAACAGCCAATTTATGGAAAAAATAGATGGTTTTTAAAAACTACGACATATCCGCGCTGTTTTTAAATTTTAATATATGTTAAATTTAAGAGATTTTATATGCATGAGTCTAGTGATTTAAAGTTATGTGTTTAGTTTGCATCGTATGAAGTGCTATAATGATAGTGAATATATAAACTATGATAACGAGGGTTAAGATGAAAACTGACCATTTTAAAGTAAACGTTGAAAAAGATTTAGATCTGTTTGTGAGAGTTTGGAAACCTGATGTATCTACTAAGAAAGTCATTCATATTTTGCATGGAATGAGTGAACATAGTGAAAGATATCATGATTTTGCGAAGGCTTGCGTTAAAGAAGGGTACACTGTCTATGTGCATGATCATAGAAACCATGGGTATTCTTTGCGTAAAAACAAAAACTTAGGAATGTTCGATAAAAAAGATACGTTTGAACAAATTGTTCAAGATGTTTTGTTGGTTCAAAATGAAATTTATTATAGAGAAGATACCAGTAAAATCATAACGTTAGGGCATAGTATGGGATCTATCATATTAAGACGGTTTTTACAAACCAATCCACCACTGGTTTCTAAGGCTATTATTATGGGGACCTTACCTAGATATCCAAGTTATTATAGTGGTTTAATGGTTAGTATGGCTTATATAAGTAGTTTATTTGTTAAAGAAGATAAAAGACACTATTTTATTGCGAATAATCTTAAAAAAAATACGGCTAAAGGTGTTGGGTCAAACGTTAAAAACGCTTGGATTAGTAACGATGAAAGGGTCGTTAAAAAGTATAACGACGATCCCTTATGCGGTTTTGTTTATAATAAGTACTTTTACCGTTATTTTTTCAAATGTATTCACACAGTCAATAAACTTAAAACCATCGCAATGAGCAAAAATGTGCCCTATTTATTCATCAGCGGAACCCAAGATTCCCTATTAAATTCTGTGGATGAGATTGACCGTTTAAACGCTGATTATCATCGTGTCATTCCGAATTTTAACTCGACTGTGATGTTAATTAAAGATTCACGCCACGAAGTATTAAATGATATGGATAAAGAAAGTAGCTATCAAAAAATACTTGAGTGGCTATAAGGATGTGGTTTGATGCAAAATACTTTGTATCATAAAGAAAACTTAAAAGTATTAGGAAAACTATTTAAAAAACATAGAGAACAAACCGGATATTCAATTAGAGGGGTCTCTAGAAGTATCAACATTTCCCATGCCGTGATTTCTGATATTGAAAACTGTAAAATTCATCCGAATGAAGATACATTAAAAGACCTTTACAGAGCCATAGACATTCATTTATGCATTGATGAAAAATTATTAAAAGAGTGTCAATATTTAATCAATGATTTAAATGAAGCCATCTATTTTTGGGAAACCAAAAAAATAGAAGCGTTATTTAAAACACTCGCATCACATGAACATAAACTGCTTTACTCTCCGCTAAGAATTGAGTATTTACTCACTAGGAAAATGGTAGATGTCATGTATTACGAGCTTTATGATTATAAAGACTTTTCAATCTTTGATGATGATCTTAAATATATGTCAAAAAACCAACAAGCGACATTATATTTTATTAAAGGGATTAATGCTTTTTATAATAAAAGCTATGAAATAGCGATTGATTACTTCGCTAAAAATGCAAAACATTTTAAAGAAGATAAAACGTATACTTTAAGTATTTATTATCTTTCGTTTGCTTATCATAAAATTTTTAGAAGTTATGAGGCGTTGCATTACGCTGATATTGCTGAGGATTTATTAACCAAACAAAGCAATCTCAAATTAAAGATTGAAATCGATTTTTTAAAAGCTCAAAAATATATTGACCAAGGCTACATCGATGAAGCAAAGCGTATTTTGGATTCGTTAGAGACAGCGATGGAGTTTCAAAATGAGTTATCGGATATGTCAAAGCGTTTTAGGTCATTCAAGATATACTTGCTGTATAGTGAAAAAAAGTATGAAACCTTATTATCAGAATTGAAAAACGTTCACCCATTGCCTACAAGTTTATTACTATTTAAAGCCATTACAGGGTATAAATTAAATGACGAATCAGTCATTGAAACGGCATTAAATCAATTGATCAATATTCAGAAAGACGATCAATATGTTATGATAGGAAAGCTTTTTGCTTATGTACAAGGCTTAGCAATAAACAAAAAAGAAATCTATAGAATTATTGATGACATCTTAGCTTTCCCTTACCGGTTTATCAGTGTTCATCTTTTTCACATGGCGTTTGATTTGATGTTTGATATCTTCATCCAAGAAAATGATCAAAAACCCTTAGTTGAAGCATTGAACCGTTATAAAAGGATTCAAAAATTAAGGGATCGACATGGGATAGACTTTGCGTTATAACCCTTTAAGACTAATATTTATAAGTTTGTAAACTAACAGTGGTAACTTGTATAATTGGTGTGTTTGTTGCATAATAAATATGTAACATAGGGCGGATTAAGGAAATGGAAAACTCTCGAAAAAATACTCCTTTTATTTTTACCACCAAGGATTAAATATCCTTGGTGGTTTTTTTTGATTTTGTAGTGTATCATAGAACGAATATGTTATAATACATAATGATGTAAGCGTTATTAAATCATAAACAAGGAGTTTAATTATGGATGATAAAAATATTACGATGACGGCTGTTTTAAAAGACAAGCCAACCAAAGGGTTTACGATTACAAAAAAAGAATTATCGACAGATCTAAAAAACGATGAAGTTTTAATTAAAGTCAAGACAGCGTCTTTTTGTGGAACAGATTATCATATTTATGAGTACGATGAGTGGGCGCAAAAGCGGTTAAACCTACCGTTAACTGCTGGCCATGAATTTAGTGGTGAGATTGTAAAAATAGGAAGCGCGGTTAATGATGTGAACGTTGGGGATTTAGTAAGCGCTGAGACGCATATTATTTGCGGAGAATGTGAGTTTTGTTTAAGAGATGAAGGGCATATTTGTGAAAATACTCAAATCATAGGTGTTGATACGGATGGCTGTTTTGCTGGGTATGTAAAAATACCGGCTGCTAACTGTTTTATAAATTCAAAAGATGCGGATAACTTACATCTTTCTGTTCAAGAACCTTTGGGAAATGTTGTTCATACGATGAGCCATTTCGATATTAAGGATAAAGACGTTGTTATTTTAGGATGCGGACCGCTTGGATTAATGGGGGTTGATGTTTCTAAAGTGTATGGCGCTAAAAAAATTATTGCGATTGAAATTAATGAATATCGTCGGAATTTAGCGAAAGAATTAGGCGCAGATATAATCATCAATCCTTTAGAAGAAGATGTGATTGAAACGGTCTTAAAACACACTAATGGTCGCGGAGCTGATGTGATTGGTGAATTTAGCGGGAATAAAACGGCGATTGAACAATCATTTAAATATATAAAACCTGGCGGTGGGTTATCGTTACTTGGGATTCCTTCAAAAGCGATCACGATTGACCTTGCGAATGATGTCGTGTTTAAAGGCATTGAAATTTATGGGGTTGTGGGGAGAAAGATTTATGATACATGGCATCAAACCAAAGCACTCATTGATCGTAATGTTTTAAACTTAGATAAAATCATTACCCATGTGATGCCGCTTAAGGATGTTGAAAAAGCAGCGGAGATTATGAAAACTGGAAATAGTGGTAAAATTGTACTTATACCTGAGGAGGATGATTATGTCAGATAATTTAAAATATATTGATGAGTTGGTCGATGGGTTAAAACAAGATGGCGTATATCGTAAATTGCCTGTAAATGAAGGGCCTTGTGAAAATGTGATTACCCTAAATGGTAAACGTGTCATTAACTTATCGTCTAATAATTATTTAGGCCTTGCAACCCACCCAAGAGTGAAAGAAGCGTCTAAAAAAGCAATCGATAAATATGGCGTAGGGGCAGGCAGTGTTCGTACGATTGTAGGGAATCAAGATTTATTAGAGTCGTTAGAAGATTTATTGGCTGAGTTTAAACAAGAAGAAGCGGTAATGTGTTTTCAAAGTGGGTTAAACTGTAATATTGGAACAATTCCTGCTATTGTTAAAAAAGGGGATTTAATCATCAGCGATGCATTAAATCATGCGTCCATTATTGATGGAGTCCGTTTAGCAAAAGCAGATAAAGCGGTCTATAAACATAATGATATGGAAGATTTAGAAAATATTTTAAAAGAAAAAAGAGATAATTATGAAACGGTTTTAATTATTACCGATGGTGTGTTTTCTATGGATGGAGACTTAGCCCCACTTGAAGCGCTTGTTAAACTTGCGAAAAAGTATAATGCGTTAACGTATGTTGATGATGCGCATGGTAGTGGCGTATTGGGTAAAAGTGGACGCGGAACCGTTGATCATTTTCATCTTCACGGTGAAATAGATTTTATTGTTGGAACATTATCAAAAGCAATTGGTGTGATTGGTGGTTATGTTGCGACCAAAGCCAATGTAAAAGAATGGCTCCTTCATAGAGGAAGACCGCTTTTATTTTCAACGGCACTCCCACCAAGCGCGACTGCGGCAACCATTGAAAGTGTGAAGATGTTGATGGAAAGTGAAGAACATACGAATAAATTATGGGAAAACGCGAAGTATTTTAAAAAAGCGATGAAGGATTTAGGGTTTGATATCGGAATTTCTGAAACGCCTATTACACCTGTGATGATTGGTGATGATGCGAAGACGATGGCGTTTTCTAAAGCCTTATTAGATGAAGGGGTATTTGTCTCTGGCATTGTCTTCCCAACCGTCCCAAAAGGCAAAGGGCGCTGCAGAGTAATGATTAGTGCATCACACACCAAAGAAGATTTAGATCAAGCGATTGACGCGTTTGAGAAGGTAGGAAAAGCATTGAGCGTTATTTAACGCTCAATGTGCTTTGATGCGGAAATATATAGGGTTTTCCATATTATCGTTTATTACTTTGGTGTTATTTTTATCATCGACCATTAATCTCTTTATGATCAATCCAGTGCTTATTTTTCCATTGATAATATTGATGGGCTTTGCAGGATACACAATGCTTATAGAATTAAGAAAGACACCGACATACAGCGAAAGTTATTCCCTGTTTTCAAAGGCTTCATGGTATGATTTTTCAGCAACCTTCATAGGCGCGATTTTAACGTATTTTATCAGCATTAATTTAGGCCTTGGCGCAGTGCTTGCGTCTAGTATCATTGGCATGTTAGCGGTCCTATTTATTAAGCCCTATGCAGTCCCTGCTTTTTGTGGGTCCTTTATCGGGATGAGTTCGCCTGAGTTGCTTGGTCCTATGGCTTTTTTATTGTCGTCTATAGCGGTTAGTGTCATTTTTGTGTTTGTCAAAGATGTTTTTAACGGTTATGGAGGAAAATTAGGAACAACAGCACTATCTGCGGCTTTAATCATTAGTTTCATGAGCGGCGCAACGTTTTTAGAAGCGACGATTTATGATAATTTAGAAATGTTTTTAATTGTTTCATTTAGTATTATTGGTGCGTTACTTACCTATATTGTTAGTGTTCGGTTTAAAGAAGGTCCAGTCATGGCAAGTGGGTTGATTGGGCTTTTGGCGGGTGCTTTTTTACCGTTATTCTTAGATGAGCTCGGAGAAATGTTAGCGGTTGTGACATTTGGGGCTTCATTTGTTGGAATGAGTGCCTCTAAAAAAATGCCAGAAGAAACGTTGATAATTTTTTCTGGATTGGTGTTTGGATTGATTTTTATTGTAAGTGCGCCTTACTTTGGCGGTGCAGGTGGTAAGTTAGGAACCACTGCATTCGCAAGTGTCTTAAGTGTCTATGGGCTGCGGCATTTCTTGAAACAATATATCTTTAAAAAACCATAAAAAGTTGTCATTGATTGACAACTTTTTTCGCGTGTTTCTTTAATATAAGGTATAATAAATCTTAAAAAGGGGAGGCTTATATGACTCAAAGTATTGTGGATGTGATCAATCAAGAACCATATCGTCAAAAATTTGGTATTATCGTGCGTATCTTAAGGGTTAGAAATCGCTTTACCCTTCGAGGATTAGGGAACCTTGTGAATCTTTCTCATGCCCATTTAAGAAAGATTGAACTTGGGAAAACTTCGATCAGTGAAAATGTTTTTCACCGATTAATGAATGTTTATCATTTTGAGTTAAAGTATGACCCTAAAATTGAAGAAGAATTTGAGGAACTGTGGGAATTATTTCACGAAAGCATCATTCAACTTAATAATATAAATATGAAAAAGTATTATGCTTTGATTCAAAAAAAAGCCGACGTTCATAAAACGTCTTTATGGATGTTTGAATACCAAATTGTTGAAATGGCCTATCAGTGTCAAGCGCTTGATCGCTTAGTAGATAATTTAACGCTTTTGTACGATGAGCTTTACGCAATTGAACCGCTGATCAATGCCGAGCAAAAACCTTTATATTATATTTACATGGCGAATTATTATTTTCATATAGGGTTGCCTGAAAAAAGTGCTAAAAGTGTCCAAAATATATTTGATTTAAATACATGGGATAAATATACGGCAATGGCCAATTATTTAATCGGAATGGCCTATTCTAAAACGTTTTCCTTACAAAAATCAAATCTTTATTTTAAGTCGGCTTTAACCATATTTGAAGATCTTAACTATCATATTCAAGTCAAAGCCACCCACGTTTTTATTGCGGCCAATAATGTTAAAATGAGTGTTTATGATGGGACTTTGGATAGATTGATTGGCGGCATTAAACTCTCTTTAGATTATGAGCTGCGTGATTTACTGGAGTTTATATACATGCACATAGGGATTTATTATATTAAACAAAGTAATCCTTTAAAAGCGTTAGAGTATATCAATAAATTAAATGTTAAAACCAACCAAAGTTATTTTTATAAAGCGTATGCCTATTATATGATTAAAGATTATGAAACATTACGTGTACTCATTAAAGAATCTTTTATGACGTCTAAGGCTCCAAGGAAATCCGATCTTTTATACCACTATGCGTTAAAAGCGCTTTTGGTGATTACTGAGAAACATGATGCCTTAAAAAATGATGTCTTAAAAAACTTTTTTGAAGAATGCAAATCGCAATCCATGTTTTTTGAAATTGATATAGCCTATGATTTGTATAAATCTACTTTGATAGAACAAAGACGGCATAAAGATGCTTACTATTTAACCAAAACAATGGTCGATATCACAAAAAATGCTTTTGATTAGGAGAATGAACGATGTGTATATTTTGTGAAAAGCCTCAAACCGTGATCGTTGAAAATGATTATTTTTATGCCATGTATGATGGGTTTCCAGTGAGTGAGGGTCATGGGTTAATCATTTCTAAAAGACACGTGGAAACGTATTTTGATTTAGAGAAAAAAGAACATGATGCCTTATATGCGATGATCCATTACATAAAAAAACATCTGGATGAAAGATTTCATCCAGATGGCTATAATATTGGAAATAATAATGGGGAATATGCAGGCCAAAGCATCATGCATTTTCATCTACACATCATCCCAAGATATAAAGGGGATGTGTTACACCCTAAAGGCGGCGTTCGTGGGGTCATTCCTTCTAAAAGATCGTATTAATTTTTTAATGATTTAGGTGTGCATGTTGATTGTTCAATGCTTCTTACGATAAAGAAAAAGCCTACTGCCATAATCCCTAGTAATATGATTTTCCAAGGCAGGTTACCAAATGGTAAAATAATCGGTGTAAAGGTAATGCCGATTGCGCCAAGCATTGCGACTACGCACGGTGCACACCCAAAAGTTAATAACCCAAAGATAAATGAGAAAAATGGAATGGATGTCGCGCCTTTAGGCTCTACGCTTGTAAGACGTAATTTAATTTGAGAAAGGGACACCATTAAAGCCGCAATCATTGCTAAAATGACATTAAATGCTTGATGCACTAAAAACAGTGGCGTTCCAAGGGTGTCAAATAAAACCGCAAAAGAGCCATGCGCTAGCCAATCTAAAAATAAGTATAGTCCATAAATGAAAACGAAAATTCCAGAAAAGATTAATATATTTTTTGTTTCTTTTTGTTTTTGTAAAACGATACTTAACATAATTTTCACCTCAATATAATCATAGCATAAAAAAAAACAATTCGTAGTCGAACGCTCAAAGAATGGTTTGTTTTACGAAGGATAAAGGCGTGGTCCAATGGAAAAAACAAATAAAAGTGACTGTAAAGTAGGCATCATCATTAAAATTGCCCGTAAACAAGCAGACTTAACGCTTCGTATGCTTTCACAGAAAGCATCCATATCTCCGAGTAATTTAAGTCGAATAGAAAAAGGGACCATAGAACCATCTCAGCAAGTTATTGATAAACTTTTAAAGGTTTTAAATACAAGTATCAACCATGATCATAAAAAAAATACCTGGTTTGATCAAAAAACCAAACGCTTTTATAATTTATTAATGTATATGAAGTATAATGAAGCGCGAACAATATACTTTGAGATCATCAAAGAAGAAGCCTATTTAAAAACTTCATCAAGAATACTTGAATATTATTTTTTCCGTTATGTTGGGATAGTGAATTTACGCATTGATATTCCGTTGCTTGATGAATGTGACGCCTTGCTTACCTTTATGGAAGCGGCGTTAGACGAACGATTAAAACCACTCTATATTGTATCGAAAAGTATTTATTACTTACTCAAAAGTGAGTTTATTAAAGCGAGAGAATTTTTACTTTCACACGTTGCGTATGTGAATGATTTAAATACACTTGGAAGAATGCATTATACAATTGCGTTTACACTGACAAATGATTACAAATACTACCATAAAGCATTGTCGTACTATCAAAAGGCCTTAAAGTATTTCGAACAAACCTTAAATTATGAACGCGTCAATCGGTGTAAGGCAATGCAACAAGTTTTGTATGTGTACTTACATCAATTCAATGCGTTTAAAGAAACGTTTGAAGCAACCAAAAAATATACCCATTCTGTTAAGAATATGGCCCTTTATCATTTTACTTTGGTCACGCAAGCAAAGTATCATATTATAAAAGAAGAATATAGTAAGGCCCTAGACCTTTTAGAAACGTTTGAAGTAGACTTAGCGCAGTATTACTTTTATAAAATATTTAGTTATTTTCGTTTGAATAGAACCTTAGAAGCCCTCAATGAAATTAAACGGTTTAAACATAAAGAAGGCATTATCATTAGTGATTTAGACAAAGAATTTATTAATCTCTTAGAATATGGGATGACCAAAGGGTATGATCAATTATATTTAACACTTGCTAAGCAGCTGCTTGATTTTGCCCATGAACAGCGAGACGTTTTAACAATCCAATTGGCATCTTTGGTGTATACGTACGTGCTTGAGAAAAACCGGATGTACAAAGAAGCGAATCGCGTGATGGAACGATTTTTAAATGTCTTATATAATATTCAATAAAGAGGTGGTTTCATGAAACATTATCGTAAAGAATTATGGTTTAATACTTCCAAAAGAAGAGAACTTATTAATATTACCCATGAAGTGTCTAAAGCAGTCAATGAAAGTCACATTCAAAATGGGTTTGTGCTTGTGAACGCCATGCATATTAGCGCATCTGTTTTTATTAATGATGATGAAAGTGGGCTTCATAATGATTTTGAACGGTTTTTAGAGCGCTTAGCGCCAGAAAAACCCTATGATCAATATGATCATAATAACTTTACGTACGAAGACAATGCGGATGCCCATATTAAGCGTCAAATCATGGGTCGCGAAGTGATGGTTGCGCTGAGTGATGGGGCTTTAGATTTTGGGCCTTGGGAACAAATCTTTTACGGAGAGTTTGATGGCATGCGAAAAAAACGTGTGCTCATTAAAATTATTGGCGAATGAGTTTTTTGTTAAGTCTGTTTGCCTTTTTAAGTGTTGCCTTTTTAATGGGTGAGAGTGTGTTGATTGGTTTAAATTTAAGGATGCCTTCAAGACGCTATGTTTATGTTTCACAGATTAGGCGCATAAGTTTTAGAATATTTATGATTGTTTTTATATTGACGGTATATTACAATGATTTAAGGCTTTTGCCTTTTTTAAGTATTGCGTTTATTATAGGGCTTATCATGTTTGAACTTTTTAGGGTTAAAGGCATTAAATATATCATCGTTAATCTGGGTCAATCGATAGGTAAAATTGGGGTTTTCATAGTGGTCTTTGGACTTTTTCAACTCGGCTTTTTTGTGTTGATTCACCCTATATTATTGGTTGGTTTATTAGTGGTTACGTTGTTTTTAATGATTGCTTACATCGTGCCTAAAACCCTGAATTCTCTTAAAAAGAAGTTCAAGTTCACACCCTTTATACATAACTTAGAAGATTCCTTTTTTAAAGGGGTTATGAATAAGCGTGATGTCTATATGATTGACTCACGTAAAATGTTTTTAGGAACGAACGCTCTTTTATTTAATATCAGACATTTTACGGCGATGTTTTTATCTAAAGGATTACTCATCCGCATGCCTTCAAAGAAAGTTGAAGGGATTATGGCGCATGAAATTGGCCATGGCGTGAACAACCATCTTAGAAAGCGAGTGGTCGTTTCAGGTATTATGCTTGTTTTATTGTTAGCGAAAAATATTATATTTCATGAATTTTTTTATGAAACGCTCTTTGATGTTACGTTTTGGGTTACCGTTTCTTTGATGAATTATGTGGCGTTGCGTCTTTTTAGCATTGTATTTTTAAGACTTTTACATCATCAAGAATTTGAAGCGGATGCCCATGCGTTTCATACACCCTATGAGAAGGGACTCTATCAAGCGTTAATACAATTAAATAAAACAACCGATGATAAATATTATCACGCACTTTACACTCAATTCTTCAGATCGCATCCTTCGCTTTTAGTGCGCATAAAACAATTCCCCCTAATGAAATGATAAAAAGCTTTGTTTTTTTAAAACAGGGCATTATAATGAAAGTATAAAGTAAAGGAGGGATCCTCCATGTTTGATGTCACAAGAAGAGTATCATATCGTTTCAATGCGCCATATTTATTAATCGGGTATAAAAAACCTAAAAACACCTTAGAGCTTGTCAATGGTGTGGTGTTACCGGATTCGAACAACCATTTTCTTTTGAAGTTTTATGAAAGTGATATTGCTCAAAGAATCAACGAAAGAGATCACATTTCATTATCATTTGTTCATAAGATGGATAATGAAAAACAATTTAGAAGAGATATAAAAAACCACTTAATAACGCATTCAAGAATGCAACTTCCGATCCATAAAGAAGTGGATTATGCTTTAAAAATGGAAGTCGTCTTAAAACAAACGATTGATGAAAGTGAAATCATTTATGTAAGACCGCTTTATTCAGTATGCAAACATGAAAGCAAATGCGATATTGAGCTCAGTGAATTAAAAACTAAATCGATTGTAAGAGTGTATAATATGACCGCATCTAATATGAAAAGTAGACAAAATAAAAATCAAGCCTACCATTTTAATTTTAAATATAAGATTTGTAGGTTAAAAGAAGAAGGGAAAACCTATAAAGACTTAGCGAAAGATTATGGCGTTTACCATGAGACGATTAAAGACTGGTATTTATTATACAAAGTATTTGGTCGTGAAGGCTTGACGAAGAAAATGGCAAAAGAACTAGCCATCAAAAAGCTTAGTGAAAGTAAAAAACGCGAACTCGCTAGAAGCGTTATTAATGGGGAAAGAAGCTATCGTTCTATTTTAGAAAAAGAACGCGTTTCTTTATCACGTATTAAAAACTGGGTGAAGAAGGAAAGAAAAAGCCTTCCATAACGGTTAGAACACAAACTTAAAAAGCATTTCAATTGAATAATCGCCTCCAACCTTTTAAAATTACGGTGTTTGGAGGCGATTATTATGTTAATGCCCTTAAAGTGGATCAAAAAACGTTTGGTCCTTTCAATTATATTAGGAATGATACTAGGATTAATGATCGGTCAGTTATTTGACGTTGATCCTTTAAGAAGCGCTGTAAGTGTTTTAAGTTTCTTAATGGTGTATCCAATGATGGTAACCTTGGATTTTAATTCCCTTTTTCAAAAAGGCAATATCCGCTTGCAGTTGACAACGCAGCTTATAAATTTTATTGTTTTACCGTTGATGGCGTATGCGTTTGGACTGATCTTTTTTAGCGATGCGATTTATTTAAGATTGGCAATTTTACTCATTGCGCTTTTGCCAACATCTGGGATGACAGTGTCATGGACGGTCATGAGTAAAGGGAATGTAAAAGAAGCGATCAGAATGATTGTGATTGGTTTAATGCTTGGTGGTTTATTGGCGCCTTTTTATATTAATTTCTTTTTAGGTGAATCTATTAATCTTCCATTTTCACAAATCTTTAACCAAATCATGATTATTGTGTTTATTCCAATGGCTTTAGGCTTTATTACCCAATTGGTCCTTAAAAAAAGATTTGGTTCAACAACATTTAATCAATCGATCAAACCCGTTTTCCCGCTATTTTCAACATTATTTGTGGTGATTCTTATAACGATTGTAATGGCTCTAAGAAGTGAAATGCTATTTAATAACCCTTCAATGATTCCCCTCATATTAATGCCTTTAATATTAGGGTATGGCATCATGATCATAGGCATTCATTTTATCGGTGTAAAACTCTTTAGTTTTGAAGACCGAGTTGCTTTAATGAATGGCACAATGATTCGTTCGCTATCTCCTGCTTTAGCGATTGCGCTCACAGCGTTTGAGGGGGTAGGTCCTGAAGTGGCTTTGGTGATTGGCTTGGCTTATATTGTACAAGTTCAACTGGCTGCTTATTACGTTAAAAGAAATATGAAAATGGCCCAACAAGCATAGAAAAAAACCATATCCAATCGATATGGTTTTTGTTTTATCCGAGTAGTTTAGCGATTTTTACACGCATTTTATCAGGGTCTTTCATCGGAGAATAGCGTTTAACAACTTGACCGTTTCGATCAATTAAAAACTTGGTGAAGTTCCATTTTATTTTTTGTCCAAAGATTGATCCTTTTTGATTTTTTAACCATTTGAATAAAGGATGTGCTTTTGGACCATTAACCAATATTTTTTCAAACATTGGAAACTCAACCCCGTAATTAACTTGGCAAGCTTCTTGGATTTTATCTGAGTCACTATGTTCTTGATTTTTAAACTGATCACTTGGGAACCCTAAGACAACAAATCCTTCACTTTTATAGTCTCTATAAAGTTCTTGTAAGGCTTTAAACTGTTTTGCGAACCCACATTTTGATGCGGTATTCACAACTAAGATGACATTGCCTTCGTAATCGCTTAGATTCACAGAACGTCCATTTAGAAGTTTGGCTTCAAATTTATGCAAAGACATATTTATTTTTTCCCAAAGACTTTTTCCCAATCACTTAAAAAGGCGTCAATCCCTTTATCCGTTAATGGGTGTTTGAAGGATTTTTCAAAGACATCATAAGGCACCGTCGCAATATGTGCGCCAGCCTTAGCGCTTGCGGCTAATTGTCTAGGGTTTCTAATGGAAGCACTAATGATCTCTGTATCAAGGCCATAAATATCAAAAATGTCGCGAATATCTTCAACAACACTGATACCATCATGTAAGGTATCGTCTAATCTTCCGACAAACGGACTCACGTACGTTGCGCCTGCTAAGGCAGCGAATAAAGCTTGGTTGGCACTAAAGATTAACGTCACATTCGTTTGAATGCCTTCTTGTGATAAGGTTTTAACCGCTTTTAATCCATCTTTAGTCATCGGGATTTTAACCACCATATTAGGATGCATCTTAGCAATTTCCCTACCTTCTTCAACCATTTCTTCAGCTTTTAAAGAGATAACCTCGCCGCTTATGGGTCCATCGACTAAGGCCGTAATTTCTTTTAATACCTCTTTAAAATCTCTACCTTCTTTGGCAACTAATGTAGGGTTAGTGGTAACACCACTTAAGATTCCTAACTCCGCAATTTCTTTGATGTGGGATACATTGGCTGTATCAATAAATAATTTCATTACATTTCCTCCTTGGAATTGGTTTCATCATTTTCTATAGGTTTAAATTGAACGGGTTCAATGTTTGGTAAACTTTCTTTCACTTTTTCAGGGAATAAAATGCCATTTAAATGATCAAGTTCATGTTGGAAGACAATGGCTGGAAAGTTTCTTAAACGGACCTTTTCGCGTGATAACGACTCGGTTTCAACGTCATATAAGTACGTATCTACCGTTACCTTTTTATAGCGCGGGACAAGCCCTTCAACAGCTCTGTCAATGCTTAAACAGCCTTCGCCACCTGGCATGTAAGTTTCTTCTTTAGAATGCGATATGATTTTTGGGTTAACCATTACATAATCATGAAGCGTTTCATGTTTTTCATCTAAAGTATAAATCACAAGCATGCGTTTTAAAATATTGATTTGTGGCGCAGCCAATCCGACGCCTTCACGCAATTCGTATTTTTCTCTGATTTCTTCATCTTGTGAATTGAGCAAAAACTGGCGCATCGCCTTTAATGTTTCTTTGGTTTCTTGATCGAGGGGCAAAGAAACCTCTAAGGCTTTTGTTTCTAATGAAGGGTGGCCTTCACGGATAATATCTTTCATTGTTATCATATTCGTTCACCTCGGTGATATTATAGCAAAAATTAAAGGAAAAACACATAGTAAAGCAAATAATTAAGCAAATATACCAAGTTTTAAAAATAAACGATGAAAACGTTAAAGTAAAACGTTTTCATCAAGTCTTATATGTTGAGAGTATTCCCAATACCAAGTATAATGACTATGAATCGATTTATACATGGAGGAAAGATATGAAACCAATTAATAAAATAGGAATTATTACAGGCGGTGGAGATTGTAGTGGGTTAAACGCTGTTATTAGTGCCGCGACAAAAACTGCACTCACTAAATATAACGTTGAAGTCGTAGGTTATATGCGCGGCTATTTTGGACTATATAACAATGATTTTATCTCGTTAAACCACGAAACGGTATCAGGTATTACCCATCAAGGGGGAACCATCTTAAAATCTTCAAACAAAGACAATTTATTTAACTATAGAATGGTTGATGAGCAAGGCAACGTGACTTACAAAGATGTGAGTGACGTGGCGGTAGAAAACATGAAAAAAGAAGGGGTCGATGCGTTAATTGTCATTGGTGGCGATGGAACCTTAACCTCTGCACGTGACTTTAACCGTAAAGGCATTCCTGTTGTGGGGGTACCAAAAACCATTGACAACGACCTACCATCAACCGATGTGACGTTTGGCTACAATACAGCACTAACCAACATTACAGACGCCTTAGATAAAGTGCACACAACCGCAGCTTCGCATGATCGTGTATTGGTCGTTGAAGTGATGGGTCGCCATACGGGGTGGCTTGCTTTAGAAGGTGGATTCTCAGGAAGCGCTGATGCGATTTTAATCCCAGAGATTCCTTATGATTTAAGAAAAGTTGCGTCTAAAATTAAAGAACGCCGTAAAGAAGGAAAATATTTCAGTATTATTGTGGTCAGTGAAGGCGCGAAACCTAAAGACGGAAAAATTCATGTTCGTGAAACCATTGAAGATTCCGCCGATACCATGAGACTTGGTGGGGTTGGTGAAAGAATTAAAGATGAATTGAGCGACCTTTTAGGCGACCAAGAAGTCCGTTATACAAACCTTTCATACTTACAGCGCGGTGGAATCACTTCTACATTTGACCGCACACTCGCTCAACGCTTTGGTGTCTCTGCGGTTGATACTTTAATGCAAGGTGGCGGCGGAAAAATGGTGCGCTATTCAGGCAGACAAATTACGCATGTTGATTTAGAAGACGTTGTTGGAAGTGGCGACGTTGGGGAAACCTCAAAAGGTGGCGCAAAATATGTGGATAGTGACGGCCAAATAGTTAACGCTGCTAAAGCCATTGGAATTTCATTTGGAGACTAAAATGGATTATCCCATCGATTATTCGATGTATTCGGTGGATGAAATAGATTTTTTAATTCAATTTTTTCATCAAGTCGAACAAGCCAAACATAAGAAAATAGATAAAGAAACGTTTCAAAAAAACTACCAAACATTTAGAAGTATTATTCGTAATATTGCGGAAGAAAAACGCATTGATAAAGCATGGTATAAAATAAGCGGAGTTTCGATTTATAAACTCGCTCAATCGTTTAAATAAAAAAGGGAGTTTTCCCTTTTTTAGATTATAGGAGTTCATTATGAGAATTGATAAAGTGTTATCAAATTTAAAATATTGTAGCCGAAAAGAAGCGAAGAAATTCGCAAAAGAAGGCTTAATTACTGTGAATGGAGAAGTCATTAAAGATGTTTCTAAGCATATAGACCCTACGAAAGATGCGTTAAAAATCGGGCATCAGACCATTACATATTATGACACTCTAACCTTAATGATGAATAAAAGAAAAGGGGTTGTCTCTGCCAATCATGATGATTTGCATCCAACGGTTTTTGAAGATCTACCGACCGATTATCAACGCTTTGATTTAAATATTGCCGGGAGACTTGATTTAGATACCGAAGGGTTAATTGTTTTAAGCACTGATGGCAAATTAATCCACGATATCATTAGTCCCTCTAAATCGGTGTATAAAACCTATGAAGTTTTTACCGATAAACCAGTCGATGACATTGAAAAGCTTAAAGAGCCAATGTCTATAGAAGATGGCAAAGGCGTTTTATATACCCCAGCCACGCCAATAATACGCTCACAAAACAAACAACGATCCGTGATTCAAATTAAAGAAGGTAAATTTCATCAAGTCAAACGCATGTATGCTTACCTTGGGTATGAAGTGATCGCGTTAAAAAGAATCGCGATAGGGAACCTTTTGTTAGATGAGACCCTTAAACCGGGCATGGTTAAAGTCTTAGAAGAAGACGACATTAACGCTTTAAAAAATCTTTAGGAGGATACAATGTTTGCACAAATATTTTTAGGCATTGCATTTTTCATCATCGGGATTGAACATTTGAGAACGGATAAGTTTTATAAAAATGTTAAACCACGGTTAAACAAACAGAAGTATAAACAGTTTAAAAGATATACTGCACTCACTCAATTTACTTTAGGGATTTTGTTTATTATGATGGGAATCATTGAAAACTTAGACCTATTAAATACTTCTATATTCTTAACTATTTATATTACATTGGGCGCTATAATTTTAGGGTTAGTGCTCGCACTAAATAAAATATATTTGGGGTCATTGTTAAGATAACCGTTATTTACTCACTATCAAATGATAGTGAGTTTTTAATAGATAACAATAAGATAGATTCAATATAATTCCTTATTTATCAAGTGCTAATTCGCCCTAAACAAAGCGCCATAAAAAGTCTTAAAAAGGCTTTCACATGCTATATTTGTTGAATATTATGACGATATCCATTACACTATTCAATATGTAATAAAAGTTATTGAACGTATTTGATTCAATTTTTCATTTCGATTTTCCCAATGATATAGAAATATATCAATATAAACGACAAATTTATAAAGTAAGGTGAATATTATGCAAATGGATAAATTTATTGTGGCATTAACGATTAGTATTTTTTTCGTTGCCGGTATTTTTACGTTTGCTTATGAATACTATGCATCTTTAGACTTAGGATTTAATCTATACGGGCTTGTTCCTGCGGCGTTTTTAGGATGGGCAACATATGATGCTTTAGGCGGTGGGTCTAAAGGGGTTATTGAAGGCATTTCTTCTAATATGAGTGGGGTGCTTTGGTCGATTGTGATTATTTTAATATGGGAACAAGGTTTTAATGGAAACTTATTTGGTGCATTTATCTCAGTGGCGATTGGGGCTGGAGCGATGGTCTTTCAAGCACACCATAAATTGCTTAAATTTGTACCAGGAACATTTATTGGCGCTTCAGCCTTCTTTGCTTTAGGCGCTAATATTAATGGAACGACATTATGGCCAACGGTTTTAGGGTTGTTAATGGGAATCTTTTTAGGACTAATATCGGATAGCTTTGCGAATTATCTAGATAAGAAAGCGAGTTAAAAGTATTTTAAAGACTTTATATAGCTTGATAATGAATAATAAAGCCCTTAAATCCAACGATGGATTTAAGGGCTTTTTCGTTAATCTCTTTCTTCTATTCGGTGTGAATAATCTTGCCATGGGGATGTAGTTTGCCATAAGAATTCATCTCTATCACCATTTGGAACAGTGATCACAAGATCTTCGTGTGTGTCATCAAATACGAA